>Ga0315331_10002221_pt1 | contig 14756 bp, 10 predicted proteins | sample M160m34915metaG_FD_203456 | JGI IMG/M metagenome (GOLD analysis project Ga0315331, IMG submission 203456) | Ammonia-oxidizing marine archaeal communities from Monterey Bay, California, United States - M1 60m 34915 | ecosystem: Environmental > Aquatic > Marine > Intertidal zone | place: USA...
TTGCCTAATCTTCTGGCGAATGTGGCTGTCGGGGCGTTGCTCAGCACAGGCAATGGCATTGGCAATGCGTATCGAACGAACAGCATCGGCAAGAAGACCTACTGCGATGACATCATGGTTTCGAATGTTGGCAAGCTGTGTTCCGGCTGGAGTCTGTCCTGGAGCCTTAAGAAGACTAGGACACGTGGTGACTATTCAGGTAAGGGCACTAACTGCGGGCTCAAAGCTCAGAACTTGATGACTTCGAATGCTTTTGGTGATCCCGCCAGCTTCTATGTGTTCGAAGAGTAGCCCGGAGCCCTGGGTTGCGAGATCTGCTCGATAGCGCGCGTGGTTAGGCTTTTTTCTGACCACGCGCGACGTCCGTGATAGATCTTGATGAGCCGTGTAAGCTTGGTCGCTAATCATGCGGACGAGCAAGAAGGTCTGGTTCAGTTTAGTATCGCTATGCGCCGCTTTGGTTGTGGCCGAGGTGTTGGCGGCAGCATGGTTGCGTTGGTATGCCGGTGAAGACGACTTTCGGCGGTATGCGTCGATTGGCCAGCTAGAGGCCCGCTATGGCGCGTTCGATCGATTTCAAGCGCATCGTCATCTCGGTTACGCCTTGTCTCCGAATTACAAGGCAGGCAAGAACCGACACAATGCCCTTGGTTATCGCGGTGATGAGTTCACTGAAGCGAAGCCCGAGGGAGTGAAACGTGTTGTGTGTTGTGGTGGGTCGACAACCTATGGCTTCGGTATCGATGACTACAAACTCACGGTGCCTTCGATGCTGCAGTATGGGTTGCAGCAGGCCGGTAAGGCGGTTGAGGTGATCAATGCTGGGTGTCCAGGGTGGAGTAGCTTCGAGACGCTTATCAATTTCGAGTCCCGGCTACTCGACTTGTCGCCTGATTACGTGGTCTTCTATCACGCAATCAATGATGTCTTGGCGAGCATGGTTTGGCCATCAGAGGCACTGAAAGGGGATCAGTCGGGTTGGTTAGTCCGAGATCGTCGGCTGGCCGAAGCCTCGCTTCTTGAGCGCAGTGATTTGGCGCGGATCATTCTAGTCGGTAATGGTGCGATTGAGCCTCATAGCAGCATGTTGCGGGTGATCGGCGAAGCGGCTCCGAGCAATCAGACGTTTGTGTTTCGCAAGCAGCGCAAGCAGCATGAGTATCCGGATGGCATTTTTCGCGAGGTGCCAATCGAGCGCATGTTACGCGAGAACGGCACGCGTCTATTTCGCCGGAACCTGGAGAGCTTCCTCTCGGTTGCTAAGACTCACGATGTAGCAGTGCTGCTAACTACTTTCGCATACTCCGCGGAGTTTCCGGGTAACCCCAATATTGGGCATCCGGCCGTTCGCGATGCAATCGATGCCTACAATGCGGTTGTGCGGGAGGTCGCTAAAGATCGCGGCGTAGACTTGATAGATCTGCATCCAGAGTTGCGATCCAAGGAGTTCTTTACGGACGGCGAGCATTTCACTCTTGGAGGCAATGTGAGGCGCACGCAGTTGCTGTTGCCATACTTCCTTGAGCGCATCTGAGTGCGATTGACGGTGCGTGTGAGCGTTGGCTTTTGATACGCGAGGACGTTCGACTGGGCGTGACAAGCCTATGCTGCTTATTGCCTGATTAGTCTTTGGGCTGAACAATCTGCGTAGCTGGGGTCGGGTGGATGGCCCGTGGTGACACTGGCCGTTTGTACGGTCGTGTGATCGATGATGCTTACCATCGAAGTGTGTCCAGCTTGATCAGGGTTCGTGTTTGCCGTGCGGCTTAGAGCTCGAGCTTATGATCTGTAGGGCGCTGATTTATTCCTCGCGGCGCTCACGAGGGTGAGAAACGAGGGCATCGCCAACGTTCACTAATTGCCCTGCCCGGAGAGGTCTAGCAGTTCGAGGTTGCGGTATTCGACGTGCATGTTTTGTCCACCATGCAACTGTAGACCGAGGTGTCCGACCTTGCGCCCCGGATCATTGCGGAGAGAGGCTGTTAATTCCCCGTTTACGAATACATCAACGTCTCCGTCAACAGCATGGACTCGTAAGCGAGACCAGTTGCCAGGCTGGTAAACACGTTTCATCTCTTGCGGGTCCGTTTTGACAACCCAAGCTCTCCCACCGGTCTCATATAGGCCGCCAGTTTCGAGTGTCGAGTCAACCTCTGCTTGAAAGCCATGCACCGAAACCGCGCCCGCGTTCTTGTCAACGCGAAAGTAGAAGCCGCTGTCGCCCGCAAGCACTCGGAAGTCAACGCGTGCCTCGAAGTCCGAATAGCGAGTATCACTTAGTAGGATGCCGTGACGCGGTTCACTCTTGGGACTTGTGCCGACGAGCACATTGCCACGCCACGTCCATGTGCCGCCGGGAGTGGCATGCCATCCCTCTAAGCTCCCTGGATGCAGTATCCGCTCGTGGCCGACATTGGTTTGGCAAGCTGCGAGCCATAAGAGCATGAGCATGGTGAGCTGTTTCATTGCACATGTATGCTAGTTGCCTGAGCAGTATGTGCCGCCTTCAAGTGAGAAACTTGTCGGGTGAGACTTGGGGTACGTGCGTGCTGCGTTGGGTGTGGCCGATCCCATGATCTGGATAGAATTGGCTTCGTTGGCTCGCGTTGTTGGGCGACTGCGAGTGTCTGTCCTCGCTTGCTCAGGGGTGTCGGCTTCAGTGCGGATGAACGCCTCGCGCTGACTAGCGAAGCTCACGTTCTTGACATGTTGGTGCTGTGTTCGCGGCTCGCCGCGGTGCCGCGGACCGAGGTCATGGCTGCTTACGGATACAACTAAGCAGTCAGATTCGTTGCCTTGCTGACGGCAGGGAAGATGCTCAGCTCATTAGCGCACGTCGCGCTTATTGTTCTCCGGCGCCCCATTCTTATCTGTTGCTTCCCGTCGTGCTGCACGTAGCGCGGAGAGGCTGTTTTCAAACTGCTGCGTCATCGGGTGCTTGTCGCCTAGCGTTCGCTTGGCTGTTCTTGCGGCCTCGCTGAATAGTTGCTCGGCTGTGTCGTAACGGCCTTGTTGGTAGAGCAGTCGGCCCAAATTGTCGATGAAGTACAAGGTCCGGGGGTGCGCGTTTCCCAGCGCGCGGCGCCCTGTTACCACAGCTTCTTTAAGCAAAGGTTCAGCAGCACTCAGCATGCCTTGTTCGAAATAGATGCGGCCAAGGAGGTTGATTGACACCAGGGTGCCTGGGTGTTTATCGCCCAGCGCGCTTCGGCACAGTTCGAGCGCCCTTTTGGCAACTTCTTCGGCCTTTTCAAAGCTCTCTAGCTGACGCAGTACTTCAGCCAGGTCTTGCATCGAGTTCAGAGTGTTTGGGTGGTCGTGACCCAGTAGACGTTGACTGGCGGTTAGTGCCTCGCGATGTAGTTGCTCTGCTTCGACTAGCTTGCCTTGGTCTCGCAGCAGGGAGCCTAGACCGATGATGGACAGGATCATGTCTTGATCAATCACACTGCTGCGACGCCGGTCAGCTTCTAGTGATGATCGTAAGAGCGGTTCTGCTTCGGCTAGCTTTCCTCGGCCGTGTAGTACGAGGCCGAGGTTATGCATCGCTGCATACGTCAAAGGGTCTTGATCACCCAGTGTTTGGCGGCGAGTTGCTAAGACCTCCCTCAGCAGTGGCTCAGCCAAGTCATATCGTCCCTGCTTTTCATACAAGCCGCCGAGCTTGCCAATAGATCTTACCGAGGCCGAGTGGTTGTCGCCGAGTTCCCTTCGTCGGATCTCCGTTGCTTTGAGCTGCGACCCGAGCGCCTTTGTTAGTAGTCCTAATCCACGCAGTTCGTCGGACACCACTTGGAGTAGCGTGGCTTGGAGTAGGGGTTGCTGGTCGTAGCGCTCCAGTTCTTGCAATGCCGCCGCGAAGATCTGGCTATCCAGCACATCGAGCGCGACGCCAGTGAAGTTTGCACGTGCCAACAGTTGTTCGAGCTTTGCTTGATTCGCATCAAGTGTCGCGATGTCTCGGCCGGCTCTTTGGTCCGCTGCGCGAGCGCGGTCGATAACCAACTTCTTTATTTCCGCGCCCATGACCTTGGGGCTGATGTTGGCTAGCTGGTTGGCTTGGAAGTGTGATACTTGCTGTAGCTCGGCGGCGCGTGCCGCTGCTGTGGCAGCGTTCTCTTTCGCCTCGGTAGTTTTGGCTTCCGCGATTTGCCGTTGTTCGTCTGCTTCTTGCCGGGCAGCGTTCTCGGCGGCTGCGAGTGCTGTTTTCTCGCCAGCGAGCTGCTCGGCCTTCTCCTGGTTGGCTTGCGCCACTCGCCGGGCTTTGTTGGCAACGACTAGCGACTCTTCGGCACGCACGTACTGTAGAAAGGCAAACGCACCGAAGACTAGTGAGGCCACCACACCTGCGGCGACGCTAGCTGCGAAGGCTTTGTTGCGTTGCACCCACTTCTTCATCTCGACCAAAGCGCCGGTTCGGTGCGCGCGCACAACGCGGTTCTCAAGGAAAGCGCGCAACTCATCTGCGAGATCGACGACGGTTGCGTAACGGTCGTCGCGTTCACGGGCCATTGCCTTTTCGGTGATGGCAACGAGTGCGGCTGGCACTCCCGACTTGAGTTGCTCGATGGGTCGCGGCGGTCCGAGGAACACGTCTTCGAGGATTCGATACGCGTTCTTGGGCATGCCCGGGACCGTGTATGGCGCCTGGCCCGAGAGCAAGTGATAGAGCATTGCCCCAACTGCGTAGACGTCCGCACGCAAGTCCGGCTCTGCACCTTTCGCCTGCTCGGGCGGCATGTAGCTAGGGGTGCCTAACGCAGTGCCATCCAGAGTAACGACTGATGAGGTCGCATCGGATTTCGCGTCTTGCTCACGCACGCTATGAAGTATCGAGACCTGGGGGTCGGTCTCCTCGCGGATGCGCATGTCATGCAGATCGTCTTGGTCGAGAATCTTGGCGAGCCCCCAGTCCATGACGTAGACCTCGCCGAATCGACCGACCATCACGTTTGCGGGCTTTAGGTCTCGGTGGAGCACGCGCTTCTCGTGCGCATAAGCCATCGTGTCGCAGACCTTGAGCATGACTTCAAGCGCTCGCGTTAACGTCCAATCGTTTTTGCCTTCGATCGCATCGGTGAACACTTCGCCGAGGGTGCGACCTTTGACGAGTCGCATCGTAAAGAAGACTTTGCCGTTCTGATCGAGTCCGAGCTCGTGCACGGGGACGACGCCCGGGTGGTCGAGTTGGCTGGTGACCTGTGCTTCTTCAAGGAAGCGACCGAGGCGCTGGCTTTCGAGGCGCCGTTCATCTTCGTCACGTGGCTCCGCTCGATCTAGCAACGTCTTCATCGCGAGTCGGCGGTTGAGGATGCGGTCTTGGACGCGCGTCACGGCACCGACGCCACCTTGGCCGACCTGATCCTCTAGTTGGAATCGCTGCTGGTCGAGCTTGGGCGCCGATTGAATCTTTAGAAGGAGGTCGCCGGTAGCGGTCGACTGCACTCTATCGGGATAGTTGACGGCCTTTGGTTTGGCATCAGCGGCATCCGTTGTTTGCTCGGCTCGCACGACGGTGTCGAGAGTGGTCTCGGCCTTGGTGCTTTGAGCGAGGAGCGTGAGAAGCTTGCTCGCTTGCTCAGTGGTGTCGGCTTCATTACGGATGAACGCCTCACGCTTATCGACGGGAATGGCGAGTGCGCGCTTGAGTAGTTCTCGATGTGCGGAGGGGAGGTCGTCGTGCATGTCAGTCGTTGCTGCTAATCGAGCGCCGTCATAGTCGGCGTGGTTCAGGTTTGCTGGCTGAAGGAACTAAATCAGTTCTTTAGGTTCGGGCAGTCGCACTACTGATTGCCGCACAAGAGGTAGAGAGCAGATGCTCGTGCTCGGTAAGCATACATCCTACATTTTTGGCGGTAAGCCGCAGGCTGGTGCTGAAATTGCATCCGGTGATTTGGTTTGCCGCAATGCAACCTATGGGTGAGCATCCCATATATGAAGTGGCTCCTAGCGATGCTTAGTCTCGCCTGCTTTCCGACTAGTAATGAGCCGGGTACGGTCATCATTGTCGGGGGTGGCAAGGTCCCTGAGTCGGTCATGAACCAATTTGTGCAATTGGCTGGGGGCAAGAACGCGCGCATTGCCGTGCTGCCGCAGGCTTCGGGCAGATCCACTCGAGGGCAATCCTCGGTGGCGACGTTCACTGCATTGGGTGCTGACGCGTATATCGTCCCGCTCGATGATCTAGCCGTGGCTCGCGCCTTGGTTGAGAAGGCGACCGGAGTTTGGTTTCCAGGCGGCAGTCAGGCAAAGCTCTACAATGAACTTCGTGATGCAAAACTGATCGACATGCTACGCGCCCGACACCAAGCCGGTCTGACGTTCGGAGGAAGTAGCGCGGGTGCAGCCATCATGTCTGAGGTTATGATTTCGCGGGCACCTAAGACGCCGGGCCTCATAGTCGGCAACACGCCAACGGTTGAGGGTCTAGGCTTGACCAAGCAGTTGATCATCGACCAGCATTTTATCGCGCGCGGAAGGATGAGCCGATTGCTGAGTGCAGTCCTCGATCATCCCGACCGCTTAGGTGTTGGCATCGACGAGTCTACGGCGATCGTCGTAGATCAAGGACACTTCACGGTGATGGGCAAAGGCAGCGTGGTGATTATCGACGCGCATCAAGCAAAGGCTCCGACTGCTAAGTCTGGCGACCTACAGAGCAGTTCTGGCATCACAATGCACGTTCTCAAAGCCGGTCAGATCCATCAGCTGTGAGTAAGCGGGCGTGATGGTCCGCTGCAGTCAGTTGGATTTTTTCCCGTGTAGCGAATGAGCGGCGTGCTCGGCGACGGCGAATGGTCTGCGTGAAGATCTGCTGTCGATAAACAAATCCTGCATCCGGGTAGTGAGGTGCCGCGAAAGGTGGGCCAGCGGTAGTGCTCCTCACCGCACCCTCACTACGATGAAACTCAAGACCCTCTCGCTAGTGGCCGGAATATTGATTGCGGCCCTCCCTGCTCAAGACGCGACTGTCACTGTTCTACATGGCATTCCTGGACTGAGTGCGCCTGTTGATGTTTTTGCGAACGGCGCTCAGTTGTTTTCGTTTTCTTACGGTGATCAAGAAGGGCCGTTGACGTTGCCGCCCGGCAGCTACGCGCTCGAGGTTCGCCAAAATGGCGGCACGCTGCTAAGCCTGAACGCAACTCTGACAGCGGATGACGATTTCTCCGTCATCGCCAATCTTGATGCGAGCGGATCACCGCAACTCAATGCCTTCGTCAATACTCTCGACAATGTGACTTTGCCGAAGTCGCGGCTCTACGTGCGCCACACAGCCGAAGCGCCGGCAGTAGACATCATTCTGGGGCAAAACGGTGCAACCGTTGCAACGATCCCGGGTGTCACTAACGGTCAAGAAGCTCAAGCGGATGTCGCTCCGGGTATTTACTCGGTCACAGTGAATCTTGCGGGGACGTCGACGACAGCATTTGGCCCAGTGGATGTGCGGGTCGAAAATGGCAACGGTTACGGCATCTTTGCCGTCGGTGAAGCCAACTCCAGCAGCTTCCAATTACTAACCCAAACCGTGCCGTTGGCGGCTCGCGTCACAGTGGTGCACGGCATCCCAGGATTGGGCGCGCCGGTAACAGTCACTGCGAATGGCAGCCCGGTGTTGACGTTCGATTTCCGTGAGGTCGTTGGCCCACTGACCGTCTTGCCAGGCAGCTATACATTTGATGCGCTGGTCAATGGCAACCCAGTTCTGAGTCGCACCGATACGGTCGCCCGAGGTGATGACGTGACGATCGTTGCCCATCTCGATGGCGCAGCAAGCCCACTGCTTTCGGCTTTCGCCAACGACACCACTCCGATTGCCGCTGGCAACGCTCGTGTGACCGTTCGTCACCTCGCCGCAGCACCAACAGTTGATGTCGTGGTGGAAAACGTCGGCAGTTCTCTGGCGACGATCCCAGGCCTGAGTAACGGCAACGAGGCTGTTGCTAGTTTGCCGCTAGGCAACTTGTCGGTCAGCCTAGCTGCTGGTGGCAACACAGTGTTTGGTCCGGTCAACTTTCGCCCGGTCGATCACGTCGCTTATCAATTCCTGGCGCTGGGTGATTTCTCTGGCGGCACGTTCACGGTTGAGTTGGTGCAGCAGGACTTGACTCCAGCGGTTCCAGGCCAGATTTCGACTCAGGTTGGCGGTTGGAGCTGTGGACCAGCGATCGCGGCAGAGCCAGCTTCATTCGACTATGGTCAGCCATGGAAGGTGGTGGCTACTGGTGCGGATCCTGGCGCCATGGCGATGATCAACTTTGGCGATAGCATCACCTCGATCCAAGGCATCGGTCTCCCGATTGACCTCGGCTCCTTCGGTGCGCCAAGCTGTTTCTTGAACATCAATCTGCTGGCGGCAATCGCTACTGTGGCGGATGCGCAAGGTCGTGTTGAGCTGTCATTCACCGTTCCTGGTTCGCTCTTTGGGCAATTGCAGCCGAGCTTTTTCCAGGTTGGGACCACGTCAACAGCCAACACGCTTGGCTTTGTGACTAGCGACTACCTCGAGATCTTCTGATCGGTAGTGCACCGAGGTCTGGCTAGGCGCTGGGTCTCGGTGTGTCATCTTAGTCCCCCTCTATAGCAGGGACCTCCGCGCAGGTTGTGCTGCCATCACGCGACACAGCTTGGAAAGCGCGAAGGACTCGCAGAGGTGGCGGCCTCTGCTTCGAGCACGTCCAATCAGCAGGGTGCCTCGATTGACCTAACTGCGTTCGGCGCCTGGTCACTTCTTGTGAGGCAACGCGGGCACGGAGGCCGGCTGTGGTGACCGCGAAGTTCGGTCAGTTCAGTGTTACGTCGCGAAAAGTCGTTCGCGAGCTGCAAGTTGCTATGCACCAAGTGTTGGCATTGGATTCATTCCGATCGATTGAAGCGAAGGAGGGATTCATCGCAGCGGATGCCCAGTGTTATGGGAGCATGGGGCTAGCAGTGCCAGACATGCCCGATGTTCTCGGCTGTGCAGTGGAACGGCCGGTGGTTGGTGTGGGTCTTCCTGAGGTGCGGATCTTTCTGGAGTGACGTTCGTCGCTTGCGGTATTCTGCGCGGCATGCGTCGCATTCTCATGTTCGCCATTTGCATGGTCACCGCGAGTTCGGTGATTGCGCAAGAACCGCCTGCGCGCTTGCTCGTAGGGTATTGGCACAATTGGGGCTCTCCCAACACGCTGCCGTTGACTGCGGTACCCGATGCTTACGACATAATTAACGTCTCGTTTGCAACTCCTAGTGTTCCGAACGGCGCCACGATGCAGTTCTCGCCGTTTGCTACTGTCTACCCAACAAACCAGAGCTTCATCCAAGACGTTGCTGGTTTGCAGGCTGCAGGTAAGAAGGTCCTGATCTCTATCGGCGGCGCGAATGATCCTGTTGTCGTGGATTCGGTCGCTGATGCGCAGGCGTTTGCGTCATCAATGCTGCAGTTGATTACGACATACGGTTTCGATGGACTCGACATCGATTTAGAAGGTGCTTCGTTCGCGTTGCAGGCGGGTGATTTCGATTTTCGTAATCCGACTACTCCGCGTGTTGTGCACTTCATTAGTGGTTTGCAGCAGTTGCTCGCGCAATTGCCGCCTGACTTTATTCTGTCAGCAGCGCCGGAGGTGGCGATGGTGCAGGGTGGCATGAGCACGTACTCCGGTGTTTGGGGCTCGTACTTACCGCTGCTGCATGCGTTTCGCGCGCGCTTCGATTGGGTGCATGTGCAGCATTACAATGCGGGCACCATGTATGGCCGCGACGGCCAGATCTACACGCCTGGGACTGTAGATTTTCATGTCGCAATGGCGGATGCATTGATCGGTGGCTTTTCGCTGCAGAATGGCATCACCTTCGACCCCTTTGAGCCGGAGCAGGTTGCGATCGGGTTGCCTGCGACGGCCACTGCAGCTGGGAATGGCTATACCGCTACGAGCTTGGTCCATGAAGCTCTTGACCGCTTGATCCTCGGCAAGCCCTCAGCTGGCTATCAATTGGCAAACCCTGATGGCTATCCAGGATTCCGCGGTTTGATGACTTGGTCGACTAATTGGGATGTGCTCGTAAGCAATGCCTTTTCTCAGCCGCACCGTGAGTATCTAGACAGCGTGTTTTTGCATGTCGATACACCTGCGGTCTCAGCCGTTAGTGGTGGCACCGCATCCTTCACACTCACTGCTGGGCGAGCTAATAGGGCCAAGAGTTATCTATTGCTTGTTGGCTTTTCTGGTGCGGCCCCGGGCTATCTGCTGCCGGGTGGCGCAACGTTGCCGCTGAATATTGATGTGTTGAGCCTTGCGGCTGTGAACCCTGCATTGGGTTCGATCTTTAATGGATTTGCAGGCACCTTGGATGCAAATGGCGAAGGCTTGGCGCAGTTGGTCGTCCCATCCCTCCCAGTCTTGGCTGGTGTAGGTCTGTCCTTTGCCTACGCACTCTCGCCCTGGGACTTTGCCTCCACCAGTGTTGGCATCACGCTTACCCTATAAGTCAGCGCTCGGGCACTAGGCGTTGTTATTGCGCCAGGTGGGCGTGAGACGTTTGACGGCTTCGTTACGTCTCATGTGCAGGGTTTGACGCAATGAGCTAGTCATCGAGAGGCTAGACTTTGGTTGATGGTGCAGTCTAAAGCCAAGAGCGTCGCGCAGTATCTCAGGGAGTTGCCCGAAGATCGTCGCTCCGCGATAGCAGAGATCCGCAAGGTTGTTCTGGCGTCCGTTGATGACGGTATCGAAGAGATGATGAGCTACGGCATGATTGGGTATCACGTGCCGTTACGTGTCTACCCGGCTGGCTACCATTGCGATCCGGCGATGCCGTTGCCGTATTTGTCTTTGGCGTCGCAAAAGAACCACATGGCGATCTACATGATGGGGCTCTACATGGATCCTGTTGATACGGAGTGGTTTGCTGACGCCTGGCGGGCTTCCGGCAAGAAGCTCAAGATGGGGAAGTCCTGTGTCCGCTTCACCAAGCTGGAGGACGTGCCTTTGGATGTGGTCGCGGAAGCCATCCAGCGCATGCCGTCGCAGCGCTACATCACGACTTACGAATCCGTAATCATCGGCACGGGAAAAAGCCGTAAAGTGGCGAGTTCGGAGCAGTCAGTTGCCAAGAAGGCAGCCAAAAAGTAGTCGGCAAATAGAGGGGGAAGGTGGTTGGAGGGGGCTTTTGTGCTGACATCGGGCAGAAAGACTGGACACGTCCCGCCGGGGGAGCAATAAACGCGGAGTCTTTCCCAGTCAGATATTGGGCAGCGATGGTCAGTGGGGGTTTCTCCGACACACCCTGCGCAAGACGCGTAAGCGTAACAGCCTCGTTGCACCTGCTGGCTTAACAAGGTGCACACTTGACGAACCTCATTACTCGTAACCTGATTTCTACGGCTTCTCTGTTCGCGTTTGCGAGCATGGTCGCTGCTCAAAGCAACCAGTCGCTCCAGCAACTTGAAGGCGAGGGTCCAGCCCTTGCCCAAGCATCTGGCTCTAGCCTTAGCGCGTTCCTGAACACCGCCCGCTACGACTTCGGTCGTGGCCTTACGTTCTCTTCGCAAGACGGTGAGAACACGATGACCGTCGGTGGTCAGGTCCAAGCCGGCTACACGTGGACCGACTTCAACCTTGACCAGAATGGCGTGGTTGGCGCGGACTACACCTTTGCTAGCGCGTTCAGCTCGGATGCGCGTCTGCGCGTGGGCGGTTCGGTCATGGATGGCAAGGCGTCGTACTTCGTCCAGATGAACCCAAGTGGTGGCGGTCAGGACAACGACAACCTCGTCGACGCATGGATCGGCTGGAACGTCGCTGATGGCATCAACCTGCGTGTTGGTCGTCAAAAGATGCGCTCAGGCCTCTCGGCGGACACGAGCGCTAATGACACGGACTTCGAGACCATCTCGCGCTCATCGGCGACGAATGAGTTCGCAAACCGTCGCGCTACGGGTGCAATGCTCGAAGGCGCAGCCATGGAAGGCCGCCTCAATTGGCACCTCGGTGTCGCGAACTCCGGCACGGCTGGTAACTCGGCTTCGCAGATTCTTCGCGGAGTTGTCGTAGCTGGCCAAGGCAATGACGATACCGATTTGATGGTCACCGCTGGCCTGAGCTTCGGTAGTCACGCTGGCAACAGCGAAGATTGGTCCGAAGGTGACCTTGCTCGTTCGGGCGAGAGTCAGTGGATCGCCGGTGCGACGGTCACGCTTGACCGCCGCGCGACTGACCCAGTCGATCAAGACAATGAGACGGCCAACATCTTCGGTGGTTTCAAGTCGGGTAGCGGTTTCGCCGGGCAGGTTGAGTACTGGAACCGTAACCAGGAAGACACTGACGCCACCGATTACGGCGGCTACGTGCAGCTCTCCTACACGATGGCTAAGTCGGACAGCATGCAGCCCGGTTTCGTTGCCCGCTTCGGCACCGTGAACTTGGATCAAGTCGGTGAGAACATCGAAGGCCCCGAACTCATCCTCGGCGTCAATGCTTACTTCGCGGATCACGACCTCAAGTGGCAGCTGCAATACGCCAGCGGCACCGTTGAGAACTTCGCCGCTGAGGATATCGAGTCCTCAAGCATCAGCTTGCTCTGCACGGTGGTCTTCTAGTCCAGTAGTGGATGATTGAGATGTGCAACGAGGCGGCCTCAGGGTCGCCTCGTTGCATGTACTGGATGGGTCTGCCATTAGTTGGCCGAGGGTGTGAAGCTTGCTTAGGAGCCCTCCGCGGCCGCTCCTCGGTTGAGGTCGGCGCGAGCAGGAGTGCCTCCCCCGTTGGGTGTGACAACCTGACAGTCTGGTCGAAAACTGCCAATTCGGCAGCTTTTAGAAGCAGGCCTCAGAGCCTTGCTCGGACGCAAGTGGCTTTCTCCATTGTCTTTGTAGCTATCTCGGTCGGAGCGGCACGACTTCTGCTTTAGGTCTCTCCTCAACCCAAAAGGAGGCACCATGGATATGCAGAAGTTCACCCAGAAGTCACAAGAGGCGCTGCAAGTAGCGCAGCAACAGGCCGTCGAGCATGGCCATCAGCAAGTGGATCCACGTCACTTGTTGTTGGCTTTGGCGAAGCCCGCTGACGGCCTTGTGCACGGCTTGCTGCTTCGCATGAAGGTGCCGCTTGATGCGGTTGTGGGGGCTGTGCAGGCGGAGCTACGCAAAGAGCCCAAGGTGTCTGGGCCTGGCTACTCACCCGACAAGATCTTCATGACTCAGGAACTGGGTCAGATTCTTGCTACCGCCGAACAGAAGGCGCAGCAGATGCGGGATGCGTATGTGTCGGTGGAGCATTTGTTCTTGGCGCTCCTGAGTCACAGCACTGGCGAATTGGCCGATGTCTTTAAGACGTTTGCGATTGATGAAGCGGGGTTCCTTGCTGTGCTGAAGGAGGTGCGTGGCAATCAACGCGTGCAGAGTGCGAATCCAGAAGAGACATACGAAGCGTTGGAGCGCTACGGCAGAGATCTTGTGCAGATGTGCCGGCAGGGAAAGGTTGATCCTGTCATTGGGCGTGACGATGAGATCCGCCGCGTGATTCGGATCTTGTCACGTAAGACCAAAAACAACCCCGTGCTGATTGGTGAGCCAGGTGTAGGCAAGACTGCCATCGCAGAGGGCTTGGCTCAGCGCATCGTGCGTGGTGATGTTCCCGAAGGGTTGAAGAACAAGACAGTCTTCGCGCTCGACATGGGCAGCTTGGTCGCTGGTGCAAAATATCGGGGCGAGTTTGAGGAGCGTTTGAAAGCAGTCCTCAACGAAATCAAGGACAGCGATGGGCGTATCCTGCTCTTCATCGATGAACTGCACACCATCGTTGGTGCCGGTAAGGCAGATGGAGCGATGGACGCGGGCAATATGCTTAAGCCGATGTTGGCTCGTGGCGAGTTGCATTGCATCGGAGCTACGACCCTAGACGAATACCGGCAATACATTGAGAAGGACGCGGCATTAGAGCGTCGCTTCCAGACGGTACTGGTCGATCAGCCGAGCGTCGAAGATACGGTGTCGATTCTGCGGGGCCTGCGAGAACGCTTCGAAGTCCATCATGGCGTCAAGATCCAGGATGCAGCCCTCGTCAATGCGGCGACGCTCTCTAGTCGATACATCAGCGATCGATTCTTGCCCGACAAGGCGATTGATCTTGTGGATGAAGCCTGTGCGATGATCCGAACGGAGATCGATTCGTTACCAGCAGAACTCGATGCTGTTAGCCGACGTCAGATGCAGCTCGAGATCGAGGAAGCGGCATTGTCTGCTGAGAAGGGCGAGGCAAGTAAGGCTCGGCTAGCCGAGTTGAAGAAAGACCTGCAGGAGGTGCGATCGAAGTCCGACGCCATGCGGGTCCAATATGAGGCGGAAAAGCAGGCCATTGGTAAGGTCCGCGAATTGCGCGAAGAATTGGAGTCTCTGCGTCGCGAGCAAGAGGATGCCGAGCAGCGTTATGACATGAACAAGGCTGCGGAGCTCAAATACGGATCGATCCCGGCAGCGGAGCAGGCGCTTAACAAGGAAGAAGAGCGACTTGCCAAGGACACTGACAGCGGTGATCGGTTACTACGCGAAGAGGTGACCAGTGATGAGATCGCGCAGATTGTTGCGCGTTGGACTGGCATCCCTGTCACTCGACTGGTCGAGGGCGAACGTGAGAAGTTGCTGAAGCTAGACCAGATCCTACACGAACGTGTAATCGGTCAGGATGAGGCCGTCGTGGCTGTTGCCGATGCGGTTATTCGTGCCCGTTCGGGCATCAAGGATCCGAATCGTCCGATTGGCAGCTTCTTGTTCTTGG
>Ga0315331_10002222_pt1 | contig 14754 bp, 9 predicted proteins | sample M160m34915metaG_FD_203456 | JGI IMG/M metagenome (GOLD analysis project Ga0315331, IMG submission 203456) | Ammonia-oxidizing marine archaeal communities from Monterey Bay, California, United States - M1 60m 34915 | ecosystem: Environmental > Aquatic > Marine > Intertidal zone | place: USA...
TCTGGGTCGGCCCCCACCGAGCCGTTAGAAAAATATCTTCTAGACCGTCGTTGTTAAAATCAACAACAGAAACCGACGGCAGAATATTATCCGACGTAAGGTTTGTCCAAGGCACGTATTCTGGAATGGGTAAGATAAACCCGCCCTTACTGGACGACTTCAAAATAATCTCATCTTTGAATGACCGCTGTGCATTGCTTAGTGCCTCTTCATCGGGAAGAACTTCACTGAGGACTTCACGAAACAGAGGCTGTTGCGTTCGCTCAACAAAAAAGTCTTCCTGAACCCAACGGCTCAGCTTCCAATCTGCTTCGGACTTCGCAAACACAATAACCTGATGAGCCTTCATGCCGACGGCAGCACCGGATTCAGTGACCCCGCGCCCGTCAACTTTGGTGTGCATCTCAAACTCGTCACGCTGGTCATTGGTGAAATCTCCAGCAACCACGCCAAACTTCAGCGTCTCCCAGCCAACATTCAGTCGCTTTGAAGATTCCCAAGGATTAACCGCAACGCTGGTCTCTTCGCCGATTGGCCAATGAATGACCTCCAAAAAACCAGGCTCGCTTGGGTCCGCACCAAACAACTTAGCTGGATCTCTATCCGCAATCCCTACGAACGAATCGCAGTTCTTAAAATCCTCCGGCAAATCGCTTTTGAGCCCGGCAGAGTTATCCTGAAACCATGCTGCCAGCGCAGTTAACCGCGGAGTCAGGTCGAGAAGAAGATCCTCACTCTCAATCAAATTATCAACTCGAAGCTCTTCTTCGGTAATGACCGCTTGGCCTCTTTGCTTCGCTCCAACGACCGGAGAGGCAGACTTCTTGCAGCCGGTGAAAGCCAACCCACCAAAAACTAGCACTATTAGGGCAACCCATTTTCTGCAATGAGTTTCCTTTTTATTAGGCCATTGAAGGGACCATCGCAGCATATCAGTTCAACTCCTCAATCAAGGTAATCACTTGTCCATCAGGAGAATCGACAGTCGATGTTTTCCCAGATGGCCACTTCACGACAAGCGAAACAACTTCGTCTCCAGCAGGCACTCCAACCGAAAGAATTTCAGAATTCTGGGTAGCAAACCCCTCTCCACATTGTTTCTGAACGATCATGGTTTTGCCAGATCGGTATTTCACATAGACTCTCGCTCCGATCCCATCACGATTGGTTTTCCCAACCTGACCTTGAGCTGAATTTGCTGAACCGCGAAGACGAAAACGGAGCGATCGATTTCCGGGATACAAATCCTGCATTTGGTTTTTATACAATTTAAATTTGGGATTATTGAGCGACATCAGTGCGATGTCCTGCCACCCATCTTGATCAAAATCAACTACCGCAAATGATCGCCCATCCGCAATGTCATCCGCACCGCTAACCAACGTGACATCGGCAAAGTTTCCCGCGTTGTTTAAAAACAACCGGTTTCGCTCATTACCACTGAGTGAATTACTTCTAAAACTAAATTGCTGCATACGCCGCCCGTTAGGATCACCCTCGGCAGGCATAAATATTTCGTCGTTATATTTCTGCGTATCCCACGCGGCCACTGACTGAAATTCTTTCTCTTGGCTTGGATCTTCGCGCACGACCGAGCGCCAAAGACACGATCAGGTGTCAACCTCAGTCGCAATCTCAGTCGGTGCCGTGTAATACCCCGAAGGCACATAAAGATCTAATTTTCCATCGTTGTTAAAATCTGAAAACTGACCACCGAACGACCAACCAACTTGGTGCACTTTGAACTCTCCCTCCCCACTCCCTGCACGCTGCTCGAATTCCCCGTCTTCGTTCACGTAGAGAAAGCTACCTCTTGTCGCCACATCGATCCGCTCATCCACTCGCCCCAATTTATCGGCAATTCGCCGACCAGCCTTTGAATACATATTGGAAACGTAAAGATCGAGATCACCGTCCTGATCAAAATCACCAAACGAAGCTCCCATGCCAAAACCTATACCGCGATTGTTAATTGCTGTCTCGGTAACATTAACGAACACGGGTTGATCGGCGCCGATCGGCGTATCATTTCTCAGTAATGCATCGGGAGAAAAGTCATTACAGATGTAGAGGTCATCATCACCATCCGAATCAAAATCCGCCCACGCCGATTGGAACGACCGCCGCCATTGAGACAGGTCATCATCGTAAGGCACCCTCTCCAACCTGCCACCGCCTCGATTCATTAACAAGACATTTGCCGACCCCGGAAGATCGATCCAGCGGTTCATTGTCTTTCTTTTTTCGTCGTAGATTTCTCGCTCTTCATTCCCAAGAAAAACATCCTGAAACCGCAGAGACGCTTTATTCAAAGCGGGATAACTACTGAGATAAATATCCAGCAATCCATCCCGATTTACATCCGTTGCGGAGATCCCGCAAACAAAATACTGTTTTCCCAAATCGGAGTGAGTCTTCGTTGCATTCTTGAAAACGCCTGACTCATTCAAAAAATACTTAGCCGGTTCCATTGGTCGACCCAAAATTGCGTCCTTGTCGCCATCGTTATCGATATCAATAAAGAGCGCGCAATTCACCATGTACTCTTCGCGAAGACCAATTTCCTCCGCCACATCGACGTAGGAACCGTCAGGCTGTTGTTCTAGCATCTGAGTTGCTGCCCAACGTGAGGTGAGAAACATATCATCCAGCCCGTCACCGTTGTAGTCGACGACAGCCACGGATGGAAACACATGATTCGACGGCAATGCTTCCCAATCAGCGACCAAGGGGACCGGTAAAGTAATCTTTCCGCCCTTGCGAGATGACCTCACAATAATTTCATCCTTGTGGGACCGCTGAATTTCTTGCAAGGTCTCAGGATCTGCAATTACCTCGGAAAGCACCTCACGAAAAAGGGGCTGGGCAGCTCGCTCTAAAAACAAATCACCCTGCAACCACTTCGTCAGCTCCCAACTTCCAGCCTTCTGCTCAAATTGAAAATCCTGATGCCCCTTCATACCCCAAACGGTACCAGATGACCTTCCACGGCCTTCGACTTTGCTGTGAATAGTGAATAAGTTTTCACTTTCGAAGCTGCCTGAGAGAACGCCAAACTTCATCGTCTCCCACTCAATACCAAGAACATCCAACGGCTTCCAGGGATACGCCACGTCGAGGGAGACCTCTCGTTCGAGCGGCCACTCGGCTTTTTCAAGAAAACCAGGGTACTTCTCGTTCCTAGTAAACAGCTTTTCGGCATCGGTTGCTGCAAGTCCTCGTACTGCAACCATCTCGCCAAGTTCTGGCGGCTTGGCCTCCGCACCGCTCGTCCGTTGTTCAACCCACAACGCGATACGTTTCAGTTGCGGCGTAAGATCTAAGATTAAGTCCTCACTGGAAATTAACCCTGTGACACTTTGCTCGACCTCTGTTTTCAACTTTTCGCCGCCACCTTCGACATCGCTACTCTTTTTGCACGAAACGCAGCTTACTAAACAGACTGTCAGTAGGACGCAAAATGCCATCAGCCTGGCAGCCGAGCCCTCATGGCATTTGAAGATACTTTCGACAAATTTTGAGTCAGAACGCATTCGATACCTTATTACTGCACATCTTTCTACTCTCAACTCTTTTGAACGGCGTCTCAGCGAATTGTCAACTGCATCTTCGATCGACCCGTGTTCTTGCGTTTTGGAGTCAGGCCCGATTTATTTGACCAGAGAAAAACAACCAATGTTCGATTTTAACTCCACCACTGGATCAGGGGAAGTTTTCTGCCTATCGTGTACTGTGCTTTCACCATTGAAATTAGGTATGCAAAATGAACAAATGCCCGATCCGTTATTACCCGACCACCTTTGGTACGACGCAGACTACACCGATGGTTCAGACCATCTTCACCGTCTTGACTATTTTATTGCTCGCAACGCCCGTTGGTGCTCAAAACGTTGACGTCTGGCTCGGTACCGCCAAAACCGGCATCTACCACTCGACGCTCGATGTCTCAAACGGCAAGCTTTCTGAACCGACATTAGTAAGCGAAATAAGTGGTGCTGGGTTTCTAGCGATGCATCCTAACGGGCGGATTTTATACTCGACGAACCGTGAAAACGAAGGGGGCGTCACTGCATTTTTAATTATCGACAAATCCCCGAATAAAAGTGCCAGACTCGAACAACTACAATCAATCGCGACCGGAGACGGAGGCGCTGCCTGTGTTGCAGTTGACAAGCTTGGCAAAGTCTTAATGTCAGCCCAATATGGAGGCGGATCAACCTCAACTTACCAATTGAAACCAAACGGTGACCTTCTTGCACTAGCCGCCAACATTGAGCACGGCAAAGGATCCGGAGTGAATGCGAAGCGTCAGGCGACAGCCCACCCTCACTGGGTCGGCACAAGCCCCGACAATCAATTCCTTTTAGTCCCAGACCTTGGTACCGATCAAGTCTTTCAATATCAACTGAACACAGAGACCGGCGACATCAGTCTAAAATCAAAAATCCCAGTTCCGCCTGGTTCCGGCCCGAGACATATGAAATTCCACCCATCGGGCGAGTATGCCTTTGTACTCAACGAACTCACGCTCACTATTAGCGTTTTTCGCTACGATCAAACCAACGGCACGTTTCAAGAAATTCAAAATATCGAAACACTGCCGTTAGAGCTAAAAGATCGACACCTGAACTCGGCTGCTGAAATCCGAGTCCATCCCAGTGGAAAATTCGTTTACTCTTCGAACCGAGGGCACGACTCCATATCAGTTTTTAAATTCTCTTCAGATGACAACAAACTTGAATTGGTAGAACGCGAATCGGTGCGAGGTGCCTGGCCACGAAATTTTAATATTGACCCCTCGGGGAAATGGCTTCTGGCAGCCGGCAGACATTCAAACACGCTTGCAGTCTTCGAAATTGATCAGGACTCGGGGGAACTGACCTACGCCAGACAAATTGTTAACGTTCCAGCACCCATTTGTGTCTTGTTTCAAAATGAATGACTGGCTGCCCAAAAACGCTTATCCGACTGCGAGGTTCTAACTTGCTTAACCTCGGCATTTACCGGCTTTAGAGCTGTCGAAATCCAGCGGGCTGTACGATTCAAGGTTGAGCATTTCGATTCAATCAACTATCCTTACCCGCTGAAAACGCGTAAATAAATTCAATTAACCTGTGAATCCTACGTGCATCTCGCAGTCGTTTTCTGGCGTTCCCTCTTTGCCCTTTGACCAATTTCTTTGTCGCTGCACTTGTTCCATGGCTGTACTCTTTCAAATCCGAAACGCTCACTTGAGCTATGGCGACCAAGTTTTATTAGACAACGCGGAGGCAACGATCACCGACGAGGCTAAAGTTGGTTTCGTTGGACGAAATGGCGCTGGCAAATCGACGCTACTTCGCGTGCTCATGGGCGAAGAGGAATTGGATGCCGGGGAAGTCATTCGACACCCTAATCTGCGAATTGGCTACCTTCGACAACACGATCCCTTCGCACCCGAAGAATCGGCTCTTGATTTTTTAATGCGTGACAGTGAGCAACCCGATTGGAAATGCGGAGAGATAGCAGGGCAATTCGAGATCAAAGGGGATTACTTACACGGCCCCGTCAAATCGCTTTCTGGAGGTTGGCAGACGAGAGTTAAACTCGCCGCTCTATTACTTCACGAACCCAACCTCTTAATTCTCGACGAGCCAACTAACTTTCTCGACCTGCGAACCCAGATTCTTCTTGAACATTTTTTGATTTCATTTCGCCAAGCCTGCTTGATTGTTTCGCACGACCGGACATTTCTAAAGTCGACTTGTGACCACACACTTGACCTGACCCGTGGCACCCTCACGATGTACCCCGGTAAGATCGCAAAATTTTTAGAGTATCAAGCAGAAAGACGCGAACAGGCGATTAGGGAAAATGCCTCGACCGCCACCAAACAGCGTCAACTCGAAAAGTTCATCGCCAAAAACAAAGCTGGAGCAAACACAGCAAGCCAAGCGAGATCTAAACAGAAACAACTCGAGAGATTAAAACTTAACGAAATTGCTTCGGACGAAAAGACAGCCCATATCCGTGCGCCTCTGGTAAACCCCAAACAAGGTGCCGCAGTTCGCTGTGAAGATCTTGCCATCGGCTATCCCGATCATCGCGTCTCGGAAAACATTAACCTCGAAATTGAACACCAACAGCGAGCGGCAATTGTCGGCGACAACGGACAAGGAAAAACAACGTTGCTCCGAACTCTTGTTGGTTCACTTGATCCGCTCGACGGCAGAACCCGCTGGGGGCACAACTGCTCCGTCGGAACCTACGCTCAGCATGTGTACACAACGCTTCCCCCAGAAGATACTGTTCTTGAATACCTCGAACAACAGGCATTGCACGGAACGACAGACCAACAAATCTTAGCAGTAGCAGGCTCACTGCTGTTCCATGACGATCACGTTCACAAAAAAATCAAAGTTCTTTCCGGAGGTGAAAGAGCTCGCTTATGCATGGCTGGGCTGCTACTGGGTGATTACAACATTCTCGTGCTTGACGAACCCGGCAACCACCTTGATGTTGAAACCGTTGAGTCCCTTGCCGAAGCGCTACTGGCTTACAAGGGAACAGTAATTTTCACCGCTCACGACCGGCACTTCGTAAATCGAATTGCCACGGCAATCATTGAAGTTCGCGATGGCACGGTAAAAAATTATGTTGGCGACTATGATTCCTATGTCTACCGCATCAATAAAGAAATCGAAGCGGGAGACAGGGACTCAAACGGTCGCGGCGCCAGCCGAACTCCCGATGACAAGCTGGGGAATTCAAGCCAACCGCTATCCCAAAACAAACGGCGTGAATTCAAGAAAAAAATCAAATCGATCGAGAGAAAAATCGCGAAGCTCGACGAAGAACGAAAATCTCTTAACGAAGCCATGCTTTCGGTTACCGACCCTGAAGAAGCGATGCAAATTCATGAAAAAATAGAGTCCGTGACAAAAGAGCTAACCGAGGCAGAAGAAGAATGGCTGGAGCTGAATTAACAACTCGGATAAACACAAAGCCAGCATTAAAGGGCTTTGCAACTTCATTTTAAAAGACAAAATACCCAAAACTTAAACACTGAGGATCTCAAGATGGATCTACTAGAAATCGTTTCGCTTGTTTCTCGCTGGCTGCACGTCATTCCTGCGATTGCTTTAGTCGGCGGCACCTTGTTCCTGCGACTCTCGTACGTCCCCGCAACTCAAGAGTGCGACGCATCCGCGGAACTGCGTGAGGCAGTTCGAAAAAAATGGGCGAAGATCGTAATGATTTCAATTGCTCTCTTGCTCATAAGTGGACTGTACAACTCGGCTGTGAAATCAATTGGCTACGAACTATCCCCTCTATACAACGGCCTACTCGGAATCAAAATCCTACTTGGATTTGCAATCTTTTACTTGGCTTCGGTATTGTCAGGCAGAAGCGAGAAGGCGAAAGCGTTTCGAGAGCGAGAGATACACTGGCTTAACATTCTTTGCATTCTGATGATCGTCACTGTGATGATTGCGAGCTACATGAAAATGAGCTCAAGTTCATTTCCAAAGAAGGACAAGACTGAGACTACTGCCCAAAAGATAGCAACTGAACAGTTGCAATTAGAACAAATTTAAAAACTTTAAAATCGCCGCAATAAGGTAAAACTTTGGCTTTAATACGACCCACAGCGAGAGCCTGACCCTTCGGGCCAGCAACGCGGATCCTAAAACTTAAAACTTACTCCTCACAAATTACGACCAACGTAATTTCAAGAGCTTTCACAGGCACTCATCCCAACTTGGTTGCCTCGTGATTTGCGTTGATTGTTTTAAACCGATTATTCAAGTTTTCGAGTATTATTGCTCGACGGGCAAACCAAATGACGAGTTGAATCGAAATAATCGATACGGCAAATTTCGGCTCTGGCAGCATACGACCTGCAAAACTTGTGAAATCAGCTATAATTGGGACGGTAGAACCAAAGTGGAATGAGATGGTTTTCATGCTCATATCACACGTGTTCACTGTAGTCATGGCACCGCGTCAAAAACGCAAACGTCATTGATTGACTGCCTTTCAATCTGTATTCGGTGCGGCATAAAAACCTGCTGCTTTTTGAATGACTGAAGCAACAATTTCGTCTGTAGAACCCAACCTTGTTCTGCCCCTTTTTGGTGCCAAAGACCAACATCTCCGTCGTTTGCGGGAAAAATTTAACGTCACCATTACCCACCGAAATGGGCAAGTTAAAATTACGGGTGAAAAAAAAGAGCAGGTTGCTCAGGCGACTGACGCAATCGAGCAGTTGACCGAGATTGTTCGAACCAAAGGCAACTTTAGCCCTGCTGTATTCGATGAGACGATCGCCCGGGTAACGGGTGAGTCAGCACCTCGAAAAGCGATTGAAGCGATTCAGACGTTACAGGTAGGTAAAGAAATTCGCCCGCGAACTCCAGGACAGGCGGCTTATGTCGACTCCATGAGAAACAACGATCTGGTCTTCGCCGTCGGCCCAGCGGGGTCAGGAAAGACCTACCTAGCCGTAGCGATGGCTGTCGAAGCATTGAAAAACCAAAAAGTCAGGAAACTTGTTTTAGTCCGCCCCGCGGTCGAAGCAGGTGAGAGCCTCGGCTTTTTGCCAGGCGACCTTCAGGCAAAAATAAACCCCTACTTACGGCCACTACTCGACGCAATTCATGAGATGATCGGTTATGATCAGGTGCAACAACTCATCCAAAGTGATGTAATTGAGGTCTGTCCACTAGCTTACATGCGTGGGCGAACGCTTAATGAATCATTCATCATTCTTGACGAAGCGCAAAACACAACGACTGCTCAGATGAAAATGTTCTTGACTCGAATGGGCAACGCATCAAAAATTGTGGTCTCAGGTGACCAAACTCAAATTGACCTTCCCCCGAAAACACAAAGTGGCCTCGTCGATGCACTGCAACGGCTCAAACAAATACAAGGCGTCGGAATCTCGCACCTAACTTCGAAAGACATTGTCAGGCACCGGTTAGTTACCGATATCGTACAAGCGTACGACGGCAAACCTAACCAATCACGATCTTCCTAGCACTTCCAAAACTGCTCGATCAATCAACGGCATTTTAGTTTCACCGAGTACCGTGATTCTCAAGCACCCCCAATCGAAAGTCATGTAGTACGATGTCCAATGCTTCATCAAACCGTAATCGGTGGATGACCCCCGCACCTAAGACACCCTTCTTCAAAGCCGCTGATTTTTTGCAGCGGTCAGACGTATGGTCACGGATTGGGTTGTGCGCCCTGACCACCGGCATCCTGTACTTTGTCATGTTTGGTTGGGAATCCCCATTTCCTTACCGGATTCGCCAGGCTCCGCTCAGAGATATGCATGCCAACACACTCTTTGAAGACCAAGACCCCAAAGCTACTTTTGAAAAACGAGAGCGCACGAAACGAAACTTCAAAAACTATTACGTGAACGACGCCCAAAAAATCGAGATCATACGAGAAGAGTTAATCAACGATGTGTTCAGCATCATGCAGCAAGAGTGGGGCGAAGTCGAAGGCTCCAACCTATGGTCTGAGTTCTTCGAAGTGGATGCCAACACAACTGAAGCGACTGCTGCTGATGAGGAATCGTTTAATTTATTTCGAGAAAGCCTCTCCGGCGATAAAGAACTTGAAAAACTGAAAACCATTTTGGATCTTGCACTCTTAGACATCAAACAAAAAGGGCTTTTGATTGAACTCTCGCACGAGAGTGACGAGGGGAGTGTAGAGCAAATCCAGGTCTACCCGTTGGGCAACATGGACGCGAGCGAAGTGATCAAAATCGAAGAAGTCCGAATCGCTGAAGTGACCGACGAACTGCAAAAACGCCTGTCGGAGAAACTCAGTAATGAATCCGATACAATTACCGATCCCGGGCTTGTTTCCGATCGCATATTCTCCTGGCTCAAACGGAAATTACCAGAGACGCTTTCCTACAACGAGGGACGTTCCAATAAAGAGCGAAAAGCTGCCGTTGACGCTGTCGAAATCGAGATGAAGCAAATTAACAAAAGTGACCCTCTGAAATCCGGCAACCTTTTCTTGTCACTCGATTCGCGAGGCATCATGGCCGGCGTCCCCCTGACCCAGGAAGACATTAAACTGCTGAGACTGGAACATAACGCTCGTGTAGCGGTCGAGAGTTTTCAAGCCAAATTACTTCGCTCGACAATGTTTTTTGGTTTGTTTGCGGCAATTTTTTCCATGTTCTGCCAATACCTGTTCTACCGAGACCGTTACCTGCTAGACGATTTGAAACAATTTTCAATTCTACTGGGACTGATGCTAATAACGCTGACTCTCGCCTGGATTGTCACGGTCAACAATGCTTGGCGGGCTGAAATAGTTCCAATTACGATTTTTGCCATGACCATTGCAATCGTCTACCACATTGAGTTAGCCATGCTCGTCGCTACCCTGGTTGCTCTTGCTTACACAGTCGCGCATGGCTTCGGGCTTAGCGAGTTTGTCATCCTAACCGCTTCTTCATCCTCCGCAGCGCTGATGTGCCGTGTCATCCGCAGTCGAACCAAACTGGTCTACGTTGGCGTCATCGTCGCGACGATCGTCTTTCCAACCGTCATCGGTGTCAATTATCTGATGGGACAACCATTCTCTTTGACACTCGTTGCTGAGGCACTCTGGTTCGCTGGAGGGGCAGGAGTCGCCGGACTGATGATGACGGCGTTGCTTCCTTTTCTAGAACGTCTATTTGACATCCAGACCGACATCAGCCTACTCGAACTAAGCGACGCTAATCATCCGTTGCTAAAGGAATTGGTTCAGCGAGCCCCCGGCACATACAACCACAGTATTAATGTCGCATCGATGAGCGAAGCCGCCGCGGATGCGATCGGGGCTAACGGACTGCTCTGTCGCGTCGGCGCCTATTTCCACGATGTTGGCAAGTTGAGAAAACCGGAGTATTTCATCGAAAACCAAGGGGGAGGCCCCAACAAACACGACGACCTGACGCCCTCGATGAGTACGCTTGTCATCCTCGCTCATGTCAAAGACGGCATTGAGATTGGTCGCAAACACCGGCTACCACAACGGATTATCAATCTAATTGAACAACATCATGGCACAACACTGATTGAATATTTCTACCAACGGGCGTTGTCACTTCTAGAAGAGTCGGGTGACGAAGAAGCCATCGCCAATCTTGATGAGTCTGATTTTCGTTACCCGGGACCGCGTCCCCAAACTCCAGAAGCAGCTGTCATGATGCTTGCTGATGCCGTTGAAAGTGCCAGTCGCGTTCTTCGTGAACCTGCGCCCGCCAGAATCGAGAGCCTTGTCCGCGACATTACTAAAAAGAAATTCGACGACGGGCAGTTCGAGGATTGTGACATCACCATCAAGCAACTCAATACAATTCAGGAATCTCTTATTAAATCCCTGAATGCAATGTATCATGCACGTATAAAGTACCCCGAGGCGCAACCCGCAACCGCCACTTAACACCATCTACCACAGCCTAATAAATTGCCAGAAGACACTCACAAAATTGAGATTGCTGACGAGCAAGAATTACCCTTTGACGGGACTCGACTTGTCTCGACTGTCGCTCGAATTCTTTCCGACCACGAGCTAAATCAATCCGAAATCAGCATCGCTGTGGTGGACGACCCGGCGATTCGCGTCATTAACAAACAATACCTCGATCACGACTATGCAACCGACGTGATTAGCTTCGTTTTAGATTTCGACGAAGCTGCTTCGTGCCTTACGGGGCAATTGGTTGTCAGCACAGACACAGCCAGCAACATGGCCGGCCAAATCGGTGGAACAATGGAAGACGAACTCCTCTTGTACGTCATTCATGGCATGCTTCACCTGGTCGGCTTTGACGACAAAGACCCCGACTCTGCCGCCGAAATGCGAGAACAAGAGCGACATTATCTCGCCCTACATGGCGTTGAACACCGCTGGCAAGGCACGACCCCCGATGGAGAACCCCATTGATGCCTGACTTGCTCTTTTGGTGCCTAATTTGTAGCGGCGTTGTCACGACCTACGCAGCAATCGCTTCGTTTGTCCTGAACGAGATCGCGTGGCACGAACTGGAAGAATATTGCAAGCAGAAAAAACAACCCAAACTGTTTGGAGTCATTTTCGATTTCCGGGAACAAATGACACTCGGTGCCGGAATCCTTCAAATGATTGCAACCGCAGTGTTTGCTGTCACCCTGGCCGCGACTTGGCTTGGCCCACGGCAAGTAACCGAACTATCCGCGACCCAACTCACTTCGATTATTGGCCTGGTTTGCTTCAGCCTCGTCTTTTGCGGAAGCTGGATCCCCTGGGCGGTAGGTCGCGTCGGCGCCGTGCCTTTTCTTTTTCGAACTTGGCGATGGTGGTGGATGGTCTCTGCACTCGCTTGGCCTCTATTAGTTGGCGGCCGATTCGTGACTGCTATTTTTGCACGAGCCAGTGGTCAAGACGATGAAGTGGAGGACGAAGAAGAAGCGTTTGAAGATGAAATCCTGTCGATGGTTTCCGAAGGTGAACAAGACGGTTTCTTAGAATCAGACGCTCGTGACATGATCGAAGGCGTAATGGAACTCGACGATAACGATGTCAGTTCAGTCATGACGCATCGATCTCAGGTGGACGCACTCGAGGAAAATACGGACTGGGACGAAATGTTGCGATTCACCGTTGAATCCGGGCGAACTCGCATCCCGGTCTACCAGGAGAAAATAGATAACATCGTTGGCTTGCTCTACGCCAAAGACCTTTTGCGGGAATCGCTACGAAGCGAAAGCAAACGCAAACCGCTTCGAAAACTACTTCGCGATCCACTCTTCGTTCCTGAGACAACTTTACTCGATGAGATGCTTAGCAAGTTTCTGCACGTGCGAACGCACATGGCAATCATTAAGGACGAATACGGCGGTTTCGCCGGCGTCATTACCATCGAAGATATTATCGAGGAAATCGTTGGCGAGATCGTGGATGAAACAGACAAAGACATGAGCGAAGAAATCACGATTTTGAACGACCAACAGGCCGATGTCCTTGGCACTGTTCACATCGGTCGCCTTAACGAAACTCTCGGTATCGAGCTGCCCGAAGACGACCACTTCGACACGCTCTCAGGCCTGATCATGCAGCAACTGAATGAAATCCCTCGCCCCGGACGCGAGCTTGTTCTTGGCAGGGTTCAATTCAACATTCAAGAAGCAAACCGCCGGCAGATAAAATCAGTCCGAATCACCCGCCTTGAAGACGAAATTGAATAATTCGTCGCTGCTGAAGTAACCTCTCGAATTAAGTAATTCCACAAGCCTTTGATGCGACACTCTTAACTGCCTTTCGGCGTCTACCGAATCCAAGACAACCCAAGCCTAGCCCAAACATCAAAAATGTTGTGGGTTCAGGAACTGCCGAGAAACTGTAGTTGAGAACGACATCGCTACCATTTTCCGAAAGTGTGAAGGTTCCCGGTGATGTGGCACCATTAACGTTGAATGAGAGATTCCCAAGTGAATTTACCGAAGTCGCTCCAGTGAAGATTGACCAAGATTCACTCGCCCCGTCAGTAGTCCAGAACGCATCTGCGAAGTTGACGGAACCACCAAAATCGAAATTCAGCGTGGTGGCGCCGTTAAAGCTTAATGCCCCTCCGACATCGATCCCGTCAAAATCTGTTCCTCGCGTACCGCTGGAGTCAGATGTATTCGAAACCAACTCCCAATCAATGACAGCGCCTGCTTCGTAACTCAAATCACTATTAAAAGTTTGAATGCCTGCAGAATTACCCGGGCCGTGAGTTCCCGAAATTGTGGTCGCACCACCAATGGTACCGGTTCCAGCAAGCGTCGCCCCGTTCGCCACGATAACATCTCCGGTCGCTGCCGTTTGATCTCCGTTAATGACCAACGTTCCCGCATTGACTTGAGTCTCGCCTTTGTAGGAGTTGTTTCCGGTGAATGTAGTCATTCCACTGCCGGATTGATAAACCGCCCCTCCGCTTACACTTCCCGTTGAAATAACGCCATCGTAAGTGACTGCGTCACTTCGGTTAAATACTACGACGCCACGGTTATCGATGTCGGTTGTGATTGAACCGGTCGTTCCACCGTCACCAACTTGGAGAATCGAATTTAAACCGCCATCGATCCGAACTCCGCCGGTCAACGTAGTATCACCAGTTAGGATAAGTGAGCCCGCCAAGTTTTTATAGAAAAAACCATCCCCAACACCGTCACCGATATTTCCAGCGACCGTCAAATCGCCGCCGTTGGTACGAAAATGAAAATTGAATACATCATTGTTATCAACCGCGATGTCACCTGAAAGCGTTGCCGATCCTCCGCCGCTACTCAATTCGATATGGTTCCGGCCATCATTATTGGAAACTTCAATATTGTTCGCCAAAGCGATACCGTTATTAAGGATTAACCCTGCATCCTGCCCCGCCAATGTCACCGTTCCGGTTCCCAATGCAGAATTAGATGCCGCCACGATTTCCGTCTCAGAATTAATCGTGGTGCCACCCGTGTAAGAATTGTTACCGGATAAAATCAACTGCTCTCCGCTAAAGTTAGCCTCGCCGGCGTTATTACCTTCTTGAATTAAGGATGCATCACCACTGATGTCCCCCGAAAACGTATACGCGTCAGCTCGCTGGAATGTGATTCGAGAACCCGACGCAAGACTGACGTCTCCGCCCAAAGAACCGCTGGTGGCATTGTCACCAATTTCAAGTCGACCATTGGCTATGTTCGTGGTTCCGGTGAAACCACTACCGTCACCGGTGAT
>Ga0315331_10002227_pt1 | contig 14743 bp, 17 predicted proteins | sample M160m34915metaG_FD_203456 | JGI IMG/M metagenome (GOLD analysis project Ga0315331, IMG submission 203456) | Ammonia-oxidizing marine archaeal communities from Monterey Bay, California, United States - M1 60m 34915 | ecosystem: Environmental > Aquatic > Marine > Intertidal zone | place: USA...
TGTAGATCCTATTACTACTTTCGCTGTCACAGTTTCTAATCCAGGAAGTGGTAATAAATATTTTATAGACGGAGTTCAACAACCTACCTTAACTTTAACTGAAGGAAATACATATAAATTTGATCAATCTGACTCTACAAATGGAACTCCTTCTTCTCATCCGTTAAGACTTTCAACAACCTCAGATGGTACACATAGCGGAGGAACAGAATATACTACAGGAGTTACAGTAGTAGGTACTCCAGGAAATGCTGGTGCATATACAGAAATAGTAGTTCCTACAGGAGCACCTACTTTATATTATTATTGTTCTATTCATTCAGGAATGGGTGGTCAAGCTGATACCCCTGCTAGAACAGAAGGTTATAAAGTATGGCAGCATGAATTTAAAGTAGATGAATATGACGGTAATACAGTAAGACCTATACAGTCCTTTTTTGAAACTTCAGATTTATCTACCTTAATTACAGGAGAAAATAGATATTTAAGAATAACAACAATTGAACCAGATTTTGTTCAAAATAATGAGATGACGGTAACAGTTACAGGAAGAGCTAATGCTAGAGCACCTGAAGTTATAGGAACAACTTTTACTTTTCCTGCTGATGCGACTCAACCATATGAACAAATAGTTATGTTAAAAGAACAAAGAAGAGAGTTAAGAATTAAATTTGAGTCTAATGCTTTATATGGTGATTATCAAATGGGACAAATAATAGGTCATTTTGATAGCGGAGATGGAACGGATTTAGGATGACGGTAGGATTAAATACAGGATTAAGTGTAACTCTTCCAGTAGGAATAAGTTTACAAGAATGGGCGGATGCTTTAATTACAGATTTTAGTAATTTTGGCGCATACTCACCTTTAACAGATCCTGATAAATGGCAAGATTGGGCAAGTCAATATAATAGAGCTACTAATTTAGTAGAAGATTTTCCCGATCCTTATAATTACGATAAAACAGAGTGGAGAGAATGGGCAGAGAGATTTGTTCAAACAACATTATGAAGTATATTGGTTATAATGAAGAAGATAAAGCTGAAAAATGGGCAAGTAATAAATTAGGAGTTAAATCTTCTCCTGAAATATTTAGAGCATTATCTTCATTGAACAATAAAGGTGATTTAGCCTGCGTTATATTATTGACTAATTTCACAAAAAGAAATATAGACATTAATATAGCAGCTGAAGGTAATTCTTGGGCTACACCTAAAAATACAATTTTAATGTTTAATGGTTTATTCAAAATGGTTTTTGATGAATTAAAAGCAATAAGAGCAACTGCATTAATTGCAGAAAGTAATATTTCGTGTATAAAATTAGTAAAACATGTAGGATTTGTTAAAGAGGGAGTTATGAGAAAAGCATATGATAATGATGAAAATATGCATATTTATAGTTTCTTAGCTAATGAATATCATGAACATAAATGGTATAGGAGTTAAAATGATTAAAGAAACTATTTTAGAATTAGCTAGTCAAAGACCAGAAGAGTTTGGTAAGGGTATAGATATAATTTCATCTGAGCTAAGTACTACTCCAGTTGTTCCAGAAGATCTTACAGAAGCTATTTCAATGTTAGAGTTAGCATTGCAAAATCCAGAAACTTATCCAGAAATGGTTCAAGCAGCAATAGCTGATGGCTTAATTGATGAAGGAGATGCTCCTGCTCAATTTGATGCTATATTTATAATATCTTTACTTTTATCTCTTTATGGTTTACAAGATAGGTTAAATGCCGAAGGATTTTCTAGAGGAGGTTTAACTGTAGCAGGTAGAAAAGCAGCAATGGGTCAAGGTGGAGATTCTATGCTTGCTCATATTAATCCTAGAGAAGCAGAAATATTAAGAAGAATGGGCGGACAAGGAACAGTTAATCCAAATACAGGATTAATAGAATATAAAAGTCTTAAAAAAGTATTTAAAAAAGTATTACCTGTTGCTTTAGCGGTGTTTGCTCCTGGGTTAGGTTCAGCTATCGGTGGAGCTATAGGATTTAGTGGAACTACTGCTGCGATAGTAGGCGGAGGATTACTAGGAGCAGGTACAGCAGCATTAACAGGAGGAGACCCACTAAAAGGAGCATTATTTGGTGGTGTAGGAGCAGGTTTAGGAGATGTAGTAGGCGGTTTTGTAGATGAAGGTTTAAATTTAGGTCTTTCTGCTCCTGCTGCTGCTACTTTAGGTAGTGGTTTAGTAGGAGGAGTCGCAGGAGAACTTGTAGGAGATGGTTTTTTACAGGGAGCAGTGCAGGGTGCTGGCGGTCAATTATTAAAAAATTTAGCTCCTGCAGTTCCTGGAGGTCCTAAAAATACATTAGATGCAGTTTTACAATCAGGAGCTAAAGTTACTGGAGATATGTTAACTGCAGGATATGATCCTAAAGATGCTATTGTTGGCGGTGCTACCGCAGGCATATTTGGTGGAGCCAAGCAATACTTCAAAAAACCATCAGAAACTGTAATAAGTCAAATTAAAGAAACAGAGATTGCACCAGAAGGTATAGAAGAAATTTCTATAGATGATTTATCTGTAGAAAATAATCCTCTATTACCAGGAGATGGTGTAGCAGTACTACCAGGAGATACTGCTTTATTACCAGGAGATACAGCACCAAAAACAGGTTTTTTTGGTAAAGCACTTAATTACGCAACAGAAAATCCAGTAGAAGCTGGTTTATTAGGTTTAACAGCATTAAGCGCATTTGAAGCACCAGATGATATTTTAGAAGCAGCAGGATCATTATCAGCTGATCAACAAGAATATTTTAATAGACCAAGTGTTAGTTGGGATTGGGATTCTTTAAGAAGAGATGCTAACAATAAAAACATGAGTTTGTCTGCATTTATGGCAACTGAATGGCCAACAATTACTTCTGGTAAATATGATAACACTGGTGGCACAGGTTACAATCAAGGAGGACCTTTATCTTATATAAGAGGAAAAGGTACAGGTCGTTCTGATGAAATACCTGCTTATTTAAGTGATGGAGAATATGTTATAGATGCAGAAACTGTATCAATGTTAGGAGATGGTTCTAATAAAGCGGGAGCAAGCGTATTAGATAAAATGAGAGAAGAAATAAGATCTCATAAAGGTAAAAAATTAGTTAAAGGTAAATTTAGTGCAGATGCTAAATCGCCACTACAATATATAAAAGGAGTAGCATAATGGGTAGTATATTTCAAGGAACACCGCAAGCAGCAACCTCGTACACAACATCAAGTACAGAAACTCCTAAATGGATGCAAGATGCTATTTATAATCAGACTCAATGGGCTCAAAATATTGCCAATAAACCTTATGAAAGTTATGATTTACCAACAGTAGCAGATTTATCTCCATTACAACAAAGAGCATATGCAGGTATTGATGATCAACAAGGAGTATATGAAAAGAAATTAAATAAAGCAGTAACTGGTATGGAAGGTATGACTACCGCAGGTACAGCTGGTGCTTTAAGAGGTGAGCAAGCTAAATTTTTGAGAGAAGATTTAGTAGGTGCTAATTTAGATGCAGGGCAAAATTTATTTGATAGAGCAGGTAATATTAGTCCTATGCAATCTTCTCAAGCAGCATTAAATAGAGCAAGTGGATTAGATGTAATTGGCTCTGCTCAACCTTTGTTAAATGAAGCAGCAGGTTCTGCAAGAAATATAGTAGGAGCAGGCAAAGGTTATTTAACTGATGCTGCTGCGATGAGCGGTATGAATGCTGCTAACCCTTATTTAAATCAATCTTCAACTACTACAGCTGAAACATTAGCAGAAAGAGCATTAACTGCTGCTAATCCTTATTTAACTTCTGCTAGTCAAACTGCTGTTACAGATGTAGCAGATTATATGAACCCTTATCAACAAAATGTTCTTGACACTATAGCTAAACAGGGTACAAGAAATTTAACAGAAAATTTACTACCAGGAGTTCAAGATTCTTTCATTAAAGCTGGTCAATTCGGTAGCAGAAATATGGGTGAATTTGGTTCAAGAGCTTTAAGAGACACTCAAGAAGCAATATTAAGACAGCAAGCACCTGTTGCTGCTCAAGGATATGCTGAAGCAATAAGAGCATCTCAAGCAGATAAAGCAAGACAAGCACAACTAGCAGGTACAGTAGGAAGTATTTCAGGAGCAGATTTATCTAGAGGTTTACAAGGAGCAGGTCAGTATGCTCAATTAGGACAAACTGCAGGGCAATTAACAGGTCAAGATGCTTCTAGATTAGCAGGTATAGGTAAAGATTTAAGTAGTCTTACAGGGAGTCAAGCATCAGCATTAGGTAATATTGCTGGACAAACAGGGCAGTTAACTGATGCTCAAATGAGAAACTTAGCTAATTTAGGACAAACTCAAGCACAGGTCGCATCATCTGAAATGCAAAATTTAGCTAACTTAGGACAAACAAGAACTCAAGCTGGTGCACAACAGCAGCAGTTCGGTTTAGAAGCAGCATCCACTGCACAGCAAGCAGAAGCAGCAGATATGAGAAGACAGATGGATGCTTTAGGATCTTTAGCAAACTTAGCAGCGCAAGATCAAAGTATGGCGTATACAGATTTAGCAGCATTAGAAGCAGCAGGGCAAGCACAGCAAAGACAGCTTCAAACTCAACTTTCTGCAGCAGAAAAAGAATTCTTTGATCAACAGCTATACCCACAAAGACAAATGGATTGGTTAAGTACTCAAATAAGAGGTTTAGCTCCTATTGTTCCACAGCAACAAACTACTGCTCAATCTACAACAGGAGGTACTTACAGTCCTTCACCATTATCACAAGTAGCTACAGGTTTAGCTACTTATAAAGGTTTAACATCATAGGAGAATAACATGGGCGCAAATTTAAATAGATTAATGAAACAATATGGTGTTAGCACAGCGAGTAAAGCATCATACTTAGGGACTACTGAAAAAGATAAAGAAGCATATGACACTTATAGTAAAGAATATGATAGAAGAATGTCAGGAACTCCTACTTATGCTCAAACTCAATTTGATACTTCTAAACCTCCTATGCGTACTAAAGATAAAATGATTGGAGGAATTTTAGATCCTCTTCCTAATTGGATTAAACCACCTCCGGCAGGAGCTATTGTTACACAGGCTTATGAATTTATAACTAATCCTGTTACTGGTGAAGTTCATCAAGTTCCTACTGGCGGTTATTCTATAAATGAAGATGCTTTTAGTAATATGGAATTAACAGGTAATTATTATGATGATATTTTAACTAACCCTATTTATGAAACAGTTGTTGAAGATACTATAGATGGCGGAAGTGGTAACGATACTATAGATGGCGGAAGTGGTAATGATACTATAACTTTACCTCCTGGCATTGATTTATCTACCATACCTGCTAATTCTATAACTGGAGATTTAAGTAATATACCAGGATTAACAGTTGGTGCAGGATATCAATGGGACGAAAATGGAAATATAATTTTTGACAGTAGTACTGTAACCAAACCTAGATCTCTATTACCAGCTCATAATGCAGATGATATGACTTTTAGTGATGAAAATGTAGACATAACTGATTTAGATTTAACTCAGACATACGGATTATATAATACTGGGGGAAGTGCTATTCCTAATATAACAGTTACAGCACCTAGAGAAAATTATCCTAATTTTGATAACTATGCTAGAAATGCTTTATTATTCGGTCCATCAGGTGTTCAAGGTAATTATGCTTTTGATAGAGATTTAAAAAATTCTAATATATTTGAAAATGATGCAGGATATGATGAATCCTATAATTATTCTCAACAAATGGCTGAAAAAATAGGAAATATTCCAGTAGAATTAGATGTAGAAGATGTAGAAATAAGAGCATCTGATTTAGCTCCAGGAGATATTAGATATCAAGGTCAAACATTTGATGAAATGAAAAACGCATTATACGGAGGAGCAAAGAAACTTTACGATACTTCAGGTCTAGCAGCGAGAACTTTAGGTAACATCCCAGTACTAGGTCCTTTAGGTAAAAACGCTATTGCTGCTAATTTAAGTTTTGCTGATGCAATGATACTTAATCAAGTAAGAGGTGCTGTTCCTCAAGTAGATAGTGTTCTTAAAAATTATGGTTTTAATAAAGGAGGAGGAGTAGAAGAAGTAGATATAAATGTTATTGATGACGCTACTAATATAGAAGTGCTTGCAGAAAATGTGCAACCTGATGCTAGATCAAATAGATATGAAGAGCTTAGATCTATGTTAGAAGAACCTACATCAAGTTATGATACTCAAATAACTGATTTAACTTCTCAATTAGGTGATCAACAAACTTCGTTTATGAGTATGATTGAAAATATGGCAAATAATCAATCAACAGGTCCGAGTGATTCTGAAAAATATTTTAGGTTAGCAGCAGCATTTGGTGCTCCTACTCAAAGCGGTCATTTTATGGAGAATCTAGCTTTAGCTGGTAAAGAGTTAGGAGCAGTGAAAAAAGAACAAAGAGAAAGTAGTCAAAAAGGCGATGCTTTAAGGCTTCAAGGTCTGCAATATGGTATGGACATGTTAAAAGATAGATTAGAAAATGTTCAAACTTTATCTCAATATGAAAAAGAAACTTTCAAAGATTATCAAACAATGATTTTTGAAGCAGAAGAAGATTATTTCAAATTACAAGATGAAAGAGAATATGATCTTAAAGTATTAAAAGATGAAAGAGAATATGATGCTACTAAACCTAAAAGTGACGCAGCAAAAATTGCTTCAGATATGGGATTAGCAAGAGGTACTGAGGATTATAAGATATTCATACAAGAGTATTATAATAAACAAAACAAAATAAGAGATTTAGAAATACAACAATTAGAACGACAAGCAACTACATTAAGTAATCCAGAAATAACTGCGTTAGAGAAAAACGATCTCAAGCTACAAGCAGCAGAGAAAGCAATTATAGATTTAACAAGAGGTTTAGAGTTAAATGATCAAGCATATACTGGTAATTTTTATGATCAAAAATTAAAATTTGTTAAAGGTTTAATTAATTCAGATGATCCTAGATATAGAGCAACAGAAGAATTAGAAAATTTATTAGCTAAAGCAGGTTTAACTCAATTAAAAGCGACCTTCGGCGGTAACATTTCTGATGGTGAAAGACAAGCTATTTTAAAGATACAAGGTATTGAAAGTAAAGGTGTAAAAGCTCGTAAACAAATTTTAGAAAATGCATTAAAAGCGATGCGGTCTGTATTGCAGAAAGCTGAAGCTAAAAGAGATGACATCAGGTCTGGTGAATACACAAGGAGGACTAAATAATGGCGGATAATTATTTTGGCAATTTAGCTCGGGCTACTCTTGGTCAAGGTTTAGCTATGGGTTGGGGAGATGAACTTGAAGCTAAATTAAGATCATTAAGAGGACCAGAAACTTATGAAGAAGAATTAGCTATGATACAAGATAGTTATAATAAATTTTATGAGGAAAATCCTGGAACAGCTTTAACTAGTGAACTTGCAGGAGGGTTTTTACCTACAGTGGCAGCAATGGTATCTACTCCTTTTAGTGGTGGAACTACTGCACCTTTAGCAGCAGTAGGTACAGCAAGAACAGCAGGTAATTTAGCAAAAATAGCAAATATGGTTAAAAATAGTAAATTTTTAAAAAATCCTTACGGTAGAGGACTTGCTGTAGGTGCACCTACAGGAGCAATAACTGGAGCAGGAACTGCTGATATGGATGATAGAGGTAGTGGTACTGTTGTAGGTACTGTTCTTGGATCAACTTTAGGTGTAATAATACCAGGAGGTATTAGAACTGTAAAAGGAACTTATAATTTTTTAAAAGAAAGATTGGGTAACAGTGCTCAGTTTTTAGATGAAGCATCATTTAAAAGATTATACGAAGCTATAACAACAAATGGCGGTACTCCTCAAGATGTAGTAGATGAAGTAGTAAAGGGTGCAGAGTTAGGAGTGCCTGTAACAATGGGTACATCAACTGGAGGAACTAGAGCATTAAGTGAAGTTGTAGTTAATAAAGGAGGAGAAGCAGGAGATGAATTAGCTGAGATTTTAGTAAATCAAAAAGGTAATCAAGGTTCAAGAATAGTAAAAAGAATTCAAGATGATTTAGGAGATAAAAATTATTATGACACTGCAGATGAGTTAGCTGGTAATTTAAGATTTAAAGCAAATAAAGCATATCAAAATGCATATGATTTTGGAGCAGTAGATGATCCAAGAATATTAAACCTTTTAGAAAATAATCCTCAATTTAAAAAAGCATTTAATAATGCTAAGAAAATTTCTCAAACTGAAGTAGATGCTGATATATTAGCAGGTGGTGACGGAAGTAAATATGCATTAACTCCTTACAAAATAGTAGATGGTAAAGCTGAGGTGTTACCTGATGTAAGAACTTTAGATTATTTAAAAAGAGGGTTAGACGAAGAAATAAGTCGTTTATTTAGAGCAGGTAAATCTGATCAAGGTACAGCATTGAAAAAATTAAGAGATTCATATGTAGACATTATTGATGAAGTTACTGAAGTAGATGGAGTATCAGCTTATAAACAAGCTAGAAAAGTTTTTGCTGGAGAAATAGAAGTTATAAATGCTTTAGAATTAGGTAAAAAAGATTTCAGAAAATTAGCACCAGAACAACTTTCTAAAAAATTTGAAAACTTTAGTGATGCTGAAACCGAAGCATTTACATTAGGAGCAACTAGAGATTTATTAGATATGATAACTAAAAATGCAACTGATGCTAACTTTGCTAAAAAGTTATTTGGTTCTCAAGACATGCAAAAGAAAATTCAAATGCTTTTCCCTGCAGCAGGAGACGAATCTTTCGCTTTATTTGAACAAGCAATGTTAAGAGAAGCACAGTTGTTTAACCAAATAAGTAAAATAACAGAAGGTTCTCCTACAGCCAGAAGATTAGGAGCACAAGAAATATATGATCAAACAGGAGACGGTATAGGTTTTGTAGATACTGTAGCTGATAGTATGAGTCCAAGCGGTTTAATTAGAAATGTTCTTAACATGATAAGAAGTGCTAAAGTCTCTGATGAAATTCAATCAAGGTTAGCTAAAATGTTAGGTTCATCTGATCCTGAAGAAGTAGCCGTAGCAGTAGAAGCTATAGAAGATTACGCAAGCAAATCAATACCTAAAAGATTACAAACTGATTTAGTAGAATCTACCAATGTGTTGGGCGGTGCTACATTTTTAACTGATGTCAACCCAGGAGAAACCTCAGGACCACCACCAGATTTTTCTGAAATTTATCCTGAAACTAGTGAGGAACAAAATGAGTGAATGGAAAATAGATAAAAATATAACTACAACATTTTTATTAGGATTAGGTATACAAGCATTTGCTATTGTTTGGTCTTTTTCAATGATGATGTCTACAATAAATGATCATGAAGAAGATATTTCTAAAATTCAAGAAAGATTAATTAAATTAGAAGATGCTGTTCAACTTCAAGCTATATCTTCTGCTAGGATTGACGCTAATATTGAAGCAATAAAAGACACGGTAGAAAAAATATCTAATAATATGGGAGAAATAAAATGAGTGAGAGAAAAAGTTTAACAGAAAGTAAAATTATAAAATCATCTCAAGTTATAAAGCTAGCTACTATAATTGCTACTTTAATAGGAATATTAGGTAATCAATCCCCAGTGTTAATAATTATATCTTTATTTTTAACTGTAATAGTTTTAGTAGCTAGTGGTATTATTGATTTAGAAAGAGTTAAAAAATGGAACAAAGGTGACAGATGATATTTTGGTTTTTTAGAAATTAATGTTTTTATTAAGTAAATTAAAAATATATGCATTAGCAGGTGTTGCTATTTTAGGAGCATTCATTGCTGTTTATTTTCAAGGCATGTCTAAAGGTGTGCAAAAAGTTAAACTTAAATCTCAAGAAAAAAGAATAGAAGATTTATTAAATGCGAAAGAGGTAAGCGATGAAATTAATGAACTTGATAATGATGAGTTATATGATCGTGCTAATTACTGGTTGCGCCAGCACGACGATAACCAATAATTATTGTGATATAGTTAAACCTCATTTATTTAAAAATAAAGAAACAGTGACTTGGTTAATGGAAAATGATCAACAATTATTTATAGATAACCTAGTGCATAATGAACAAATACAACGGATTTGTAAAAATAATTAAAAATAATTAAATTATTTTTAAAAAAGGGCTTTACTTTTTCAATGAAGTATGCTATAGTAATTATGTTGGGTTGGGAAATTCAACATTTTAATAACTTTATAACTAATAACAAGGATGAATAAAATGATTAAATTAAATAAAATAACAAAAGAACAAGTAGCAAAACCATTAATTGAAATGCTACAAGAGCAAGTGCGTATCAATAACCTACCTAGCAAACCTTATGATCCAGCTGATAATGATTGGATTAGAGAAATGGATGCAAGGAACAGAGGTGAAGAACCATTTCAACATGTCGATAAAAGTAGGTGGAATTTTTATAATAGAGAAGTTGGTAATCCTTTTAATATGAGAGATGAGATTATTGAAAATTGTAAAAATCCACCTGAGCCAATGATTGAAGAACTGGTGGTTAGAGAAAAAGAAGATAAGATTATTGTTGGTATAAAAAATGAATATACTAGCTACTCTTACTTCGTAATTTCAGATACCGTTTCTGAAAATGGTCATAATATCATTAATGTAAGATTAGCAGATCTAGGTTACGATTTATACAATCTAGATTCAGGTAATTTAGATATGATTGAAAAGTTTGAAAATCTTTTAAAAGTAGTTGAAACTGAAAATCAATATTTTGAACCTAGAGATTCTGCAAACTACCAAATAGTTTACAAGTACAATAATTAATAACTTATAACAGGAGATTACAATGAAAAATAAATTAGAAAAAATAGACGCAGGGCATTATAAATACAAAGGGTATGAAATTTGTGATGCCTTTGTTAGTGAGAACCATGATGGCTCAGACGCTATGCTTTATCATGAATATGATGGGATAAAATCTCATAGTGATATACAAAAGCTAGTTAATTATTGGCAAGGTAGCTGGTATATTAGATGCAATCCTGAAAATAATGATAAATTCGATCTTGAAACTAAAGAATATATCGAAACTTACCCTAATACTTATGGTAATCATAGACTTTATTTTGATGATAATGGAAAGATCGTTATGTCAGATATAAGATTTTATTCTACTTTAGAGGACATCAAGTTAGAAATTGATCACCTTCATGAGTGCGATAAAAACCAATTTATTGAAAATCATATTAATAAATTAACCAAATTTGGATTTATAAATAATTAATAACTTATAACAGGGAGAGGGGACGAAAGTCCCCTATTAAAAAATGAAACTATATTATAACAGTAAAGGTCAATGGGCAGGTAATCAAGATGATGCGAAAGCATTCGGTTTACCATTTGAGCAATGTGATGTTCCTTATGATAAAAAAGGTCTATTAGAATTCTTAAATGAAAATGCTGTAAAATCTACTAATGCTTCTGCAGGAAATATTGATCCTGTAATTATCAAAAGCGGTAGCACTATAAGCACACCTCTTTCTTATGTTAAAGATGAGGTAGGAGTAACCGAGATAGAAAACATTTATGATAATTTAAGAAGTTTATGGATTACAAGTGAGATGGCATATAAATCTGCTAGTCACATTATGAACAAATTAGGTCATATAAGTGATCAAACAGAATTGTTAAAAGATGAATGTTTTGAAGAAATTGATAACTACTTAAAAATGAATGCTAAAATAGATGGAGATAAAAATGAGTAAGATAATCAAATCTGAATATTTTGGTTCTTGGGTAATGAGGTGTAATGGATTAGAGCAACATGATCTAACTCCTAAACAGTTTTTGAAACATTTTAATTCATTCCACAACTTACCTGCTGATACAAAAGTACCTAGAGATTTTAAAAGAGCAAAATTAAATCATCTGCTGAATACTGAATGTTGGTATTCAGCAGACGGTAAATATAAAGTCGCTAAAGCAATTTGTAAATATGGTGACTGTAATTATGTTGTTCATAAAGAAGGTTGGGAAATTATTTGGCTATCAATTAGAATTAATAATGGCGAAGATCATTTAAGAGATTGGAGAGACTTCCAAGAAATTAAAAATGATCTAGCTGGTAAAAATCGTGAAGCAGTAGAAATATATCCTAACGAAAATAAATTAGTAGATGAAGTTAACACTTATCATCTATGGGTCTACCCAGAAAAATTTGAAACTCCTATGGGATGGTCTGACAGAAGTGTTCAAGAAGACAATAGTAAAGACCAAAGGAGAATTTAATTAAAAATAATCCTTTACTTTTTAGAAATGATAAACTATATTAAAAATATAACTTATAACTGGAGAATAAAATGAATAAATTTAAAACAATTAAATATGAAGATGCACACGAAGAGTTGCTGTTAGATTTATGGATTAAAGATAATCCTGAAGATTATAAATGGCTCACTGACAGCGCACCAGAAAATACTTTTGCTGCTAGTCTACTTTCTTTTTTGAACACACATCATTACTTGACTGATAAACAGCACCAGTGTGTTAAAATGAATGTTTGTAAAGAACAGCCATTAGAGGTTAATTCATTAGAATTAGAAGAGAAATTTAAGACAGCTAGGCAAAATGGTGTAAAATGGCCAAAAATAACTCTTGACACCCTAAAGATTAAGATGGCTGGAGACAACAGCCGTAATCCAGGATCTCTTTACGTCACTGAGCACGGTAATTATTACGGTAAAGTTTCACACGGAAAGTTTTATAAAGTCCCTGAGTGCTCCCCTGAGGCAGCCGAAAAAATACAAAAGTTGATTTCAGACCCTGAAATGACTGTAAAACGGTATGGCATAGAAACAGGGCAGTGTTGCATATGTAGTCGTACTTTAACAAATCCTGAGTCAATAAAATTAGGTATGGGTCCTATCTGCCGTACTAGTTTTGGTTTTTCAGGCAGATTTATATAAGGAGTAAATAACATGTTAAATTTTGAAAATATGAAGATGAAAGAATTGGTTGATTATTATAATAGTTACGAAGGTAATAAACCTATTAAAAAATTTCGTGACAAATCTACAGCTATAACTCGATGTAAAAATTTATTACAAGCAGTTATAGAAGTAGAAGATGCTGGCTATCCTGCTGTAAAGAAAGACCTCAGTGATCAAGCACTTAGAAATAGAAATATGAGTAGCTCTTTACAATTAGACAGAACTATTCTTGCAATGTGTCCCTATGTTGAAGAAGAAGGTGATGGAGGTTTTCTTAAAGAACCAGAACTTTCTGAATTCAATAATGTTCATCAAATGTGGCAAGTTAATCCTGAATGGCTTACTGGTGCTCAAGTAGATAGATTAACTCGTACTCTTTACAGTAATGCTAAACAAGGTAAAAAAGTAGAAGTTGTTATCAATAATAGAACTTTTATATTGAAAAATGTAAGATAATGAAATCTGTATTTGAAACATATTCCCTCAATAGAGAAGATATAAAGTGGGAAAACCATTTATCTTCTCTAACCCCATGGGAGTTAAAATCAGGAGTCTGGTTTAAAAGAGACGACTATTTTGCTCCCTTGGGGTACAGCGGTCCTAACGGATCAAAGATGAGACAACTTATTTGGTATATAAATAGATTTAAAGAAGGTAAAAATCATATCGTGACTGGAGCATCTATTCAATCACCTCAATTAAGTATGAGTGCTATAGTAGGTGCTCATTATGGTCTCAAAAATAGACAAGTGGTTTATAGCAAACCTCACACAGTTACAACTCATGTTAATCCTAAAATTGCTGCTGGGTTTGGTGCAGTGTTTGAATATGCGTCTGGTCCTTATAACCCTATTATTCAAAAAAGAGTAGCAGATCTAACTCAAGAAAATTCATTGGTAGTAGAATATGGTATAACAGTTCCTCATACTCGTTACCCATCAGAAGATGTTAGGAAATTTCATGAGGTAGGTGCTCATCAAACTTCTAATATGCCTGAGCAGGTAGAAAAATTAATTGTACCTGCTGGCTCATGTAATTCTTTAACAAGTGTTTTATTAGGATTAAGCAGAGACTCTAAAAATTTAAAAGAGTTATTTACTATTGGTATAGGTCCAGATAAAAGAGATTGGGTAAATGAAAGATTGAAAATAATGGGTGTAGATCCTGAGTATTTTAATTTTAAATGGAATCATTATTCTTTACATGATAATAAATATGCTTCTTACAGTGATAAATTTAAAGATGAAACATTTGAAGATATTACTTTTCACCCAACTTACGAAGCTAAAATGTGGCGATGGTTAAGAGAAAGAAATCCTCTAGATTATGATGATAAAACAGCATTTTGGATAGTAGGTAGTGCTGCTGATACTAAAATAGTAGAACCTTTTTATACGGAGATAGATTGATGGTTATTACAACAAGTAAATGGAAAATATTAAATAAATATGATTTTGAATTATTGCCAGGAGAACCTCAACAAATGCCAGATGGTGATTACAGTTATTATCAATACTTAAATAAAAGGTGGCAAGAAACAGGTAAAAATGTTTTATGTCAAGAATTTTTATTATCTCCTCATAAAAGAAGTAAAAATGCTAATGATTTAATCGTAGCTGAACCATTCGGAGGATGCGGTGTATTTTCTATAGCTATTCAACATCTGTTGAAACCTATGCATCATTTTATAGGAGAGTTAGATGAAGATTGTGTAAGACAGTTATATTTCTGCACTTCTT
>Ga0315331_10002230_pt1 | contig 14730 bp, 13 predicted proteins | sample M160m34915metaG_FD_203456 | JGI IMG/M metagenome (GOLD analysis project Ga0315331, IMG submission 203456) | Ammonia-oxidizing marine archaeal communities from Monterey Bay, California, United States - M1 60m 34915 | ecosystem: Environmental > Aquatic > Marine > Intertidal zone | place: USA...
ATCTTGTTCTAAAACGAAAAAGTAAAAATCATTACCATCGGTAGTCGATTGTTGAGCGTCCATGGTTACAAGCATGTCAGTTGTGCTTCCTCCCGCAAATGGATTATATGCCCCACTTGATGCGGCGCTATTAAATCCACCACCCCAACCTGAAACATAGACATTCTCACAATTGTCAACTAAAAATGCAGTTGGAGATATATCGATAGCTCGAGAAGGTGGTGGACCAGAAAGAGAACTCGAACCAAAAACAGTACTGTAAATCGAAGTTGTTAAATCACTTGATAGTTTATGTATGAACTGTGCACTACTCGCTTCAGAATAAGCGGCATTGAAAACTGGATAAGAGCCCAAAGTTTGACCTGTAATATATACATCTCCGTCATTATCCGTTTCTAATATAAATCCCTGATCATACTCTGAAGTACCAATGTAGGTTTTATTTAAGTGTGCGCCAGTAGCGCCATTAAAGCTAGCAATGTAACCATCCCAAATACCTCCAAACGACGGATTTAATGATCCCGGGTCAGCGCCAATGTCAGTGCTTGTAGTTCCTCCCGAAACATAAACGGTGCCTGAAGGCGCAATACGCACAGAGTATCCAGCATCCGAACCAGTACCACCTAGATATGTAGCCCAATTAAGTGCACTTAAATTACTATTCATTTTAAAAACTACAGCATCTTGAAAACCAAAACCTGCACCACCATTTACAATGGATCCATCTGTAACTGGAAAATCACTTGAGTACAATGAAGTTGCGACATACACATTTCCAGCATCATCAAGGACCAGTTCGCCGCGTCCTTGGTCAGCATAGTTGTATACCATTGCTTCATTTAATCCTTCATTATCCGTTCCTCCAACAAAAGTTGAATTAATAATGCTTCCAGAATTGTCAAAAGTGGTGATGGAAATATCACACCCACTCGCATAATTGTACCCCCACATATTGGCAGCCGTCCCGGCCCAACCACCATTAAAAACTTCATTATACGCACCAGTAGTTGTTGGAAAATTCGCGGATCCCGTTGAGCCCAATAAGACCAACTGGTCACTTGAATTAGTAACCATACTATGGGGCATTTCATTATCGGTACCCCCAACATAAGTGCTGTAAAGCAAATTGGCACCTGTTGGGTCAAATTTGCTAATCGCAATATCAAAATTACCGCCGACAAAAGTAGTTGATTCAGCCCCAAGAGTGGTTGGATAGCCCGTTCCGAAAGCAATTCCTGCAGCGTACAGGTTTCCTTGAGAATCATAGGTAGCTGTAAACCCCCAATTATCCGCTGTAGAACCAGAAAGCGTAGAAAATATCCAGACTGGATCAATGATTAGCTCCTTAGAGTTATCGTATCCACTAGGGAATTCAAAACTAAGTTGATTCCCTGTTAACTTAAACTTAGAGTCAATTTCTATTCTTTGGCCATTAATTTCTTGATAAGAAGTTGGGCTCATTTCCTTTACTTCGCCATTGGATAATTTAACCAGTAAGTCTCCGTTGGTTAACAATGAAATTGACTCAACACCGTCGTATTCGATCACAATATCATTAGGGTTTGCACCTGGAGCAACAATGAAGTCGTACTTCATGTTTTTCAGAGCGGTGTATATTTCCATATCAATACCCGGATACAAATCTTGGTATTGCACCATCCGATAGGATTTTACCATCGACGCCCATTTCCTGGCATTTTTTCCAATGGAATAATTGGTGTACCCTGGAAGCTCATCAGATGCTGATATTTTAGGATATTCATTCGCTCCCTGAAAAATCATTGAATAAGCATGCATACGCATGACTTCACCACTTGGTGAATATTCTCCTCTTTGATTAATTTTTGGATCTGTAGGATCTAAGTCAGTTTCCGAAATTTTAGCTGCACCATGCCTCTTGTTGTACAGATCGTCTAATTGTGTCGGATCGTACATATTAAAGGTAAATCGATCCCTTTCTAGAAACATATCACCTAAATGTAATTTGTTGTGATAAAGAACTTTAGAGTTCAATTGCCCCTTATTCTCTGTAAATTTAAAAGTAACGTCACTATGGGCAAAAGAAACATTAGCGCACACCAAAAAAAGCAATACAGTTAGCTTATTTTTCATTCATCAACTATTTATCGTTTATCAATAGACTACGTCTATTGCAAGTATAGACTCAATTTAGTAAAAAAGAGTTGCATTACACCCCCCCAAATTCCATTAAAAATGATTTTAAAAATGGCTGTAGGTCACCGTCAAGCACTTTGTCAGGATCATTTACTGTGAAATTGGTTCGATGATCTTTAACTCTACGGTCATCTAAAACGTAACTTCTTATCTGAGAACCCCATTCAATTTTTTTCTTTCCTGCTTCTATTTCATCTCTGGACTCTTGCCGTTTTCTTATCTCAATTTCATACAACTGTGACTTCAACAATTGCATTGCCTTTTCTCTATTACCGAGCTGGGATCTAGTTTCTGTATTCTCAATGACAATTCCCGAAGGTGCATGTTTCAATCGTACACCTGTTTCCACTTTATTTACATTTTGCCCTCCAGCACCACCACTTCTAAATGTATCCCAGCTAATATCGGCAGGATTGATTTTGATATCAATCGTGTCATCAACCGACGGATATACATAAACAGACACAAACGAAGTCATCCGTTTTCCTTGAGAATTAAACGGGCTAACCCTAACCAGTCTATGCACACCATTCTCTCCTTTTAAATAGCCAAATGCAAAATCTCCCTCGAATTCAAGAGTAACCGTTTTTATTCCTGCAACATCGCCTGCCTGATAATTAAGCTCTTTTATTTTATACCCATGCTTTTCTCCCCACATGATATACATTCTTAACAGCATAGAACCCCAGTCACAACTTTCTGTACCACCGGCCCCTGCTGTTATTTGCAAAACTGCGTTCAAGCTGTCTTCTTCAGCAGAGAGCATATTTTTAAACTCGAGCTCTTCAATAGCTAAAACCAACACATCAACAAGGTCATTAATCTCCTCTTCTGTCGCTTCTCCTTCTTTGTGAAATTCGATGAGTACATTCAGGTCGTCCATCGATGTCTTCACATCAGAAAAAGACGTTGTCCAAAACTTTTTTTGCTTTATTTTTTTCAAAAGAAGCTCTGCTTCTTTTGGCTGATCCCAAAAATTAGGATCTTGAGACTTGAGTTCTTCCTCTTCAATTTCCATCAACTTTTGGTCAATGTCAAAGATACCCCCTTAACGCCTGCAGGCGCCCATCTAACTGATTCAATTGATCTTGTGTAATCATGATCCCAAAGGTAACTTTTGCACTTTAAAAATCATATTGATTCTTAATCATTTTGAAGAATATCTTTACAAAAATCACGCGTATAAATATCACTATTTTGCCATGGGTTTCTAAAAGCATCTCTAACTACCACAGAATCTGCACCTACAAAAGCTTCGAAACTACATAAGTGCTGCTTTTGTCCACATTCCACAAATTCTATTTCACCACTTACTTCGTATTTTTTATAAATGCGACGACTGTACTCAGAAATATCTTGTCCGTCAATAATTATATCCAGAGTAGTGTAGCACTTGGTCATAAACATATGCGGATCTTTTTCCATTAAACAAGCACGGATTGGATCAATTAATCGATTAGTAATTAATTCTTTGAACTCTTGCTTTGAAACCGTATCAGCAAAATTGCTAACCGTTTTATCATTTTCAAGGATGTTGTTCTCATTTTGGTTCATTGCAACAATACAACTCAAGAAAAAAACCCCAATTATATATAGTTTAATCATCTTCATTCCATTAGAAAGTTACTATTTTTCAATCTATTCCGTACTCTTAGAATTATTATTTCAGCGATGCCCCAATTAATCATCCAAGACAAATAAGCAGTTAAAATAAAATTGCTATCCTCATCAAGTTCCAGAATATGAGATCCAAATGGTGTAAGCAGTCTCAATGTAACTCCAGAAAGGGTTAATGCTAAGCTCCTAATCATCCACAAATAATGTGCCTCAATTTTCTTTTTAACGGCAAACACAAAAGCTAAATAGGTTGGCACCATCCAAGCCATGGTCATGCATAGAAACCCTATAGTAGCATAAATTCCACCTTCAGCAAAAAATGACAAATAAAACCCCGTTGGACCGGTTATCAGCAATATGGAGAGAATATATACCCTACCTAAAATTTGATGCAAATTCGATTTAAAAGGAATCAATCGATTAAAAAAAAGAGGAATCCCTGAAAGAATAGCAACTACACCAAACAAAAGATGTAAATAAAACGACGCTAGCCAAATAGTGTTTGAAAGCAAGTCTTGCTTACTCCGTAAAAAATGAAAATTAAGGTTAAAAGAAAAGTAAGAAAGCGCAATAATAATAAGACAACTTGCAAAAAAGACTACAATCAGCCAACCTGTATAAGTGATAAGTTTATTCATTTTCAACTTTACCTAGTCCCTACCATTCATTTTATTTATGGTCAGCCAAATAAGGTCATTTTCAAACCCTTTGGAGAATAAGTATCTGGCCAATTGTGATTTAAATTGATACTCGTTTCGATTATTTTTCTTCTCCAACCACTTTGATTCAACTATGCTGTTTAAAAGGTCCATGTACTCATGTTCGTTGATCTCACTAAGTCCAATTTCTATGCAATTTTTAGATATGTTTTTAGCTTTTAGTTTATTTGTGATTTTTATTCTGCCCCATTTTTTAATTCTAAATTTTCCTGAAACAAAAGCACGTGCATACCTTTCTTCGTTTAAAAAGTTAGACTCCATTAATTTTAATATTAGGTGATCAATAGAAACTTGTAACAACCCAAATGATTTTAATTTCGCAGCAACTTCAAAATGACAACGCTCCTGATAAGCACAATAATATTCTATCTTCTTTTGTGCTTCTTCCAGGCTGTATATTCGTTTTACACCATCCATCTTTCTAAGTTAAAAGAAATGATTTAAAGCACGAGAATCTTTAATGCATTATAGATTGATTCAAATGCCACATTTCTAATAGTACACTAAAGAAAACTTCAGTTTCTTGAGCATTTAATTTACTTAGATAAGGGAATTTGAGAATTCAGATTAAGACTATTCTTTCACCTCAACGAGTTCGTATTTATAATTCTCTTTATCAAAAACTAACTTCCAGTGCTTGGAATAATCTCGATAACTCGGGTCTTTCGAGAGGCGTTCTTTCGTTTCTCTCATTTGAGAAAAAATATGTAACTCGCCATCTACAAAATGTGCATTTCCATTACCTCTTCTATGATAGAATACCCGCTTATCCTCCGGTCCGTAATCATTAATAAATTCGACTCCATATTCTATGTGAGTGACCAGATTCAAATTATCCATTATTAGAAGGTAGTACTTGCCCGCTACAATTGTGTCATCCACTACCTCTTTGGCTTCGTGAATTAAATAAGCATAATGGTATTCGTCGATTCTAAGCCTGGCTAATCCGAAGAAATTATTATTGCTAGTTTCTTCTCCAAACGAAATATATAACCCAAAACCATCAATTAAATGCTGAGCGGGAAATTCGAAATGTTCTTTTTGGTATTCGGAGAAGCACGGATTAAAGTCTTTTATTTTACGTAGCGAATCTACTTGAGGGAATTGCCACATCACGGTATCAGGAACCTCAATGATTGTATCATCCTTGTAGACCATTAAATAGTAATCCTTAGTTGGATCGAGATCGTCATACATATGATTTAAAGGATTGTTAATAATCCGATCTTCCTGTCGTTGTTGCTTTTGAGCTTCTAGCTCTAAAAACCTTTTAACAGCTTTTCGATTTGCACAGCTGGTGGAAATTACAAATACAGATAGAGAAAAGAGAGTAAGTAGTTTCATTCAATGAAAATAATACTTCATTGAATAAAAAAGTTCAAATTATGGGTTTTCTTCAAACTCATATTGTAATAATTGAGCACTATCTGAACCTTTAATACTGATCCATTTTTTATACTTCATGAACCATTTTTTCTGACGCGAATTAATCCCCTTTTTCAAATAGGCCTCGATAAAAGGATGGACTACCAGAGAAATATTTTTTTGTTTTTTCTCTTCGATAAGATATTTCAGGTTGTTTTCTATCTCGTCTATCACCAAAATAGTTGCTGTTACTTCACCGGTTCCTTTACAAGACGGGCATACCTCAGCTGTTTTTATTTCAGTCTCCGGCCGAACACGTTGACGAGTCATTTCCACGACACCGAATCGACTTGGCGCCAATACGTTGTGTTTTGCCCGATCACCAGACATCTCTTTTTTGAGATGTTCGTGTAGAGCCTTGTTATTTTTACGCTCATGCATATCAATAAAGTCAATGGAAATAATTCCTCCCATATCCCTTAACTTTAACAATCGAGCAATTTCACTTGCCGCCTCCATATTTGTTGCCAATGCATTGGCCTCTTGATCTTTCTCTCCTTTTCTATTTCCACTATTCACGTCAATAACATGCATGGCTTCAGTATGCTCAATAATGAGATACGATCCACTAGGCATAGCCACTTTATGTCCAAAAGAAGCCTTTATTTGATGGTTAATTCCATGATTATCGAATATGTTTATTCTGCCGGAATAGGTTTTAACAATTTTACTCTTGCCTGGGTCAATATGCTCTACATATTCACGAATTTCATCTGCAAGCGTAGCATCATCAACCGTAATACCTGTAAAATCGGACGTCAATAAATCTCTTAAGATTGCAGTAGTTCGATTCATTTCTCCAAGCACCCTTTTAGGTGGGCGAGAATTACGCAATTCTTTATGAAGCTTTTGCCAGTTTTCAACAAGAGTTCGAAGGTCCTGATCTAATTCAGCGACTTTTTTATTCTGTGCAACAGTTCTAATGATCACACCAAAATTCTTTGGCTTGATTGAATTCATCAATCGACGCAATCTCACACGTTCTTCCTCGTCTTTGATTTTTTGAGAAATCGATATTTTATTGGAAAACGGAACTAAGACAACAAATCTTCCAGGAAGCGTAATCTCTGTGCTCAACCTAGGACCTTTCGCCGAAATGGGCTCTTTAGCAACTTGAACCGCAATAACTCTATTGGCAGAAAGCACTTCCTTGATTTTTCCATCTTTATCAAGGTCTTTTTCTTTCTTAAATTTAGCGAGATCTGGCGTGTTTATTTTTCCTTGAATCGAGCCTTTTACCCACTTGTCAAAAGACCTGAATTGTGGGCCAAGGTCCAGGTAATGAAGAAACGCATCTTTCTCGTAACCAACTTGTACAAAAGCTGCGTTGAGGTTTGGGACTACTTTCCTGACTTTACCTAAGTAAATGTCCCCTACACTGAAATCGTTGCTGATTTTTTCTTCGTGAAGTTCAATCAACTTTTTATCTCGCATAAGTGCGAGAACGACACCAGTAGGAGTAGAATTAACTATTAATTCATAGCTCACTAAAGAATACGTTTTTTACTGCCAAGTTGGATCTGAGACTTACTCAAACCATTGACAATGGCCACTTAAAGAAAATTACTTTTTCTTCTTGTGTCTGTTTTTTCTCAAGCGTTTTTTACGCTTGTGAGTAGCCATTTTATGTCTTTTTCTTTTCTTACCGCTTGGCATACTAGTTAGTTTAAATTCTGTAATACAATTCCCTTAAAAAAAGGGCAAATATCTTTATTTGACGTCAACCTTAACTTTAATTCTTTCAGCAAAAGTTTTAGCTGGCTTAAAATAAGGTATGTTATGAGCAGGTATACTAATGGTTGTATTTTTAGAAATATTTCTACCTGTTTTTGCAGCTCTTGTTTTAATAACAAAACTGCCAAAACCTCTTAGGTATACATTTTCACCATCTTCTAGTGATTTCTTAACAGAACTCATGAAAGCCTCTACCGTTGCTTGAACAGCAATTCTCTCTACGCCTGTTTTATCTGAAATTTCGCTTACTATCTCCGCTTTTGTCATCCCTTAAATCTTTTCAGTTCAAATACTTACATATAAAAATAGGTTGGCAAAGTTAGCTTAATTCTCGATTTATAAAAACTCTTGTGCATTTATTTTTGTAATCTTCGAGCGAAATAAGATTTTTGCTCATTAAATCATGGATTTTAAAGATAAAATAATAGACTGGTACCGTATCTACCACCGAGAATTACCATGGCGGAACACGACAGACCCCTACAAAATATGGCTCTCAGAGATTATACTGCAGCAAACCAGAGTTAAACAAGGTTTACCATATTATCTAAAGTTTTCTGAAGCCTTTCCTACAATAATAGATTTCGCGAATGCTTCAGAAGATTACGTTTTAAAACTATGGGAAGGTCTGGGCTATTATTCAAGGGCCCGAAACATGCACAAGACTGCTAACCATATCGTGGATAAATTGGGAGCGGAATTTCCAAAATCATACGCGGATCTTATCCAGTTAAAAGGAATTGGCGATTATACCGCAAGTGCAATCTCTTCGTTTAGTGCGAACGAAGTACATGCTGTCGTCGACGGAAATGTATTCAGGGTGTTGTCAAGGATATATGGCATCAGTACTCCTATTGACTCTTCCTTAGGGAAAAAAGAATTTAAAAATTTAGCTAGCGAATTAATTTGTTCTAATAATCCAGGGCTTTTTAATCAAAGCATTATGGAATTCGGAGCCATACAATGCACTCCGAAAAATCCAAAATGCGAAAGCTGTCCATTTGAAGATTCGTGCATAGCATTTGCTAAAAATCAAACGGACGTGCTACCCATCAAGAAAAATGCAATCAAGCAACGCACCCGGTATTTTGAGTATCTCATCTTAATAAATGAAAATCAAACAATCATAAAAAAACGGACTGAAAAAGACATTTGGCAAAACCTCTTTGATTTTCCCTTAATTGAAAACCCAAGCCCAAAAAGCGAAGAACAAATCATAGAACAGCTCAATCAAATAATCACAACTTCATTTAAAGTAGCTTCGGTAACGGCACCCATAAAGCACATTCTTAGCCATCAGAAATTATGGGTTCGTTTTTGGAAATTAATGGTGCCTGATTTAGTCATTTTCAAAAACAATGACCTGATTGTTTCTTTTGAAGATATAGACGAATATGCCTTTCCTAAAGTGGTTGATAATTATCTGTCAATACACGAATTAGAGTAATCACTTTTCATATCTTTGTGAGATGGCAGGAAGTGTAAACAAAGTGATTCTAATTGGAAATCTGGGTAAGGATCCAGAAGTAAGGTATTTAGAAGGGGGTACGGCTGTTGCAAATTTCACATTGGCCACCTCAGAGTCATTTAAAGATCGAAATACGGGAGAGAAAAAATCCATTACAGACTGGCATAACATTGTTGTTTGGAGAGGGTTAGCCGAATTGGTTGAGAAATATCTGAAGAAAGGTTCGAAAATTTATGTCGAAGGGAAGCTGAAGACTCGATCATGGAAAGATCAGGATGGCAACACCAGATATACTACCGAAATAGTTGCTGATAATTTAACCATGTTGGGCGGAAGAAATGAGGCAAAAACGGAAGTAAGAGTAGAGACAACTAATGCTTTAGAGGTGCCTACTAATTTTGACGCTGATAAGCAAAGTGATGTTTTACCTTTCTAAAATGACTTTGAGAATTATGTTTCACGAAATCAGATAAATTTGGACCCTGCTAGTTCATTGTTCGAGTTTGGACAACTTCTAACTATTTTTAAACCACTCACCACCGGAGTAGTAGTTGCATTTGTAATCACAATTATATTGCTAATCTGTTCTGCCCTTATTTCAGGCTCGGAAGTAGCCTTTTTCAGTCTGTCTCCATCGGATTTAGAAAAACTCAACAATACCAAGTCGAAGTCTTCACAAAGGGTTTTAAAACACATTGAAAAGCCAAAAGATCTTTTAGCTACAATTTTAATAACAAACAATTTTGCTAATGTTGCTATCGTAATTGTTTCCACCTACATTATTAGTCGTTGGCTGAATTTTGAAGACATGTCTGTGTTTGCTATTAGTGCTATAGAAATTGGTCTTGTTACTTTTATTATTTTGTTAATTGGCGAAATAATTCCAAAGGTCTATGCAACCAATAACGCGGTTCAATTAGCCAAATTAATGGCATTGCCTTTAAGCTTACTACAGAAATTATTTTATCCAATAGCTTTCGTTCTAGTTAACGGCACTTCCTTTATTGATAAAAGCATAAAGAAAAAGGCAGGAGACGTTTCCGTAGATGATCTGGAAAATGCCCTTGAAATAACGGATAAATCGGAAAGGTCTCCCGATGAACAACGAATTTTAGAAGGAATTGTAAAATTTGGCAATACCGACGTAAAGCAAATAATGAAACCTAGAATGGATGTTACGGCAGTGCAAGAAGGAACACCATTTAAAGATTTGATTGAAACAGTAATTCAATCCGGATATTCTCGAATTCCAGTTTATAATAATTCTTTGGACACCATTACGGGTATATTGTATGTTAAAGATTTGATTGCACACCTGCACTTAAATGATTACCCATGGGAAGAAAAAATTCGGCCGCCTGTATTTGTTCCCGAGAACAAAAAAATTGATGACCTACTAAAGGATTTTCAAGAATCAAAAGTCCATATCGCGATTGTTGTAGACGAATATGGTGGCTCATCGGGAATTGTAACGTTGGAAGATATTATTGAAGAGATTATTGGAGATATTTCAGACGAATTTGATGACGACAAACTCGTTTATTCAAAAATAAATAACAACACTTATATTTTCGAAGGAAAAACCCCCTTGAATGATTTATATAGAGCACTTAATATTGAAGGAACGGAATTTGAGGAAAACAAAGGAGAATCAGACACCATTGCCGGTTTTTTAATTGAACAAGCAGGTAAAATTTTAATGAAAAACGAAAAAATTAATTTTGGGAACTATACGTTTACGATAGAGGCATCAGACCCTAGAAAAATAAAACAAGTAAAAGTAGAACTTAAGGATGCAGACTAGCCATGTACAATACCTAATACTAGTCATTACCTTTTTTGTTTTGGGGTTAATGATGTTCGCCTGCAGTAAGGATGATAAATCCTATCCGAGACCCCGTGGTTATTTCCGTATTGACTTTCCCTTAAAAACATATCAGGCATCCAGTTCAATTTTGCCATTTCAATTTGATCACCCAACCTATTCACAATTGACACAAACAAAATCCGACGGTCAACAATGGCAAACCAATCTGGAGTTTCCTCGTTTCAACGCTACATTGCATTGTGCGTATTTAAATGATTCGAATTTAACCGAACACATCCGTTTTGCAAAAACAATGGCTTATAAACACAAAAGTACTGCCCAAAGTATTGACGAGATTCCATTTCGGAATGATTCGAGTAACGTTTTTGGCCTCCTGTATGATATACGAGGAGAGAAAGTTGCTAGTAATTACTCCTTCTATATAATGGATAGTTCTTCCAGGTTCTTTCGTGGGTCATTCTATTTCAATCAAACGCCTAATTCGGATTCATTAAAACCTGTTTTGGCATTTCTGAAAAAGGACCTCGACCGCCTCATCCAATCCTTTTCGTGGTCTACCGATTAGTAATAATTTCTGACCATTAGCAATAATATATACCATTTTTAAGCAAAGGGTTTATTATATTGTAGCGCATCAAATAAACTACAGTGAAATGAAACTGATTTTTACGGCCTTTTTTCTTACCTCCTATTTTTTCACTTTTGCACAACTTTCTGAAATTAATACTGGTTTAAACGGTATCGAATTAGCGGAAGAAGACTACGAACTTTATATCGAAAAACACAAAATTAATGTAACGACAACAAGTTTATCAGAAAAACAAAAATACAGCCGAGCACGAATTTTTTACACCCAACCGAAAGACTTGTTTTTATTAGCAAAAAACGGAGTCGTTATTGATCATGGAAAGCATAAACAAAACGTCTTTATCGAATCGGATTACTCTGAAAACGAATTAGCAGTTGCACGAGGATTAGGTCTGAAAGTTCAGATTATTATTGATGACGTAAAGGCACATTATGTTGCACAAAATAATGAACAAGAATTAAAATCACTGGAAGCTAAAAACCTTGGTTGCACCGGTTCAAGTGGTGGGGCAACAGAATATAATACCCCATCTAATTGGAGTTTAGGAAGCATGGGAGGCTACTTCACTTACGCAGAGGTTATGGCTCATCTGGATAATATGGCTGCCTTATACCCTTCCTTGATTACAACAAAAGCACCTATTGGATCTTTTCAAACTTATGAAAGTAGGCCTATTTATTGGCTGAGAATGTCAGACAATGCTTCAACTGACGAAGCGGAACCTGAAATGTTATATTCTGCTATACATCATGCTCGTGAACCGGCATGTCTATCACAATTGATTTTTTACATGTGGTATTTACTTGAAAATTATGGAAGCAATTCCGAAGTTACTGCTATTCTAGACAATACAGAGCTCTACTTTGTTCCACTTGTGAATCCTGATGGATACGTGTACAATGAAGTGAATGATCCTTCAGGCGGCGGAATGTGGCGAAAAAACAGAAGGAATAATGGTGGCGGAGATTATGGAGTTGACAACAACAGAAACTATTCATACGAATGGGGAACAACTGGCATTAGTACGAACCCGGGCAATGACACTTATTGCGGAACCGCACCATTTTCTGAATCAGAAAACCAAGCTATGAAATGGCTATGTGAACAAAGAAATTTTGTTATGGCGCTAAATAGTCATACATCTGGAGATTTGTTACTTTATCCTCATGGGTACAATCCCGTACTTACTCCGGATAACGCGACCTTTGAAGCCATCTCAGCTATGATGGTTGAGCAAAATGGGTTCAACAACATTTTATCAGCAGATCTTTATCCTGCATCTGGAGATTCCGACGACTGGATGTACACGGAAACATCAACACACAATAAAATTTACGCGATGACGCCTGAAATTGGCCCATCATTTTGGCCCGCTGCTAGCCAAATTGAAGACATCTGCAAAAGTACAGTATATATGAATCTGACTGCTGCTCACTTAATAACTAATTATGCGAACGTTGTAGATTTAAACCCAGCGTTGTGGAATACTACATCAGGGTTTCTTAACTACCAAATACAACGATTAGGGTTACAAGACCCCGCCAATTTCACGATAACCTTTACAGGTTTAACAAACATTTCTTTTCCTAGCCCAATCAAAACACACAACGGAATGGCGCTCTTGCAAACTGACGTTGATTCTGTTGCATATGATTTAGCGGGCGGGATTGTGGATGGTGATTTAATTGAGTACATCATTAACCTAAATAACGGCCAGTTTGTTCTCTCTGACACGATCACTAAAACATATGGAAATGGTACCGTAATATTCGCAGATGATGCAGCCTCAATGAGCAATTGGACCAGCTCAGATTGGAATACAACTTCATTAGAATACCATTCTCCGGCATCTTCAATTACAGATTCCCCTGGTTCTGGAAATGACTATAATAACAACGATGTCAACACCATTAACCTTGATAACACCATTAATCTAACTGGTGCTATTTCTGCTCACTTATCATTTTGGGCAAAATGGGAAATTGAAGCCGGTTATGATTACACCCAGTTACAGGTTTCAACAGACGGTGGCACTTCGTGGATTCCTCAATGCGGGAATTATACTAGTACGGGCTCTGCAGACCAAGACCAAGGGAATCCCCTTTGGGATGGAACACAAAATACATGGGTCAAAGAAGAAATTGATCTTAGTGAGTATTTTGGCCAGGTGATTCAATTCAGATTTCAATTAGTTAGTGACAATTGGGTAACAGGAGACGGATTTTATTTTGATGATTTTGAAGTGACCACTGTATTTGCTTCGGTAGAAATAAATGAACAAAATACCAACCCATTTCAAATTAGTCAAAACATGCCCAATCCTTCGAGTGGATATACTTATATCAATTACCATATTCCTTCAACAACAGCGGATGCTTCATTAAACATTACAAATGCAGTTGGTCAGCTTATTGAAAAAATTAAACTTAACCCCTCCAGTCGAAGTACGCTTTTAAACACAAAAAGACTAAGTCCAGGCAATTACCTTTATTTTATACAAGCTGATCAAATCAGAAGTGCCTCAAAACGAATGGTAATTTTAAATTGATCTAAAAATAATCTGTTATTGAACTTCCTGAATGACAATCGTTTGCCGATTAAAAGAAATAGTATCTCCCTTCTTTTTCCCTAGGAAATGTTGACCAATTGGAGAAGCTGGTGATATCAAATAAACCTCATCCCCAAGTAAATGAGTTTTACCAGCACTGATTGCCATAAAATAATTACCCAAATTTGTTTTAACCAAAGCACCTAATTCAATCGAGCTATTTTTTTTTTCAGGATCTATTTGGCTCAACACCGCATTGAGCTTTTTTGCTTCTGCCAAGTGTTTAGAATTATTTTCTGTCTCGAGTTGAGCCATTGCCCGACCCGTCTCATGCTTATCTCCAGCAGAACTTTTTGTTTCCTTGTTCGCATCTGATTGCGCTGCCGAAATTGCTGCAGCAAAACGACTCATTCTATTCGAAACATACCCTTTGCAGTATTCTAATAAATCATTTTTTGAAGCCTTCATTAATAGTCGTTGTACCTGTTCCACAAGTTTGTTTTCAAGCCTAGATAGATGTAATGATTTGACTCATATTCCAAACCGTTCTTTCGCTCACGAAAAACGTAACCCAACTCCGCACGTAAATTTGATTTTGCATGAATTAGGTATGAAATACGCAGATGG
>Ga0315331_10002232_pt1 | contig 14723 bp, 11 predicted proteins | sample M160m34915metaG_FD_203456 | JGI IMG/M metagenome (GOLD analysis project Ga0315331, IMG submission 203456) | Ammonia-oxidizing marine archaeal communities from Monterey Bay, California, United States - M1 60m 34915 | ecosystem: Environmental > Aquatic > Marine > Intertidal zone | place: USA...
CTATTGGGTTTTCAAGGTAAATTGTGAGTCGGCTCTGGTAACCTTTCATCAGTATAGAGAGTTCCTTCTCAGCCGCGATCCGGGAAGTCGCACTTCGGAAGCCCCATGCCACCCACTCGTTGGATGTTGTTCCTTGCAACATCATGCGCTCGGCAAATTTCTTCGAGGCTTCCACATAGGTGACCTCGTTCATTAACGCCAGTGCCTGCAGGGGGGTATTCGTCAGGGTTCTTTTCACCGTGCAGAATTCCCTGCTTGGCTGGTCAAAGAGCCGCATGCTTGGCGGAGCCACAGTGCGCCGAATCCGGGAATACAGGCTGCGGCGATAAAGTTTTTCTCCGTGATCCTGCACAAAACTGCCACGTTTCTCCACTTCCTCCCAGAGCCCTGCGGGCTGATAGACCCACCAGCTTGGTCCGCCCAGCTTCTCTACCAGTAAACCGGAGAGCATGAGTGCCTGGTCGCGCACCATCTCCGCCTGCAGGCGGTTGCGTGGCCCCCGGCTCAGGAGCCGGTTGTCCGGGTCGCGGTCCAGGCGGGCTGCGTCAACAACCGCACTCTGCTGATAGGAGGCACTTAGCATTATTTTCTTGAGTAACCCCTTGATATTCCAGCCTGATTCCATGAACTCCACCGCCAGCCAGTCCAATAAACCCGGATGGCTTGGCCAATCAGCCTGCATCCCGAGGTTCTCTGAACTCTTGACGATGCCGGTGCCAAAGAGCTGTTCCCAGAGCCGGTTGACCGTGACCCTTGCGGTGAGCGGATGTTCCCGGTCCACCAGCCATTTTGCAAGTTCCAGGCGAGTGATGACCTTACCCCGAGGCGGCGGGGTGAATGCTGCGGGAATCCCGGGAAGCACTTCCTGTCCCGGAGCATCATATTGTCCACGATGCAGGATATAGGCTTTCCGCAGACTGTTCTCGCGCATGATCATCACGTGGGGGTGTTGCCTGTTGAGCTGGGCAATTTCCTGATCCCTTGCCTTCTTTTCCTGCTGTCCCTGATTGATTGCCTCCAGCTGTTGATTATACCTTTTCAGCCGGTAGCGGACCTTGGGATCAGCACTGCCGCGCAGGTTGTTGATAAAGCCTTTCTCATCAAGGTTGTTAAAGAGAGCGAACAGCTGGTAGAATTCCTTTTGGCTGACAGGATCGTATTTGTGGTCGTGGCAGCGCGCGCAACTCAGTGTGAGTCCCATAAAGACCGCTCCCATGGTCTCTACCCGGTCGATGACATATTCCGTGCGCCATTCCTCGTCGATCGCCCCGCCCTCAGTCTGGATACGGTGGTTGCGGTTAAAGCCCGTGGCGAGCACTTGATCCTCGTCTGGGTCGGGAAGGAGATCCCCGGCAAGCTGTTCAATGGTGAACTGATCAAAAGGCTTATTGGCATTGAATGCTTCAATTACCCAGTTTCTCCAGGGCCATTGGGCGTTTTCCAGGTCATTGTCATAGCCGTGGCTGTCACCATACCGCGCCCCGTCAAGCCACCACGCGGCCATACGCTCACCAAAGCGCGGTGATGCCAACAGGCGTTCCACCAGCCGGGAGTAGGCTTTAGGTGACTTGTCCGCCAGAAAGGCGTCCACTTCCGCGATGGTTGGCGGTAAGCCGGTCAGGTCAATACTGGCCCGCCGGATCAGCCTTTCTTTGCCTGCCTGCTTCTGGGGCTGCAGCCCCTTGTCCTTGAGGCGCGCAAAGACAAAGCGGTCGATCTCATTATGCCCCCAGTTGGCGCCTGCAGGCAGCACAGGTTTCTTTGCTGCCTGAAAAGCCCAATGTTTTTCATATTTGGCACCTTGCGCAATCCATTGCTTTAATATTTTTTTCTCGCCTTCGTTCAGCTGCTTTGCTTTGTGATCAGGCGGTGGCATCACCTCATCGTCATCGCGTGAGAAAATCCTCGCCACCAAGGCACTTTTTTCCGGTTTGCCGGGGACAATGGCGGGCAAGCCATCACGCGGGGCATAGGCTGACTCCTGCTCATCGAGGCGCAGCTTGGCCTTGCGCTTGCTTGCATCTGCCCCGTGACAGGAGAGGCATTTATCGGTCAGGATGGGCAGCACATCCCGGTTGTATTGCACAGCGGCCTGCATTGCATCCAGGATGGAGAAGGTTGCAATTACTGTGCAGGCTAACCGTTTCATCTTTTGTCCTGTAGGGAACAACAAGAGAGACCTAACCGGCTTAATGAGTGTCAGGTTTTTCTCCGGGTTCAACGCCTTGCAATGTTCATTGAAGGGCGTCGATGCAACCAGGGCATGAGAGCCGGCGAGGATCTGCCCTTGTGGACAAGGGAATATTTCCCTGGGGCCGGTTTATTTGCTCAGCTCGTAAATTTTCCCGTCCCATGAAAGGATCCACAGTTCACCGTCAGGGCGGATGGTTACGGCGGTGGGCTGGATTTTTCGGGCCGCGTTGCGTTTCCGCAGGACGGTATTGGCGGTTTTCTTGCCGGCGGCATTGACTTTCAGCGCCCACATGAAGCCGGAGCCCCAGTCACCATAAATGTAGCTGCCCTTCAGCGCTGGAAATGCCTTACCTTCATAGACCACGCCACCGGTGATACTGATGCCATCGGCATGGCTGTATTCGTGAACCGGGTCAATGAACTTGACGGCATCCTTACCGGTTTTCAGGGGAGGGTTCCTGCTTAGAGCAAAGTCATGGGCACCCTCACGGTAGCTCCAGCCGTAGTTACCGCCTTTTTCGATCAGGTTGATTTCCTCCCAGAGTGCCTGTCCCACGTCCGCGCACCAGAGGCGACCGCCTTTGTCGAAATGCAGGCCCCAGGGATTGCGCATGCCGTAAGTCCAGATTTCAGGGCGGATGCCCGGTTTCCCCGTGAATGGGTTATCCTTAGGGATGCCGTAGGCCAGATCGCCGGACTTGCTGTCTACATCGAGCCTGAGGATCTTGCCGAGCAGGCTGAAAAGGTTCTGTGAGGTCATCAGCGGGTCATTGCCCTTGCCGCCATCGCCGGTGGAAAGGTAGAGGTAACCATCGGGGCCAAAGGTCATCTGGCCGGAATCGTGGTTCCAGAACGGCTGGGCGATCTCCAGCAGGACACGCTCACTTGAAGGGTCCGGCTTCCCGTCCTTGGTGACGAATTCCGAGAGTATTGCGCGCTTGGGGTTCTGGCGTGAGTAATAAACATAGAACTTGCCGTTGGCTTCGTGCTTCGGGTGGAAAGCAAGGCCGAGCAGGCCTTCCTCGAAGTCTTTATCAATGACCACCCGGTTGGTTAAATCAAACCAGACCGGGGCTGACTTGGCCTTGCGCTCTTTTGGCAACTCGTAAATCACCCCACCCTGGGCGACGATCAGTTCCTTGTCGCTGCCCGGCAGGGCAGTGCTCCACACCGGTTTTTTGATCGTCAGGTTGGGATAAGCGACGGTGAATTTGACATTTTGAGCAGCAGTTGTGCTTACAAGCAGTGTGCTACCAGCTATGAACGAGGCGAGGAAATGATGGATTTGCATGGAAAGTGAAATTTTTGGTTTCTTAATTTGGTAGTATTGATAAAGAATGCCTTTAATAGATATGAAAAGAAAGACTTTTACCATTGTCCTGTCCTCATTTTTCTCTGTAGGCGCCCTGCTTGCAGCTCCCGGCAAGGGAGGAACGTATATTGATCCTGCCAATGTCGATGCGGACTATGCCCTTCAAGGGGAATACAGCGGCACTGTGGATGGCGAGAAAGCGGGCGGTCAACTGATTGCGCTCGGGGATGGCAAGTTTGATGCTGTCGGCTATCCCGGTGGTCTTCCGGGTGATGGCTGGGATGGCGACAAGGAGAAGCGGATCAAGGGCAAAGGCGAGACAAAGGAGGGCTCAACGATTTTCAGTATGTCTGATGGCTCGGAAGGCACCCTGAAGGATGGAGTCATCACGATAAAAAAAGAGGGTAAAGAGATTGGACAGTTGAAGCGCGTGGTGCGCAAGAGCCCGACCCTTGGTGCCAAGGCTCCGGAAGGCGCCGTAATTCTTTTCGACGGCAAGAAACACGGGGCTGACCTGTGGAAAAGCGGCCGGATGAGCAAGGATGGCCTGCTCATGGAGGGCTGCACCAGCAAGCAGACCTTCAACGATTTCAAGATCCACATTGAGTTCCGCACACCCTACAAGCCAAAGGCACGTGGCCAGGGCCGGGGCAACAGCGGATTCTACGCCCACGGGCGTTACGAGGTCCAGGTGCTCGATTCCTTCGGCCTTGAAGGTCACCATAATGAGTGTGGCGGCATCTACTCAACCAAAGCGCCTGCCATGAACATGTGCTTCCCTCCCCTTACCTGGCAAACCTATGATGTCGATTTTGTCGCGGCGAAGTTCAAGGACGGCAAGAAGGTTGCCAATGCAACCATGACAGTCCATCACAACGGCACGTTAATTCATGACAAGACCGTTTGCGATCACGCCACCACGGCTTCGCCGATGCGGGAGGGTCCACAGCCCGGGCCGGTGTTTTTCCAGAACCACGGTAACCCTGTCAGGTATCAGAATATCTGGGTGCTGGCCAAGTAGCCTGTTTTTCTGCAGAGCGACCTGGCTTGCTTTTAAGACTTGAGCGGGGGCCTAGAGCAGCTCGTGGGCCAGAATGCTCAGCGAGTAAATGGCGGCAGTCTCGGTGCGCAGCACGATGGGTCCCAGTGTCATGGGCAGGCAGCCCGCATTCTGTGCCATATTCATCTCGGCAGGCGTGTAGTCGCCCTCAGGACCGATAAGGATAAGGGCGGAACCTGGCGTGGATCCCTGATGCTCAGAGCGGTATCCTGACAGGATATCCTTGAGGCGGCGTGAGCCAGGCTGCAGGGATGCGACCAGCGGCAGGTCACAGTTGGGGAATCCGGAGGCAAAGAAGTTTTCCGGAGACTGGGGGATATGGACAGTTGGTAGCCAGTTTTGGCCGGATTGTTTGCATGCCTCAATGGCAACACGTTGCCATTTCTCGCGTTTTTTCTCCATTTCATGTTTATCGAGCCTGATAATTGTTCGCTCAGAGAGCAGAGGGCGTATTTCAGCGACACCAAGCTCGGTGGCCTTTTCAATGATAAGGTCCATGTTCTTGCCCTTGGGCACCGCCTGGCAGAGGGTGAGATGGGCTTGCAGCGCAGGTGTCTTTTGCGGCGGAGCGCTGCAGAGCCTGACAGCTCCCTTTTGTGCCTCGGTAATTGACGTATTTATTTCCAAGCCCCTGCCATTGAAGGTCGTGACCCTGTCCCCTTCACCGAGTCGCAGGACGTTCAGGCAGTGGTGGGACTCAGCTTCGGGAAGTATCAACTCTTCTGGGCTCCACGTTTCAGGAGGAATATAGAATCGGTGCATCAGTAAAAGAAATAAAGTGGCTGGGTATGCTTCATGGCGGTTCAGGAAGTCGGCAAGTATCACTCCACGGGCTTGCCATCAGCAGGTGCAGGAGAGGATTTATATGTCAGGTAAAGAACCTTTTTGCTTTCTGGAAGAAGCCTTCGTGCATGGGGGAATTCTTTACTCCGATGGAGTCGGCAAAGGTCTGCAGGGATTCACGCTGCTGCTTGTTGAGCTTTGTGGGAATTTCCACCTGCACTTGAACCATAAGGTCCCCCTTGCGGGTGGAGTTCAGGAATTGAATACCGCGTTCCCGCAGGCGGAACACGGTGGCGTTCTGGGTTCCCGAAGGTATCTTGATGGAGGCTTTTCCTGTCAGTGTCGGTATTTCCAGTTCACCTCCCAGTGTTGCCACAATGAAGGGTATCGGGACCTCGCAGAAAAGATCATTGTCTTCACGCTCAAAAATATCGTGCTCCTTAATGTGCACGACAACATACAGGTCACCGTTGCCGCCTCCACGCCAACCGGATTCACCATTGCCTGTCGAGCGAATTCGGGACCCGTGGGCAATGCCGGCCGGGATTTTCAACTTGATCCTTGAGAGCTCTTCGACCCTGCCTTCACCACGGCATTGCGAGCAGGGGTTTTCAATGATTTTCCCGCTGCCACGGCAGTCAGGGCAGGTTTGCTGAACTTGGAAGAATCCCCTTGAGGATATCACCTGGCCGTGGCCGCCACAGGTATTGCAGGCCGTCGACCCGGAACCACTGGAGGAACCTGAGCCTGAACATTTTTCGCAGGCTACAGCTTTTTCCAGCTCAAGTTGTTTCTCGGTTCCCCCAGCGGCCTCTTCAAGGCTGAGTTCCAGGTCATAGCGGAGGTCAGCTCCACGGTTATTGGCACCCCCTCCCCGGCCCCGGCTTCTTGCGCCGCCGCCGCCGCCGAAGAGCTCCTCAAATATGCCGCCACCGCCGCCGCCGCCACTACCACCGAACACTTCCCTGAACAGGTCAAAGGGGTCATGGGAGCGCTGTCCTCCTCCGGAGAAGGCCGAATGTCCGAAGCGATCATAGGCAGCACGCTTTTCCTCATTAGAGAGGATCTCATAGGCTTCCCCAACCTCCTTGAAGCGTTCTTCAGCCTGAGGGTCATCAGGGTTCTTGTCCGGGTGGTGCTCGACGGCCGCCTTGCGGTAGGCTTTCTTTATCTCAGAGGACGATGCTCCCTGATTGATCCCGAGGACCTCATAGTAGTCTCGTTTTGACATCAGGAACCTACCAACAAGTAAAGGTGAATGGATGATACGGCATTAGGGATTTGCCTGTCATGATTCTGGCTGCCCGGCCTCTTCTGTGCCGCCGGGTCCCTTGGATACAATGACATTCGAGGCCCGCAATAACCTGTCGTGCAGCCGGAATCCTCTTCGAACCTGGCTAATGATCACGCCCTCGGCGACCTCGGGATGATGCTCATGGGATATGGCCTCGTGCTGGTTCGGGTCAAAGCCTTCCCCGGTAGCGGCTACCTCAACCACGCCCTGGTTGCCGAGAAACTCATCGAGTTGGCGCTGCACCATTTCCATGCCCTGCGTAATGACGGACTCCTTGTCATCCATCCTGGCGGCATCAAGGCCCATCTGGAAGCTGTCAATGACCGACAATAGCTCACCAAGAAGGTTGGCATTTGCCCATTTCATCTGTTCTGCCTTCTCGCGTGCCATGCGTTTCCTGTAGTTATCAAGCTCAGCCTGATTACGCGCGGCAACGTCCTTCCAGTGGGCGGCATCGGGTTCTATGGATTCTTCAGGTGGCGCTTCCTCTGCGATTTGCGCATCCTCTTCGCCAGGGGCGCTTATGGGAATTCCGGCATCGGGATTGGGATCAGCCTCGGCCTCGGCCTCGGTATCGGTATCTTTGGCAACTTCTTCGCTCATGAAAGGGATGGTTTTCGGGCGCGCATTATACCCTGATCCGGGAGGATTTCCCGAAAAGAAATGCACTTTTGGAAAATCACTGCAAACTGATGCAGGGATTTCAATGGCTGCAGGAGTTCCTTCCGGCTCAGCACTTCTCAAGAGCAACCAGCGTGATGTCATCGCTTTGGGTGACATTTCCGGTGAATTGTTCCACAGCGGCACGGATATTTTCTATTACAGCGGCAGCTCCTTCCGGAGCGGCCGTGGTCAGGTTCCGGTACAGGCGCTCCAGTCCGAATTCCTCTCCGTGTTGATTGGTGGCCTCATTGACACCATCCGTGTGGAGCAACAGGATATCGCCCGGTAGAAGTTCCAGTTTCTGGTCCTGCATCGCCTTGTCAAACACATTGCCGGCATCAATGCCTATGGCTATCCCCGGGCTTTGCACGGCGGTCACGGTTTGCTCCGATGCTCGGTAGTGAAGCGGGGGGTCATGACCTGCCCTTGCCAGTTTTATTTCCGGGTTGTCTGCTTCCAGGACAGCATAGGCAAGGCTGATAAACATGTCTTCCCTGATGTCCGGGAACAGCTGGAGGTTTGCCTTTGAGAGCACCAGGGACGGTGACAGTGTGTCGATTGAGCTTGCACGCACCACGCTGCGGCACATGGCAGTGATCAGTGATGCCGGGACCCCCTTGCCGGAGACATCCGCGATAACAACACCCAGATGTTCAGCGTCGATCTCAAAGAAGTCGAAATAGTCCCCGCTAACCAGTTTTGCCGGGACATTGAGGCCTGAAACCCGGTAACCTTTGATTTCAGGATCCTTTTCGGGAAGTAGGATTCGTTGGACTTCGCTTGCCGTGTTCAGTTCTTCATCAAGCCGCCGCTTCTCGGCTGCTTCGTGATGAATAATGGCATTGCCGAGGGCAAAGGCGGACTGCTCGGCGACCGAGCGGAAGACATCAAAATCATTCTTGGTAAACGGCTCGGCAAGCGCTGAGTTGGCAACCGCCAGGACGCCAAGTTTTTTGCTGCCATAAATCAGGGGCGCAACGATAACCGACACCCCCTCATGGCATGTCAAATCAGCTGTTTGAAAGGATTTCTCTTCACTTAAATCTTTGATGAATTGCGGTTGTCCCGTGGAGAGGGCTGCTCCAAATGGTCCCCATTCGCAGCCGATGCTGGTGAGTTTCAGGTAACTTCCCAGAGTGTTCGGGGCATCGAGTGCCTGCCCGGCAATATGTGGAGGGATGGGGATCAGCGGGGGACAAGCTTCACTCTGGTATTGCGGCACGAGCCGGTTACCGGTCTTATCCAGCAGATAAAGCGCGGCACCATGTGTATCAACCACCACTGCGGCTCCGCGGACGATAGTGCGGTGCAGTATGGTCGTTTGGGTGGAGTCTTCCTTAATGAGGGTTTCCCCGAGCCCGTGCAGGAAATCAAACATCCGGTGCTCCTCGATTTCGATGGCATCACGCTGGTTGCGCAATTGCCTGATAATACCGGATTGGGAGCGAAGGATGTAGAGCAGTATAAGCAGCGAGGCCGTGGAAAATGCCAGGAGCAGGAAGATACCCGGATTCATGACAGAACTTGCCCTCCCTTGGCTGAATGTATACCTAGAAACATCTTGGCCATGTTCTCTCCCGCCTATGCAGGATGATCGTCCTGCATTTCCTTTTTAAGGAATTCGATCACGTCGTGGAAGCGAGTGACATTCTCTTTATTGGCTGTACTGAGTTGCTGGTGGGCTTCGAGCACATGCTCGTTGTTTGTTCGCTTCTCCAGATCGATGTGCTCCAGGCAATTCTCACTGTCAATCAGTGAGGCAACCTGATGCCGGATATCGGGCCATTGGCTACCATCGGTATCCAGGGTTAACAATTGGTCGAGGCCCAGGCTCTGGATGAGTTGGAGATTGCGGGCATTGGCATTGAGAACCTCGAGGCTCGACTCCGCAGCGGGATCCTGGTTCCTGACGATCCCCACCAATGTGCCCATAAACGTTGAATCCATCACCGGGCAGTTTTCCAGGTCTATGACGAACCTTGTCGTCCCGCGCTTGATCATGTGCAGTGCAAATTCCTTGAGCTCGGGGCTGTTCTGGAATGAGCCTTTACCTTCGACCCTGATCCAGACAACTCCGTCCTTGAATTGTCCAGCATAAATAGGCGCGATGGCGTTCACGGGAGAAATAAAAAACGTGGGAACAAAGAACTGCCGAGTCTGCCTATAGGCAAGGGGAATCCTTGTTCGACGACCTGATTTCTTGATTCATCAGAAAACCCGGGGAGACACTTTCAGCGTGATCACCAGAGATATGACTGGTCATGAGCGATGATTTTCCCGTCCCGGATGATAGAGACCCGCCAAGAGGTGACACGACCCCCTCTTTGATAATCCGCTCCTGTGACCTGAAAGCGGCTTTTGTTTTTAGGATAAGGTGCGTTCACTGCAAATTGCTGCACCCTGGTTTGCACGCCTGTGTTTTCCTGGCGGTATTCCAGACGGATCACCGCAGGGGTCAGCGCCCTGTCATTCCACCAGAAAACATAGTAATGCCCATAACGGTCCTTACGCTCTTCCCGGGTGATTGCCCCGTGCAGGTGGTGCCGCCGCTCGAAACGGATCATCGGATCGACGGAAGCCGGTTGCCGGGCTGGATCGAGCAGGAAATACTTGGAGTTGGTGATGACGGTTCCGGGTTTGGCCACGTTGTTGGACTGACAGGCGCCGGTCATCAGGACGGCCAAGGTGCCTGCGGAGAGGCGAAGGAGTTTAGAGATACTCATGTGATTAATAAATCAGGATATTTAAATCTTATGGGATTGAGTGTCAATGAGGCGACATCCTTCCGGATGTAACCTTAGGGATTGCCTGATCTTTATTATCATTCATGGAATGGCGGGCAAAGCGGTGAAATCGTGAAATTCTTCTCCCAAAGGTAAATTTTTACTGGATATTAGCAATTATGAACTATTCTGCTAGGCAGGAGGTCATCAATGGCTTCATTGCATGAATAGAGTCTCAATGGATCGCGAAGTAAGCGAAATAGTTTCTGATTTGCTTAGCTCCTATCAGGAAGTGGGTGGAATCAATCGCATTGATTGTTCGAATTTGCCCTCTAAGCCGGCGATTGGGGCTGTTTGCGATGATCTCCTGCGCCTTGCCTTTCCCGGATTCCTCGATACCGAGGCAATAGCTTCCGAAGAACTGGAGAACGAAACGGCTCTTCGGGTTTCAAAGGTGATAACCGCCCTGGAGAAGGAGGTGATCCGCAGTCTGCGTTTCGTTTCCGGAGAAGGCAGTGTTTCTGAGGATCGTGCCCAGGAACTGGTTTGTTCGTTCTTGCGTCAATTGCCCGGTATCAGGCGGGTTTTGCGCACTGATGTGGAGGCAGCCTATGATGGTGACCCGGCTGCCAAGAGCTTTGATGAGATCATACTGGCTTACCCGTGCCTTGAGGCTATCGCCATTCAGCGGATGGCACGTATTCTCTATCAGGAGGGAGTGCCATTAATTCCACGTATGATGACAGAATGGGCGCATTCCAAGACCGGCATTGATATCCACCCGGGGGCAAAGATCGGATCGCATTTCTTTATCGATCATGGCACAGGGGTGGTTGTTGGTGAGACCTGTGAGATAGGCCACCATGTTAAGCTTTACCATGGGGTTACTCTCGGTGCGCGGAGCTTTCCCAAGGATGGAGAGGGAAATCCTATCAAGGGAATCAAGCGTCATCCAAAAGTGGAGGACGGGGTGACGATCTACCCCGGCGCAACTATTCTTGGCGGGGAAACCACGATTGGTGCCCGCAGCACAATTGGTGCCAGTGCCTTCATCATGAGGAGCATTGAGCCCGATTCATTGGTTGCCCTTCCTGAGGTGGCCCACGATATCAAGGACAAGTCGGCACACCGGCGAATCACGGAAGAAAAGAAAGATCACTGAGCATTGATGGGGCCTGAGTATCGACAACTGAATCTGGCATTACCTGGCCTTGTGGAACAACTGCGCAGCGTGAGGAAGGCGCGTGTTCGCAGGAAGTCCAAGCCCGCACGCTCTGAGGATATCCTTGGGTTATTTGAAGTCATTCCTCCACCGGATCCCCTCGCCAGGCAGCAAATCGCGCAGGATCGCGGCTTGAAGCTGGACTTTGGCCTTACCGCGCAGGCCCGGGAATTGCTTAATGCCATCAACCTGGATTCATTGGCGGAGCAACTTCAGGTCTATTGGAACCCCCGGCTTATTACCACGGCCGGCCTGGCGCATCACACGACTTCGCGCATAGACCTGAATACCCGGTTGATTCGATTTCCCCCGGATGAGCCTGGGCGGACGCTTCGCCATGAGTTAGCCCACCTTGTTGCCCATCACCGTGCGGCCGGCCGGAGAATCCAGGCGCACGGGCCGGAATGGCGGGAGGCATGCACGGCGCTCGGTATTCCGGGCGAGCAACGATGCCATAATCTTCCGCTGGCCCGCCGCTCAGTGAAGCGGAAGTTTGCCTATCAGTGCCGCTGCTGCGGAATTATTGTGCCAAGAGTCCGTAAATTAAGTCGGGATTCCGCGTGTTACCCATGCTGCCGGACACATAATCGTGGACGTTACAGCAGGCGGTTCCTGCTCGATCCAATGCCTCTTGGTAGCGCAAAAAAACTGGCCCCGGAACATTCGTGGGCATAATTTTTTGTGAGCAGTGAATCAGTCGACAGATAGTCTTATGCACAATCGATACGCTTTAATCCTGGCCGGTGGTTCCGGGGAAAGATTCTGGCCTTTGTCGCGCCGGGCGACACCTAAGCAATTACTGCAACTCTTTGGCAAGGAGACCCTGTTACAGGCTGCCCTAGCCCGTCTTCAGGGCATATTGCCCGCGCAAAACATACTGGTGCTGACCAATGTTGAGCAGGAGGTTGCCGTGCGGGAATTGATTGCCGGGCAGATACCCGAGGAAAATATAGTCAGTGAGCCTGCCAAGCGTGATACTGCCGCAGCTATTGCGCTGGCAGTCGGGTGGGTTGCCGCCCGTGATCCGGAAGCAAGCATGGCGGTGTTACCGGCGGATCACCTGATACAGGATGAAACTGCTTTTGCTACTACATTAAACGCTGCTTTTGCAGTGGCAGAGAATTCAGACGCCGTCGTGACCCTTGGGATCAAGCCAACATGGCCATGCCCGAGTTATGGCTATATCGAGAGGGCTGAGGAGGTCACAATACCTGGCAATGACAGCGATGTACCGGTTTTTGAGGTTGTCCGGTTTCGTGAGAAACCTGATACGGCAACGGCACAGGAGTTCCTGGATGCGGGCAATTTTTCCTGGAACTCCGGGATGTTTATATGGTCGTTGAAGACAGTGATTTCAGAGTTCAGCAGGCATGTTCCTGCGCTGGCAGAGTTTGTGGAGGAGGTGCGGACAACAAATGACTTATCTGCATTACTGGAAAAAAGATTCTGCCAGCTGGACAAGATATCGATCGATTTTGCGTTGATGGAAAAGGCAAGCCGGGTTCTTAATATTGAGGCTGCCTTTCAATGGGATGATGTCGGAAGCTGGATTTCAGTGGCTAGGTATCTGTCTGCCGATGCCGGGGAAAACCGCAGTAATACCCGGATATTCCCACTCCAGTCAGCCAATAACGTGGTCTATTGCGCCGATGAGGACAGCCGTGTTGCCCTGCTGGGGGTGGAGGATTTGATCATTGTCCAGACCCGCGACGCGTTGTTGGTGGCGCACAGGGACAAAGCGGACCAGATCAAGGGACTTACCGAAGGGCTGCCGGAGGAACTCCTCTAGAGGGAGCGGGAGAAGGCTCCCGATGTCCTGTTTTTCAGGGGGATTGCCGCGTGACCTTCAACCTTGCAAAGTGGCCGGTGTTTGCCGGTAATGTTGCCTCGCGGATTTCAAGTGAGTTAAATGTTCCTGTGACTGTTGCCGCGGTGTCCATCCAGTGAATCAGGTCTGTGGATACCTGGGGCTGGTAAATCAAATCCGTTTTCGCCGTGTCGGCAATAAACTGCAGGCTGAGGGTGTTTTGAGCACTGAGCAGGACAGGTTCCCCGGCCTTGTCAAAGGCCAGCGGGTTGCCCCCGGTTGCATATTCAAGCAGGTTGGCCCTGCCGTCACCGTCGGGGTCTGCATTTTCACCTGAGATTGCCGGGTCCTGGATTTGCAGTGCGCTGAATTGGCTCGACTGCCACTGTTCAAAGCCGCCGGTTGGCATGGAGCCCAGCAGTTCAATGGTGAAGTTGTTCAGGGTGCCATTATCGAATTCTTCTCGATCACTGACATTGAGAGTCCAGATTCCGGCTGGGTATTCACCCCAGTGGTGCACTGAAAGAAAGGTGTAATTGATGTCTTTGCTGGCATCTCCATGGACTTCAGTGAACCTGCTGACTGTTCCATCCGGCGAGGTAAGCGTGATGACCAGATCGCCCCGGTATTTATGGTCAATATCGACAGTGAGCCGGACATGCTCGATGCGCAGTTGGCTGTCCGGGAATTCAAGGGGCACATCAAGACCGGATGGCAGGTTGTCAGGAATATCGGCCTGCAGGGGTGCCGATGAGAGAGAGGTGGATTGCCTTGTCCCGAGGTTCTGCCAGCTTTCCGCCTTGGATACTGCAGCAGCGGCATCAATCATGCCAGCTCCATAGCCGTGATGAAAACTGTAGCCTCCCCCATTGGTCGTCCAATCGGGATCAGTGGTGAAATGAATCTTTTGGCAGCTGCTGATGAGGATTTCCTGCACGTCGCGCCAGCCAAGATCCGGATTGGCTTCCAGCATGAGGGCCACCACTCCTGCGACCAAGGGTGTTGCCGAGGAAGTACCGCCGAACTCATCCGTGTAACTGTCATTGGCAACCATCGTGGTAGTCGTGATTGCCGGATCACCGAAATCTCCATCTGAAGGTGCACATACAAGCACGTTGGCGCCGGATTCGGAATAGAAAGCCTGCTGACTTGTGTAGTCGACTGCACCAACCGAAATGGTTTCCGGGGCATTATTGTAGCCTTCATAATTCGAATAATCTCCTTGGTCACGGCCGTTGCCCGCAGCCCACAGGTAGATGACACCACGACCATCCCGCCCGCTCTCGACGCCGTCTGCAAAGGCTGCGGAAACAAGCGGGTCCAGTGGATAGAGCTCATCACCACTGTCAAATTCGCCCCAACTGTTGCTGCTGATGTCGATAATGCCGGTTTGCCATGTAAGGGCCTCGGCATCCTCGGCGGCCGAGGTGTCTCCGGCGATGAGGCGCAAGCCTACCAGGCTTGCCCGTGGTGCTGCACCGGTTACGCCGATGGAATTATCTCCACGTGCTGCAGCAACCCCTGCACATGAGGTGCCATGGTCATCTGAGTTCCTCTTTGGTGTCGGGTCATCAGGGGAATTATCGTTCCAGTCATGATCGATTGCTGTATTGACATTGGCAGAGAGGTCCGGATGAGCAACTTCCAGGCCGTCATCGACAATACC
>Ga0315331_10002235_pt1 | contig 14712 bp, 13 predicted proteins | sample M160m34915metaG_FD_203456 | JGI IMG/M metagenome (GOLD analysis project Ga0315331, IMG submission 203456) | Ammonia-oxidizing marine archaeal communities from Monterey Bay, California, United States - M1 60m 34915 | ecosystem: Environmental > Aquatic > Marine > Intertidal zone | place: USA...
AAATATTGCAGTTTTTCTTCCTCATTTTTAGAATCAAAATGTTTAGAGGTATTGGAATTCAACGCTACCCAGTTTGATACAAACTTATACTTATAAAGGCTTGAAGAAAACATAAAAGCTTCGCTGTTTTCGCTAACATTTTTCTCTAAAATGTCGAAGGTTATGTCTCCAAAATCTAGGTCTTTAATTTGCTCTTGAATCTTAAGAATTGGATCAACGCCTTGATTCAAACCGACTAGAAGTATTTCTTCATCGATTATTTTAACTTGGATTCTTGGGTATAGGTATTTTTTCCTATATGAACCGTTAAGCATTGGAACAATCTCTTCGTTGGGGAAATTTTTCATTAAAACACCCTTGACCTGATACGGTGTTTTTTTGACAGGTCTATCTGTTTTTATTTTTACAATTACAGATTTTATATTTGGCGTGCTAAGGGTCATAAAAACTTAAAAATTTATTGGCTCATTGTTTCCATAAATTCATCGTTATTCTTTGTTCTTCGCATTCGGTCTTGAATGAATTCCATAGCTTCTATTACATTCATATCATTTAAAAGTTTTCTCAAAATCCACATTCGCGCTAACACCTTTTTGTCTAAAAGAAGCTCTTCTTTTCTTGTGCCGGATCTTATTAGATCAAAAGAGGGATAGATTCTTCTATCGCTTAGCTTTCTATCTAAAACTAATTCCATATTACCAGTTCCTTTGAATTCTTCAAATATTACTTCATCCATTCTGCTTCCAGTATCTATAAGAGCGGTTGCAAGAATAGTTAAACTTCCGCTCTCTTCTGTATTTCTTGCTGCACCAAAAAACTGCTTTGGTTTTCGCATAGCATTAGCGTCAACTCCGCCAGATAAAATTTTTCCACTATGTGGTATTACGGCATTATGCGCCCTACCGAGCCTTGTTATGCTGTCTAGCAAAATTACAACATCCTCACCAAATTCAACCATTCGTCTTGCCTTTTGAATCACCATATCTGCTACAGCTACATGTCGCTGAGGGGCTTCATCAAATGTAGAACTTATCACTTCAGCTTCTACGCTTCTTTTCATGTCAGTAACTTCTTCGGGTCTTTCGTCTATTAAAAGAATGATCATTTTCACTTCGGGATGATTTTGAGATATTGCATTTGCAACTTTTTGCATCAACACCGTTTTTCCAGTTTTAGGCTGTGCTACAAGTAAACCACGTTGCCCTTTTCCAACTGGAGAAATCATATCCATTACTCTTGTAGATAAATCCTTAGGGTTTACTTCTAAGTTTAATTTTTCATCTGGGTATAGCGGTGTTAAGTTATCAAAAAGTATGGCTTTCTTTAACTCGGCTGGATCTTTTCCGTTTATTTCTTCAACTTTAAGTAAGGCGTAAAACCTTTCTTTTGATTTTGGTGGTCTTATTTGTCCTGATACTTCATGACCTGTTCGCAACCCAAATCGTTTGATCTGTGAAGGGCTTACATAAATATCATCAGGCCCTGGTAAATAATTAAAATTAGGGCTTCTTAAAAAACCATAACCTTCATTAAGAACCTCCAAAACGCCTGTTGCAGTTACTCCACCGTCTTTTTCAATTTGTGCTTCAATAATTTTTACAACTAGTTCTTGCCTATTCATTCCAGAATAGCTTTCTATCTCAAGCTTTGCGGCAAGCTCTGCGAGCTCTTTAATTTTTAACTTTTGTAATTCACTAACATTCATAAAAATAACCTTATTAAATAATTGAACTAACTTTGAAAATTTTAGAGGAGTACGCCCGAGTTATGTCGGGTCTTTATATACACGTATATCAATAAGTAATGTCAATATTACGCAATTTTACATAAAAATGCCAAATTTATCAAAAACTGCATTTGCGATGTAGTGGCTGCCTATTATTACTCCTGGCTGATCAGTTCTTTTTACATGATTGATGAGTTCGCTAAATGCTTTAGTTGGCTCATTTTGCACTTCAATATTATTAGTTAATCCTAATTTACTTATAGCAAAATGTAATTCCTGGGCTTCCATAAGCTCCATTTCTTTTGATCCAGTTATAATTAATTTTTCAAAGTTATTTTTAAGAGCTTTTGCAATTAATTTTAATTCTTTATCTCCCTTTAGACACATGACTAGATTTGGCAAATTTCCATAAATTGATTTTATCGTATTAGTAATTGCAGTAATTCCTGCTGGATTATGTGCTACATCGTAATATATGGGAAGATCGCTCGACAGTTTTTGAAGCCGACCCATCCATACTGTTTTCTTCAAGCCTTTTTGAATAGTTGATGTTTTGATATTTACATCAACTTTCTTTGTAATTGTTATTGCGGTTACTGCGTTAGATGCCTGGTGATAACCAATGAGTGGAGTTAAAAACTTTCCCCACTTCGTTGTAAAATGTGTGCCCGCTGATGATAAGACAACCTCTTTTGGAACCTCAATATTAATGGCCAATGATTTTTTTTCATTTGCAATCTTGTGAAGAAAAACGTTAATATTTTTTTCCTGCTGCCCAATGACTACTGGTATTTTATTTTTGATTACTCCGGCTTTTTCTCTCGCAATAGATAGTAGGTTATCACCCAAGATATCTTTGTGGTCCAAGGAAATGGGTGTTATTGCTGTAATTTGAGGAATTACAACGTTAGTAGAGTCTAATCTTCCACCTAAACCTACCTCTACCACTGCATAATCTACTTTTTTGTTAGCGAAATACGTGAAAGCCATTGCGGTCGTTGTTTCAAAGAACGTTGACGATATTTCATCAATATCTTTTTTGTATTTATCGACAAATGACTCTATTTCAACATCAGATATACATTCACCATCTACAGTGATTCTTTCATTAAACCTAATAAGGTGTGGAGATGTATAAAGACCTACTTTGTAACCTGCAGATCTTAAAACAGATGAAACCATTGCTGAAGTTGATCCTTTGCCATTTGTTCCGGCAATATGAATTACGCTCAATTTTTTATGTGGGTTATTACAACGGTCAAGTAGATCTAGAGTATGCCCTAGGCCTGTTTTTATCCCAAGCCTTCTAAGGTTATAAAGATATGATAATTTATCTATTGCTAAACCCGTTGATTATATTATCTGAAGGAGGTTTGTTCTAATTTTCTGCTAAATACTGTTCGCGTGAATATCTAAACTTAACTATTGCTTTATAAATACAATTTGCAATTGCTTGTCTATACTTAGCATTTCTAAGATTTTTTTCTTCATTTCTATTAGTTAAATAACCAGCTTCTACCAAAATATTTGGCATACTTGCACCTATTAAAACATGGAACCCTGCTTGTTTGACGCCTCTATTTTTTGACTTAATCTTTTTAGCCATTTCCTCTTGAATCATAGCTGCAAGCTCTTCACTCTCTCTCATGAAAATACTTTGAGCCATAGTCGCCATAATGAGATTTTCTCCGGAGAGGTCTTTGTACCTATTGTCAGATCTATCTTCAAACTTAATCACTTCATTTTCTCGAGATGCAACTTCGATAGCGTCTTCTGTCTTTCCGGGTCGAAGTAGATATGTTTCAAATCCGTACGCTGATTTATTAGGACTTCCATTCAAATGTATGCTTAAAAAAACTTTTCCGTTTGACTCATTAGCAACCTTTGTTCTTTTCCATAGTGGAATAAAAATATCCTCTTCGCGAGTGTATATAACCTTCAATTTAGTGTTTTTTTCAAGAAGAAGGCCTACGCGCTTTACAATGTCTAGAGCTATATCTTTTTCTTTGGTCCCCCTAGGACCCATTGTGCCTGGATCTTTACCACCGTGTCCCGCATCAAGAACTATAGTATCAAGCTTCCATCTATCTTTCACTTCCTTAATTCTAGCAACACTATTATCCATTGGTGTTCTTAAAGAAACTACAATTTCACTTGGATCCTTACCTTGATAAAGCTCATGGCTTTCAACTTTTGTTTTTATTTGAAAAGCTATCTGTGCAGTACTTTCGAGTTGATCTGCCGTAATGTTTCTTACAACCCCACGAGTGTCGCTTCTCCTTATTTCAGTAGTATCAACTAAAGCATCAGCAATAGTGATATAAAACCATCCATTTTCATGAAAAAAGGAACTAATATTTCCTTCTGGAAAACTTGAACGCGTCTTTAATCGCAATACTGTTCCGTTAGCTTTTTCACTTATTTCAATTCCTGTGATGTTGAACTCTTTTATATCAATATCCAAAACCATTCGTCTAGCATCATAATCTATTCCTGGCATTGTTGTTTCTTTAATTAAATTAAAAAGTGCTTCTGCCTGAACATAGATATCGCTGTTATCCCAAATTGCAAAACTAGGTGTCTGATAAACGCGCTCATCAACCAAAATATAGCTGCTGTTTCCTGAAATTTTTAACCTATTGTTTCCAATGTATATCACCATCTTTAATCTATCATTATTTATATAGGGCTCTTTTGTAGACAAGACTCTGGAAACATCCTTAACAGAAACGTAGGTACCTCGCAAATTATCAAGAGTTCTGATTTCATCGGTTGAGTTAGTAACGCGATTTACAACTCGAACCGAGGATGCCCCTAGATTATCAAAGAGCACCAAACTTAAGAGTATATATAATAAAGGTGTTTTTTTAAACAATGATATTTTGCTTTTATAAAGTGTTATGTAATTAAAAAGATAATTGTTTAAAAATAGGTATAAATTAGAAAATACTAAACATAAAACGCTCCGTATAAAAGCACGGAGCGTTTTTTATTTATCTGGATATAACTAGTTTTTGTTATACCAAAATACAATGATCATTAAAGCAAGTAGCCCAGCAAATCCAGCATCGCCAAATTTACTCATCAATTCACCAATTGCTGCAACTACACCAAAATAATCATCAAATAGAATGCCGACAACAATGCCAAGCATAACCAGACCTCTTAAAAGAGCTGATACGTCTTCGACAAATGCTGTTACGGTTTCAAAGGCCTTTTTCATTTCTTGTCTCCTAATTTTTTTAAAGCAGAAAGGGGTTCTAATGAAAGAACCCCTTTAATTTCTACTGGTTAAGAGGCGAAAGAAACAAAGATTAGTAAAGCCAATAGACCTGAGAATCCTCCATCTAAAAAGGACTCAACTAAATCTACAATCCCTCCAATAGGGTCAAACCCAGTTGAATAAATGATGTTTACAAATACAAACATCACAATAAGTGCTTTAACTAAGCCAACTACTGAAGTGGCTATCCCAGATACGGTTGAAGTAAAATCAGCCATATGATTCCTCCTTGGTTAGGTTTAATTGAATATAAAAAAGGGGGCAGGTATCCCTGCCCCCTTTTTATTCAATTCTTTCGCTTTTAAGTATGTGGTTATATCTTCCACTGTATTATCAATTACTTGAATTTAAACATAAAACTGTAATATTCAATAAACTTTGCTTTTTCTTTATTTTTGCTGTTTTCATTTTTTAATAGCTTAATGTATTATTATTATTTGGACTAATTATGATACTTAAAAATTAATTTACTTAACAATTAAAATAAATAAATGAAGATTTCAAATGTACATGCCAGGGAATTACTTGATTCGAGAGGCAACCCAACTATTGAAGTAGATATTATTTTAAATAATCAATTTAAAGGGAGGTCAATTGTTCCCTCGGGTGCTTCAACTGGAGAATACGAAGCTGTTGAGTTAAGAGATAGTGACCCTAAAAGATTTTTTGGTAAAGGCGTCTTAAATGCTGTTAACAATGTTAACAGCATATTGGCTGACGAACTTATTGGAAACTCTTTTTCAAGTCAATCTGAACTAGACTACTTCCTAATTGAGCTTGATGGAACAAAAAATAAACAGCAATTTGGTGCAAACGCTATCTTGGGTATTTCAATGGCATTTGGAAGAGCTTCAGCTAAATGTAGAAACATATCACTTTTCAAATCCTTTCAAGAGCCATTCAATTACATATTGCCAACACCTATGATGAATATCATTAATGGCGGGAGTCACGCTAATAATAACATCGATTTTCAAGAGTTTATGATTTTTCCTGTTGGTGCGAAATCTTTTTCTCATTCTTTGCAGATGGGAGTGGAAGTTTTTCATCATTTAAAGATTCTTTTAAATGACAAAGGGTTTTCAACAGCAGTTGGAGATGAAGGCGGTTTTGCGCCAAACTTAAAATCAAACAATGAAGCGATAGAGGTTATTCTTGAAGCAATTTCAAAGACTTCATTTGCACCTGGTAAAGATATTTATATCGCATTAGATGTTGCTGCAAGCGAATTGTATATTAACAATACCTATCATCTTGAATCAAACAATTCAAATCTTTCCAGTGAGCAAATGATTGATTATTTATCTGATCTTGTAAAACAGTATCCAATAATATCTATTGAAGATGGTTTAGATGAAAATGATTGGGTTGGATGGAATGAATTAAATCGTCAATTAGGGTCAAAATGTCAAATTGTAGGAGACGACTTAACTGTAACCAATAAGGATCGTCTAGCCAGGTCAATAAAAGACAAATCTATGAATGCAATTTTAATTAAACTCAACCAAATTGGAACCATAACTGAAACTATCGAAGCGATAGATTTAGCAAAAAAGCATAATTTTGGTTCTATAGTTTCGCACAGATCAGGTGAAACAGAAGATTCAATTATATCTGATTTTTCAGTTTCTATGGGTAACGGTCAAATTAAAACAGGGTCTTTATCCAGAACGGACCGTGTAGGAAAATATAATCAACTATTAAGAATAGAAGAAGAATTAGGTGATCAGGCAATTTTTGCTGGAAGTAAAACTATGGGTATTGATTTATAAAATGAGATCTAGAAATAATAAATCTAAATCGAATATTCAAAGGAAAGTGATAAGGTTTTTTTTGCTGATTGGTGTTGCTATTCTTTTAATAACTTTCTTTTTTGGCGATCATGGCCTTTATCATCTTTATACAATAAAAGCTGAGCGCAAAAAGATTCAAGGAGAAATTGACTTCTTAAGAGAAAAAAGGGTCGTTTTAGAGAACGAAAAAACGAAGCTTAAAACTGATTTTAAATATATAGAAGAGATGGCTAGAGAAAAATATCGAATGGCCAAAAAAGGAGAGAAGGTGTTTAAAGTTATTGAAAAAAAGAATGACTAGTCTTTTTTAGCGTCCCTACCAATTCGTTTGCTATACGTATACAGCTGATCTTTTTCATCCTCATTTAATGAATCAAATCCTTTATCACTGACCTTATCGAGTAATCTGTCAACTTTTTTTTGTAAAAGAATCGTATTTGCTTTTCTTTTCTCAATTTTTCGCTGTTTTGATTCTACTATTTTGTTGCCAATCAAAATCGATGAACGGTATCTCAATCCAGGGAGCTTTAAATAGATGAGGCCTATTGCCATCCCAGACAAATGCGTAAGATGACTAATATTAGATCCAGATGTGTCAATTGAAGAGACAAAGGATATCAAAGCAAGAACAGTAACAAAATACTTAACCTTTATTGGAAATAAAAAATATATCAATACTTTGCGATTAGGAAACATTAATCCATAAGCTAATAAAATTCCATATATTGCACCACTTGCACCAATTAAGATGCTATAATTATTACCATAGTTGAAAATCAACCAGACTAAACCAGATCCAACGCCAGTAATTAAATAATATTTTAAAAACTTTTTTCCTCCCCAAATAGATTCCATTTCAGTGCCAAACATCCACAAAACAAACATGTTCATAAATATATGAAAAAAGTCACCATGCACGAACATGTATGTAATTGGCTGCCATATTTTGGGGTTTGAAGATAAACCCAAATTCAACATATCAAACTGTCCAACCATCAAATATCTTATTAAAAATAATGCGGCGTTTATTGAAATCAATGTTTTGATTATACTTTGTGAAAACTGAGGTTTAAAATTGAGACCTCCATGCTCAGATTGAAACTGATAATTCATGATTTAAAATAGGTAAAAAACATTTACAATCAACCCATTGTCTCTTTCATGAATTTTAGAGATTTAAAATTATCAACCCCTTCAAAATGTATCTTAAAACAAGTATTTAAATAGTTTGAAATAATTTTTCTATCTTTAGGTGAAAGTGATATCTTTTCATTAAATCCAATATCATTACTTTCAAAACAATCAAAAATCTTTTTTGAATTTATAGATCCATAAGGATTTGGAAGGGGGGTATTATTTTGATCTTTTTGGCTAAAGTCTGGCTTAAACCCAAGCTTGTTTAGAATTTGATATTGATAATACCAAAAAATTAGATTGTCATTTTTTGAATTGCTATCAATTAATTTTAGTGCATTAAAAAGTTCATCGTATAAGTCTACATGGGGATCATTTTCACTTACACATTTGTCTGTAAGTTCTAGTAGAGCCATCGAAAAGGTTATTTTTTTAAAGTTTTGAGAAATGTTTTTCCACGTAGTTGAAAAGCTAGACCTTGAAACCGTTTGAAGATTTTTTGAAGGCTTATAATAAAACACCAAATCTAAACAATTGCTAGGTTGAAAATGGGCGCTTCTCGGTGACTTTTTTCTGCGTGCTCCATGAACAATAAAGCTAAGTTTTCCATTATTTCTTACGTAGCATCTAGCAATTGTGCTGCTCTCACCATAGGGAAATCTTTTAAGAACTATTGCGCTTGAATTAGTAATCATTAAGTTTAATTAATATGCCTTTGCAAAAATCACTTCATGTTTTGCAGGTTTTCCAGAATAAATACATAGCAAATCTTTTGGATTTTCATCAAAGGGTATAACTCTAATCGTAGCCTTAGTTTCATCTTTGATAGCTTGCTCTGTCTCTTTATTGCCGTCCCATCCACATCGAACAAATCCACCTGTTTCTTTTATTATTTTTTTAAAATCATCATAGCTATCCACTTCAAAAGTGCTGTCCTCTCTAAATTTCAAAGCTTGCTTAAATAGGTTTTTTTGGATATCATCAAGCATCAAGATTACCTCATCAGCTATCTTTATTTTATTAATTGTTATTTTTTCTCCATTGTCTCTTCTTGCTATAGTAGCGCAATTTTTTTGAATATCTCTTAAACCAATCTCAAGTCTAATTGGAGCTCCTTTCATCTCCCACTCATTAAATTTGAAACCAGGGCTTTCTTTTCTCCAATCCTCATGAACTCTGACATTTTTGTTTTGTAGTTCTTTAATTATAGGATTCATAAAATCCTTTATAGTGTTCATGTCCTCTTCGGTTTTATAAATAGGTATAACAACTACTTGAAATGGGGCAATTCTTGGTGGTAGCCTTAATCCTTTTTCATCTCCATGGGTCATGATTACGCCACCAACGAGCCTAGTGCTTACACCCCAACTTGTAGCATAAACATATTCCTCTACATTGTCTTTTGTTTGAAATTTAACATCAAATGCCTTTGCAAAATTTTGCCCTAGATTGTGTGAAGTTCCAGCCTGAAGTGCTCTTTTATCCCTCATCATTGCTTCAATACAATATGTAAATTCAGCACCTGCAAATTTTTCAGATTCTGACTTCAGGCCAGTATGAACGGGCATTGCTAAAAAATCTTCAGCAAGCTTTCGATAAAGCTCTAAAATCAAAAGAGTTTCGTTCTGTGCTTCTTCATAAGTTTCATGTGCCGTGTGACCTTCTTGCCATAAAAATTCTGTGGTTCGTAAAAACAAACGAGTTCTCATCTCCCAACGAACAACATTAGCCCATTGATTAATCAACAAAGGGAGGTCTCTGTATGATTGTATCCATTTTTTATACATTGACCAAATTACTGTTTCAGAGGTTGGCCTAACTATCACCTCTTCTTCTAGCCGAGAATCAGGATCAACAACTATGCCTTTTTCACTGTCAGACTTTAGTCTAGTATGAGTAACAACAGCACATTCTTTAGCAAAGCCTTCAATGTGGTCTGCTTCTTTTGCTAAAAATGACTTTGGTATAAATAATGGGAAATAGGCATTTTCGTGACCAGTATCTTTAATCATTTTATCGAATGAGTCTTTAATTAGCTCCCATAATGCAAACCCATAGGGCTTAATAACCATAGTGCCTTTTACGGGTCCATAATCTGCAAGGCCGGTTTTTACTACGACATCAGTGTACCATGTTGCATAATCTTTACTTTGAGATGAAATATTTTTTGACATAATTATATTCTTATAAAATTCTAAAAGAAATTACCCGTTTGTTCTAGGTCTTACAATCAAATTTGTAACTTGAAATAATAAGCTTATTGCATTATAATAAAGTGCATTGGTGATCAATAAAGGAAAGATTAAATGAAGTTAAAAATACTATTTATTAATTGTTTCATTTTTGTAATGAGCTGTGAAACAGAAAAAGCAGATATGATCATACATAATGGAACAATATATACGATGAATGATTTGATGCCAATCACAGAATCTGTAGCAGTTAGTAATGGTAAAATTATTGCTCTCGGAAAATATAATGATTTAGATCGCCTTATCACTCCGAGAACACAAATTATTAATTTGGATGGAGCGATGATGACTCCTGGCCTAATAGAGGGACACGGTCATTTTTATGGTCTTGGTTTAGCAGAGATGCAGCTTGACCTCTCATCAACAGAAAGCTATGAAGAACTAATAGATATGGTTTCTGATGCGGTTAAAAAAGCAAGACCTGGCGAGTGGATCTTGGGACGCGGTTGGCATCAAAGCAAGTGGAGCGATAACAAAGATAGTTTTATAAATGGATTTCAGACACACGAAAGACTTTCTGAAATATCTAAGAACAATCCAGTTTGGTTAAAACACGCGAGCGGTCATGCGGGATTTGCAAATGAAAGAGCAATGGATATCGCAGGTATAAGCTCAGAAATTGAGTTTGGTTTTGGTGGTGAGATAATAAAAGATCTATCTGGTAAACCAACAGGAGTTTTTAATGAAAGAGCTCAAGGCCTGATAAGCAAACACGTAGATTCTAATCTAGGAGAAAATTCTGACTTGAAAGCTATCAAGCTAGCTGTCAGTGCTTGTCTAGAAAATGGAATTACATCGTTTCATGATGCAGGTATTAACGGTAAAACAATTGAGATATTGAGAGAAGCAATAGAAAGTGACCTTTTAAAAGTTCGTATTTATGCAATGCTAACAAGCAGTGACACTACGTTATTAAATACATGGTATAAAAAAGGACCTGAAATTGGTACCGGAAATGATTTCATGACAATTCGATCAATCAAAATTAATGCTGATGGAGCTTTGGGTTCTAGGGGAGCTTGGCTAATTGATGACTATTCAGATAGGCCTGGTCACTTTGGAATGCCAACACAGTCAATGGACTATGTTTATAAGGTTGCAAAAGATGGCATCCAAAATGGATTTCAAGTTAATTCACATGCAATTGGCGATAAAGCAAATAGAGAGATATTAAATCAATATGAGAAAGTTTTTAATGAATTTGAAGATTTATCAAAAGATCACAGATGGAGAATTGAACACGCACAACATATTCATCCTTTAGATATACCTAGATTTGGAAAATTAAAAGTGATTGCTTCAATTCAGGGAATACATATGTCATCTGACAGGCCTTGGGCAATTGATAGATTAGGACAAAAACGAATCGTTGAAAGCGCGTACGTATGGCGTGATCTTATCAATAATGGCGCTATTTTAATTAATGGATCTGACGTACCAGTGGAACCTATAAATCCGATAGCTTCATTTTATGCGAGCAGCACTAGAAAAACCTTAAAAGGCTTTCCAGATGGCGGCTTTGAGCCTTCCCAAAAAATGACGCGAATTGAAGCTTTGAAAAGCTATACGATAAATGCAGCCTACGGAGCTTTTGAAGAAAGTAAAAAAGGTACCATTGAAATTGGGAAACTTGCTGATTTTACCGTTTTTTCTCAAAATTTAATTACCATACCTGATAATAAGATTTTGGACACTAAAGTACTTTACACAATTGTTAATGGTAAAATAGAATACAGAGCAAATTGATTACCAAAAAAACATATAAAAATATAAGGTCTCTAAAAGACAAAAAAATTCGATATGTTCAAAAAAAATTTACGGTCGAAGGTGTTAGGTTGTTACAGACAATCATCGATGAAAATGTGCCCATTGAATGCGCAGTATATACAAAGGAATTTTATTCAAAACATTTAGAATTCATTAAGAAAATAAATGATAAAATTCTGTTTGAGGTTTCTGAAAAAGAAATGCAAGATCTTTCAAATGCGATCACTCCATCTGGCATCTTAGCTGTTACAAGTTTTCCGTTTTACAGTAAACTTGACTTATCAAAAAATTTAATTTATTTAGATCAAATATCTGACCCGGGGAATATGGGAACGATTCTTCGAACAGCGTCGTGGTTTGGCGTAGACCAAGTAGCGCTCTCAAATAATTGTATAGATCCATTTAATCCAAAAGTTATTGCAGCTGCTATGGGCAGTCATTTTCTATTGAAATTCGTTGGAAAAGAAAAAATTGAAAATCTAGATGAGCATTTATGGATAGGTGCATCGCTTAATGGAAAAAAGCTTCCAAAATTAAAAGAATTTAAAGGAAAGTGGGTGCTTGCTATGGGAAGTGAAGCACATGGAATCAGTGAAAAGACCATGGAAAGATTAGATAAAATCTATACTATTCCAAGACTAGGCAAAGGCGAATCTCTTAATGTTGCGGTAGCAATGGGTATTTTTCTAGACAAACTTGTTTCATGATTGGTTTCTTTCACCATTAGCTAAACAAGTGTTAATTTCGACAACTATGGGTAATCTAGATTTAGAACCTTATGAAACGAATAATATCAGTACCATTTGCTTTTGGAATCGTTATTTTTTCATTCCTATGCTCTCTTTTTATAGCTGGAATATTTAGCGCTCTAGACCCTGCTATATTAGCAGGAACAAATCTTGGTATATTTTCCTATCTAGCTCTGTTTTTTGCTCAAATTTTCTTAGTTGCTCCAATCGCAATCTTCCTTTTTCGAAACGGATATAAATTGACTAATTACTTTAGAATAAAAAATATCTCTAGAGATATTTTTTATTCTTCTTTGATACTCTCTTTTGGTGTTGTTCTAATATCTAGTGAATTAAATATTATCATAGACTATATTTTCCCTTTACCAGATGCCTTTCTAAATCTTGACTCACTTTTATCTCCAGACAATGTCTTTTCTCTTGTTTTAGTTTTTTTAACTGTTGTGGTTATTGCGCCAATCGGCGAAGAAATGGTATTCAGAGGTTTCTTGCAGCAATTTCTAGAAAGATCTTGGGGTGACATTACTCGCGCAATCTTAATATCTAGTTTATTTTTTACTTTAATTCACTTTAATCCTTATTGGGCAATACAAATTTATTTGATGGGTCTAATTTTAGGATATTTGTCGTGGTTGACAAAATCAATCTATCCCTCTATATTGTTGCATATGTCTATTAACGGAACTTCTATGTTATTCATTTTTTTAGGTGAAAGCGCAGAAAAATCGCTTTTATGGAAAGGGCATATCAATCCTATATTATTACTCATTGGTGTTTTATCTACATGGTATGGTTTAAAAAATATATATATTAAAAAGCAGGTGGTTTTATGAAAAAAGAAATGTATAGCTCAGAGGTTACTCTTCTTAGAGATACCTTTAGAAGATTGCTTAGGAGACATGCAAAAACCAATATTGTTAAGCTTATTGACAAAACGCACCCATCCGACCTTGCTCAAATATTCAGATATTTTAACGACACTGAACAAGATTTAATTTTCTCTAACATGTTACCATCAGAGGAAACTGTAAAGTTTCTTTATGAGCTTGATGAGTCTATAGCGACAAGACTGATTGAGAGTGAAACTGCAGATAGGCTTGCAAAAATAATGGAAGAAGCAAGCTCAAATGAACAAGCATTTTTAATGGGACTAGTTAGTGACGATTTTGCAAGCTCAGTAATTGATTTATTGCAAGCTGAAGAACAAGAAGAATTAGAAGAGATGATGGCATATCCTGAGGATAGTGCTGGAATTTTAATGTATACAGATGTGTTTACACTTCACGAAGAAACAAAAGCCAGAGAAGCTATCTATGCCTTACAAGACCAGGAAGATGCTGAAATGGTCTTTTATCTATACACTTTAGATGACGACGGAAGACTTACCGGTGTTATATCTCTTAGGGATCTTGTAACTACACCTAGTGAAACTATGTTAAAAGATATTATGTCTAAAAATATACAAGCCGTTAGACCCGAAACAGACCAAGAAGAGGTTGCAAGAATAGTATCTCAATATAATTTCCTAGCTGTACCAGTAATTGATGCAAGTGAAAAGCTGCTAGGAATAGTAACTGTGGACAGCGTTGTTGATGTTATACGTGAGGAAGCTACTGAAGACTTTTTACAGCTTGCCGGTGCAGGTAAAGATAGAGAGATTTTACTTAAGTCCTCTTGGGAAAATGCGCGTATTCGACTACCTTGGCTTTTTGCAAGCTGGATTGGTGGAATTCTTGCCGCATTTATAATTGGAGTCTTTGATAATATTCTTGAAAGTGCAATTGCCCTAGCTGCATTCATACCTGTTATTATTGGTATGGGTGGAAATGTAGGTACCCAATCATCAACAATAATTGTCAGAGGCTTAGCAACTGGAAGAGTGAGCTTTGAAAATTCTATTAAGGTGTTATTTAAAGAAATGCGCGTTGGCCTCATACTTGGTTCGCTTTATGGTGTCCTTTTGGGCGTATTTGCTATTTTTCAATTTATAGATGCATCGCCACTTCTT
>Ga0315331_10002240_pt1 | contig 14701 bp, 9 predicted proteins | sample M160m34915metaG_FD_203456 | JGI IMG/M metagenome (GOLD analysis project Ga0315331, IMG submission 203456) | Ammonia-oxidizing marine archaeal communities from Monterey Bay, California, United States - M1 60m 34915 | ecosystem: Environmental > Aquatic > Marine > Intertidal zone | place: USA...
AGCATGGCGCCAATGCGAACGGTTATTACATCGGCAACCCGACCGGGCACAACGTCGGCGCTCAGCTCTATATCCCCCCGCTCCTCGCCGGCCTCGAGACCCAACGATCCTTCTCCGCGGCGACGATGGATCAGCACCCGCAAAACGTCGCGCTCCACACCATGATCGGCGATCCCTGGATGTTCCCCATCCCCGACATCGAACGGACCGAGTTCTTCATCTGCATGGGGGGCAATCCGCTCGTCTCGCAGGGCAGCCTGATGTCCGGACCGAACGCCAAAAAGCGGCTGCGCGGCATCGTCGACCAGGGCGGCCGCGTCGTCACGATCGACCCGAGACGCACGGAGACCGCAGAGATCGCGACCGATCACGTCTTCATCAAACCCGGCGCGGACGCCTACTTCCTGCTCTCGGTCTGCCAGGTACTTTTCGAAGAGAGCCTCGTCGCACCCGGGCGGCTCGCGGAATTCACGGACGGCCTCGACACGATCGAGGAGATCGCCAAGGCCTGGACGCCTGAGCGGGTCGCGGGGGTCACCGGCGTGGCACCTGAGACCACCCGCAAGCTCGTGCGCGACTTCTGCGCCGCCAAGGGCGCCTGGTACGGCCGAATCGGCCTCTGCACCCAGGAATACGGCACCCTCGCCAGCTGGCTGATCTACGTGGTGAACGTCCTGACGGGCCGCCTCGACGCCGAGGGCGGCATGATGTTCCCGCGCCCGGCGACCGGGCGCAGCGAGCCCGGACGACCGGCCGAACCCTTCGAGCACGGCCGCTACAAGACGGTCAAGAGCCAGAGTCCAGAGATCGGCAACCAGATCCCCTGTGGCCTCATGGCCGAGGAGATCGAGCAGGCCAGCGCCGGCGAACAGAGGATGCGGGGCCTGATCACGGCAATGGGCAACCCCGTGCTCTCCGCCCCGAACGGCGAACGGCTCGCCGCCGCACTCGACGAACTCGACTTCATGCTGGCACTCGACATCTACATCAACGAGACGACCCGCCACGCAGATCTGATCATGCCGAGCACGGTCCAGCTCGAGCACGAGAACTACGACTTCCTCTTCGAGGTGACGACCGTCCACAACTTCGCCCGCTGGTCCCCGGAGCTCTTCGCACCGACCCCGGAACAGCGCAACCAATGGCAAATCTACTGCGAGCTCGGCGCTCGCCTCACCGGGGCCCCCTCCTGGGAGATCGTCGACGACATGATGGTCAAGGGCATGCTCGGCATGATGGTCGGCCCCGACTCGGGCTGCCCGGACGTCACACCGGACGAAGCCTACGCGATGCTTCAGGACGAGCATGGCCCGCTGCGCCTGATCGAGTGCATGATCCGCGTGGGGCCCTACGGCGACGGTTTCGGTACGCGACCCGGCGGGCTCGATCTCGAGAAGCTCCGCGCCGCGGACCACGGCATCGACCTCGGGCCGCTCCAGCCCGACCGTCTCCCCGAGGTGATGCCCCACGACCGGATCGACCTCTGCCCCGAGTACATCACGAACGACCTCGCGCGACTCGAAGCGGGCTTCGAAGAGCGCAGCCGGGACGACCGGCTCGTACTCGTCGGCCGGCGCCAGATCCGCAACATGAACTCCTGGCTCCATAACCTCCCGGTTCTGGCCAAGGGACCGAATCGCTGCACGCTGATGATCCACCCGGACGACGCGAATCGGCTCGGCGTCGAGCCCGGCGGGGTCGCACGCGTGGCCTCCCGGGTGGGCGCGATCGAGGTCGAATGCCAGGTCACCGACGAGATGATGCCGGGCGTCGTGAGCCTTCCACACGGATACGGCCACCGGCTGGAGGGCGTTCGACTCTCGGTCGCCCAGGATAAGCAGCCCGGCGCTTGTTCGAACTACCTGACGGACGAGACCCTGCTCGACGTGCCCTCCGCGACCCACGTCGCGAACGGAATCCCGGTCGAGGTTTCAGCGACCTGAGCCTGGGGCCCCTGCCGGGTACCAAAAGGAGCCGCCGAGCGGGCCTCGCGCGGCCCTGCCCACGGCCCGAGCGGAATCAGCTCGACATCAGCCGACCGACATTCTCTTCGAGGCCCGAACGCACGCGTTCGACCAGCGCTCCGTGGGAGAGCCGTTTGTTGTTACGATAGGCGGGCTGCGGGAGCGCACCCAACCTTGTCGCGACCTCCAGGGCGCGCATCTCGAGCGCGTCGGGATCGACGACCTCATCGAGCATGCCGGCATCGACGGCCCCCTCTGGATCGTAGGTCGCCGACTGAACGAGAGCGCGATCAAAGTGTCGCTTCGAAACACTCGCCCGCACCAGTTCAACTGCGAAATCGGGCAGGGTCATCCCGATCGCCGTCTCGTTGGCACCCAGCTTGAAGCTCCCTCGCACCCCAACCCGATAGTCGCAGGCCAGCACCGTGAAGAGCCCCATCGCAATCGCATGTCCCGAGCAGGCCGCCACGATGGGCTTGGGATGGTCGTAGATCTCCATCAACATGCGCCCACCGGCCTTCACCATAGAGGCGGCCGCCGCGGGCCCCGCACCCAGCGTACCGAGGTCGAAACCCGCACTGAACATCCCGGGGCGACCCGTGATCACGAGCGCGTTCGTGCCCTCCCGCGCCGCCTCGAGGGCCGCGCTCAGCTCATCGAGCACCGCCTCGGAGAGAGCGTTGGGCTTGCCATGATCCAGTCGCAGCAGCCGAACCCCCTCTTCTCGGTTCTCGACCTGTACCAAAGACATGCATAACCTCCTTGAGTGCGCTCAGCGGCTACGGGACATCTCATAGCGGAACGGCGCCCCACCCAGCTCGGCGACGGTCGCCTCGGCGCCGACGTCCGCCGGAGCGAAGTCCGCGGCCAGGACCTCCCGCGCGACCAGGGGCGCATGATCGACGAGCGCAGCGCGCACCAGCTCCGAATCACAGGACCAGCCCACCTGAATGCGATCCGTGACGTCGAGGCCCTCTTCTTTGCGAGCGTTGTTGAACAGGTTGATCGCGTCCCGCGCGACCCCCTCGCGACGCAGCTCGTCATCGAGCTGCGCATCGAGCACGACCGTATATTCCCCGTCGCTCGCGGTCGCGGCTCCCTCGACCGCTTCTCGCTGGAGCAGCACGTCCTCGAGGCCAAGCGCCTCGCCCTCGACCTCGATCGTCTCACCCGCCTCCAGGCGGGCGACCTCCTCGAAACCCCAGCCCGACAGTGCGGGACCGATCTGTTTCAGCTTCGGCCCACACCGCTTGCCCAGCGTCTTGAAATTCGGCTTGACCTTCACGCTCGCAAAGGCGCTCTCGTCGGCCTCCACCGCGATCCTTTTGACGTTGAGTTCATCGGCGATCAGAGAGGCTGATGCTTCGACATCTGCGCGGACGCCGGCGTCTCGATGCACGACGGTCAGCCCCCGCAAGGGCTGCCGCACCTTGATCTTGTGGTCCTCCCGCACTCGGCGGCCGAGGGTCGAGATTGCGCGCACCGTCGCCATGCGACGCTCGAGGTCCTCGTCGATCAACGCGGCCTCTGCGCGGGGGTAGTCGCACCAATGGATGCTGACGGGCGCCGCCTCATCCACCACGCGCACAAGGCGCTGATAGACGACCTCTGTCAGGAAGGGCATGAAGGGCGCCAAGATCTTCGAAAAGATCGACAGAACCTCGAAGAGCGTCGCAAAGGCGCTCGCCTTGTCCCGATCGTCCTCGGTCTTCCAAAAGCGCGCGCGCGATCGCCGCACATACCAATTCGTGAGGTCATCGATGAAGCTGACGAGTCGGGGAACGACCGTATAGAGGCGGTACGCCTCCATCTCCACATTGACGTCACGCGCCAGGCTCTGCAGCACGGAGAGGATCCAACGGTCGATATCGGGTCGCTCCGCCACCGCGGGCGCCTGCCAGGTCCGCGGGTCATACCCGTCGATCGCCGCGTAGGTCGTGAAGAACGAAAGCACGTTCCAATAGGGCAGGATGACCGTCCGAACGATCTCCTTGAGCCCCGCCTCGTCGAAGCGCAGCTCCTCGGCGCGCACCACGGGCGAATTGATCATATAGGCCCGCAGCGCGTCGGCGCCGAACTGGTCCAGGATCTCGTTCGGATCCGGGTAGTTCTGCAGCCGCTTGGACATCTTCTTGCCGTCGCGCGCGAGGATCAGGCCGTTGACGATCACGTTCCGATAGGGGCTCTTACCAAAGAGGCTGGTGCCCAGGACGAGCAGCGTATAGAACCAACCCCTCGTCTGGTCGAGACCCTCGGCAATGAAATGGGCCGGGAAGAACGAGTCGAGCGCCCCTTCCTCGCCTTCAGCCGAGAAGGGGTAATGCTGGCTGGCGTAGGGCATCGAGCCCGACTCGAACCAGCAGTCGAGCACCTCGGGCGTCCGACGGTAGGTCTTGCCGCCTCGCTCGATCAGAACCTCGTCGACGACGTGTTTGTGAAGATCATCGACCCGTACGCCCGAAAGCCGCTCGAGTTCGTCCCGGGAACCCACACAGATGGTGTCCTCGGGGTCCTCCTCGTTGACCCAGACGGGGATGCACGAGCCCCAGAAGCGGTTTCGACTGATATTCCAGTCGTTCGCGTCCTTGAGCCAGTTCCCGAAGCGATTCGCGCCCACGGCAGCGGGCACCCAGCCGACCTCGTCGTTGTTGGCCACGAGGTCGTCGCGCAGGTCTTCGACCCGGACGTACCAGGCCTCGATTGCCCGGTAGATGAGCGGGGTGTCGGTCCGCTCGCAGAAGGGATAGCTGTGCTCGAGGGTACTCTGCTGAACGAGGGCCCCCTCTTGCTTGAGGCGCTTGATGATCGGCTTGTCGGCTTCCTTGCAGAAGAGGCCTTCGAAGTCCGAAACCGGCGCGAGGAAGCGCCCCTCCCGATCGAGCGGGTCGACCAGGCCAATGCCCGCCGCACGGCAAACGCGAAAGTCGTCCTCGCCGAAAGCCGGAGCCTGATGGACGATGCCCGTCCCGTCTTGGGTCGTGACGTAGTCGTCCGCGAGCACGACGAAGGCCTTCGGTTCATCCGCGAAATACGGGAAGAGCGGCGCATAGCTCGCTCCCACGAGCGCGTCCGCATCCAAACGACGAACGAGCCGGTAGCGGTCTCCCGTCGCGCCGGCTTCGCCCTCGCCCATCGCTTCGGCGAGCGGGCGGTCATAAGCGGCGAGCCGGGCCTCGGCGAAGACGAGGTGATCCCCACTCTCGAGGTCTTCCACGACCGCGTAGGGGATCTCCGGCCCCACACAGAGCGCGAGGTTCTCGGGCAGGGTCCAGGGCGTCGTCGTCCAGGCCGTAATGTAGAGCGAAGCGCCAGCCGGCAGATCGGGCGAGATACGCTCTACGCCCGCGGTGACCCGAAAGCGAACCGTGACCGCCGGGTCCTGGATGTCCTTGTAGTTCTGGTTCGCCTCGAAGTTCGAGAGTGGCGTCGCCAGCTTGCAGCTATACGGCATGATCCGATAGCTCTTATAGACCCGGTCCTTCTCCCAGAGCTGCTGGAAGACCCACCAAACCGACTCCATGAAGTCGAGATCCATCGTCTTGTAGTCGTGATCGAAATCGACCCAGCGACCCATCCGAGAAACCGTTTTGCGCCACTCACCAACGTAGGTGTCCACCATCTCGCGGCACTGCTCATTGAAGACATCCACGCCGCGCTCGAGAATTTCACCCGTCCCGGCGAGGCCGAGGGCTTCCTGGGCCAGCGCTTCGATCGGCAGACCGTGGCAGTCCCACCCAAAGCGGCGCTCGACAGGATGGCCTCGCATATTCCAGAAGCGGGGGACGATATCCTTGATCGTGCCCGCCAGGAGATGACCGTAGTGGGGTCTTCCCGTCGCAAAGGGCGGGCCGTCGTAGAAGACGAAGGCAGGACTCCCTTCGCGACGGCGGTTGCTTTCGTGGAAGGCCTCGTTCTCCTCCCAAAAGGCGAGGATCTCCCGCTCCATCGCCGGAAAATCGGCGCTGGCCTCGAGACGGCCGAAGACGGGCCCGCCTTCGCTCTCGTTCGACGCGCTCATCTCGGATCCTCGTCAGGCAAGCTCGGGAGGGGAGCCGGGAGTATGGAGGCAATCGCTCGGGGGCTCAATCACCCAGGGTGGATTCCGGTCGGATCCACGGTCGCCCCGTCACGCTCAAGGGGCGATCGCGTCGCCCTCCCTGTGCTAAAACCGCGGAACCCCGCGTGCGCACGTGGGTGGCGGTCTGACCGCTGGCTCGGGTCGGGGGCCCCGTGGCCCTCCTCTCCCAACCCCAAAGGAGTCTCCTGAATGGACCTCGGCGCTCTACTCACCGGCACGAATCCCTTCCTCGTCGACATTGCCCTCCTGATCGGCCGTGTGTCGATCGGCGTCTGCTTCATGATCCACGCCTTTGGCAAGCTGGGCTGGGTCGGCAACGGCAGCCTCGACGGGTTCGCCGCCTGGCTAAAGGACCTCGGCGTGCCGATGCCCGAGGTCCAAGCACGCATGGCCATGCTCTCGGAGCTCGGCGGAGGCGCTCTCCTCGCGCTCGGCCTCGTGACTCGGCCCGCCTGCGTGGTATTGATCTTTACGATGCTGGTGGCCGGGATCGTCGGTCATCGCGGGGCCGGATACCTGATCACCAACGACCCGCCGGGCGCCGAGTACACCGTCAACCTCGCCGTCGTCTGCGGCATGTTCCTGCTCCTCGGACCGGGCGCCATCTCGCTGGACGCGATGCTCTTCGGATGATCCCATCCGTCGGGCGCCTTGCCGCTGCGGCGGCAACGGCGTAACGCGGCTCACTACCGACCTCAGGCGCGAAATCCAACGCGCCCGAAAGGAACAGCATGCCTGACGCCATCGTCGAACGGGACGGGCACGTCATGACGATCACGATGAACCGACCCGAGCGCTACAACGCGCTCTCGGGCGAGATGCTCGTCCGCATGTACGACGCCTATCGGGAGGCGGACGCAGACCCCGACGTGCGCTGCATCATCGTGACCGGAGCCGCCGGCAACTTCTGCTCCGGTGCGGACCTGAAGGGCATGGCGGGGGACGCGGGCAAAGGCGACTCCGAGATCGACGTCGAGGCGCGCATGGCCGAGGACCCCGACATCCACTGGAAAGCCCTCTTTCGCGGCTACCGCCCGAGCAAGCCGATCGTCGCCGCCGTCGAGGGCGTCGCGATCGCCGGCGGCACAGAGCTGCTCCAGGCGATGGAGATCCGTGTGGCGGGCGAGAGCGCTCGCTTTGGAGTGTCCGAAGCACGTTGGTCCCTCTACCCCATGGCGGGTTCCGCCGTGCGGCTTCCTCGGCAGATCCCCTATACCCAGGCCGCCGAGATCCTACTGACCGCGAAACACATCACGGCCAAGGAGGCCCTCGAGATCGGCCTGATCGGCCACGTCGTGCCCGACGGGGAGGCACTCGCGAAGGCCCGGGAGATCGCGGCGGTCGTCGCGGGGAACGGCCCGCTCGCCGTTGCCGCGATTACGCGCACCCTCCATGAAACCGACGGCATGACGCTCGATGAGGCCCTCGCCTACGAGTTCGAGTACGGCCAGGCCGTCTTCGCCAGCGACGACGCCAAGGAAGGACCTCGAGCCTTCGCAGAGAAGCGCAAGCCGGCTTTCACGGGTAAATGAGCCGCTACTTCTCCCGCTCGATCGCGTAACGCTCCGTGTAATCCTTCCAGGTCTCCGCGAGCGAGTCGTAGGTCCAACCGAAATCCTGCGGGTCGTAGACGTGCCGACCATGTTCGGTCTGGGGCTTCTCGCCCAGCCAGGCCTCGACCCGCCGCTCGTGAAGCGGGCTCGGCGCCTCCCCAAAATGCCCGTAGATCCGCCGCATCGTGCCGAGCGGGTCGCGCATCATGTCGCTGTAGTGAACATGCACGCACCAGCCGTCGGGTGAGCGCTCGTCGTGCTCGATGCCGCGACGGATCGCGTGCTGCAGCTTTGCGATCCAGTCTTCGCCCACCGCCACAGGATCCCGCGACTTCGCGAAAACCCCCTGCATCGTCGAATTCAGGCTCGCGACGGAGGCCGTGACGGGACCGGGGTCTCGATGGGTCCAGATCAGACGCGCGTCGGGGTAGAACTCGAGCAGAGTCTCGAGACACCACAGGTGGTTCGGCGTCTTGAGGCTCCAGGTCTCCGTCGGCTGACCGACCTGCAAGGCCTGTAACGCTTTTTTATGCTGAGCGTAGGCCGAGGTCATGTCGCAATCCTGCAGCCACCGTCCGTAGCTCGGGACCAAGGCCTGCGTCTCCATACCGAGCGACCGAAGGTCGAGCATCAGCAGGGGAACGCATTCCTCGGCCAGCATCGCGCCGAAGGGATGCATCGCCCGGATCGCCGGGTTGAGCTTCTTGAGACCCGCCATCGTCCTTTCCGACTCGGCGATCCTCGGGTCGTCGTGTTTGGTCGCGAGCGTCGACGGCGGCACGAGCGCGCGCGCCTCCCATTGGCGCAGCGGCCGCACCATCGGGTCGAGACCGAGAAGCATCGAGAGAATGCTGGTGCCGGTCCGAGGGAGCCCGAGAATGACCCAGGGACGCCGAATCTCCTCCTTTGCCGCCTCGGGATGCGCCTTCGTCCACTCGTTCAACCGGATCCGACTCACCAATTGGGACTCGATCATGCCCCGCGTCGCCAGCCGGCCGAAAGTAGAGAGGCCCGCCTCCGTCTCGAGCGACTCGACGATCCGCTCGAGGGGCTCGCGATAAGAGTCGCTCCCTAGATCGTCGGAGCCTGCCTTCGCGATCGCGGATGCGACGAGCTTGTCCGGGTCGAGCGAGGGTAGAAAGCCCGCCTTCTCGAGCCCTCCCCCCAAGGCATTGAGCGCACGGAGCGCCGGCGAGGTCAGCTTCCCATCATGAAAGGTATAGGCCCGAGTCATGCTTTCCGTGCACTCCAATTTGATCCAAGCAGACAGCCGATCGCGCCGAGCAGTGCGATCGAGAAGATCGAGAGCGCCCTTGTATAGCCTCCGGTCGCCTCGAATATCGACGCTGCCAGAAGGACGGACCCCGTCATCACCGGCAACATCATCATATTCGAGAGCCCCATCGCGCGCCCCATCGCGTCCGGCCCCAGTCTCCGACCCAGCAGCAACATATAGAGCGGGATCGTCCCCCCAAACGCAAAGCCAAAGACGACGCAGGTTCCGACGACCACCACCGGCGCCGGCTCGAGAGCCATCACGCCAAAGCAAGCCGCGCCCGTCCCGAGCATCGCAGCGAAGAGGGTCGTCAACCCGACGCGATCCGCCATCACACCGAAGAAGAGCGCCCCCGGAACACCCATCCAATACTGAAGGGCGAGCAGCCCCGAGCGTTGCGTCTCGTCGAACCCGCTGCCCCCAAGAAAAGCTGCCACGTGTACGACCCAGCCACTCGAGGTCCCGGCTGAGAGCGCGAAGACCCCTGCGGTCCATAGGAAGAGGGGGCGGCGGACCAGCGCTCCAAGGCTCACCCCCTGGCTCACCCTGCCCGATTCGGACGCGGGATCAGGAGCGGGGTCGAAGTGGGGCGGGATGAAGAACCATACGACCGGCGTCATCACTACAAAGGCGATCACGGCAAAGAACAAGAAGGTCTGCCGCCAATCCAGCACGAGCAAAGACCAACCCGCCATCGCCGCGAAGAACCCCGAGCCGAGCGCCGGCCCCATGCTCATCAGGCCGAGCGCCCTCCCCCGTTCCGCATCGAAGCTCCTCGTGACCAGGCTCGCCGCGGCGAGCGGGCCGACCGAAGGAACGGCGAAGCCGGCCATCACGGCGGCCAATCCCAAGACCCAGAGATTCGGCGAGAGCGCCGCGACGACCTGGGCCGATGTCAGGAGCAGCGCACCCGCCAACATCACACGTCGCACGTAGCCTCTGTCCAACGCGAGGCCCGTCAGCAGGCTACCCATGGCGAGCGCGACCATCATCAGGATCTGGCCCGACGAGATCGTCGTGCGTGATGCCTCGAAGGCAAGCTCGAGGGGCTCCAGAAGAACAGGCAGGATTCCGAAGGTCAGACCGATGGAGACGCTCTGCATCAGCATCGCCGCGGCGAGAATCGAACGTTGGGCGGACGTCATGAGTCGCGTGAGTGTAGGGAGCCGGGCAGCGACTTGCTGCGCAAGCGAAGCCAGGATGCGGGCAGGGCTTGACGTCGACACGGGCAGGCCATCGCCTCGACACGGGCAGGCCATCGCCTCGACACGGGCAGGCCATCGCCTCGACACGGGCAGGCCACCGCCTCGACACGGGCAGGCCATGGCCTCGACACGGGCAGGCCTCGGCTAGACCGCTACTCTCCCCTGCGATGTCGAAGCGGCCCGTGCGGCGAATGCTCGCCCGAATCTTTCTCGCGGTGACGGGCTGGAAGCCGCAGGGCGTCCGACCCGAAGCGAAACAGTTCGTGCTGATCGCGGCGCCGCATACCAGTAACTGGGACTTTCCCTACCTCCTCGCCTTCGCCGAGTACTTCGAGCTGCGCATCTCGTGGGTCGGCAAACATACGCTCTTCCGCCCCCCCTTCGGGACGGTCATGCGTGCGCTGGGTGGGCTCCCCGTCCGGCGCCACGAGCGCGGCAACCTCGTTCAGGGCCTCGCTGCGCTCTTTGACTCCCATCCCGACCTGGGTCTCGTCGTACCCGCGGAAGGCACCCGCGTGCGGGTGAGATGCTGGAAATCCGGCTTCTACCACATTGCCCGCACGGCCGACGTGCCGATCGTGATGAGCTTTCTCGACTACGAGGCCAAGACCGGCGGTTTCGGCCCCGCCTTCCGACCGAGCGGCGACCTCTCCAAAGACATGGACGCGATCCGCGCTTTCTACGCCGACAAGCAGGGCCGGTTCCCCGAACAGTTCGAGACCCCCCGCCTGCCGGAGGAAGACGAACGGCCCGACGCCGCGCCCGGCGCTCGGGACAACGCGGATCGATCGGCCTCAATCCGAACGGGCGAGCGTTCCTGACGGGGTAACCCGGCCCGCTGGATGGTCTACGAAGATCGGGGAAGACCACGCGCGCTCGCGCAGCTCGTCCCGGCAGTCCTCACCCGTCTCGCATAACTCGACCGACTCGACCCGACCGTCAGGGCCTCGTTTCGGGCGCAGTGGGTTCCCCATGATCGCCGGCCTCGCCTCCTCGAGCGCGCGTACGTAATAGAGCGTGTCACGACCGCGATCGCCGAAGCCCTCATCGCTAAAGCGGATCACGCAGCCTTCCGGAGACCCCTCACATTCGTAGCGGCGCCAGGGATCCTCGATCCGTGAGTCCACGTCCTCCCCGGCGACCACAGCGGGGGTGATCCGAATGACTTCGATCGCCACGATCGGACGGCGCACGTCACTCGGGAAATAGCACTCGTCGTGGCACAGATCCGCGATACGGGCTCCCGGTAGCCCCTCCCGAGTCCAGTCGGGGCAGCCGGGGCGGGGTTCGAAGGAGCCGATCGCCCGGACTTCGAACTCGGGCGCATCCCCCATCTCGACCTCACTGCCCATCGGCCGAGCTCCCCCCTCCGGCGCGTTCAGCAGATCGAACCAGAGGAGAATTCGAGGTCCGCTCGTTCCGTAGACCTCCCGACGCTGCATGGCATCCCATACATCGCCGCGGGCACGACTCTGAGCGTGGACAGCCGCGAGCCCCCCCGGATACAGAAACGCCTGGGTCCGAGCATCGTTGCCACGCACTCCCGTGCTCACCCCCGTCGGGCGGATGGGCATCTGGGGATCATCCATCGCGGCACCACCGACCAGAGCCGAGGCGCCCCCGTCCGCGTCGTTGACGTCCGTCATCAGGCCTCGATCGACGTTCTTATAGCCGACTCCGGGGCGGCCGGAGTGCTCGTCGCTGGAAGCCACGAAACCGTATCGGAAACGCTGAGGTCGTCCTTCCGCATCCAATACTTCCGTCAGAGCGAGCGACATGCCGTACTGAACGGACTCGCGGGGGCGAAAGTTGAAACTGGGCTTGAAGCAGTCTCTACACTGTCCGCAATCGAGCCACTCTTCCGGCGCCGCGTCAGGGAAGACCCGGATCGGCTTGGTCCAGGATTCAGTCGCATATTGTCGCGCCAATTCGACACGACGCTCACACTCAGCGGGGTCCAACCCGTCACAGCGACTGCGCATGATCTCGCCCGCCTGCCAGCAACAAGGCAAATAGCCCTCGGTCGGCACCGGGCAGCTGCGATTGCCCGCCGCGTCGACCTCGAACTCGCGCCAGCGCCGGTATTCTTCCGAGTTTCCGTGCCCCGACATGATCTCGACGAGCTTCATCTTCTCAGCGTCGTATTGCTCGGGCGCAAGGTGCTTGTCCATCGTGGCGGTCGCAGGCGTATAGACCCCCCAGGCCGTGCCGTGGGGGATATCCAAGACCTCTCCACCCCACTCGTCCAATTTGCGATGGAGTTGCTCTGGGGTCGAGGCGACCTCGAGACAGGACTCGGGTAGCTCTGTGTTCGGGACCCCTTCTTCGCACAGCGGAACCGATCGCATCGATTCGGCGTAGTCGACGTACTCCCCGTAACGCGCCCAATGGAGCGGATCGACCCATTTCAGGTTGGAGAGGGCCTCCGCGGTCGTCAGCGCTCTCGCGCGCCGGTCATCGGAGGCGATCGGTCGTGGCGGGAGTTCGGCTTCCCCTGTCTCGGGGAAGATCAGGCAACGGTGACCGAAATGACTCTCGGGCGTGAGCCCCATCTGAGTCCACTCGAACCCCATGAACGCGACGAGGTCGGGATTGTCCGGATCACCGGCCCTCGCGTTGCACTCTCGAACGCTCTGCTTCGAAATCGCATAGTGCTCGGGACGCAGCGACTCAGCGTGATCGGTCAGCGCGAAAAAATCTAGATTGGCGCAATAACGCGCGAAGTCGCAGGCATCCGCCGGCGGGTGCGCCCCCTCGCCGCCGATGGCGGGCAACGACATCAGGAAGGCGTCCTGCGAGAAGGTCGTGTGGACGTGCAGGTCTCCAAAGAGGATCTGCTTCGCCGGTAGCTCCCGCTCCATCTTCGTCCGGGCCGTGAGCGCAGCGGAGCCCGTTCGCTGACGTGCGGCGGCCTGCTCCACGATTGCGGCGGGCTTCGCCCCACCCTGGATCTCGAACTCCTCCTGCAGCTGCTGGCCACACGCCAGCAAGCCCAAGGCGAGCCCGCCCCAAAGCGCAAATTCGCTCTTCCCGAACCTTCCATGCCCCCGCGATCGCGCCATTCGGATCCCCCGCCAGAGCGACTGGCGGGGAAAACGTAGCAAGCAGCACCCCTACTCTACGACCGCCCGGATCCGACCTGGCCCGGCGCCTCATGCGGCTCCGAGATCACGTGCACCGCCGCCGCCGCGACCGCCGCCGTCTCGATCCGAAGATTGTACGGGGCCAAACAGATCGCCTCGGCGCCCGAGCTTCGTAACAAGGCGTGCTCGGCGGCGCTGAAGCCGGCTTCCGGTCCGATCGCCATCAGGCCCGCGTCACCGCTCCTCCCAGCCGGTGCGCCCTCACGATCTCCGAAGCGAATCGGACCGCGTTCGCCATGCCGGGCAATCGCGTCGGCCAGCGAACAAGGCACCTCGACAGCGAGCAACCAAGGTCGGCGCGCGACCTTCGCGCTCTCAATCAAAATGCGCCTCAGTCGGGGCGCAGAAGGGTCGAGCCGCATCGCGACGGACTCCTCCAATACGAGCGGCTGCCAGGTCTGCAGACCGAGCTGGGAGAGCATTGGGAGCATGCTTGAGAGCCGATCCCCTTTCGGGATCGCGCTCGCGAGGATGAAGCCCGCGTCGCCGCGCGGCTGCTCTCGGATCTCCTCGACGCAAACCACGGCCTCTCGTTTGGAGGCCGACTCGAGCCGGGCCTTCCCCAGCTTCCCTCGCCCATCGAAGGCCACCAGCGCATCCCCCACACGAAGCCTCCGCGCGGACACATGCCTCGACTCCTCGGGGCTGAGCGCGAGGGGCCCTTCGTCCGGGAGCAGGTCGGCGTAGGCCCAGAACTCGCTCACCCCGAAGCCTCCCCGATTCGGGCAGGGTTCACATAGACATCGAACCGGACGAGCTTGCTCTCCAGCTCGAAACTAACACCTTCCACCAGGGGCGAAGCGTGGTGAGGCCGCTTGACGACGACGCGAGACGCTCTCGCGCGCGCCGAGTCGACGAGCGCCGCTGCATCATCCTGTCCGCCCAGAAGCGCACGCAAAACCTGCAGATCCCGACGCGGCTTCGCGCTCCGACGACGCGACGGTGGATACATCGGATCGACATAGACCCCTTGATCGAGGCCGTCGATCGTGGAGAGACAGACCCGACCTTCCCCGCGAACGAACTCGAGTCGCTCGGCAACCTCTGCAGAGACATGGCCCAGGCGACAGGCGCGCTGCCAGCCGCTGACCAAAACCGCGAAGACCGCAGCCTCTCGCTCCCAGGCGCGCACCGAATAGCCGGCGCGCGCGAGGCGAAACGCATCTGCGCCGAGCCCGGCAGTGAGATCGTGAATTTGCACGATTCGCCGGCCGAAGGCCCGAGCGACCAGTGGCCGGCCTCCCTCGCCACGGTCCGGCGGGAAGAGAGCCTGTATCCCTCGGCGCCCGTGCTCTCCCGGAGGGCGTAGGTCGAGCGCCCCTTCCGACTCGCCGACCAGGAATCCCCTCTCGTCCTTCGTCCTCGAGACCGGTAGGCCGGCCGAGCGCACGAGCTCATCGCCCGACAAGGCGGCATCCACCCAAACACTCTGGCTTCCCGACCCCACGACGCGCCCCCCGCCTCCTCGCCGAGCCCGACTCG
>Ga0315331_10002241_pt1 | contig 14695 bp, 9 predicted proteins | sample M160m34915metaG_FD_203456 | JGI IMG/M metagenome (GOLD analysis project Ga0315331, IMG submission 203456) | Ammonia-oxidizing marine archaeal communities from Monterey Bay, California, United States - M1 60m 34915 | ecosystem: Environmental > Aquatic > Marine > Intertidal zone | place: USA...
CCAGCAGTATCTGTTCCGGACGCGGTTTCTCAAAAGGGCACAATTACCATTCGCCGGAGTCCGGCGTTAGAATTGTTTGTTACCAAGACACAGGGTGTCAATCGAGATGATGTTAATGAAGCGATCGCTAAAATCGCTCAACCGCTCAATCGAGTAAATCCGCTAGGAGTGCAGGTTGTACAGGCGTATCGATTCAGTGGGACGGGGTTCGATTTGCAATTCACGGCGAAGTCGCTTGCTGCAGTCGTTTCCGCAAATATTAATTCGTTAGTTCGAGTTTCTCCACAGCAAATTTCATTGGAAACACAGGTGCAGTTTCGTATTGAAAAGCGGCCAATTCACCAAGTTCGCGTGATTGTCCCCGCTGACTTGGCGATTAGGCAAGTTAGAACGGCGGCGTTGGTCGATTGGTCGGCTGCGCCTGTTGAGTCACTGGGCGGATCGGCGCAGCTTATTACGATATTGCTATCTCATGGAGTGGTCGGCAATTTGGACGTCCTTATTGAAGGAATGTTGGAACGAAAACTTCAGGATATGACGACGGATGTTCCTTATTTAGCGACTCCGGGGGTTACAAGTCAACGTGGACAAACTGTTTTGTTGTCGGATCCGTCGTTTAATATCGAGTTGCTTGACGTTACCCAAGGAGAATCAGTATCGATGGCTACCATGTTCGCTTGGCTCAAGCAGAGTCAACGAACCATGGCGAGGACTGCATTAAGGTTTACAGGGAAGAACTACTCCGCTCGATTCAAATTAGTCAGACGCACACCCAAAGTAAACTGCACGACGTTTTCAAATGCAAATGTTTCAAATAGATCCATCGAAGAAACTATTTTGTTGTCATATGAAATCGAAGATGCAGGAATCCAAGAGGTTAGTTTTCTGTTACCGGCAGAATTGAAAGATAGTCGAATACAGGGATTGTATGTTCGGCAAATCGAAAAAACCGTCGTGGACAGCAATGATCCTTATTCACCCATCCGAGTTACGTTACATTTGGAAGATGAAATTCTGGGTGAATACAGCGTGCTTGTCGAAAATGATCGACAACCAGGTGACAGTAATAGAGTGCCGGTTCCCGTTGTCGAAAATGCCGAAGTACTGCAGCAGTATATTTCACTGGAAAGTAGTGGAGATGTTGTTGAAGAAGTGGTGGATTCGATGTCCAATGTCGTTGCATTGAATCGGCAGCAAGCACAGTGGGAACAATTGACAACGGTTATTGGCGAACGCGTCTTGAAGGCATTTGTCGTGCAGGGTGATGTCGAACAAGCAGTCTTGGAGTTTAAGACACAGTCACGAGACATCGTTGATAAAGATGAAGCAAAAATACGTATGGCGACGACCTCTTTGGTTATTGATTATGCTGGAACTTATCGAGGTAAGATAGAGTTTCTAGTCGATAATCAAAAAGAACAGTTTCTTGATATTCAAATTCCCCGGTTGGCTCGATTGTGGTCGGTATTGGTGGCTGGAGAACCCGTTAAACCAGTGGACACTGGAGTGGAAGAGAAAATTCGGCTTCCATTGGTAAAGACGAACGCGGGCGATTTATCGTATCGAGTTGTGGTCCATTACGCTGGACGAGTAACAGCTTTATCACAATATGGATCATTAAATACGTTACCATTTATTCGCACGACTAATATTCATGCAGAAAAATTGTTCTTAAAGCTGTATCTGCCGAAACGACATAATTGGTATGGATTTGGCGGTGGTGCTGAGCCACTAAATCAACAGTCAAACAGTGGCTGGGGCATGTTTAATGTGCGTGACGTGAAACGAGATGCAAGCGGTGAATTGAAATCTAGACAGGCGATTGTTGTGAATGAGGAAGTGTCCGGAAAACTGAAACGAGCAACGAAATCTGGCAATGATTATGAGAAAATACGTTTGTACAATAGTCTACAAACTCGAACTGATTTGAATATGTACTCGGACCAAAGCGACATTAACCAAGGTAACGAAAAGGATTTAGCGGAGTTAGGAGAGCAGGTGCTTGATCTAGTAGAAGATAGTACTACCGATCAACAAGCCAATGAGTTGATGTTGGATAATCGCGCAAGATTGCAAAAAGATTTTGAACAACAGTCCAATGGATTCTCGCGAAATGCGGTAAATCAATTAGAAAGTAATTTTGATGTTCCGACTGTTAATTCAACGACAAAACCGAGCAGCAAAAAAGAAGCAGATGGACGCTGGTTTAAAAGCAACAGTCTTTTAGCGCCGCAAAGTGAAGCCGGCGAGTCCGATGACTCGAATAAACGACTTTACGACCAAAACCAAGAAGGCAAAGGCGATAATTTAGGCGATTTGCAAAAGCAAAAAAACTTGGAGCTTCAAGGGCAACTTCGAGGTCATGATGCAAATCTGCCTCAGAAAAGTCAACGAAAATCTAGTACAGCTCTTTCCCAGCAACGCGAACAATTTAAACGTTACCAGACTCAGCAATTATTGGAATTGGAATCGCGAAACGAACGAATTGTTGATGCAGTACAAAGCCCAGCAGGTGAACAGCCTCAAGGTAATAACCAACTCTCATTACCAAACGCCGCCGCGCAGAGCATAGGTGGTGGTATGGGCGGCATGGGTGGTGGTAGTGACGCAGATCAAGCAGAGCAATCTCTTTCTGGTAATATTGGTCTCGCGGTGAACAGTCGTTTCGAAGGCCGCGAAGCGACCGGCTTGACTAGCGTCACGGGGTTTGATTTGAATTTTGACAGTGCAGAGTTTCAAGAGGAGTATGATCGTTTTGACTTTGAATATTTGGATGACAAATATGATTTTAGCGCTCACTATGTAGGGTCGGAGTTGCGAGAGACGATTTGGCGAGTGGGCGGTGTCTTAGCGGTGTTGGTTAGCTTGAGCTTGCTATTTTTAGTTGTGCGAGTGATCAGTAAAATGAGAGTTGTTAGCACTATGGTATCGCTGCTAGCAATGCTTATTAGTTTACCGATGATCTTTGGATGGTTTCTTCCAATTTACGGTGTTTTGTTGTTCACCGGATCGCTACTCTGGATTCTGCGATGCTGGTTTCCGATTACTGTTCCTATGGAAACATCGACCTCGTGATCTATACGCATCAATAATTGCAAAGGATCAAGCCGAAGGTCGGGCATGGCATAAATGCCGCTAGATTGGTATCCTGTTATCAATAGTGATGTCGTACACTAGTAGTAGCACGAAGCGATATATTTACAGTGCTTAGATAGATCCTTGCAGTGAAAAATGGGCGAATGAATGTGTGCATCTGACGACCTACAAACGGCAGCTGATAATTCAGAAGTGATAAATGCTGATTCAATTGATAGGTTGCATCGACCTAGTGTGGTGACGATATTATTGTTCTGTATGTGCGGGCTTTTCGCTTTGACTTGGGGCATGATGGGGGTCGAGCCGGCGCTGAACTCAGAAATTCCTGTTTTGACACGGCATCCTGAGGTACATTGGAGTCAAACCGTTGTCCCTGTCAAAAAACACATTCCAGCGCAATTTTCTCAGCTGCTACAAGTAAGTGACGTACCGTTTGACGCGGCGATAGCACCACACGAAATCCGGATCACTAACGTGCAGTTGGTTGATATTGATGGTGATGAAAAGCAAGAAATCCTAGTTTGCGATGCTGCCAAAAATACGGTTACCGCTTATCATTATCGCGGTACTGAGGAAGTTGATCTTCAAAAACAACTTGAAACAAATCCGGACGATTTAAATGAAGTATTAGCGAATGGATCTGTTCGGCATAAGTGGGACCAAACGCTTATAGGCGATAAGCTAATTGCGCCAGCTCACGCTACGGTTGTTGATGTTGATCAAGACGGTGATCAGGATATTGTTGTCTCGACTTTGGGCGATTTGATGCCATCGGATGAGTTGATTGGTACAGTGACGCTGTTCGAAAAGGTTGATGAGGGTTACCAACGGCGAGTATTGTTACAGGATGTACGGCGAGTCGCTGACGTGCAGTTTGGTGACTTCGACGGCGATGGCGATACGGATTTAGTGGTTGCTGTTTTCGGTTATGCGAGGGGCGGCGTTGTTATACTCGAGAATATGGGTGATGGCTTGTATCGTGATAAAGAGATTATTACCCGTCCCGGAATTGTACATGTGCCGGTGGCGGATTACGACAACGATGGCGATTTGGATATTGGAGCCATTGTCACCCAAGACGAAGAAGAAGTCTGGGCTCTTGAAAATGATGGACAAGGTAATTTTGCCCCGCGCGTATTATTTATGACGGATAATTTCGATGTTGGCGGCGGCGGCTTAATTGCCGCAGATATTGACCAAGACGGCAAGATGGATCTGCTTATGAGCCAAGGTGACAATCTTGAGTATGGCCATGGGTGGCCGCAGCCATATCATGGAGTGATTTGGTTGCGCAATCAGGGCAATTGGAAGTTCGAAGGTGAGCAAATTGGGCATCTCGGCGGTGCTTACGGAACAGCCGCGACGGATGTCGATGGAGACGGTGATACCGATGTCGTTATTGTTAGCATGTCTAACGATTATGCAAATCCTCGCAATCCGAGTATTGTTTGGCTTGAAAATGATGAAAATGAATTTAATCGCCAACATTTGATCGACACGAATCCAACCGAGTTGATTGCCGTGGGGTGTGGCGATGTTAATGGCGATGGCGAGATTGATATCGTGGCCGGCCAATTTAGAATACCGTTGAGTGTCGTCGAGGATCAACCAATAACTGTTTGGATCAAGGAATAGAGATGAGCCGAGTTAGGGTTATATTACTTATTATCGCGGTACTGGAACTGGTTCTGATTGGTATGCGCTATCAGGAAAATGGTGGGTTCAGTGCGCCGGTGAAATCGCGAGTGAACAAATTAGAGCGCGGTAATCGTTTGGCGGTGCGCCAAATGGAAGCAGATTTAGATACACACAGCATCGATGATTGGGTAAATTTAGGGCAAGTTTATTCTACGTTTGCGTTGATGCCTGAGGCCGAGTATTGCTTTAGGCGAGCGGCGAGATTGGGCAGTTTGACATTGGAACAACAATTCAAATATGGAATCTGCTTAAGTCGCCGCGGAAAAATAGAAAAAGCGATTCAAATTGTGATGCCAGTGGCGAATTCTAATAACGAATTGGCAGTACATGCAAATCAACAGATAGGTTTTGATTATTTGCGTTTGGATCGCCGTGTTGAAGCTGAAAAATATCTTCGTAAAGCCGGCGCTGACCCAATATCGGAATTAAGCTTAGCACGTATTCTCATTCGTGAAGATCGGGTCTCTGAAGCGATTCATGTACTTGATGGTCTAATCGCACGTGATCCTGATTCGATGCGTGCGCACCAAATGCGAGCATGGGCCTACGAGATACCCGGCGATACCTATGATGAGCGTGAAGCTCAAGCTTCTTACGATAATTCAATGCATGCCTCTGGGATGGTAATTATTCATCCGTTGTCGCGTGATTGGGATGTGGAAACGGTTGCGAGTATGGGAGCGGCAAAACATATGATGGCAAGTTCGGTTGCTCTGCAAAAAGACGAATTTGCACAGGCGATCGATAGCGGGCGAGTGGCCTTCGAGATGATTGAGCCCTTGTGGCGCCCTGGTTATGCGAAGGCTATGATCAATGCTCACTTGGCGAATGGCCAAGCAAATGCTCACTTGGCGAATGGCCAAGCAGTGGAGGCTTTGGACTACCTGTCGAAATGGTTAATTCATGATGGGGAATCGACTCGACTGTGGGAACTAGCCGGCGATGCGTTTTTAGTGATGGGTGATCAAGACAAAGCGGAGTCTGCTTGGCTGCGTGGAACTCGGATTCGTGCAAGTAAAACCGTAGAGGCTAATGCGGAGATTTGTCGCAAGCTTGAGCAATTGTATGAAACTCAGGGTAACCGAGCGAAAGCTACGCTTTTTCGCGCATGGCACCAGTATGAATCGGGGAAGTTGCAATGGCGCGATAACAATGTACGTAGTGCTTTAGTTTTGTTTACGCAAGCTAGTGATGTGCTTACGCAAAACGAGCAGGTTTGGTTTTATTTAGCAGAATCACAGCGTGCCCTGAGCGATCGTACTTCGGCACGGGAATCGTATAAAAAGTGTCTGTTGCTAAACAAGTATCACGGTCGTGCAATTGTTGGATTGTCATTGGTCAATTAATGCATTGGGAGATTGTGGATTGGTGCGTTGGATGACCATTCTCTGGAGTGCTTTGCTTGTTAATCGCTATCAATTAAGGCGAGTTTCTCAGCTAGATTCGTCGTTGACTTTGGTTGTTCTTGCTTGTTTTACTTGTTTTTCAAGTAGTACAATTATTGCCGTCGACACCGTTGTGATTTGTCCCGCACCCCTTCGAAGTGCACTCCAGCCTTGGTGTGAGTATCGCCAAAAGCAGGGTTATAAGTTGGGGTTTGTTACTCCAGCAGCGACTGCAGAACTAACGCGTACATCTATCTTAAATCTGTCGCAAAGATCACAGATCAAGACGATCTTAATTGTTGGTGACGCACCGAGTTTAGTCCGCGTTGATACTGATTCAAAATTGCACTTGCAACCACCGTCGACCGTTCAAGTGCCTACGTTTTATCACCGCGCAAAGGTCAACATATTGTTTGGGTCAGATCCAGAAATTGCTTCCGATTCTCATTATGCCGATTTTGATGGGGATGGCCGAGTCGACGTAGCATTGGGGCGTTTGCCAGTGGGGAATGTTCAGCAGTTAACCCAATTAGTGCAGCGTATCATTAGGTATGAGCAGGAGTATTTTAATCACGCCAGTAAACGCAATGTGCATTTCATAGCAGGGATTGGAGGATTTGGACCGTTGGCTGATGGATTGATAGATACCATTTCTCGACGACTTATCGGTGGCGGGATTCCAGGGTCGATTGATGTGTCGTTAACGTATGCTAGTTGGCAGAGTCCCTATTGTCCAGCGCCGGCGGAGTTTAGTTCCACGACGATCGACCGGTTTAATGAAGGCGGCTTGTTTTGGGTCTATATGGGGCATGGGCAGCGTTATCACCTTGACACTTTGCGAGCGCCAGAATGTCCGCCTTTGCCAATCTATCGCTCCTCAGATACTGTGAAATTAAAGGTGCGGGGCGTGCCACCAATTTGTGTGTTGCTAGCTTGTAACACGGGCGCATTCGATGCGCCGGGGTTAAGTGTTAGTGAACAGATGTTGCTGGCACCGGATGGTGCGATTGCTGTTTTAGCGGCGACTAGAGTGACCATGCCGTATGCGATGAGTGTCATGGGCGATTCCATGTTGAGGCAAGCCTTTAAATATCGCCGCGAAACATTGGGTGAAATCGTATTGTTAGCCAAGCAGGCATTGGTCACAGCCGCGAGAGGTTCAGATTCTCCCAACCGACGCTTGCTGGATCAGATAGCTGCCGTCGTGAGTCCCGAATCAGGCTTACTTGCGGAAGAACGACAAGAACATAGTTGGATGTTTAACCTGCTCGGTGATCCACTGTTGAAAGTGAATTACCCAGATGGAATGCGAGTGACATGTTCGGCTACGGTGAGTAACGGGAACAAACTGCAAGTCACTTTTGACTCGCCTATAGTTGGTCAAGCCGTTATTGAAGTTGTCACTCAACGTGGGATGCAGAGAGAACCGTTGATAGAACGCAATATCGTCAAACTTCAGGCAACGCCGAAGTCGGAACGTTGGAATGGATATTCAAAAGAGTACGAAATGGCTAACGATCCAGTGTGGGTGTCGCTGCGAAGGGACGTGCAAGTTGGCTCGCAATCACTTGACGTGTTAGTCGAGAATGTTTCGAGTGGGTTGCAAACAGTTAGAGTTGTTATTTATGGCAAACAGAAACTCGTCATTGGGTCCACTCGAGTGCTTGTCACTGATCGCTAATAGCCGCACATAGCACTAATATGTTTGTGTGAATACAAATTCGTTAGTGTTGATGGAAAATATCTCCGTAAATGTTACATTAGACGGTTTCCTAGGGATCGTTAACTGTAGCTGATACTTTGATGAGATAATCTTATATGCGAATAATAACGAGGATTTGTACAGCGTTGCTTTGTATGGCAAGTGTAGTTCCAGCCCAAGCGGCTCCGAAGGTGACTGTCAGCGTGGACCAATCGCTACTCAGTAGACCGTTGTCGGGGCGATTGTATCTATTTACGTCGCAGCGAGAAGGTTCGTCGCCTGTTACAGGACCAAACTGGTTTAGCCCTGAACCGTTTTACGCGATTGATATTACGCTGGCTCCGAAAATGACTGTTACATTAACCGGTGATATGAAGGGGTTCCCCAAAACACTAGGCGATTTGCCGTCTGGAACTTATTTTTTTCAAGCACTGTTCGACCATGATTTCTATCGGTCAAACCATGCTCAAGGAGTGGGTAACTTTTACAGTGAAGTCACGAAAATTGAATGGAACGGTACTAATGAATTTGAACTCCTGCTCTCAAGTGTGATTGGTGAGAAAAAGTTTTCCAGTACCAAATACCATCAGCAAGTGCGGATGTTGAGCCCGCGATTGTCAGCATTTTTCAATCGTGACGTTGTTCAAAAAGCGACCGTCGTTCTTCCAAAAAGTTACTATGAAACGACTGACAAACGGTATCCAATTATTTATGAAGTATCAGGTTTTGGTGGTGCCCATGAGACGATGGGGCGGCGATACATGCAAGGTTCAAATCCAATCGGTGATGCGAAGGTGGATTTCATCCGCGTGTATCTTGACGGTCAATGTAAATGGGGGCATCACGTCTATGCCGATAGTGCGACCAACGGACCACGAGGCGCTGCATTGGTTGAGGAATTAGTTCCAGAGATTGCTCGGCGTTATCGCACAATCAATGCAGTTGAATCGCGTTTTTTAACGGGTCATAGTTCCGGTGGTTGGAGTTCGTTTTGGTTGCAAGTCAATTATCCGGAGACCTTTGGTGGCGTATGGAGTACCGCTCCTGATCCCGTTGACTTTCGGGATTATCAAGAAGTGAATCTATATGCTGCAAAGCCATTGAGTTTGTACTACAACCCAGTCGGTGAGCGACGGCCGTTGGCGCGTCGTGGTGATACACCGATCATTTGGTATGTTGATTTTGGGAAAATGGATGACGCCTTAGGTCGGGGAGGGCAATTGCGTTCATTTGAAGCAGTGTTTAGTCCGGTAGATCAACAAGGGAATCCCATCTTGATGTGGCGTCGCGATAATGGGGAGGTAATACCGAACACGGTCAAATACTGGCGGCAATACGATATAAATTTACTGATAAAACGACGGTGGAATACAGGATTGGAGCAACAGTTGTCAGGGCGTTTGCACGTGTTTATGGGCACTTTGGATACGTTTTATCTAAATGGTGCTTGTGATCAGATCAAAGCGACTTTGCGTGAACTCGGTAGTGACGCTGAAATCGTGATGGTCGCAGGAAAAGATCACTTTAACTTGATGTCTCCAGATATTCGGCAACGTATTGCCAATGAAATGGCAGATCAATTCTTAGCATACTATCAGGAACAATAATTGATGAAGATCGAGCGAATTCAATGCCATAAGCTATTAGGCGCGACGGTTGATGGCGGTTGGCCCGAAGGCCATGAACCGCAGGATGATTTGCATACGCTTGTCGAAGTGCATACTGATGAAGGCTTGTCGGGCGTTGGTTCTGTGTTCACTGGTTCGGCACTGACGCAAGCTGGAGTTGATTTTCTAGAGCCGATATGGAAAGGAGCCACTGCCAATGAGCCTGAGCGACTTAGCGAATTAATGCGGCAAAGTAGTTTTTGGCAGGGACGCGGCGGTACGGTAGAACACGTGATTTCAGGTATCGATATTGCGTTGTGGGATCTGTTTGGTAAAAGTTGTCACCAACCCGTGTCACGCTTACTGGGTGGTGTTTACCGCGATCGCATTCAGCCGTATGGTTCGATGTTATTCGATGAACCAGATGTACTTGCGCAGCGATTGCAGCAAGTCGTAGGCCGAGGCTTTAAAGCGATTAAATTGGGATGGCGTCCATTTGGTAGGCGTAGTCATGCTTTTGACGAGAAACTAGTAGCGACGGCGCGAGAAACGGTTGGCTCGGAAGTAACGTTACTAGTTGATGCGGGGGGCAGTGAGCAGTTTTGGCCGCACGGTTATAAGTGGGCATTGCGGACTTCTCAGATGCTTGCAGCCTATGATGTTCAATGGTTTGAGGAACCTTTGGCTCCCGATGATATCGAAGGTTATTGTAAACTGCGCGAACACTCTCCCATACCAATAGCGGGTTGTGAAGTGTTGACGCGTAGGCAGTCGTTTCAGTCGTGGATTGAGCGTCGCGCTGTAGATATAATTCAACCGGATGTAACTAAATGTGGCGGTCTGAGTGAGGCGCGTCGTATTGCTTGGATGGCAGCAGATCATCATGTGCAATTCGTCAGCCACGGGTGGAATACAGCAGTTGGGCTCGCGGCGGACTTGCAATTGGCTGCGGCCATTCCAAACGCGAGATATGTCGAATACTTAACACCAGCAAAGTATATTGAGGATATTTTAGTCGCGCCTTTGCTCGTCGACGAAGAAGGTTTTTTGGAGATTCCTGATAAACCTGGATTAGGTATCGAATTGGATCGCGATGCGTTAGCTCAATTTTCTTGCTGAGATTGCTTGCGTTTGCCCTTTTTGTGGCGGTGCTTGTGTTCTATGTTTAAGCGTAGAGGAAGATGTGCTGGGTGGATGGTCGCTGGTTCGTTTTGAACGAGAGGAAAGTCCGGGCTTCACAGAGCGCGATGGTCGGTAACGCCGACCGGCTAAATAATTTATTGTTTGGTCAGGGCAAGTGCAGCAGAAAGCAAACCGCCTGTGTAAATAGGTAAGGGTGAAACGGTGAGGTAAGAGCTCACCAGCATGCAGGGTGACCTGTGTGGCTAGGTAAACCCCATTGGAAGCAAAGCCAAACAGGAAGGAAGGGTACGCAAGTATCCCGAGAGCGGCTCGTTCTCGTTGACTTTCGGGTAGGCTGCTTGAGGCGGCAAGCAATTGTCGTCCTAGATGAATGACCATCATTACTTCGGTAATTACAAAACCCGGCTTATAGCCCAGCCACTTCCTCATTTATTGCGTGTTTTTCGTGTTTTACAATGTGTCCTTTGTGTGTCATTGAAATGAATAAGTTACAGGAATCTGCCCAACAATTCGAACCGGTCGCCGCTGGCGAGTTGCAGGAAAAAAAGCGTGCGTTGATATTTCCCAAATGGTTTATAATTTTATTTGGAATTACGATTGTTTGTATTGCTGTGTCACAATGGTCCGTGCCAAATGACCGCGCGATGGCAAATGTGTTAATCGCATTTGTATTTATTCTCTTGGGGTTTGTTTTATACGTAAGATTCGTGATCTTTAGTTGCGCCTCAGGGCGAGTGCGACTGAGTGTACTTATCGGCATGCCGTTTCTGCTAGGGCTGGGTAGTCTGTTGTTTGAGATTACCGCTGTGTCAGGTTTGTTGTTACCCACGATTCAATTCCGTGGCGCGCGGTCGGCTGACGAAAATCTGGAGCAGGCATCAACTCAGGTTGAACTAGGTACGGTTGATTTACGTGCTGTAAATTCGAAGTTGGATTATCCGCGATTTTTAGGGCGCGATGGGCATCCACATGTGACCAGTGCAATTTGGACGGCGGAGCCAAGCATGGAAAACGTTAGTTTGTTGTGGAGACGTGATATCGGTGCAGGTTGGTCCTCTTTTGCAATGGTGAACGGGTTCGCAATAACTTGTGAACAACGTGGGGATGAGGAGATTGTTAGTTGTTATGATCTCAGTAGCGGAGCACTTAGGTGGATTCATGCGGTGAAGCAACGTCATGCCACGTTGCTTGGTGGTGTTGGACCGCGGGCTACTCCAACAATTGCGGGAGGTCGCGTATTTAGCGTTGGAGCTACGGGGCACTTTGTGTGTCTAGCGGGTGAAACAGGTGATGTGCTATGGGAAAAAGAACTGCTCGATATGATTAAGTCCACTCCGGAAAAAGAGAAGCAGCTTATCGCTTGGGGGCGCAGTACGTCTGCATTGGCTGTAGACGGGCTTGTCGTTGTCCCGCTTGGTGGCGCACCAGATGGCCCTTTTTATTCACTTGTCGCATTTGACCAAGAAACGGGTGAACAGCGGTGGCGAGCAGGGAATGTGCAAATTAGTTATGCATCTCCAATCGTTATGACGTTGAGTGGTCAGAGGCAGATAGTAAGTGTCAATGAAAGTACGGTGTCAGGTCATGAAATTGAAACGGGTAAGGTGTTGTGGGAGTATCCCTGGCCTGGTTCGAGTGCGAATGCAGCTAATAATAGTCAGGCAGTTCCTGTTGGAGATGATCGAGTATGGATTAGTAAGGGTTACGGCACAGGGTCGGCCTTGTTTTCAGTTTCCGAGTCTGGTGGCGATTGGCGAACGGTAAGGATTTGGGAAAACCCTCGAGTCCTGAAAACGAAGTATACAAATATTGTGGCGGTCGACGGTTTAGCCTATGGACTATCTGATGGAATACTAGAATGCGTCCGAATTTCTTCGGGAGAACGAGTGTGGAAGAAGGGGCGGTTTAATCATGGTCAGATAATGATGATCGGCGATGTTATTGTCGTGCAAGATGAAGATGGGCCGCTACATTTTCTGCGTCCACATGAAACAGGGTTTGATAATTTACTAACGGTCGAAGCACTCGACGGTATCAGCTGGGCAAATCCGGCTGTGTATGATAATAAATTGATTGTGCGAAATGCTACATCCGTCGCATGTTACGAATTACCGATTACCCGCGGCGAGTAGGCGAATGACGGGTCGGTGAAACCTTTGCGAATGTATCTATTGGACGAGTTGCTTGTCAATTACTTGGAGCAACTTGGATATGCAGAGTTTATTCATGCTGGTGTTGAGTTGCGCGGCTTCATGTTGCAGTGAAGTGTGAAGGCTTTCCGGTAGACGGACGGTGATCACGCGAGTTTTTTCGCGGTTCAGGCGTCGTTTTTTACGCCGACCTCGCATCTCAGCCATCATGTGCTGGATCTCAGCATATTCTGGGGTCGTTTCAAACTCACGACGCTGTGCGACGCTGGGAAACATTTGGTGAATCAGTCCTTGAATGCTCATTATTTCGCGAAAGAAGTCCTCCCAGTCGTTGGTCTCCCACGACATGGCTAACGCCTTTTGTACTGCTTCTCGCCGTTGCTCTGTTGAAATGGGATGATCCGAGTCGTCAGAATCCGACTCTCTGTTCTGTGTCAGTTGGATACTGCAAGTTGGGGCTAAAATCACGTTTCCATGTTGGTCATAATACCTAGGACGAGGTTCTAGTTTGGTTTGTCTTGTTTGGCTGTCTTTAAATGATCTTGAATTGTTCGATTTCATTGTATTCCCCTCAATACATAGCAGTGGTTGTCTTCCTGCTGTTATTGTTTCAAGAGAGTCAAATGGATCTTTAAAACGCTTTAAATACAGTGTTTTATGAAGGGCGGCGAGATTGCCGGTTTTTTAGGCAGTGCTGCGTACGGAATCACCACCGCTTGGCTGCCTAATTATTACGCAGTCGAGTTTGTCGCATATACCAAATGTCCTAATTGTAGGGATTGAGGTTTATTGACGGTGGGGCGGAGGTATTATGAGCCCAATGATGAAGGAAACGCGATAATTCTTAACTGGCGCTAAGTTGTTTGCGTACTTTTATCAATAAATCCTTGGTCTTACGAATCCCTTCCATCTCTGGGAGACGACCGCCACCGTACTCGATGCCAACATGACCATGATAGCCATGGGAAAGAACGATTTTCATCATTTTCAGAAAATCAGTTTTGGTTTCGTTACCTTGTGCGTCAAAATCTATGCTTTTGGCACTAACTGCTTTAGCAAATGGCATTGTTTCTTCAACGCCAAGGTATCGGTCGTAGTTCTGGAAATTTCCGAAATCAGGAAGCGTGCCACAGTTCTTTAACCCAACCTTTTTCATAACGGCAGCTAACCATTTTCCATTGGATGAGAGTCCACCGTGGTTTTCCACTATGACGCTCATATCATGAGTCGCTGCGAACTCACTCACGCGTCGGAGGCCATCAACTGCGAGTTCCAGTTGTTGGTCATATTCACCCGCGGATGCGGCGTTAACTCGAATGCAGTGCCCGCCCAAGAATTTTGCAGCAGTCACCCATTTGTAGTGGTTTTCAACGGCTTTGGTCCGATTTGCATTATCGGGATCACCCAGACGGCCTTCGCCATCGACCATGATCAAATTGGTGGTCACGCCAAGATCTTTTGCACGTTTTTTAAGTTCTTTAAGATATTTCATGTCTTCTGCTTTACTCTTAAAGAAAGAGTTTACATATTCAATCGTATCGATTCCAAATTCTTCTTTCGTGACTTTAGCAAAGTCGAGGTTATCGAGTTTTCCAGCTTGAAGAGTACGGTGTAGTGACCATTGTGCTAGCGAGATTGTATAAATTGGTTTTCGGGAAATCTTGCCTGCCGACGAGAGTTGTTTTGGGGCGGCTAGCAAGGGCGTCGTTGCAACTGCCAAGGTGGCAGCGGTGGTTGATTGTAGAAATCTACGGCGTGATTTGTTTTTTGCGGCAGCTGTCATGGTGGCAATAATCCAATAGTGATTGGTAATGGTATAAAGAAATGGTTACGCGTTTGTTAACAGTATAAAGTGACTACGTTTAAGAAGCAATTATGCAACTACGGATGCAAGTGCATCCGCCTGAATCCGAT
>Ga0315331_10002248_pt1 | contig 14686 bp, 15 predicted proteins | sample M160m34915metaG_FD_203456 | JGI IMG/M metagenome (GOLD analysis project Ga0315331, IMG submission 203456) | Ammonia-oxidizing marine archaeal communities from Monterey Bay, California, United States - M1 60m 34915 | ecosystem: Environmental > Aquatic > Marine > Intertidal zone | place: USA...
TTCGCGGATTTCTTCTTCCGCGATGCCTTCTTCCGCCGCCCATTCCTTGATTGGCAGGTCGAGGTCAAGCAGACGTAAGGCTTCTTCGTACAGCGTGTCGGTGTCCCACTGTTCGGCATAGGCCTTTTCCGGGATACAGAGGGATACGGCATCGTCGATCGCCTGTTCGCGCATTTCGACAACCGTTTCCGACACGTCTTCGGTGACCATCAGTTCCTTGCGCTGTTCGTAGATCACCTTGCGCTGGTCGTTCATCACGTCGTCGAATTTCAGCAGATTTTTACGGATCTCGTAATTGCGCTCTTCGACCTTCTTCTGCGCCTTTTCCAGCGCCTTGTTGATCCACGGATGGATAATCGCTTCGCCTTCCTCGAGACCGAGTTTGCGCAGCATGGTGTCGATGCGTTCCGACCCGAAAATGCGCATCAGGTCGTCTTCGAGCGACAGATAGAACTTGGATCGTCCCGGATCGCCCTGACGGCCGGCGCGGCCGCGAAGCTGGTTGTCGATGCGGCGGGCTTCGTGACGTTCGGTGCCGATGACGTAGAGACCGCCGGCTTCCATCACGATCTTTTTCGCCGCTTCCGCATCAGATTCGATCTTGGCCGTCAGCTCCACGCGTTTTGCCTCGCGCTCGGCTTCGGGCAGGGCGGCGATCTGCTGTTCGATCTGCATGTCGACATTGCCGCCAAGCTGGATATCGGTGCCGCGGCCGGCCATGTTGGTGGCGATGGTCACCGCACCCGGCGCGCCCGCCTGCGCAATGATGAAGGCTTCCTGTTCGTGGAACCGCGCGTTCAGCACATGGTGTTCAATATTATTCTTTTTCAGAATTTCGGACAGGAGTTCCGATTTTTCGATGGAGACCGTACCGACCAGCACCGGTTGGTTTTTTGCCTGGGCATCGCGGATTTCGCCCATGATGGCGTTGTATTTTTCTTCCGCCGTCCGATAGACCTCGTCGTCTTCGTCGATACGGACCTGGTCCACATTGGTCGGAATTTCAACGACTTCGAGGCCGTAGATCTCGGCGAATTCACCTGCTTCCGTCATGGCGGTACCGGTCATGCCGGCGAGTTTGGGATAAAGCCGGAAATAATTCTGGAACGTGATCGATGCGAGCGTCTGATTTTCGTTCTGGACCGTCACGCCTTCGCGGGCTTCAAGCGCCTGGTGCAGACCCTCCGAGAAACGCCTGCCTTCCATCATCCGGCCGGTGAATTCATCGATAATGATGATCTGGTCGTCCTTGACGATGTAATCGATATCGCGCTGGAACAGGGTGTGGGCGCGCAATGCCTGCTGGACGTGATGCACCAGCGAAACATTAGTGATGTCATACAGCGACTGGCCGCCCAGCAGGTCCATTTCGGTCAGAATCTGTTCGACCCGTTCGGTGCCGATCTCAGTCAGCGTGACGGTACGCTGTTTTTCGTCTTTCTCAAAATCCTCGGGGACCAGTTTCGGGATCACCTTGTCGATCGCGGCATAGGTTTCGGCAGCATCTTCCGCTGGGCCCGAAATGATCAGCGGCGTTCGCGCTTCGTCGATGAAAATATTGTCGACCTCATCGACGATGGCGTAATGAAATTCGCGCTGAACCATCTCCTCGATACGGAAATTCATGTTGTCGCGCAGATAGTCGAAGCCGAATTCGTTATTCGTGCCGTACGTAATATCGCAGGCATAGGCTAGCTGGCGCTTCGCGTTGTCGAGCCCGTGGATAATGCAGCCGACGGTCAGGCCGAGAAATTCGTATATCGCGCCCATCCATCCGGCATCACGGGATGCCAGATAGTCATTGACGGTAACGACGTGGACACCCTTGCCGGTAATCGCATTCAGATAGACCGGCAGGGTAGAGACCAGTGTTTTACCTTCGCCCGTCCGCATCTCCGAAATTTTGCCCTGATGCAGCACCATGCCGCCGAGCAACTGTACATCGTAGTGCCGTTGTCCGAGGGTGCGCTTCGCGGCCTCGCGGACCGTGGCGAAGGCTTCGACCAGCATGTCGTCCAGATCTTCGCCGTCGGCGTAGCGTTTGCGGAACTCGTCGGTGCGCGCGCGCAACTGATCGTCGGCCAGCTTTTCGATCTCGGGCTCGAGCGTATTTACGTCTGCAACCAAGCCCCGGAGCCGTTTGACTTCACGATCATTGGCGCTGCCAAAAAGACGTTGCGTAATCGACTGTAACATTACGAATCCTTAGTCAGAATTACCCGCCGGGAGCTCCGTCGATTTTCGCAGGCGACACGGCGCGACAATATCATATATGGGAAATGCCGCACACATATGCACCATCGCGCCGCAAGTCAATGTAAACGGCGTGGAAGTGGCTGGATTCCGGTGAAAAACGTGCTATTTCCAAAACGTTACTGCGAATTGGGGCCAATCCGGGCTACCATGGCGGAAATCAGTACCGTCGTTCGTAGGTGCTTCATCTGGTCCCTAAAAGGAAGATACCATGGAATTTTCGAGCTGCGCGGCCCTGTTTGCCGTGTTGATCCTGTCCAGCGTCCCGGCGATTGCTCAAACCGCTGCACCGAAACCGGTGACCGATCCGGTGGTGGCGACCGTGAACGGTACGAACATCATGCGCTCCGATATCGATGTCGCGCGCAAACAGTTGCCCGAACAGTATCGCAACCTGCCGATGGATCAGATTTACCAGCCGCTCCTGAACCAGCTTATCCGCACCAAAATCCTGTCGGCCGAAGCGCGGTCAGAAAAGCTGCATGAAACAGACGTTTTCAAACGGCGCGTGGAACTGATCGAGGACCGGCTACTTGAAGAAGCGCTGCTCGAAAAACTGATCACCGATAGAATCACCGACGATGCCCTGCAGGCCCGGTACGATAAAACCGTTGGCAGTTTTCCGACGACCGAGGAAGTACGCGCTCGTCATATCCTGGTGAAGACCGAGGCCGAAGCCGACGCCATCATCAAGGATCTTGCCGGCGGCGCAGACTTTGCAAAAATTGCGTCCGAAAAATCGATCGGGCCGTCCAAAACCCGCGGCGGCGATCTGGATTATTTCGGCAAGGGACAGATGGTCCCGCCGTTTGAGAAAGCCGCCTTTGCACTCGCCAAAGGCGAATTCACCAAGAAGGCCGTGAAGTCGCCCTTCGGCTGGCACGTGATCAAAGTCGAAGACAAACGCCAGTCCAAGCCGCCGAGCTTGGAAGAAAGCCGCTCCAAAATCGGCCGGGAACTGTCGCAGGAAATCGCCCAGCAACTGGTGAAAGACCTGACGGAGAAAGCCAAGATCGAACGGTTCGAAGCCGACGGGTCCGCGCCGCGGATGCGTCGCATTCAGCCTGCCCCCGGAAGATAGGATCTGCCCATCTGAGTGTATTCCCGGCCCAGGACAATATCCCGGGCCGGGATGTCCATGCTGCATTCCGAGTCTGAAGGATATACGCTAGACTCCGTTTTCAGGCTCAACAACGGAACACAATCAGACGATGGCAAAAAAATCGCCTCTGGCGCCGCCGGGTTTCCCCGACATCCCCCCTGTTGCCGGCCTAACAATCGCGGCCGGGTCCTGCGGGCTGCGCTACAAGGGGCGCGAAGACGTGCTGCTTGCCGCGCTCAACAAGGGCACGCATGTCGCAGGTGTATTCACAACGTCCAAGACCGCCGCTGCGCCGGTGCATTGGTGTGTTAAGGCGGCGAAGTCCGGGCGCGCGCGGGCGCTTATCGTCAATGCCGGGAATGCCAATGCGTTTACCGGTCTTGCCGGTGAAAAGTCGGTTCAGCGGACGGTGGACAAGGTTGCCTCGGTGCTTGGCTGTCCGAAGTCCCAGGTCTTTGTCGCGTCAACCGGCGTGATCGGGGAGACGCTGCCCGACGACCGCATCCGAAAGGCACTTGGCGGGCTGAAGAAAAACCTGCGGCCCGACGACTGGCTTGGTGCGGCGACGGCGATCATGACGACCGACACTTTTACTAAGGGCGCCTTCCGAAAGGTCATGATCGGCGATACCGAAGTGACCATCTGTGGTATCGCCAAGGGGTCGGGCATGATCGCGCCCGACATGGCAACCATGCTGTCGTTTATCTTTACGGATGCGAAAATACCGGCCGCCGTCCTCCAGACACTGGTGCGCCGCGGTGCCGACAGGTCGTTCAACGCGATCACGGTCGATGGCGACACATCGACCAGCGACACGGTGCTGCTGTTTGCAACGGGTGCTGCCAAACACGGCAAAATCGCCGGCGCGGCCGATGCCAAATTGCGGGCGTTTCGCGCAGCACTGGAGGAGGTGATGATCGATCTCGCACACCAGATCGTACGGGATGGCGAAGGGGCGAGCAAATTCGTGACTGTCAACATTAGTGGCGCAAAATCCGCCAAAGCGGCGAGGAAAATCGGGCTGACGATCGCCAATTCGCCGCTGGTGAAAACTGCGATCGCCGGTGAGGACCCGAACTGGGGCCGGATCGTGATGGCGGTCGGCAAGTCTGGTGAAGAAGCTGATCGCGACAAGCTGAAAATCAGCATCGGCGGCATCGCAGTTGCCGAAAAAGGCATGGTTGTCGCGGGATACGACGAAGCGCCCGTTGCCAAGTATATGAAAGGCCAGGAGATCGATATCGACGTCGATCTGAAGATAGGCAAGGGCGCGGCGACCGTCTGGACCTGCGATCTGACACACGACTATATCTCGATCAACGCCGATTACCGGTCCTAATACACGCCGTGCCCGACGTTCCGATTGTTCTCGTCGCCGCGGTCGCCCTGTTCGATGTCGACGGACGGGTGCTGATCGCACAGCGCCCCGAGGGCAAATCGATGGCCGGGCTTTGGGAATTTCCCGGCGGCAAGGTCGAGGCGGGGGAGACCCCCGAACAGGCGTTGATCCGCGAACTGCGTGAGGAGATCGCCGTCGACACGGTCGAAAGCTGCCTTGCGCCGTTTACCTTTGCATCGCACACCTATGACGATTTTCACCTGCTCATGCCGCTTTTCGTCTGCCGCAAATGGACCGGCACGGTGACGCCGATGGAAGGCCAGCAGATCAAATGGGTCATGCCGGCGCGGCTCCGTGATTACCCGATGCCGCCGGCCGACAAGCCGCTGATTGCCATGCTCCGGGACTACCTGTGACCTGCATAATTGTGAGATGTAATTGTCGGGCGTGCATGCTACGCGGTAGATGATGTCTTCTGAATCATCTTCACTGTCGGCCATCGTCCGGTCGAATCCGCGTGGCTGGCTGATTGTAGCTTTCATCTTCGTGGCGCTGAGCATGGTGTTTTCCGCGCGCTCGTCGCTCGGCCTGATCATGCCGACCTGGGAACAGGATCTCGGCTGGGCGCGGACCTTCATTTCCAGCGGCGGATCGATCGTTCTCGTTTTCATGACCCTGATATCGCCGCTGGCGGGCAATCTGCTCGACAAAGTCGGCCCGCGGCCGGTCGTCAGCGCAGCACTGTTATGCGTCGGCGCGTCGCTTGCCGCGACATCCATGATGAACGAGCAGTGGCAGTTCATCGTTCTGTTCTGTGTCGTCGGCGGGCTCGGCTATGGCGCGCTCGCCGCGCCGCAGGCCTCCGCTGCCATCGCCCAGATATTCGACGAGCACCGTGGTCTGGCGACGGGTATTGCGACGTCCGGCGCGTCAGGGGGATTGCTGATTATCCTGCCTTTGCTGGCGGCGCTGATCGGCTGGATCGGCTGGCGCGCAAGTTTCGCGGGTTTCGGTATCCTGATTATGGCGATGGCGCCCATCGCGTGGTTTCTGATGACCCCCGCTAGCCGGGTTGGACGCATGACGGATGGCGCCGGGCTTGCGCCGCTCGGCTCGCGACTGCGGATCATCTGCCGGAATTCGACGTTCTGGCTGCTGATGGGGGGCTTTGTGATCTGCGGCTTTACGACCAGCGGCGTGATCGAAGTGCATCTTATTCCCTATGCGATTTCCTGCGGGTTTCCCCGGTTCGAAAGTGCCACCGCGCTCGGCGTGTTGTCGGCGTTCAATATGGGCGGGATGATCCTGGCAGGGTATCTGGCGGACAAGGTACACCGGCCGTTGCTGCTCGGCGGAATTTATTTCTTCCGCGCGCTGTCCTTCCTGATCCTGATGAATATCACGGGGAGCCCAGAGCTTCTGTTCCTGTTCGCCGTCGTGTTCGGTATTTTCGATTATTCGGCGATGCCGGTGCTGGCGAGTATCGTCGGCACCCATATCGGCGTTGGCATGATGGGGCTCACCCTCGGCTTGCTCTTCGCGGGTCATTCAGCCGGGGCTGCGGCAGGCGCGCTGATGGGCGGGTATTTCTTTGACACGTTCAATTCCTATGACTGGGTGTGGATCGTCTCTATCGCGCTGGCGCTGATGGCGGCCGTGGTCACCTGGATGATCCCTGAAACCCGTGACAGCGAAAGCGCTGCAACTCGGGCGGCGGCGTGAACCGATGACAAGTATCGCCGAAACAAATCAAAAACGTGGCTGGATCGTCGTTGCCATCTGCTTTGTGGCGATGGGGTTCACGTTCGGTGCGCGCTCTTCTATCGGCATGGCCTTGCCGCTGTGGCGGGAGGAGATGGGGTGGACGGTTGCGCAATCGACGACAGGGTCGTGGCTGGTGCTGTTGATGATGGCGCTTGGGTCGCCGATCGCGGGCAATCTTATGGACAGGTTCGGTGCCCGCATCGTAATCGCCTGCGGTTTGCTGGCCTTGGGAATAGGGGTCGGCGGCACTTCCTATGTGTCCAATCCATTACACTATTACCTGCTGTTCGGCGGCGTCGCCGGCATCGGGTATGCGTCGGTGTCGATCCCGATGGTTACGGCGGCTGTGTCTGGCTATTTCGTGAAGTATCGCGGGCTGGCAATTGGTATCGCGGTGTCCGGTGCGTCGGGCGGTCAACTGCCGGTGCTGTCCCTGCTGGGAATCCTTATCGCATCGCTGGGTTGGCGGAACACCTATCAGATACTCGCCGTATTGATGGTGGCATTTGCCGTACTGGTGCTGCTGCGCTTTAAGCCGCCGGGAGACGATCCTGACGATTCGGCGCAAGTGCGGTCCGTTGCGCCCGATGACAGCCTTTTCGAGAGGTTGAAGTTCCTGTTCACCAATCGGACATTCCTGCTGTTGCTGGGCGCCTTTTCGCTCTGCGGGTTCACCACCGCCGGGGTGATTGACGTCTATTTTATCCCCTATGCGATTTCCTGCGGCTTTACGCTGGTGGAAGGCTCAGCGGCCTACGGGGTGCATGGGCTCGGTAATCTGGCGGGGGTAATGTTGTTCTCGTGGATGGCCGACCATGTGAACCGTCCGCGTCTGCTGGCGACCATGTTTTTCCTGCGGGCGGGGGCATTCGTATTGCTGATGTTCATTGCGGCCGATATCAGCGTGATGTTCGTTTTTGCGGCAATCTTCGGCTTCCTGAACTTTGCGACCTTCCCGGTGATTGCCAATATCGTCGTCACCCATATCGGCGTCCGGATTATCGGTCTGACCCTCGGTCTGTTGTTCGGCGGCCATTCGCTGGGGGCGGCGATCGGTGTTGTCGCCGCCGGCTGGATGTTCGACCTATCGGCTATATATGACTGGATCTGGTGGATATCGGTCGCGCTCGCTGCGATGGCCGGCGTGTTCTCGATCCTCGTAAAGGAAAATCGCGAACCGCCGGCGAAAGGTGTCCCCCAAGCCGCCTGATCAGGAGCCAGGCTTCGCCTTGTCGCCGGTTTTCAGTTCCTCGGTTTCCAGTGCATCCGCCAGCCGTGTCATCCCGCTGCCGGGACGCAGCGGTTGCTGCTGCGTTTCGTGCGGTGCCCATCCAGTCATCCAGATGATCTGGAACGTGGCGGGGATGCGCCCGTCTTCATCGGCGTAGAGTTCCTGATACCGCGCGGCGGCGGCAAAAAGCGTGTCGCGGCGCAGAAATGTGCGACTGCGGGCGGCGACCGAATTTGCTTCACCCATCCCGCGCAGATCGCGCATCAGCGCAAACATGTCGGCATACGTGACCGTCAGCGTATCGGTGTCGACGACCGGCAGGGCGAACCCGGCGCGTTGCAGCAGGGCGCCCGCATCGGCGACGTCGGCGACCGGTGATGTGTGGGGGCTGGTACCTCCCGTGGTTTCGGCTTCGGCTTCCAGGAAGACGCGCCGCAGTTCGATCAGTGTGTCTCCCCCGAGGATCGCCGCGAGGAACAATCCGTCCGGTTTAAGTGCGCGGCGAATCTGCACCAGCGCACCCGGCAGATCGTTTACCCAGTGCAGCGACAGGGTCGATGCGATCAGATCGAACGCGTTGTCGGCAAAGGGAAGGAATTCCTCGTCCGCCGCCACGGTGGCGGGCAAGGCGGCGCGGTGCAGGAGGCGTTCGGACAGATCGGCCGTCACCAGGAGTTTCGGACGCGGATCGAATTGTGTAGTGCCGTGTCCGCCCCCGAGATCGAGCGCGGTGGCAAATTCCCGTTTCACATCGCGCAATCGGTCGGCGAGCTGGCCGGCGAATTCGCGATGCAGGAAATCGTGGTCGCCCAGGCTTGCCGCCGCGCGGTCGCGCCGGCGCCGGAGTGTTCTGCGATCGAATAAAGCGAAATCGTCGGTCATGGCCGGAACATAGGCCGCTTTGTTTCGGGCTGTCACCCCGCATACTAGCCTGACCCTATGGAATTGCCCGTCGCCCTGCGAAATGTCGCCCGACGTGCGGTCGACAACATCCTGCCGCCGCGATGTCTCGGCTGCGGGGCAATGGTGGCCGATGCCGGCGCGGTCTGTCCGGCGTGCTGGGGTGGAATCGATTTTATCGCGCTACCGATGTGCGACTGTTGCGGCTTCCCATTCGCTTACGAGACGGGCGCGGAAGCTATTTGCGGCGAATGCGCCCGCCAGCCGCCGCTGTTCGGCTGCGCCCGCTCGGTAATGGCCTATACCGATACCAGCCGGCGATTTGTGCTGGCGTTCAAGCATGTGGATCGCACCGACGCGGCGCCGGCCTCAGGCGCGTGCCGGCCGCGAGCTGCTGGCAGACGCGAACCTACTGCTTCCCGTGCCGCTGCATCGCCGCTGTCTGATCGCCCGGCGCTACAGTCAGGCCGCACTCATGGCGCAGGCGCTGGGACGGGAAACCGGCCTGCCGGTCCTCGTCGACGTCCTGAAACGCACGCGGGCGACGCCGAGCCAGAGGCGCATGAACCGGTCGCAGCGCGAACGCAACGTTGCCGGCGCCTTCGCGGTGCGCGAAAGCCGAAGGTCCCGCATCCAGGATGCCCGGATCGTGCTGATCGACGATGTAATGACCACCGGCGCGACGCTTTCGGCCTGCATCCGCCCGCTGATCTCGGCAGGGGCTGCTAATGTCGACGTCCTGACCCTCGCACGCGTGACGCGGACAGGGTAGACAGAGCACACAAAGTTATTGTTCCGACCGGAGACCCCCTGATGCCGATGGAAGCCTGGGCACTTGCCCTCGGTTCCGCATCGCTGTTCGGGCTCGGGCTGGTGATCACCCAGTTCGGCCTGCGCGATATGACCCCTGCGCTCAGTGCTTCGTTCAGCATGCCGATGGCCGCGCTGGTGTTCTGGGGTAGTGCGCCGTTCCTCGCCGATTTCAGCGGCTGGAATACCGATGCGGCGCTGCTATTTGCTGTCGTAGGTATCTTTTTTCCGGCCATGATTACCCTGCTGACGTTTGAAGCCAATCGTCTGATAGGGCCTTATGTATCGGGCGCGCTGGGCAACCTCGCGCCGGTATTTGCCGTTGCCGCCGCAGTGATTGTTCTCGGTGAAGCGCTGGATGTGCTGCAATGGGCCGCCGTGATCGCGATCGTTGCCGGTGTGACCAGCATGTCGGTGCGCCGTACGTGGCAGGGTGGGGCGTGGCGGCGCTGGATGATCGCGCTACCGCTGGGCGCTGCCTTGTGCCGGGGGCTCGCCCCGCCGGCGCTGAAGATCGGTCTTGGATGGTGGCCCAATCCCTTCGTTGCCGTCCTGATCTGCTATGCCGTCTCGGCCACCGTGGCGATTGTGGTTGGACTATGGCGGACACGGGGAATGGAACGGCGGGTGACGCTCCGTGGCGTGATCTCCTTTGCCGCGGTCGGTTTGTGTAACGGTTTTGCCGTGCTGTGCTGGGTGCTATCCCTTGCGCTCGGGCCGGTCTCGCTGATTTCGCCGGTGGTCGCCTGCTACCCGGTGTTCACATTGTTCTTCGGTGCGATCCTGTTACGGCGGACCAATATCGGCGCAAATCAGATGTTGGGCGTCGGATTGACGGTGGCGGGCGTGGTCGTGCTCACCGCAGTTTGAGATCCCCGACATCGCTCAGTTATCGGGGTCGCCTTTTATTCGGCGGCGGTCGCCTGCGCTGTTCCTGCCAACAACCTGTGACGCATTTCGAGAATATCGATCGTTGTCACAGCGAAATCGTTTAGATGATTGCGTTCGAAACCGGCAAAGCCGGCCCGCGGCGTTGTATCGATAACGCAGAAAGTGCCGATCCGGTATGCATCCGGTGTCACCAACGGCGCGCCCGCATAGAAGCGGATACCGGGGTCGCCCGTCACCAGTGGATTGTCCCGAAAGCGTTCATCCTGCGTCGCATCGAGGACGATCAAAGGCTCGTTATCCATGACGGCATGTGTGCAAAATGCTTGGTCACGAGGCGTTTGCTCGACATCCAACCCGTGCGAAGACGTGAACCATTGGCGGTCTTCGTCGACCAGCGAGACTAGCGCAATGGAAACGCCGAATATTCTGGCAGCCAGGCGTGTAAGGGTGTCAAATGACATTTCCTTCGGTGTGTCGAGCACTTCATATGCGTGAAGGGCGTCAATCCGTTCGGTATCGTTGTGTGGGATGGGAATCATGGCAAAAGCCTCATGGACGTCTGAGTTTGCATACTATCGTAGGTGCATTAATGAACCCTTAGCTGGAAAAATTAGGCCGGTTTTACAACCGGAACCATATCCAAGCGTTGTGGAAGCCCGGTTGAAACCCAGGATATTGATTGAATTTTCCGAAGAGGGCTGACAAATGGGGGTTCGCCCCACATATTACGGGCATATTCCCGAATGACAGTATTAGATTCCAACCGAAGGATCGCCACCGTGGCAAAAGTAGAAATTTATTCGAGCATGTTCTGCCCGTTCTGCATGCGCGCCAAACACCTGCTGACACAGAAGGGTGTTGAGTTTATCGAAATTGATGTCGATACCAGCCCGGGCCGCCGCAATGAGATGCTTGAGCGTGCCAACGGCCAGTACACGGTGCCGCAGATATTTATCGACGATCAGCATGTTGGCGGATCGGATGATCTTGCCGCGCTCGACCGCGCCAGCAAGCTCGACGGGATGCTCGGCCTCGGCTGATGGCGAATGCGTTCCGCCTTGCCTGTGTTCAGGTCAATGCCGGAAACGAGATCGCCCCCAATCTGGAGATGGCGTCAAAGCTGACGCGGCAAGCCGCGGACGAGGGCGCGGATCTTATTTCTCTGCCCGAATGCGTGGCGTTGCTCGAACCCGACAGGGCAGCGCTGATGCGAAAGTCGGCGACGGAGGCGGATCATCCGGCCTTGAAGGCATTTACGGAACTCGCCGGAGAATTAGGCAAGTGGATCCACGTCGGATCGCTTGCCGTGCTGTCGGATGACGGCCGGGTAGCCAACCGCACCTTTCTGATCGACCCACGGGGTTCCATCGCGGCGACGTACGATAAAATTCACATGTTCGATGTCGATCTGGATGGCGGTGAATCCTACCGGGAATCGAATACCTACCAACCGGGCGGCACCGCCGTGATGGCGGAGCTGCCTTGGGGTGCTGTGGGACTGACCATCTGCTACGACGTGCGCTTTCCGGCGCTCTATACGGATCTGGCTGATGCCGGCGCTCACTTCATCGGCGTGCCGTCGGCGTTTACACGTAAAACAGGCCGGGCCCATTGGCATGTATTGTTGCGTGCACGCGCGATCGAGACCGGCTGCTGGGTTTTCGCCGCTGCCCAGTGCGGTGATCATGCCGGCGGACGCCAGACCTACGGGCATTCGCTGATCGCGGATCCGTGGGGCGAAATCGTGGCAGAAGCCAGCGAGGTGCCGGGCATCATCATGGCCGAGATCGATCCCGACCGGGTGGAGGAGGCGCGCCGGTCGGTACCGTCACTGACCAATGCCCGTGTGTACAAACCTGCCGGCGCGGCTATGCGGGAAGCGTAACAGCCGGTCGGCCGTCATCCGATTTCACGGCAGCAATCCGCTGGATGACGGCAGGCGCAGGATGGTCCACCACGCCGCATTCATAGGCAACCACAGAAAGAACCCCGGAAAAGGCGTCGAGCAATTCGCCGTCGCGCAGGAGAAAATCAGGATTGCGCGGCCGTCCATATTTTTCATTGCCCACCGAAAACGTCTCATAGATCAGGACGCCGCCGGGAGACAGGCTGTCGACGAGCACGGGAAACAGCGGGCGGTGGAGATAGTTCGCGACCACGATGCCGTCGAACTGACGGTCAGGCAGCGGCCAGGGGGCATCGCTTTCAAGGTCGGCTTCGATGATCTCTAAGGCGTCGTCTGCCGTAAGCCGCGATACGTCACGGTCGAGGGCGGTGACGTGATGACTCAATCCGGCGGCCATGACTGCGTGGCGTCCGCTGCCGCAGGCAAGGTCGAGCACGGCGCCGTCCTTCCGTACCAGGCCGATAAAGCGGCCGACCCATGGGGAAGGCGGGGGCATTTGCAGAAGATTGGCCATAATTTTACAATAACCCATTGTAATATGAGCCAAAAATAGAACTTGGCAAACGCCAAATCTACCTTAATTTATCTGTCATGATTGTATTCGATGTCAGTTGCAGCAACGACCATGTCTTCGAGGGCTGGTTCAAGGATACGGACTCGTTCGGCGAACAGGTCGAAGCCGGTGTCGTGACCTGTCCGGTCTGTGGCGACAGTGACGTGCGCAAGGCGCTCATGGCACCCAATGTAGCCGGCACCCGAAAGGGCAAGGATGCCGACGGTGCAACGAACGCCGTGATGGCACCGCCGGGCAGCGACGCTGCGGACTTTGTCGAAGCACTGCACGAATTGAAAAAACACGTTGAAGAAAACAGCGACTATGTCGGCGATACGTTCCCCGAGGAAGCGCGTAAAATTCACTATGGCGAAACCGAGGCCCGCTCTATTCACGGCGAAGCGACACCGGAAGAAGCGTCGGAGCTGATCGAAGAAGGTGTCGATTTCCACAAAATCCCCTGGCCGGGTAAGCCCGACGCCTGAGATTTCGGCGATGTGCCGGTGACGCTGAAAATCAATAACCGTGATGCCCGCCGATTATGGCTGACGACTCAGGGCCTGGCCGCAGCACCCACTGGGCCGCTCGATGTGCTGGGCACCATCCGGCGGCTCGGTTATGTCCAGCTCGATACGATTCGCGTGGTGGCCCGGGCGCACCATCACATCCTGTGGAACCGGAACCAGAATTACCGCGCGCCGATGCTGAACCGGCTGCTCGCCGACGATCGCGCCCTGTTCGAGCACTTCACCCACGATGCGTCCGTGCTACCGATAGATTTCTACCCGATGTGGCAGCGCCAGTTCCGCCGGTTAAAGGAAAAGCGCGAAGGGTCGAAATATTTTTCGGCCGTGCCCGATGCGGCGGCGCGCGCGGTTATGAAGCAGCGCATTGCCGATGAAGGCCCGCTTTCGACCCAGGCGTTCGACACAAAAGCGGCGAACTCGGGCAAAATGTGGGCGCGGCCGACGCACAAACTGGCATTGGATTATATGTGGTACGCGGGCGAGCTTGCGACGTCCCACCGCGAGAGTTTCCGAAAATTCTATGACCTGTCGGAACGCGTTATTCCGGCGGAGTTCCGCGACCGGGCCTATGAGGACGGTGCGCAACTGGATTGGCTTTGCCGTGCCGCGCTTGACCGTCTCGGGTCGGTACGCCGGGCGAAATTCAACGGTTCTGGGAGGCGGCGGACAGCCGCGAGGTTCAGGCCTGGTTGAAACGTGCCACCCCGGCCGCAGTCCCGGTTGACGTGCAGGCAGCCGACGGCGCGTGGAGCACGGCTTTTGCGCCCACCGATATCGAGGACCGTCTGGCCGATCTCGCCGCACCGACCTCGCGTCTGCGTATTCTCAATCCGTTCGACCCGGTGATCCGCGACCGGTCCCGGCTGAAGCGTCTGTTTGGCTTCGATTACCGTGTTGAGATGTTTGTGCCGGCCGCGAAACGGCAATGGGGGTATTACGTGTATCCGCTGCTCGAAGTGGATCGCTTCGTCGGGCGTCTGGAAGTGAAGGCGCTTCGCGATAAAGGCGTGCTGGATGTCATGAATCTGTGGCCCCAGCCGGGCGTGAAATGGACCGCGGCCCGTCTCAAAAAACTGGATGCCGAGCTTGCACGGCTTGCCCGGTTCGTTTCGGTCGGCACTGTCACCTGGTCCTGCCCGCGTATCTAAAACTGGCCGGTGGGTCGTGGCCTATTTTGTGCCGAACAGGATGTAATTAACCGACACGTTGGTACTGACACGCCATTCGTCGCGCAGCAGATCGAATGAAAGACCCGATATATCCTGCACATCGATACCGCCATGGCGCAGCCCGGCGGCAAGTTCCGACGGGCGGACGAATTTGCGCCAGTCATGCGTGCCGCGCGGCAGCCAGCGCATGATGTATTCGGCGCCGACAACGCCCATCACAAACGCCTTCGGCGTCCGGTTA
>Ga0315331_10002253_pt1 | contig 14668 bp, 14 predicted proteins | sample M160m34915metaG_FD_203456 | JGI IMG/M metagenome (GOLD analysis project Ga0315331, IMG submission 203456) | Ammonia-oxidizing marine archaeal communities from Monterey Bay, California, United States - M1 60m 34915 | ecosystem: Environmental > Aquatic > Marine > Intertidal zone | place: USA...
GGGTTTGCTTGGAACCTCAGAACTTGGTGGTGTTTCGGTGCGGCGGCGATGCTGGAGGCAATGCATTGCATATTGGCTATCGCGCTGCGTCCATAGTTTCGCGATGTCGTCCTGGCAGAGACAATCGCAGTCCAAAAACTTGCCCAGCCAGCATAATCGGCAAGATAGGGTGCGAAGAACCGCGAGAACGAAAATTCTGTGGATTGCAGCGGGTCTTCCATTCGCTGATACAGTCCGCCCAGGTTCTGGAGCACAATTGGGGTGATCGATACCGGCTCTGATGCGCGGCTGATTATTGAGTGCCTGAGCACCTGAAAGCCAATGGCCTCGCGGCGGTCATAGCCAATGAAAATGCGGATCATTCAGGGCCGCCGCTACAAATACCCAGCGCGAAGCAGGTCTTTCATATGGATAATGCCCTTCAGGACACCGGTTTCTACGACAAAGATGTTCGAGATGCGCCGCTCCGTCATGATCTCGATCGCGTCCTGCATCCGCACATCAGGCGTGATGTTGATCGGGCTTGGATTCATAATATCGCGGGCGGTTTTCTGGAAAAACTCTGGTGAGAAGGCGCGGCGAAGATCGCCATCGGTGATCGATCCGATCAATTTGCCCTTCGCATCCACAATGCCGATACAGCCCATACCGCTTACAGCAAGTGCAGAAATAACGCCGCTGGCTTCCATATCCGGTGTTGTCGTTGGCGTCGTTTCGCCTTCTGTTGCGAGCCAATCTTTTACATGCTGCAGCTGCAGGCCCAGCTTGCCGCCTGGATGGACCTTGCCGAAATCTTCCCGGCTAAAGCCCCGCGCCTCCATAACAGCGACAGCGAGTGCGTCACCAAGGGCCAAGGTCGCCGTGGTCGAAGTCGTCGGTGCCAGTCCATTGGGACAGGCTTCCGGCATATCTGGCAGCTTCAGAAGAATATTTGACCGGTGCCCCAAAATACTATCGGCACGCTTGGTGATGCCGATGATTGGAATGCCGACACGCTGGCCGTAAGCCAAGATATCCCGCATCTCGCGCGTATCGCCGGAATTTGAAATCGCCAGCAACACACCGTCCTGATCCACCATGCCAAGGTCGCCATGGCTGGCCTCAGTTGGGTGCACGAAGAATGCGGGCGTTCCGGTAGATGCAAATGTCGCGGCGATTTTTGATCCGATATGCCCTGATTTGCCGACCCCAGTTACGATGCAATAGGTCTTGCAAGCCACCAAGGTATCGACGGCGAGCGTAAAGGCCGTATCGAGACCAGCGGAAAGTGCCGCCAGGCCGTCAATTTCTGCCTGAATGAGCGTCTGGCCAGCCGCAATCGCAGCTGGAACTTTGGGGGATGATGTATCTGCCATAGTGCGGCGGTTAGCAGATATTGATCACAGCCTGCAAGCATTGCTCTTGACGGGGTGCCCACGCGTATGCGCCCCGCTTGGTCGATATGGAAAACGTTCAACGATCATTCTCGCTTGTTTCAGCCCTTTTGGCAGCCGTGTTAGCGCTGTCGCTAAGCGCTTGTGGAAGCCCACCCCAGGCTGACCAATGACGGCATACGGCCATCGACGCTATTTGCCAATATTAACGCGCCTGCCGGGGCCAGCAGTGTCAGGCAGGCAAGTGCTGGGCTCGATGCAATCGCGTCTGCCGCCTCCGGGTCCGCGCATTCAGTTGATGAGCTAGGGCTTGGTGGTCGGGTCCAGGTGACTGTGTTGCGGACCTACAACGCCGCTAGCAGTCGCCTATGCAAACAAGTTTTCGTCCGCCGTACATCTTTGGCAGCAGCATGCGCAGCATGCCATACGCGACGAGCGCCTCATTCACTGGGCGTGGGAACCGCCGCGTGCGTTCAATCTCATCAGCCTTGGCTGCGAGCAGCTTGGCAACATGGATAGCTTCTGAAACGGCGTCTTACAGCACGGGGTTAGTCGCCAACAGCGCCCTTAAACGCCTCTAGCACTTTGATGTGGTCCTCAAATGTCAAAAGCGAATACATCGGATACAGCATAGCCATTTGGGCGCCAAGCTTGGCCCAAGCGTCTGCGGTTTGGGACCATTTATCGGGGTCGAAGGCGTCGGCGCGGAGCCAGATTTCTATGCCGAATTTGGATTTCTCGCGCCCGAATTCATCCAGCCAGCCGTTGAGTTTCGCCACACATTCCGCTGCTTCCTCGTTTGGCTGCATGATGGGCATCCATCCATCGCCGATGCGGGCGGCGCGCTTAATGACGGCATCTGCGGACCCACCGAACCAGATCGGGATCGGCCTCTGCACTGGCCCGGGCATGATGTTAATCTCGCTGAACTCGTGGAATTCGCCCTTAAAGCTGACCAGTTCCTCAGACCAGAGCATGCGCAGCACCTCCACCTGTTCCGCCTGCTTGCGGCCACGGGTGCGCCAATCGGTTTCCAGTGCCTCATACTCCACATGGTTCCAGCCAACGCCGATGCCGAGGCGCAGACGCCCGCCTGAGAGCAAATCCGCTTCCGCCGCCTGCTTTGCGACAACGCCAGTCTGCCGCTGTGGTAGAATCAGAACGCCGCTGGAAAGGCGAATGGTGTTGGTGCAGGCCGCCAGGAAACCGATGGTGACGAACGTTTCGTGGAAGTCCTCATCTGCTGCATATGTCGGCGTCCAGCCGTTGCGCGGGGATGCGCCGAATACGTGATCCGGTACTTCGATATAGCTGTAGCCAAGGTCCTCTGCCGCTTGCGCCCAATCCTTAATTTTGGCGGGATCATTGCCGATGGTGCGCGTAGGGAATTGAGCGCAGATTTCCATGAGTCCTTATCCTTTGGCGAAAAAGCGGTTTGATGGGCGCGGTAGGCCCAGGTTTTCCCGAAGCGTAACGCCTTCATAGGCCGTGCGGTAGACGCCGCGCCGCTGCAGTTCCGGCACCACCTTATCAACGAAGTCATCCAGACCCGCTGGCAAATATGGGAACATAATGTTGAAACCGTCAGACCCACCTTCCATCACCCAGGTCTCCATTTCCTCCGCGACCGTTTTGGCCGTGCCGACAAAGGCATTGCCTGAATAGCCACCTAGGCGCCCGGCCAATTGGCGGACCGTCAACCCTTCCTCCCGCGCCAGCTTCTTCACGCGCTCCTGGCCGGATTTGCTGGCGTTGGTTTCAGGCACTTCTGGCAGAGGGTCATCGGGGTCAAATTGCGATGCGTCATGACCAAGCGAGATCGAAAGCGAAGCGATGCCGCTGTCATAGTGGACGAGGCTATCCAGCAGCGCCCGCTTCTCCCGCGCCTCATCCTCACTATCGCCAACGACGACGAGCGCGCCGGGCAGGATTTTCACGTGGTCCGGGTCCCGGCCAGCTGCTTTGGTGCGGCCTTTCATGTCACTATAGAAAGCTTGGCCATCCGCCAGATTGCGGTGGGAGCAGAACACCATCTCTGCAGTGTCCGCGGCCAGTTGCTTGCCGGCTTCAGAAGCACCTGCCTGAACGATCAACGGCCAACCCTGGACGGGACGACCGATGTTCAGTGGCCCGCGTACTTCGAAGAACTCGCCCTTATGGTTGAGTGTGTGGATTTTTTCAGGCTCAAAAAACACGCCGCTCTCAACATCCCGTGTGAAGGCATCGTCGGCCCAGCTATCCCAGAGGCCGGTGACAACGTCATAGGCCTCCCGCGCGAGGCGATATCGCTCGGCGTGGTCCATCTGGTCGGTCATGCCGAAGTTCTTGGCCGCGTCCGGGTTGGATGTTGTGACGATATTCCAACCGGCCCTGCCATTGGAGATATGGTCCAACGACGCAAATCGCCTTGCGATCATGTAGGGCGGTTCAAATGTCGTTGAAGTGGTTGCGATCAGCCCCAGATGCTTGGTGTGCATTGCAAGCGCTGGGAGCAGTGTCAGCGGATCGAAGGATGTGACCGTGGCAGAGCGTTTGAGGGCGTCCATGGGCATGTTCAGTACGGCCAGATGGTCCGCCATGAAGAAAGCGTCGAACAGGCCTGCCTCAAGCTTCTTGGCGTAGCTGATGAGTGCTTCCAGATTGAAGTTCGCATCCGGCGTGCCGCCCGGATAGCGCCAAGCGGCAGTGTGAATACTGACAGGCCGCATAAAGGCACCGAGTTTCATATGCCGCTTGGTCATGCCTTCAGCCTTTCACACGGTCCGCGATGGCGAGGATACGGTCCATTTCGCGGAGAACAGGGCGCTCGATGAGTTTACCATCAATAATAACGAGGCCTGTATTAGCTTCGCGGAATGTATCGACGATGCGGCGGGCGCGGGCGACAGTGGCGTCATCCGGCGTGAACACTTCGTTCAGCGCTGCGATCTGTTTTGGGTGAATGGAGCCTTTGCCTGAAAACCCAAGGTCACGCGCCAATGTGGCTGCTTCGACCATGCCTTCAGGGTCTTCCAAGTCCAGGAACGGCACGTCAATCGCATCCACGCCAATGCTGGCGGCTGCGTGTACAATGCGGGAGCGGGCGTATAGCAGCGGTTCCCAGGCGTTGGCGCAGCGGAGTTCTGCCGCCATATCCACGCCGCCAAAGAACAGCGCATCAATCCGGCCGCTGGAGCGGGCGATGTCATGCACAGCTTCAAGCGCAGGATTGGTTTCGATGATGACATGGAGGCGTGTGTCGTGGCCGCGCTCAGTCAGTAGGTCGTCCAGCCATTTCACCTCATCCGGCGAGCGCACTTTGGGCAGCATCAGAGCAGGCGGCGGGGTATCAGTCGCCAGCACGGCCTGCACATCCAGCAGCCCGAACTGTTCCCGCAGGCAGTTGATCCGAACAACGCGCTCGACGTCATCATCCGCTTGCGGTTCCTCAAATAGCTTGATCGCGTTGGTGCGGGCGGCTGCCTTGTACTCGGGCGCAATGCCGTCTTCCAATTCTACGCAAACGATGTCGGCGCCAGAGGCCAGCGCCTTTGGATACATTGCCGGATTGAGGCCGGGGGAGAAGATAAAGCTGCGGCGGGGCCGGACACTTGTGGGCGGCATGGGGTAGCGTATCCCTGGATTGAGTGTTGGGTACCTCAACCTAGCGGCATACGCATGCGCTGGCGACAGGCTGAGATTACTTCAGTAGTTTCAATACGGCTCTCGCAACCGCGCGGACTTCTTCTGCACCAATGCTCTTGGGCTGCGTCTCAAGCACCGTCAGCCCGTCACCCATGGCGGCGCCAAAGGCGATACGGGCGCCGATGCGCGGCTTCAGGAGTGTGCCGCCAAGTTCACTTGCCCCTTTAGCGATGGCGTCTGTAAGGCGGGCGCCGGGTGGTGTGCGGTTCAGCAGGAACGCGAGCGGGCAATTGGCGGCTTCTGCCAGTTCAGCGACTGGCTTTGATGCCCAAAGGTCCAGTGGGCTTGGCTGGACCGGCAAGATCGTCAGGTGAGCGGCGCGGAGGGCTTGGCGGGTATCAATGTCGGAATGCGGCGGAGCGTGGATCAGCACAAAATCCATGGCATCCGCGCCGCGCAATAGCCGCTCAGCGGACCCGGTGGCCAGGAATGGAGTCCACGGGCAAGTTCAATTCTGGTGAGGGCGCGTAAGCGCTGCGGATGCTGCCCCAGGCAATTAGCGTGCCTTGTGGATCTATATCCAGGAGTGTGACACGTTTGCCGGACTTAGCTAAGGCGGCGGCTAGGTGGGCGGTGACAGTCGTTTTGCCGCCGCCGCCTTTTTGTTGCGCTATCGCGATAATCCGGCCCCGCACCCTTTGTCCTCGCTTCTATTCGTATGCCTAGTGCAGACGCCCGCCAAGGGGTGTGTCGCGGGTTGGTTGGATCAGCACGACAGCGCCGTCAGCATCCGGAAATCCTAGAAGTAGGAATTGGCTTTGGAATTTGCCGATCTGCTTGTTTGGAAAGTTTACAACGCCAGCGACCAGCTTACCGATCAACCCTTCGGGCGTGTAGTGCACCGTGATCTGGGCAGATGTTTTCAGCTCGCCAATCTCTGGTCCGAAATCCACCCAAACCTTAAAGGCAGGATTGCGTGCTTCAGGATATGGCTCTGCATTGACGACGCGGCCAACGCGGATGTCGACGTTCAGAAATTCATCGAACGTTAGATTGGATTCAGGTTTTGGCAACGCTTCAACTCTGCAGACGGAGCATGTGGTAGCGACCGTTCGCCACCACTCCTGGCAATGGGAATACATCGCCGCCAGCCAGCGTCAACCGTTGATCGGAGACGATCATGCAGCCGGACGCGGCTAGAGGTTGCAGCATCGGCCCCAGCCATTCTGCAAGCACCAATGTGTCGGCTTTGTCGCCGCTGCCGATATCACCGTGGATCAGTGCGGCCTGTTCGCCGAGCTTTGCAGCGATTCCTGGAATGGTTTCGCGGAAGTCGCCTTCAATCAGGTTTTCAGGGGGGGGCATGCTGTCCGGGTGCGCCATGGCTTTGCGTTCGAAAACAACGATACGCCGGTCAGGCAGTAATTCTTTCAGGTGGTCATAGGTTCGGCCATTGCCTAGACCAAGCTCCAACACGATGCCTGGAACACCCTTAACCATCGCTGCAGCCCGGTTCAGGCAGGCGCGCTGGGCTTCCAGCCGACGGATGGCGCTATCTAAGCGGCTCACTTCGGTATTTTCGCGATCGCTTCGCGGAGTTGGTTCGTCGTATTTTCGAGGCGGCTTGCCAGCACGCGGATAACTTCGATCCCGACCTGGGGTGAGTTATTCAGCAGGAGCAGGAAATTATCTTTGGAGATTTTCAGAGCGACCAATTCGTCCTGCGCTTCAACCGTCGCCGTACGCGGGATATCAACCAGAATTGCGATTTCACCGACGATTTGGCCTGCACCCAGTTCGGCCACCTTAAGTGGGCCATTTGGTGTATTGACCAGCACATTGGCACCACCAGTGATCACGACATAAGCGGCGTCGCCATCGTCGCCTTGGCGCATCATGGTGCCGCCGGGTCTGAAAGTGACACGGTCACTAGTCATGGCTAACAGTTTCAGTTTCGCTGGCTCCATCCGCTCAAACAGAGAGATCTGGCGCAGCACATCGACTTCTTCCGCCAAAGACATCGATAGCTTCCTTAACTCGCTGGGGCGGCCACAGCCGAACCTAGCGTTTCTAAGTTAACGACCTTACCGTTTGCCACTTCAGCCGCACGGTCAAATCCCTTCAAATACTCGCCATCGCCGATGGCCCAAACGACACCGCCAGGGGCTGCCGCCAGCACGCGATCAAAGAGCGCATGCCGCGTTCGTGTGTCCATGCTATCTGTCGCGGCATTCAAGATCAGGATATCCGGCTGCTTGGCAAGCGCCCGCGCAATGGCGATCTGCTGCCGCTGTGTGCCAGACAGCCTGGACCCACCAATGCCAACCTGGAACTCCAGACCCGCTCCGACGATATCCCAGCGCAAGCCAAGCTCGTCCAAGGTTTCGTCAATCAGGCGACCAACGGTTTCAGGACCTTCAGCTTGGCCATAAGCGATTTTACCGAACAGGATATTATCCTGCACGGAAGCCACGGCGTTGAACTCAGCAGGGTCAAAGAACTCGACAGTACCCGCTAGGTCTTCCGGCATGTGCTCACGGAAGTGCTCGCGGGCCTTGATGACGCGTTCACGGATTTCGTCAGTGATAAGGCCCAAACGGTGACGGGCCGGGATGATTTTGAACGTCAATGTCAGCAACATGGATTGCTCACGGTCATTCAAGGCTTCAGCGCCGCCGCGATCAAACTTCGCCACAATGATCTGATATTCCGGCAGATCTTCGGCCTTAATGAAGCTGTATTGCTCGAACAGCGCATCACCGGGCTCTACGTCCGCGAACAATTCGAGCATCAGGGCGGCTGTTTCGCGACCAATTCCAAGCAAGTCTTCGGTCAGGCCGACTTCTTTAATCGTTGCAAGTACATAGGCATGGTCGCCAAGCGCATCTACGTTCAGCTTGTCGGAGATCACCGTGCCGAACAGCAAATTCTCAGCTAGCGAAGCGTTGTCGTTGTATTTTTTTGGGTCGTAAGGCTCGACCAGGTCTTCGCGATCTTGCTCGGCCAGAAGCGCACTTAACCGCGCCCGGGCCTCCAGAATACGGTCGCTAAGGCCATCTCTGCCTATCAAATCAACCGCACTGCGAAGGCCAAAGTCATAGACTGCACGGGTCAGACCGACTTCTTCGAGGAGGGCGATCAGGCGATCATTTGTCGTTGAAGTTTCGTCAACGCCAAGGGTTTTGTAATCGACCCAATCGTCGTTGAAGTCCTCATCCGTGTTACCGGCGCGAGCATTCTCCGCCATTTTTTCAGTGCGGGCGGCGGTTTCTTCCTCATCGATTTCTGGTGACGCCAAGGGGCGGTGTTTCAGTCCGAATAGCAGATTGGCGCGCACACTATCGGAGAATAGATATGCCGCAGGGCCGACATAAGCCAAACGACGCCCGGTGCGAGATTCTGTGAAGTCTGCCAAGTCTTCGCCGGCAATTGCGACGCGCCCGCCAGTGGGCGTCAGCAATCTCGCGAGGAGGGCGGTAAGCTCATCCTTGCCGCCGCCGGATGGGCCGGTCAGCGCCAAGCGTTCACCCGCCTTGAATTCCAGGTTCAAGTTCTGGACAGGCGTTGAAGTTTCATCTTCCTGATACGTTAGGCTTTGCGCTGCGACAGTGGCTTCGCTTGTGATCGGGCCAACGGACTCAGGCTCTTCCAGCTGTAGGCTTTCGTCCAGCATGCCGGGTGGATCAAATTGCTCGACCACCTGCTCGTATTTGATCTTGGCATCCATGTATTGCTGATAGAAGGCCAGCAATTCTTTCCAGGGTGAATTCATATCTTTGTGGGCGCTGATAACGCCGATAAGCGCGCCGATCGAAAGATTGCCTTCGATCACCAGATAGCCGCCTATGAGATAAAACAAAAATGGCGTGAACTGGGCCAGTGTATTGTTGATGAACTTGATAACGAACTTGCGCTGGTAAATCTCGAAGCGGATGTCGTAGATGCGGCCCAGGTGCATCGCGAATTCAGCGCGCATCAGGTTAGATGCATCATTGGAATGCACTTCCTGGATGCCATTGATGCTTTCGCTGATGCGTTCAGAAACACGCCGAACGGCCTGAACGCGCCGCTTGCCAAGCGCATTCACCTTCTTTTGCAGCTTTGGAATGATGTAGCCCTGGATGGGGAACATCGCCATGGCCGCACAGCCCATCATCCAATCTTGGACAATGATGAAGATCAGGAATGTAACCAGCATCCCCGCCTGGAACACAGGCTGAGCGATGGCGTCACCAATGAAGCCGCCTAAAGGTTCAACTTCCTGCGTGATCATCGGGATCACTTCGCCCTGGGATACCCGCTTGAAGTGGGGCAGCGGGAAGCGCAGCACCCGGCCATAAAGTGTGTACCGCAGGCGGCGCAGCATGCGCTCACCAAGGCGGCCCTTGGACGAGTTGATAAAGAACTTGAATCCACCATTGATGATAACGAGCAGCAAAAAGACGAAGCACATCAGTATGAGGAACGGTATTTGTTCAAACTCGAAGCCGAGCACTTCTTTGGGGAAATCACTGACGCTACCGCCAATCGCATCATTGACGATGCGCTTCACAATATCCGGCTGGAGATAAATGAATGGGAATGCCGAACAGGTGACGATCAGCAGAAATATCTGCTGCGCCTTGCTGTAACGGAATATGAAGCCGTATATCGTGCGGTCCATACCGACCCTGTTTGATGTCCCCCCGACGCCGCAAAACGCCGTCAACCGTCGGGAACATAGCGTACTAAGTTCTTCGGGTAAACGTTTAACCTTACGGCGCTATTGAAGTCCGAGTGATTGACGGCCAATAGTGTTACAGAGGCTTGGTTCTCACCCTTGATACAAACGCGAGCGGCGCAATGTCTGAAGCCAACAAACCGCATGAAGAAGCAGTCTCGCCGAAGGATGCAGACGGTGTCGCTAAAGGCGATACACCTCTTCGAATCACAGACGGCACGGCAGAGCTAGATGATGCGGTACCGGTTGAAGCGAAGCCATTGCTGCGCCGCCGGGTCGACCGAACGGCAAAGCGGTCCTTGGCCGATACACCGGCGTTTGTGTGCTACGTCATCCAGCGGTTTATCGAGGACCGGGGGCTGCAGACGGCTTCATCCCTGACATACACGTCTTTGTTGGGGCTTGTACCAATCATTGCCGTGTTCCTGGCGATCCTTTCTGCTTTTCCAGCGCTTGAAGGTGCCCGGGAACAAGTGAAGGAAATGATTTTAGCGCCGTTGGTCCCAGGGGCCGGCGAAACCGTCCGTAATGCCCTGGAGACTTTCCTTGATAATGCAAAAAGCCTTGGGACCATGGGTGTGATCGGTATCGCCGTGACGTCCATCCTGATGCTCAACACGATTGAGAGTACGTTGAACGGGATTTGGCGGGTTGCGCTACGGCGACCACTTGGCTTGAAGCTGATCGTGTTTTGGGCGCTTTTGACACTGCCGCCGCTTTTGATCGCGGCAAGCTTGTCTCTCCCCAGCTACTTTTTTCATATGGCTAATCGGGTGGATGTCTTTGGCATCGTTGACATTATGGAACAGGTGACGCCGTTCTTGATGCACGCTGTTGCGTTCACGTTTCTATTCGCCGCTACGCCGAACCGCCGTGTTCGTATTCGCGACGCATTGCGCGGAGGATTGGTTGCATCGCTGCTATTCGGGTGCCTGAAGGCTGGGTTCGGATTCTATGTGGCTTCGGCCACCAGTAACCAGACGATTTATGGCGCCCTTGCCGTTATTCCGGTCTTTCTATTGTGGATTTACCTGTCCTGGACGGTGATTCTGATCGGCGCAGAGGTCGCAGCCGCCTTACCAGAATGGCGCGGCGCACTTGCGGCAGAGCAGCGCCGCCGTTTGACCTCTGGCGAGCGACTTGTGGCTGCCGTCGGCATTCTGAAAGTACTGTGGCGCGCAAGCCTGGAGGGCAGGGCTGTCGACCGGGATGATATTGAAAGCGTTTTGCGGGGCAGTACGGCTGACCTTGGTGCCGTTGTCGGACGCTTGGTACAGCTCAATCATGTCGTTGTCACAGAGAATGGCGGCTTGGCGTTAACGTCTGATTTGGATGAAGTGTCGCTTTACGCGCTGCAGCGAGAGCTAGGCCTGGCGCTGGAGGAAACCGAGCAATTCCGCGACGCCATCGTCAATGAGGCACCGGACCTTAACGTTCCGGAGTTAGCAGTCCTCATGGCAGAAGCCGAGGCCGCCAAAGCCAAGATCATGGCGCGGTCGATTAAGCGGCTAGCGGATCATTAGTCACCGGTAACAAACGGCCAGAGCTCATCGGCACCGCGGGCTGCAACTATACGGCCGAGCATAATGGCCCAATGGCTTTCATTGCCAAACTCATCGCGCCACGCCCAAAGGCGGCGGGTTGCGTGGTGCAAGCTGTGTTCATAGGTGAAGCCCATAGCACCATGGGTTTGGTGGGCGATGGCCGCGCCGCGCGTTGCGGCCTCACCAACACGGATTTTAGCGGCTGCAATTTCAGCCAATGCGCCTATGCCCAGGCCTGCTGTGCGTGATACGGCTTCTGCTGCTGCATCTGCGGCAGCGCCGGCGGCTGCGGCCTCGCCCGCGAGTTCAGCCAAGCCATGTTGGATTGCCTGGAACTTGCCGATAGGGCGACCAAACTGGCTGCGTTCCAGCGAGTATTGTACGGATTGATCCAGAATTTTCTCTAGCCCTCCGGCCATTTGCATAGAACGGACCGCTGCACCCATAGCAACCAATGAGGCTTCATCCAGGCCCTTAGGTGCTGGTGCGGTTGCAATAGCTTTCGCACAATCAAACGAAACATCGTCCGCCGGTTCGCCAGCCAGATTGATATTTTCGCGGATTGTGCAATCAGCCTGTTTCACAAGAGCGACGACAGCTTTGTCCCCCTCTCGTGCCAAAACGACGATGTGGTCAGCATTGCGCCCAAAGGGAACGTGGCGTGCCGTGCCGGTCAAACCGCCATCCGCCGCAATTACAATCCGGGCGTCCGCCTGGGTTGGCGCGATTGTCATGGGGCCCTGAGGCATTTGCAGTTTTGCGAGGCTCAGCATCCATGCCGCCAGCAAAGTTTCAGCCAGTGGGGCGGGGACTGAGAACCGGCCTGCGGCTTTCAACAGTGCGAACCCGTCCAGCATATCAATGCCAGCGCCGCCGAGGGTTTCATTACCCCAAGCGAGTGTGAGGCCGGATTCTTCCAGCGTGTTCCAAAGGTCCGTTGGCCACTCGCCAGCTTCAGCGGCATTGATAACGCCGGGCTCCGACATGTCCTGGAAAATTCGGGTTGCGGCGTCGACGATCAGATTGTCTTCGTTGCTCATGATATTTACCTGAATCTCAATATGTCAGCGAAGGCCAAGCTGGCGCGCGACGATGCCGCGCAGCACTTCATTGGTGCCGCCGCGAATGGTGGAAGAAGGAACGCGCAAAAGGCCCTCAGCCATGGTGCGGGCGAAATCATCCGTAGATTGGCCAAGCGGCTCAGTCGGTTGGACCTGCCTGATGTCGTTCAGTAGCGTGCTCTCGTAACGGGTGCCGATATCCTTGACGAGCGCCGCTTCCACCGTTGGTGATCCGCCTTCCTGCAATAGCCCGGACACGCCAAGTGACATACGGCGCAACGATTTCAGCCGCGCAACCGATTGGCCAAGCATGAGGGCTTCGCGATCATCAGGCTCATTGCCGATCTTGCGTGCAGCCTCGGTCAACACAATTGCGGATGACAGGAAACGTTCTGGGCCGGATCGTTCCAACCCCAGCTCGCTTGTAACCTGGTGCCAGCCATCGCCCTCTTCACCAAGCAGGCAGTCGTCTGGCACGAATGCGTCCGTGAAATGGGTTTCGTTGAAATGCTCGTCGCCAGCCATATTCTTGATGCCGCGAATTTCGATACCTGGGATTGAAAGATCAATCAGGAACTGGCTCAAGCCTTCATGACGGTTCTTTTCGTCACGGGTGCCGCCGGTGCGGACCGTCGCGATCATGTAATGGCAGAAATGCGCACCTGATGACCAGATTTTGGTGCCGTTGATCTTATAGCCGCCATTCACCTTCATCGCTGTCGTGCGGAGTGAAGCAAGATCGGACCCGGAGCCAGGCTCACTCATTCCGATAGCGAAATGGCATTCGCCGGCTGCAATGCGCGGCAGGATGGTTTTTTTCTGTTCTTCCGTGCCGTTCTTCAGGATCATGGGGCCGGACTGGCGGTCTGCCACCCAATGGGCAGAGACCGGCGCGCCTGCTGCGAGCAGTTCCTCCGTCACCACGTAGCGTTCCATGCTGGATCGTTCATGACCGCCATATTGTTTCGGCCAAGTCATGCCGAGCCAGCCTTTCTGGCCAAGCTTCCGGCTGAATTCCAGATCGACGCCAAAGCCCCATCCATCTGCAACAGGCACGAAACCGCTGGATGCTTTCTCCGCAGCCAGAAAGTCACGAACTTCCTGTTGCAGGGCTTTAAGTTCAGGCGTGAATTCCACATCTGGAAAGCGAAAGGCGTTGCTAGACATAATGGGTATTCTCCAAAGGAAAGCGGTTGCATAGAGACTAGGCGAAGGCCGCGCGCTGTCCAAGGGGTGCGTTATTGCGTCCGGGGCGCTGCCCGGCTGCCGCCTGCGGCTTCATCCGCCATCTCAAGCAGCCAGTCGCGGAATGTCATCGCAGCCTGGGTTTCTGCTGTGCTTGAGGTCATGATGATCCAGTAGGCGTAGTCTGCAGGGTGGACGATTTCGAATGGGCGTACCAGCAGGCCTTGCGTAAATGCGTCATCAACAAGTGCACTTCGGCCAATGGCGATGCCCTGGCCCTGAATGGCTGCTTGGTTGATCAAGATGGTTTTTGTGTAGCTTGGCCCGGCCGGTGGGGGGAGGACCAATCCCGGCAAGTGCGAACCAAGGCGCCCATGCGTTCCAAGGCTCACCCGGATGATTCAGCAAGTCACGGATTTGCGGATGGTCATCGATATCTTTCAACCGGTGGAGCGGCGTTGGCCCGTTGACCAGGGCTGGGTTGCATAAGCGGTAGAGGTCTTCCTCCAGAAACGGTTCCGATTGCAGTCCATCAATTACAGCACCGAATCCATAGCGGATTGCTATATCAGCTTCGCCTCTGCGGATACCAGCATTGCGGGGGGTGGCGTCGACCAGAATGTGGATGTCCGTGTAGCGGCGGCGGAAATCTGGCAGGCGCGTGTTCAGCCAGCCGAATACAAATGACGCCAGCATTGATACGGGCAAGCGGGTGCGTGGCTGCATTCCTGCACGGGCGTTTGCGGTGACTTCCAGGATGCGCGCGAACCCGTCAGCCAGGCCGGGCGCATATGCGGAGCCCATATCCGTCAGCGCTAACTTACGCCCGGCGCGGCGGAACAATTCCTCGCTTAAATCGTCCTACAGCGTCTGAATTTACTGGCCGAGGGCAGCGGGCGTGACGGAGATACCTTCGGCAGCGCGCTTGAAGGAATCGAGGTGGGCTGCGGGCTCGAAGGCACCCAGAGAGATTAGGGATGGGAGGCGCACGCTCTACTCATTAGAAAAACCATATTTATATCTATGAACATATGGAGACCTCGGCATAACTCATCATTTTGTCCAAATTTGTTTAAAAACGGTGATGCAAAAGGAATTCACGACGTAACCGCCGCTTTTCGTATCCGCGGTCGATTTGGATCATCAGATTTTGCAGGACTT
>Ga0315331_10002255_pt1 | contig 14665 bp, 11 predicted proteins | sample M160m34915metaG_FD_203456 | JGI IMG/M metagenome (GOLD analysis project Ga0315331, IMG submission 203456) | Ammonia-oxidizing marine archaeal communities from Monterey Bay, California, United States - M1 60m 34915 | ecosystem: Environmental > Aquatic > Marine > Intertidal zone | place: USA...
CACGAATGTGTCCTGCTATATGAAGTGGCATTCCGTTCGAATTCAAAATCGCGTCACCATGGGGCTCTCCAAGACTGCGAAAAGAGATCGCTTTTAATCTCCCCCCGGTTTCTCCCGTCAAAAAACAGCGAACGTGGTTCTCACCCACCACATCTGCTTTCGCCACCCGGGCAGCGGGTAGTACGAAACGTGGTTCGAGGTTTCCCGCCCCGAACGGGGCGATGCGTGCAAGATCCAAAGCAAGTTCTGCAGTAGCTCCCGCCGGTTGCACCGCCGCATCAATCATTAAGCGTCGAACAACGCCGCCCGGGCCCACTTGCAGTTCGATATGATCGGCCAGGAACTTTCGAAACGCGAATTCATTGTCTTCACTAACCGAAAACCCAGCTGCCATCGGATGGCCACCACCGTTCACCAACAAGTCGGATTGACGAGCCGCGATCACGGCGGATCCGAGATCAACGCCGGTGATCGAGCGCCCCGATCCTTTTCCCAATCCGCCTTCCCAGGCGACGACACAAGCGGGTCGATTGTATCTTTCCTTCAATCGACTCGCTACGATACCGATGACCCCAGCATGCCAATTTTCCGCCGAAGCATAGACCAGACCATCGTCCATCCCACCACGCTCAACTTGATCGACGGCTTCTTCAAGACAGATGGTTTCAAGTTCGCGGCGCTCCTTATTCCAAGCGTCCAATCGCAACGCCATTTCCCGCGCTTCGTCTTCATTCGCGGTCGTCAACAAGTGGGCACCAAGTCCCGCTTCACCAACCCGGCCTCCGGCGTTGACGCGTGGCCCTAAAATGAAACCCGCATGATAAGTCGTTGGCGCTTCATCGACCGAGGCCACATCCGACAAAGCCCGAATGCCAATGTTATCCCGGCGCGCCATAACTTTTAGGCCCTGTGCTACCAAGGCCCGGTTCAAGCCAACCAGCGGCACTACATCGCAGACGGTTCCAAGCGCAACCAAATCGAGCCACTGCATCAAATTCGGCTCCGCTCGGTTTTGGTAATGTCCTAAGGTACGAAGCTTTCGATTTAGCGCGATGACTAACAGGAAGGCTACACCGACCGCCGCCAATTGACCCATGGCGCTGTCATCATCCAAGCGGTTCGGATTCACGACCGCCACCGCTTCCGGTAGGCGTGGTTCCGCCGCGTGATGGTCGACGACGACGACGTCGATTCCCGCTTCCGCCGCGCCAGCCAAAGGATCGAAAGCCGTGATACCGCAATCGACCGTTACGATGACACCTACACCACTCGACTTCATCCCGAGAAGCGCCGGTAGATTCGGGCCGTATCCCTCACGCAATCGATCCGGCACGTAAATATCTACCCGGCCACCAACGGAGTGTACGAACCGATGCAAGAGAGCGGAGGAAGTCGCGCCATCGACATCGTAATCGCCGAAAACGCCGATTGTCTCACCTGACAAAATGGCCTCAGCCAGACGTTCGGCAGCCTTTTCCATGTCCTGCAATCGAGCGGGATCAGGGAGCAGACTTCTCAACGAGGGGCTTAAGAATGTGTCGGCTGTATCAATGCTGACGCCGCGCGCTACCAGGAGACGCGATACAATATCCGAGAGACCGTGACGTTGGCTCATGGCGTTTGCGGAGCGGTCATCGGAATCGCTCGATTCCCAGCGCTTACCAGTATATGAGCGCTCTACTCCGAGAACGACATTCCCGCTTTCACTCATTCGTTTTCCAAATACTCCGGACGCTTACGGTCGAAGTTATGGTTGGCTTCAATAACGCGGACCGTACCGGTCTTGGAGCGCATAACCATTGATTGGGTCGAAGCACCGTGGGCGGAGAAGCGCACACCACGCAGCATCGGGCCATCGGTCACACCCGTGGCGGCGAACATCACATTACCGCTCGCAAGATCCAATATATTGTATTTGCGATCAAAATCTGTGATCCCACAGCGCGACGCTCGTTCCCGTTCGTCATCGTTCCGGAACAACAACCGGCCCTGAATTTGACCGCCGATGCACCGAAGTGCTGCCGCTGCCAAAACACCTTCCGGCGCACCGCCGCTGCCGATATAGATATCGATTCCGCTATCTTCTTGCGAAGTCGCCATCACGCCGGAGACGTCGCCGTCGGATATTAACAAAATACGCGCGCCGGTCTCTCGGACGGCCTTGATTAAATCCATGTGGCGAGGGCGATCCAAAATACAGGCGACGACATCGGTGATACGCTTGCCTTTGGCCTCGGCCAAATCTTTAAGATTTTCCGCCGGCAATTTGTCCAGATCAACGATGCCATCCGGCAGGCCGCCGCCGACGGCGATCTTATCCATATAGACATCGGGCGAATTCAAATAGCCGCCCTCTTCCGCCAAGGCGATGACCGTTAACGCATTCGGTCCGCCCGTCGCTGTAATTGTCGTTCCTTCCAAAGGATCGAGCGCAATATCGATTTTGGGGCCGGTTCCCGTGCCGACTTTCTCTCCGATATACAGCATCGGAGCTTCGTCACGCTCGCCCTCACCAATGACTACCGTTCCATCGATCGACAGGCTATTGAGTGCATTTCGCATGGCATCGACCGCAGCCTGGTCAGCGGCTTTCTCGTCGCCCCGTCCCATCCACCGAGATGATGCTAGAGCAGCTGCTTCTGTAACGCGGACAGCCTCGAGCGCCAAGTTTCTTTCCATCACATTCGCATCTTTAGTCATTCTCGTATCCCTCACGACTTTGCCGGCGGTTTATCCCCGTTCGGTTTGTCAAAAATTCTCGATCCGTATCATATGCGGTGTCTCGCGAACCGCATCTAATTTCCCAAACGCCGCCAACACTTCCTGTATGGCGGCTTCGCTTGTCTCGTGCGTTGTCATGACAACCGGAACGGCTTCCGTCTCCGATCGCGACCGCTGAATAACTCCTTCGATAGATATTTTTTGGTTAGCTAATTCAGCAGCAATCTCCGCAAATACACCGGGTTGATCATCCACCATCAGCCGTACATAGTAGGCACCTGAGTGATCCTTAAGTGATGCAGGAGCTGACGCGGTTAAGGACGCCGCTGGCACGCCGAATGTATAGACCGGACGTCCGGAAGCAATATCCACGAGATCGCTAACCACGGCGGAAGCCGTCGGACCACCACCCGCACCTCGACCTTCCAATACTGTCGTGCCAACGAAATCACCTTCCGTCACCACCGCATTGAAGACACCCTCGACACCGGCGATCGGCGCACTTTCGGGCACCATCGCGGGATGGACACGTTGTTGAATACCGTGTTCCGTCTGCTCGCAAATGCCTAGCAACTTGATCCTGTAGCCAAACTCACCGGCATACTCGATATCTTCAGCTGCGATATGGCGGATACCTTCGATATGAATACTCTCAAAATCAACTTCGGTCCCATACGCGACACTGGTCAAGATCGCGAGTTTATGCGCCGCATCCACACCGTCAATATCGAAGCTGGGGTCGGCTTCCGCATAGCCCAATTCCTGTGCCTCCGAGAGCACGTCATCGAAAGCTCGGCCGCTCTCGCGCATAGTCGTTAAAATATAATTACAGGTACCGTTAAGGATGCCATGCAAGCTACTGACTCGGTTCCCCGCCAGCCCTTCTCGCAGCGCTTTGATAACCGGAATACCACCGGCGACAGCCGCTTCGTAGGCCAGCACCACACCCGCTTCTTCCGCTGCCTGGGCCAAGGCCGTCCCGTGAATTGCGATTAAGGCCTTGTTCGCCGTCACAACATGACGGCCCGCTGCGATGGCCGCATTGCAGGTCTCTAGCGCCGAGCCTTCACTGCCGCCGATTAACTCGACAACCACATCGACGTCGGCGTCCCGCGCCATTGCTACCGGATCGTCGAACCAAGTATGTCCCGAAAGATCCAATCCACGATCCTTGTTGCGATCCCGAGCGGAGACCGCGACCACTTCCAGCCCCCGGCCACACCGCACAGACAACAAAGCCGACTGCTTTTCCAAAAGCTCGATTGTTCCCGCGCCGACCGTTCCCAATCCCGCAATGCCAAGCTTTAACGGCGCGCTCATTCGCCGACCACCCGAATAGCATTCTGGTTGGCGCCGGTATTTACACCGGACTGTGCGAACAACGTCTTAATATTGCGGATGGCTTGCCGCGTCCGATGTCTATTTTCTACCAATCCAATGCGCACGAATCCTTCTCCATATTCCCCAAAACCGGCGCCCGGAGAGACCGCCACTTTCGCTTCATTCAATAACAGTTTCGAAAACTCAAGCGATCCAGCTTCCCGGAAGGCGGGCGGGATCGGTGCCCAAACGAACATTGTCGCTTTCGGGCTTGGAATTTCCCATCCGGCGGAGGCTAACCCCTCGACCAAAACATCGCGGCGTGCTCGATACATATCCCGCATGTCTTCGACGCAGTCCTGCGGTCCGTTCAACGCCGCGGTCGCCGCTACCTGGATAGGCGTGAAGGCGCCATAATCCAGGTACGATTTCACACGCGCCAGAGCGGCGATTAGCGTCTCATTGCCTGCGGCGAAACCGATCCGCCATCCGGGCATCGAATAGGTCTTGCTGAGAGAGGTGAACTCAACCGCCAAATCCCGCGCCTTCGGGATCTCAAGGATCGATGGCGGTGGATTGTCGTCGAAATAGACTTCCGAATAAGCCAGGTCGGAAAGTATGAAAATTTCATGGTAGTGGCAGAAATCGACGACCTCCTGATAGAAGTCCAATCCTACTGTTTCCGCCGTCGGGTTTGACGGATAATTCAGCACCACTGCCAGCGGCTTCGGTATCGAATGATCGACGCCGCGCTTCAATGCAGCCATGAACTCCTGTCGCGCTTCCGGCGTCGAGACGTAAGCCGGTAGATGACGCACCACACCGCCCGCAATGATAAACCCGAATGCATGGATCGGATAACTCGGGTTTGGTGCCATGACAATATCGCCGGGACTGGTGATCGCTTGGGCAAGGTTCGCCAACCCTTCCTTCGAGCCGAGGGTCACGATGACTTCTGTTTCAGGATCAATTGACACGTCAAAACGGCGCTCGTAATAGGCTGATAACGCGCGTCTCAATCCTGGAATTCCACGGCTATTGGAATAGCGGTGCGTCTTTGGATTGCGCACTGACTCTACCATCTTCTCGACGATGTGTTCCGGGGTCGGCGTATCCGGATTTCCCATCCCGAAATCGATGATATCGTCGCCGTTAGCGCGCGCTGCCGCCTTCATCTGGTTGACTTCGGCAAAGACGTAAGGAGGCAGCCGTTTGATCCGATAGAATTCTTCCTGCATTCGCTATAACCACTCCGACCGAGGTCAGGACCTTTCGAGATAATCGATAAATATTTCCGTTCGCCTATTATGCGCTGCCCCCGTTCGGGACGTTTCGGCGTAGACCGGAGCCCGGTCGCCTTCCGCGACGACTTCCAACTTCTCTGGAGGAATGCCCTGGCGGATCAATTCATTCGCAACTGCATTCGCCCGCTTCAGCGAAATTTTGAAATTCACCGCTTCACGTTGCGCAGAATTGAATGTCCGAACGCCCATGCTGGAATGCCCGATGACCCGCACGCGTCCACCCATTTGGCCGAACACATCGGTTACGGCCTGGAGTATGGAGCGGTCTTGCGTCGACAATTGTGCAGAGCCATCGCCGAAATAGATTGTTCCAACCCGTAACGATTTTTGAACGCCTTGCGACCTTTGCGTTACCGGCGCAACGGGAGCGGACGTGGACCGGCTGACGCTCGCTGGATTCGGTGGGCGAAGAGCGACCGTCCGTTCATTGAGCGAACCGCCAATCGGTGTCGCCACCGGCGGCGGTTTAGGAGCTTGATTAGGTTGCCCGATTGGTGTTGCAAACTGACGTCGAGCAACGGGAGCCGTGACCGGGCGTGTTGCCGGGACCGCCGGGCGTGAAACCACGGGTCGTCTGACCGCTCGTGCCACCCTGACAGGCGGCGCCGGTGGGGCGATGGTCGGCGCGCGCACTAAAGCCGACGGCCTTGAGACGGGAGGCGCCGAAGCAACCGTTGGCGCGTGACGCGCAGCAGGTGGACGAATTGGAGCTGGCGGGCGGGCCACGGTAGGTGTGCGCACAACTGTCGGCGGTGAGACGATACCCTGATTGGCGACCGGTGCCGGCCGTCGAACCACGGGCGCTCGGACACTAGGTGCGCGAACACTCGGCGTACGAACTGCAGGAGTGGGAACTGCGGGCGGACGTATGGCCGGGGGACGTATCGCTGGGGGCGGCGCCACCGTTCTGGCGGTCGGACGGGCCACGGGACGTGTAATCGTCGGCGGAAGGACACGCGCCACTGACGGACTCGCCTGTCGCCGCAACGTCGCAGGTGGCGAGACTGGGCGGCTCGGCGTAATCGTGCTGGGTGCCCGCGGCTGTCCACCAAAGACCGCCGTGCTCTGACGCAGCTGCTGATTGGAATATCGCGCATTGGCGGTATCGGCCGCCAAACCTTCTGCAATTTCTTTCGTCTGCTCCTCAGAACTTGGCCTTTCCGGCCGTCCGGGAACGGAACCCAACTTCGGGAAACCTTTTTGCGTGGCGGAAGGTTTCCCGGCGGCAAGTGGCTTCTTCTGCTTGTGCTTGTGCTTGTCCTCGTCACCGTCGCCGAACCAGTTAACCGGGTTCAAGTTACGCACGACTGTTCGTGTCGTATCGCCGACGCTGCTGCATGACGCAACAACACCGCCTACGGCAATGACGAGCAGCACGCGCACGCATAGGCGCGCGGCGTTTGCCGATGACAACATATTCCACCAATTGGCAGGATTATGCATTTTCAGCCTCAACATCTTGTGTTTCCCGTATCACTGAAATCCGTTTATATATTTTAGCATGACCGACTGCCAGCCTTCATGCTAGAAGCCTTCGATCAAATCAATACATCTTGCCCCTAATCGTACGCGGATTCCACCTGGAGGACGCAAATAACCGCATTCGGCGGGTCGCCTGCCGAATGCGGTTATGTTAACGATAGGCGAACATAAATGGCTGGCCGTCATAATGTCCGAAACGAACAAAGACGAGAACGAATTACCCGACCCGGCCAAATACGCGGAACTGATGACGAATTTGACGGAAAAGAGCCAAAAAATTGTCACGGCTTTCCTCGAACGCCACTCGCCGACGGATACGGGACAAATCGACCCTCTAAACGTCAGCGAAGCGTTCATTGAATTGACCCGCCAGATGTTGAACAATCCAGCGAAGCTCGTCGAGGCGCAAGTCTCCCTTTGGCAAGATTACATGTCGCTTTGGCAGTCCACCGCACGCCACGCCCTTGGTGAAGAGAGCGAACCGGTGACGGCGCCAGAAAAGGGCGATAACCGCTTCCGCAACGACGCTTGGAATGACGAAGGCCTCTTCGACTTTATCAAGCAATCCTATCTACTAACGTCGAAATGGATTCAAACCACGGTTCACGATGTCGACGGACTGGACAAGAAAACCGCTAAAAAGGTGGATTTCTACACCCGTCAATACGTGGATGCGCTCGCCCCGACGAATTTTTTACTCACCAATCCACAAGCCCTTCAGGAGACTTTTGACAGCAAGGGCGAGAACTTGCTCAAGGGACTTGAAAATCTGCTGGCGGATTTGGAGCGCGGCAAAGGCAAGCTCAACATCAAGATGGTCGACGAAGAGGCCTTCGAAGTCGGTGGTAATCTTGCGACCTCGCCAGGCAAAGTCGTCTTTCAAAATGAACTAATGCAACTTTTGCAATTCAGCCCGTCGACCGAGACGGTCGCGAGTGTCCCGTTGCTTATCATTCCGCCGTGGATCAACAAATACTACATCCTGGATCTGCGCGAGAAAAATTCCTTCATCCGCTGGTCCGTCTCTCAAGGGTTGACAGTATTTTGCATCTCCTGGGTAAATCCGGGCGGGAAGCTGTCGCAAAAATCCTTTGAAGATTACATGATCGAAGGACCGCAAGCCGCCCTCGCCGCGATCGAAGCGGCGACCGGATCGCGAGATGCGAACGTCATTGGCTATTGCCTGGGCGGCACGCTGCTGGCCGCGACCCTTGCCTGCATGCGGGCCAATAATGACGACCGCATCAAATCGGCAACGTTTTTCACCAGCATGGTCGACTTTGAGGAACCGGGTGAGCTGGGCGTCTTCATCGATGACGATCAACTCGCCTTAATCGATGAGAAAATGAAGGACACGGGATATCTAGATGGCAGCGAGATGGCGTCGACCTTCAATATGTTGCGCGCCAACGACCTGATTTGGTCCTTCGTCGTGAACAATTATCTCAGGGGCAAAGACCCGTTTCCTTTCGACCTGTTGTATTGGAATTCGGATTCCACACGGATGCCTGCGGCCATGCACAGTTTCTATCTCCATAAGATGTATCGCGAAAATAAACTCGTGGAGCCGGGCGGCCTCACCTTCATGGACACACCGGTCGACTTAAGGTCCATCGATACACCGACCTTTATCCTGTCGACACGGGAGGACCATATCGCCCCCTGGAAATCGACCTACCGGGCAACCCAGCTCTATAAAGGACCGGTTACCTTTACTCTGGCCGCTTCCGGACATATCGCTGGGGTGGTCAATCCGCCGGAGCCGGGAAAATATGACTATTGGACAAACTCCAAGAAACCAAATGACCCAGAAGCTTGGTTCAAGGGTGCCAAACAACACAATGGTTCCTGGTGGCCGACATGGCGAAAATGGCTGAAGCAATTCGAAGGCGATAAAACCGCCGCCCGAATACCGGGAGCCGGCAACCTGCAAGTCCTCGAAGATGCGCCCGGCAGTTACGTCAAAGTCCGAACCCTATCAGATTGAAAGAAAGAAGGACGACTGCGATGAGTGGATTCCAGGTACTGCGCACCAACCATACAAGCTTCACCGTATCCGATCTTGATCGGACTTGCGGCTTTTTCGTCGAAGCGCTGGGTTTTGAAGTCATTTCCCGAGCGCCACGCGACCCAGCCGTCATTCGTGACATCACAGGCGTCGAGGGTGCGGATATTGAGGTCGCCTATGTTCAAGGCCCAGGGCACCGCTTGGAATTGATCCAATATCTGGCACCCGTCGAGCGTGAAAAAATAGAGGCTCGCCCCTGCGATACAGGTTTCGCACACCTTGCCTTTGATGTGACGGATATAGATGCGGCCATCGCCGCGTCACAGGTCTATGGCTTCCGTCCGATAAACTTACCGACACCGATCGACAAGGGCCCGAACGCCGGCAGCTGCGTCGTCTACCTCCGCGACCCGGACGGTGTCACCATCGAGTATATCGAAAAAGACGAGTGATCGAACCGCTCAGGATTTCCCGAGCGGAGACTAAATCTTCCCTATTTCGCCACCTCAACCACTGCCGGCTCATCGAACCCCGGCAGAATGCGTGTCAATCCTTGCTTGAGCAAACTCTCCCGCATCGCATTGCCGTTTCCCGCATGAGCAAACATTCTGGAAGCTGGGGTTGGCGACGCCACTTCGGGCCAATAACCAGGCTGCGGTCCGGCGCTCTCCGCGACCATGGGCAAAGGATCGTCACCCTCGATGGCCGACGCTTTCAGAATTTCCATGCAATCCCAACAAGCCTCGAGTGGGATATTGTTCGGGTAAAAATAGATCGACCACATAGTGCAATGATCGACCGCGCCCGACACTCCGAAGCCTAACGCATCGAGCCTGTCCTTCAACACGAATAACGCTTACTTGCTTTCCACGGCGAAGGAGACGTGATCGAACCCAATTGGCACGCGCGTCGGCTCATCATGGGATCTCCCCCGCCGCATCGGGCTCGCTCCGGCGTATTCAAAGAAGGCGGCCTGTCCCGTCCCCATTTGGAAGAAATAGTGCCGATATCCGTCGTGTCCGATTCCGGCCTGAAGCGTCATACTCAGAAGATTGCGATAGAAACGCACGGCCTTCGTCATGTCATCCGTGATGAACGCCAGATGATTAAGTCCCTTGATCAGCATATGCTGTCCTCCTCGCGTACTGCGTTGGACGGGACTCTCTCACAAGCCGAATTCAGGCGCGAGACAATTGGTCGTGCGTTTGTGCAAACCGATTTGCGAAAATGCAAAACGTCCGATGCTTTTACCCGGCAGGTGGCGCGACCGAGAGACGGCCCACAACGCCGTGCTTTTCGATCAACCCTTTCACAAAACCGTTCTCCTTCATCTCCTCGACAAAATCCCGCAAGTAAGAGGCCGCCGCTACGCGATCCGGTTTCGTACCCATTGCTTGTTGGACGGCCGTGAATTGACCATCGAGGATGCGTGCGCCGGGCAACTTCTCGATGTCCGTGATCAAGCGCGGCCGCAATCCAGCTAAGGCTTCAAGTTTTTCCTCTACGAAAAGATCAAACGACCCATCGAGACCTTGTGCCAGTTTCAGCTCGGCTTTTTGGATATTGTCGCTGAGCCACAGCTCATACGCGCTACGCGCCGACACCGAAATACGGTTGCCCGGTTGATCAACTTCCGCGATCGACTGAATGGGCGAGCCCGCGGGGACGATATAGGTCGCTTCGATCTCGACATAAGCTGCGGTGAAAGCGATAGTCTTCGCCCGTTCCGGCTCGGCGCCGATATTACCGATATCCCATACGTCATCCGCGGCGGCATCTGCCAACTCGCCCGGCGTGGCGAACGGCACCAACTGGCAGTCGACTTCGAGACGTCGCGCTAACTCGCGAGCCATATCTGGCGAAACACCATCGGGATCACCGGAAGCAGTTTTGCCGGTGACGAGCAGGAAATTGCCCATGTTGATGGCGGCGCGTAAAACGCCGGTCGGCGCCAATTGTGAACGAACTTCTGAAGACATGAGTGGATTCCTAATATCGTTGTTCTGCCTATGAATATTGAGGGAGCCGCCGTTCCGGCAAGCTCACATCGAAGCCATCAATCCGTGGAAGAATCCTCGACCATGCTCGGCAACCCTTCGAGTAATAATCATGGCACGATACGCAGGTTGTCAGCACCCGGTTCAATTCATCTGCGGGCCCGTGACATTTCAGGTATGCTTTCAGTTTCGGGAGCAGAATATCAGAGGATTCCGTCGACAACCTTGCGTTATGACATTCGCCACAATTGACCATTCTATGCGAACCGTGATCAAATTCCCAAGACAATCAGCGAAGTTGAAAATATCTCCGGCGCAATTGAAGAAGCCGTCCTCCAACAAGGCGATGCCACGAACGAAATCGCGCGCAGTATTCAAGACGCGGCCTGCGCGGCACAATCGCTGACGGAGCCAGTGCAGCGTGTCTTCCAAGAAACAGAAACGACGAATGCGCTGACCAACGACGTCCACAAAGCTTTAACGCAAATCACAGAGGATATGCCTAACCTCAAAACCTCCGTAATCGCCGTGGTCCGACAGTCGACCGATGAAAATTTTTTTTCGAATGCCGATACCGCAACCACCGACGATGGTACATAGACATCGGAAAAAGTGCCTGAAGAAACAGCGGACGATGAGTTGGTGACACCTGCCGAAGCCGCCACTGCCTTGTTGTTTGCCGCACGTCTATCTGGCCACTCTTGCTCCCTAAGGTATATCACTACTGACAAGACCGAGTAGAAGATGGAATCCGATGACCAATACACTCCTGACCCGCCATGATCCGGCGGAAGCGCAAATTTTTCATGCAAATGGTACTTGGGGCGACGAAACCCACTACCGCCTTTTGGCCAAAAACGCTGCGGCGCGCCCGAATGCATTCGCGTTACGCGATGGCGCCCGGCGTCTCACGTGGTCGGAGCTGGTGCATTGGGTCGATGTGATGTCCGCCGATCTCGCCGCGCAAGGATTGCGCGCGAATGACCGCGTCTCTCTCTGGGCCTCGAACCGAATTGAATCGGTGGTCATGTATTTGGCGTGTTCGCGCAACGGATATGCCTGTAATCCGTCGCTCCACCGCACCTACACTGTAGACGAGATCTCCAGTCTACTGGATCGCCTTTCGACGAAGGCCATTCTCGTCGAAGAAGGCTGGGGAGCGGATGTCTCCCGGCACGATCCGTTCGAAGCACTGGGAAGCCTACCGGCCATGCGAAAGGTCTATCGCGTCCCTGCCACGCGCGAAACTGGGCTAGAATTTCCGATCACCAAGCCCGCAGATATCGAGCTTCCCGCAAGTAACGAGAATCCCGATAAAGTATGTTACCTGGCTTTTACGTCGGGTACGACCGGCACGCCGAAATGCGTCATGCATTCCGACAACACACTACTCGCGAATGCCCGGGACATGGTGCGCGATTGGAAGCATGATGAGACGTCGCGGCTGTTATCGCTCAGCCCCCTTTCCCACCACATCGCTTGGGTTGGCATTGCCCAATGGCTGTTGTTCGGCGGCGAGTTCGTGACCGATGACCCTCCGGCGGGCGTCTCGAAATTGGATTGGATACTGGAGACCGAGCCGACCTACATCATGGGGGTCCCGACCCACGCCATGGATACGCTGGCCGAAATGCGTAAGCGCGGCTTGGAGAAGATGGGCACCGTGAAGGTCTTTTACATGGCTGGCGCACCCATCCCGCCGGCCACCGCGCAGTCATTTGTCAAGATGGGCGTCACGCCGCAGAACGTCTATGGCATGACGGAAAACTCATCCCATCACTACACTTGGCCCGACGACCCCCAGGTAACCATCTGCGAGAGTTGCGGGCGTGGTGGTAAAGCGTACCGGCTGAAGATTTTCGACCCGGAGAATCCTGATATTGAAATGCCGCAAGGCGAGGTTGGTCATATCGCCGGCAAAGGTGCTTGCCTCATGCTCGGCTATTTCGATAATCAGAAAGCCACCGAGAAAAGTTTTAACAAGGACGGCTGGTTCCTTTCCGGCGATCTTGGCTTGATCGACGCAGATGGCTGCCTTCGCTTCGTCGGCCGGCTTAAAGATATTATCATCCGGGGCGGCAAGAATATTCATCCAAAAAAGATCGAGGACTTGGCGATCAAGCATCCGAATGTCGAAAAAGCCGCTGCTTTCCCGGTACCCGACGGACGACTGGGGGAACGCGTTTGCCTCGCGGTCCTGTCGACCGGCAGCGAACCCGAAGGGCAAGATGTTCTCGGTCACTTGTTCGGACACGGCTTGTCGATATACGACATGCCGGAATACTACATGGTCATGACGGAGTTCCCGTTGACCCCCAGCGGCAAAATCCTGAAACGCGAATTGACTGAATGGGCGAAAGACGGTCGTCTGAAACCCGATCCAATTCGCTTTGCGAAGCCGAAGGAAGCCTAAATTCGTGCCGGGTCATCCTTCGACAAGCTCTGGATGACAAGTGGCGATGATATGTACTGACAAACGCGTCATCCAGAGCCTGTCGAAGGATGACGCATCCGATAGGAGTAAAAGAGGTATGCCCGTCGAATTAACTCGCCAAGACGAGTTCGCCGTTATCACGCTGAACCGCCCAGAGGCCCTGAATGCGTTAAGCTTCGAGATCGTCGGCGAAATCGGCAATGCCATCGCTGAGGCCGCAGCCACCGACGCTCGCGCCCTTATCATTACAGGCGCCGGCGACCGTGCCTTCAGCGCCGGTGCCGATATTAAGGAACTCTACGGTCGTTCACTTGGCGAACAAAAAGCATCCACCCATCGCGGCCAACGGCTGTTCGCGCAGCTCGACGATATCCCGATTGCGTCAATCGCGCTCATTAACGGGTATGCTTTCGGCGGCGGCATGGAATTGGCACTGGCCTGCACCTACCGCTTGGCGACACCCAGCGCCAAGGTCGGCCTGCCGGAAATCAAGCTAGGTCTCATCCCGGGATACGGTGGCACCATCCGCCTGCCCCGCCTGGTTGGCGAAGGCCGTGCCTTGGATTTGGTTATGACCGGACGCACGGTTGAAGCCATGGAAGCGGAGCGCATCGGCTTGGTCAGCCGGATTATCGAGGGCGATCCGATGGAAGGCGCCATGGCTTATGCCCGCGAGTTCACATGTTATTCCTTACCGGTTCTGAAGCTCGCACGAGAATCAGTCATGCGGGCGCTGGACGTCTCAGTCCTCGAAGGTCTCAAAATAGAAGCCGATCTCAACACACTCGCGTTCCAGACGGAAGACTCGCTCGAAGGCATGAACGCCTTCGTCGATAAGCGCGAAGCCAAGTTCAAGGATCGCTAGGATGGCGGATGGCGCTGTTATCGTCACCGGTGGAAGCCGCGGTATTGGCGCTGCCCTCTCTATCGAACTCAATCGGCGTGGCTTTAAAGTCGCCTGCCTGTCGCGCACCGGAGACGCGCCGCTCGGCTGTGAAGACCCGTCTCGATTTTTGCTTTGCGTGTGCGACGCGACCGACGAAGTGCAGTTGCGCGATAGCTTCGCTTGGGTCGCGGAACAGGCTGGCGGGATCAAGGCCTTGGTCAATAACGCCGGTCTCCACACCAATTCAAAGAGCCAGGAATTGGAGCGCAGCGAATTCGAGAGAGTCATGGAGATCAACGTCACTGCCGTGATGTTAGGCTGCCGTGAAGTCTTTCCCCACTTCGAACGCCAAGGTGGTGGGATGATCTTCAACATGGGCTCCTCTTTTGGATGGATCGGGGCTCCCTTCAACCTCGCCTACTGCACATCGAAAGCTGCACTTGGCGGCATGACGCGGGTTCTTGCCGCTGAATGGGCGAAATACAAAATACGCACCCTCAACATCGCACCTGG
>Ga0315331_10002258_pt1 | contig 14643 bp, 14 predicted proteins | sample M160m34915metaG_FD_203456 | JGI IMG/M metagenome (GOLD analysis project Ga0315331, IMG submission 203456) | Ammonia-oxidizing marine archaeal communities from Monterey Bay, California, United States - M1 60m 34915 | ecosystem: Environmental > Aquatic > Marine > Intertidal zone | place: USA...
TCAGGACAGAGGGCAGTCTAAGGGCGAGGTGCTTCACGAAGTCAAGATAGTGGCTTAGCAGCCATTGCAGGTCGCTACGCGGCTGCTTGCGCTATTGTTGCAAGCGACGAGGGAAAGAGCGGCAGTCCCTGCCCTCCCGTCGATGCGCCTTCTTGGACTAGAGGTCGCATGGGTGTGCCTGTGCTTGCATTGCCTATGGTCTCGACATCGAATCGCTCTCCCTACGGAAGCGAATTGTGACCCCCTTCTGACCCGCATGAAGATGAACTTGAAGACTCTCCTGTTTGCGATCGTCGCCTCGATCGCGATCGCCGTTGCCCGCTTCGTCGGCCAAGTGCAGGGCTAGATCCCCGCCGCGTCGGGCGGCAGCCTCCACCCGATGGGGGGTCTCGTGGCTCCCGTTTGTCTTCGGACCACTGTTCGCCGCGCAGCTCGCGCGCAGTGGCTCAGTGCCTCGCACCCGCTTTGCGTCAGTCGTCGCCGTCGTCGGCGTGCTCTCCATCGTCGCCCTAACGATGTGGCAATTTCGGCACCTCGCCGATGCGCCGCCTGCCGCTATGCAGCAGTTGGACGCATTCGAAGCGCGGTGGCTGGGTTCGGCTGGTTTTGACCGCTGCTTGGAATGCCAATACTCCCAACGGACCGCGCACCTCCAACCTCGACGCCCTCGACGGGCGCGAAGCCCGACACCCACTTACAAATGCGGCACGATGATGTCGGTAAGGATCGGTCGGGCGCCGGTCACCAGACTCGCGCGGAACGTTGCTCGGAATTGCAGGAACGGTCGCCCGTCGGCAATCGATGGACTCGGCCCCCATTCACTCGGGTTGGAGCCGAAGCCATCTTCGGCACCGCGGTACTCGAGTTGGATTTCGGTATCGAACGGCAAGACCTGCGCGACGATCGGCTCCCCGTAGCTCGGCTGCGAGGACCCTACGCCAGGTAGCCATGGTGACAGCGCATGACTGATCGCGTTGGCGCCATCAGGCTCAGCGGCGATCAATTGCCGGTAGCCCTGCTCGAACGTTCCCGTGTAGCCACCGTGAATGCTCATGTCGAACTCAGGGCCCGTTTGCGTATCTAGCACGGTCGTACTGGCTCCGTTGCTCGCGCGGAACAGGCCGTTTGGAGCCGTCGGGTCGAGCACGAATGCCTGCCCATACAACGTCAACCCCGACTCGATGCCTGGTGGCAAGTTGAAGGCGCCGATTGACGCAGTAGCACCGGTCACGCCAGCGATGACCGTGGTCATGACGGGCGTAAACCCGAGCTGAATGTCCACTCCAAGCAGGGATACCGGGCCACTCGCCACGTCGCAGATCACGACGAAGGGAGCGCCCACCGAAGGGCTGTTTACGATCGTCGCGATCGGGGTTGTGCTTGGCAGCAGGTTCGCTCGCGGGGACATCCAAAGCAGTGGGTCCTGGGCGTTGACCGCACCAAGCAGACAGCAGCTAGCAAAGATCCTCTTTAAGTTCTCACTCATGCCCACCCCTATTCCGTGGCCGGCACAGGGGTAACGCAATAGCGCGCAAAGTCGCTCACTTTTTCGGCGCCACATCCTACTCACCATTACGGGCATAGGTAATTCAAAGTGCGGCTCGGACCACCCGAACCCCACTCAGCCACGATCGCACCCCGCCGTTACCCCGTCAAGCCGCCTGCTTCCCAGCCAGCCAGCGCGGGCATTCCGGCCGGAAACCCACCCCATAGACACACCACTCCCCCACAGCGCCCCCGCAGCCGCCCCTTAACCACCGTCACACGCGCCGATCACGCCCCGAGCCAGCTACCCCCGCCATCCGGCGGAGCCCGCGCCACCGCCAACTCCGGCGCCTCGAACGGCAGCCCCATCGCCCGCAGCACCCGCAGAATCGAATCCGGGTCCTTGATCGCTGCCAGCAGCCGACGCGCTCCGCCGCAGTTTGGGCACGTGAAGATCTCCAGGCCGAACACCCACAGCACACAAGTCCGCCCACGTGTAGTACCGCCGAACTGCGCGACGCCACTTACCGGGACGATGCGGCACCCGTGCTACCGACAGCGCCACAGACCCCTCAGCAGCTTCATCAGGGGCGCCGCTTTTGCACACCAGCCTCAGCGCGTTCGTGGCCGATAAGGGTGGTGTGACTTGCTTGCTACGCACACCCGCCGGGACCCCCGCGACAAACGCCGACCGAGTGCTGGCCGTTGCGTCGGGCGCGTTGTGTGGTGCCATGATCGCCGGGATGTTCGTGCGCGGATTCGCCTTTGGCTTTTTTTGAAACCACATGAGTCCGGTCCAGGTATGGACCCTCAAGGGAGCGATGGCGACCACAGCGTCGTTTGCCGCGATTCGTGCGCTGCGGCGAACCGAGGAAATTGGGGCATCGAAGGCGGTCGTCGAGGTTGTCGCACAACTCTTCGTGCTCTTCGGTCTGGGAGTCACGGGCATGCTGATGGGCGCATTCGCTCGTGCCCTGATTCGTGTCGTAGGGGCATAGGTGAAACAAGCAGCGGCTCGGACCACCCGAACCCCGCCCCCTAGACACACCGCTCGCCCACAGCGACCCGGCAGCCACCACCTGAGCCACCATCACGCGCGCCGATCACGCCCCGAGCCAGCCACCCCCACCAGCCGGCGGAGCCCGCGCTACCGCCAACTCCGGCGCATCGAACGGCAAGACTGCCTCGAATCGCCGCACGCTCAATGACCTCATCAACGTCGGCCACCTACATCAAGATGCAAAGCCCCTAATGCGTCTGTCGACTCACTCCGAAACACCGAGAACAAACAGAGAACAAATCGCCAGAGGGCTGTAACGCAAACAGCGATCCATACCACAGCCCTCACATTCGAATAACGATCGACTACCGTACGAAGTGGCGCCACAATTTCAGGTTCAGCCCCATCACTGCTCGCCGGCACACGGATCATTCACTCATGCGCGACATTGAGAGACACATAAGAGCATCGAGTAACACGAACATGCCTTGCAGCGATCTCTGCTAACAGGTGACGCGAGCGATTACGACTAGTTGGTCATCGGCAGCAACCCGGCCTCTCTGATTGAAGCGACATGCTTACGCGCCACTCCGTCGGCTTTGCACGCCATCGGCCCAGGCTGCGATCTGCTTTCGGGTGTGTAGGTGATCATCGCGGCAAGGCTATATGCGACGAACTTGACTTTGTTCTTCATGCACCACCAACTCAGGTCGCGTCACGAACAACTCAAACCTGAACAACCCCTTCCGCCGTCATGTCGCTTGGTAGCTCGGGGACTGGCTGCCATTAAATGAAGCCATGTGCATCACGCGATGATCATCCGGCGCCAAACTACCCGTAGCACTGTGCCAAACACTAAAGTTGTCCCACAGTGCCAGGTCGCCCGGCTCATGCCCGTGGCAATACACAAGTGCTGGATCAACCGCAGGCCGCATCAATCGATGCAGCAGGTCTCGACTCTCTAGCACACCGAGCCGCTTCCCGTCGATCTCTATGCAAAGCATACAGCGAGCATGAACCTGCAGAGCAGCCTTGCCCGTAACAGGATTCGTCCAAATCATCGGATGCGTCATGCATCCCGGGTCGCTGGCCTCTCGCTCGAATGCATCGGTGTAATCACGACCATCATCAATCAGGTTGATGCCATCGTTACTGGTAGAAAGCCCAAGCACTCGACTAAATGGATTGATCCCGTAGTGAACGGAAGCCTTCTGAGCCCATCGCTTGTCTTCATCAGACAAGAGTTCGTAAGCCGTAGTGCCACTAACGAAAGCGGTCGCCCCAGGCCTAAACTCAAGCCTCCCGCCAGCATACTCAATAGCCACATTTGCCGATGCAGGCGCTTCCTTGCACAACAGTCCCGTTACAGCTGGCGGGAGCGTCTGGTAGAACGCACCATCAATGTGCCACTGCAATTGGTTACCGCCAACAACTTGGGAGTTCGCTACAGACATCCCATAGTTCTTATGAGCTCCGCCCAATTGCGACACTTTGCCGTCGTGCTCATAGTGACCTTGACCGATCACGAGAATTTCAGGGCATCCCTTGAGCTTAATGTCGTGCTTCCCTGATCGCTCCTTCTCAAGCTCCCAAGGGTTGCATTCCAGATCACGCCAGACCGACGTGCGCTGGCGCTCATCGTCTCCAATGCAAACTGCGGGCAGCGGATCGAACCGGCCAAAGAACTCGGCCTGATCTTTGGGGCTCAAGTCCTGCTGCCCCTTAATGACGAGGACCTGGTAATCGTACATCGCCTGACGAATCGACTCGAACTCCTGGTCATCAAGATCCGCCAGCCTTACGCCGCTTCTCACAACGGCTCCAAAGCCGTTCAAACCAGGCTTTCCGGCATGGTCGATAGGTTCGAATATCAATTTGGACATGTTCAAGAATGCAAGTTGTTCAAACCCATCACGAGCCACCAAGCGAACCAAGTGCAGGCAGTCTGAAGCAACCTGGACGCTGCATGAATCACAATCTCACTCGCACGACAAACCGTCAACCCGCCAACCATACAGCCAGCGAATGCTCGACAGGACCCGCCCATAGCAATGGCACTAACACATATGAACCGCAGCCATCTTGCTCAACTTTGAGAGACAGCGCGCATGGCATCTTCTAGTGCCTGGCCTAGATCACTGATCCGCGGCACATCAAACAGATTGCTGTGCAACCCCTTGAGCATCCGAAGGTCTAAAGCGTCGCCGGCAAGCCTATAAACATGCGAGAAGTCGGCCTTACCCCACTCTTGCGAAACTAGCAGGGAAACAGGACCTTCGTAGGGCTGAGGTCGGTAATCCGTGAACAACTCGACGTAGCGCTTATAGAGCTCTCGATCGAGTTGCATTTTGGGCATCAGCACCAAGCGCTCTTCGGGACTCATCTCAACAAACTTCTTACCCGCGCTTTGGCGCGGGAACCATTCACGAAGCTTGGTCCGAATGTACGGGATGCCCAGCATTATAGCATTACGCAGCACATGCCCCGGCGTGCCAGTCAGAGGCTGAAAGAAGCTGTCGATCAAACAAATATGCGGTGGAGAATGCCCAGCCGCAACGATCTGACGCGCGACCTCCACTGCAAGTGGACCATCCTGACAGAACGCCAGTATGTGACAGATGCCACCTGAGTTAATCGTCTGCAACTCAGCCGCGATAGGAACTGCTAGATTCTCTATGGACAGCTTGCTAACGGATCCGGCGAAGTGATGCGTCAGACCAAAGATGTTCGCATTATAAACAGGTCGACCTGGATCCAAATATGGCGCAAGCCGGGTGTAGTCACCGGTCGTGTTAATGCTGAAGAGTGCCGGAAGAGCCACTGCACCCGCCGACACCTTGGGGCCCTGCAACTGCACAACAGCCCGACCCTCATCAAAGTCACCAGCTAGAATCGCAGCCGCCAATCGCGCCAGGCTTTGCGTGCGAAACACCAGCGTGGCGGGAACTTGCCGGCCGACGCGTTTGCTCAAAGCATCGCATAGCCGAACGGCTAACAACGAATTGCCACCTAGAGCAAAGAAGTTGTCGGCACCTTGGACATCTTGCTCTTTCAGAATCACTTGCGACTCTTCAAGAACCGCGAGCAGAATCGCGGAGTCTTCACCTTGTGATGCTGTGGTCGCATCAGTCGCCAACACGCCGGGCATTTTATGGCGCTGCATCTTGCCAATAGGCCCCTTGGGAATGGCATCTACAACGCGGATGACGCGCGGCACCTTGTAGTTTGCCAACACGCCTTCGGCAAACCTCCCCACCTCTTCCGCCTCAAGCTCTACTCCAGACTTGGCAACAACGAAGACCGCAACCTCTTCGCCCAGAGTTTTGTGGGGCAACGCAAAACTAGCGACCTGATGAACGCCAGGATGCCCCATTAGAGCCGCGTCAACCTCACTCGGGGACACTTTCTGGCCACCGCGATTGATCACCTCTTTTGACCGACCGCGAAGATACAGATAGCCATCGCTGTCCAAGAACCCCAGATCGCCAGTCAGAAACCAGCCATCCCTAAATCCCACAGCATTAGCAGCCGGATTGTTTTCATACGCTGTGATCACATTGATGCCACGTAGCGCGATCTCACCAATCTCGTCAGCAGGCAAGACTTGCCCGTCAGGTCCAAAAATGCATATCTCAGGCCTAACTGAGCGGCCAACCGACCCAACGCGCCGATCCGTCACCGTAGTTGACGTGATCAGCGGTGCGGCTTCGGTCATGCCAAAAGTCTCGATGACTGGAACACCGAACAAATCGACAACTGCGGTACGGGTCTCCTCGGGAAGAGCAGCGGCCACACTTCTAATGAGCCGCAGGCTATGACTAGACACTGTCTTGGGCGCCGTATCTAAGATCTCCTGAAGCATCGTTGGGACGCACTGAAACCATGTCGGCTTCAAATCACTGAGACTTGCAAAGAACGCATCGGAAGTAAAAGCACCCGAATACAAAACCACACCGCCAACAGCCAACGGTGTGAGGGTCAAGTCAATCAGGCCACCGATATGAAACATCGGCATCGCATGCAGGCACCGATCGGCTTCTGTCAACTCTGTGACTCGAGCCACGTCGGCGACAGACGCAGTGATATTGCGGTGACTCAAAGGCACAATCTTGGGCCGAGAAGTAGTACCGGACGTATGTAGAACTAGAGCTACATCCTCCAGCAACGCCATAGTCGGCGCAGTCTCTGGCGCACCCTGCAGACTGGGACACATCGCGCCGCGCTCATCTGCCATCTGCAGTCGCGCGACTGGGATTTCTAGCGCTTCGGCAACGGCCTCTGCGACGCAGTTCATACCGACGGGCAATATCAACAACGATGCGTTCACGTCGCGAAGGTAGAAGTCGAACTCATCCCTCGTATAGCCTGGGTTCAAGGGCGCACAGGTTGCGACGGACGTCGTCGCCAGGAATACAACTCCAAACTCCGGACCGGTAGGCAACACCACTGCCACGCGATCTCCCCGACGCACCCCCAACCCAGCTAGTTGGCGCATCAAACGCACAATGTGACTATCAAGCTCAGTGAAGCTAACGTCTTGGCCGCTAGGCGTAACCATGGCGCAAGCGGAATGACGCGCTTCACATTGCGCCGCAATCAGATCATGAATGGTCCGAAATTCCTCGCTCACGCCAGACGCCCCTTACGCCTCTTTGACTCTGCAGATCCGTACAACGTAGCGGCGCGCTTCATTTCGACGACGTCAGCCTGCAAGTGACGACTAATCAAAGACCGATCCGCTTCATCGATCTGACGACCCGCGACGAGTTTGGCGAGGATACCGATGTCATAGAAGCGCAGCGCATTAGACAACACAAAGATCTCATCCCGCAGATCCGGCGTTGCGGCGGGCGAACACATATCAGCGATGTTGTCGGACCCAAGACGCACATGCACCCCTGCGGCCAACATCTCAAGCACCCGGGCGATGCAATTGTATGTCGGCGTCATCACATGCCGGATTTGGCGCATCGAGATTGCTGCCGATGGACAACAAATCACACCAATGTCGTTCCGCACCAAGCCGTCAACCATGCGGTTGAATCGATCTTCGTCATAGGTCGACGGAGAGATCACGTGGATAGCCCAAATCATTGGTTCGTCGCCAATGCGCGGAAATCCCCCCAAATCATCGACGGCCTTAATCAACAACTCAGTTGCTTGCTCGGAAGGCAGATTGCGTTGATCGGTATGAACGTGAACGGGCTTGCCTAGGTCCTTGGCCAAACGCAATACGCGCTGACAACTTTCTGAGAACCCGATGTGATCCGGGTAATCGGCTTTGTCGTCGCGCTCCGGTAGAGATCCTAGGAAATCGGCCTGTTCAGCCGCCTTGGCAAACAGCGACCATCGGCCGGGCAAATCATCACGAAACCCCAGCGGATTATAGGCTGCAAGATTCAGATCGAGCGCCCCACTGTATTGCTCCTTGAGGCGCCTAAACGCATCCAGGGCCGAAAGCTGAACTCTGTCATCCGTACAGTCAACGACTGTGTCTGCGCGACGCGTGCCACATTCAACCAACGTATCCAAATACGGAGTCACTCGTGCCGTGAGCAACTCAGGATCGTAAGCGTCACCGTCATGCAAGACAGAGATTATGGAGTGCTTCTTGGCAAGCGAGATTGCGGATGACTCGTCGCCCTCAACACCTGATGCATCCATGTATTGAGCGGCCATTGTCCCCGCACGGTCCAAGTGCATGTGTGCATTTACGATGCCGCCAAATGCACTCACTTCAGCAGTTAACTGGTCATAAAACGGCGTCTTGATCGGCATAACGAACCTATTTATCTCACTCCCACACAACACGGAACCCAACTGATCGGGTCACCACCGCATCAACGGCAGTCACACCGCAGACACTGCAGAACCACCAGACGCATTGGCCTGATACAACCCCGAGATCAGACTGTTCCACTCAAAGTCAAACGCACAACATCACCGAGCAACCTGGCTCTATCACCGAGCAACCAACCCCAAAATCACTGGCGGTCACTCAAGAAAGAAGAGATCAAGGTCACCGTCGTTCCATGAACGCAAATCGGTCAGCAGCACGAATTGGACACTGGGCAGCCTACATCCAAACTGATGATTGTCCAGTCGAGCTAAACGCACTGCAACACGCTCAAACACCGACTTTGGACAACCTTATGACGGATCGTAATCAGTGACTCACAACGTGCATTGCCGCAATCCCCATGCGAAGGAGGCCACAGCAACAAGGCGAAAACAACACGCCCCTCCCCGGCCAAGCAGACGCGAAGAAAGTCGCGAACACGGGACAGTCTCAACTCTGGAAGCAAACACCATTTCTCGACCACGCAACAAACGAGACCTCAATGACTCGGCGTGCACTTGAGCCAGCACCACACGCCTCCCGAAGCGACTTCGCTCGACAAACAACCCAGAAGCCTGTCAACAGATCGCTCGACGAGGAGCGCTACACCGATTTCGCAAAATAAATGATCGGCCAACGTTCATGACCTAGCAACGAAGGACGCGCCTGGCCATTCGTGTCGCGCGCCCCAACACATCGTGTCACCGGTGCGTGAAAGAAATCCGGACCAAGACGAGTATGCACCGGCGCGACAACATGCGCCCCACTCCCCCTTAAGCGCTATCAAAACTGACGAACAGCTACTCACACAGACGTAGTCGCGGGATAACCTTTGTCGCTCGCATGCTACGAATGCAGACAGATAGATCGAACCGACCACTCGCGGCATTTGGCGCTGTCACAGTCTCTCTATGCTACTGCGCCCTACTGCTAGATCCGCAGACGGTGAAATGGGTCGCCGATGAAGACAGACCTTTCGAATACGGCGGCGCAATGTGCTTTGCGCTTGCGAGCGTCATGTTCCTCTGGATGTACTGCAAGTCTCTCGCGGGGAATAACTTTGCCATTATTCGCACGAAGCGCAACGCGTTCTTCGCGCTGCTAGCAGCAGTGTTCTTATTCGCCGCTGGTGAAGAAATAAGCTGGGGACAACGACTCTTCAATTTTGAGGTGCCAGACATCGTTCTTGCTCAGAACCTCCAGAACGAATTCAACATCCACAACCTGAAGATCTTTCACACTCGCGATGAACACGGCGTTTTCAAATCAGGTCTTCATAAGTGGCTGACGATTGAGCGCATGTTCGCCTTATTCTGGCTTGGATTCTGCGTACTCACGCCACTGGCCTACCGCTTCATCACACCACTGCGCCGACTCATTACGGCGATAAACCTACCTGTCGTTGGGCTCACCATTGGGCTGCTCTTCCCATTCAACTACGCCATCACCAAGTTCCTCGAAAGCATCTTAATCGGCCCATTGGAAGAGCTTGGTTACCCCATGATCGAGATCAAAGAGAGCACGTTTGCATTCTTGTTCATGCTGGTTGCATGGGACTTCGTTGCGCGTCACCGCGCCGCGAACTCAAGCTCGCAAATCCAAGCCACGCAACAGACGTAGCCCTCAAGCCAAACTCCCGTGGCTACTCGGCTATCGCCGAACAACCTAGCCCCTCAGCAGCATTGCCCGTTCGTACCCGGCGTCTATCACGAACTGCTTGATGTCTTCTAGGTTGGAGACATAAAGCCCTGCACCACCGATAACTTTCTCGGTACGCGCAGCGATAGGAACGCCATCAACACCAAGAAACTTGCACACACCATCAACCGTACGCTGATGATTCTCCTCGTTAGCCAGGTCCTCTTCGTAGTTCAGTTCAAGGTGATCAAACTGCGCAACGATCTCCCGTTCATATTCCAAATGAAGCAGGCAACGCTTGAGATGCCAAAGAACCTTCTTGGGATCCAATTCTAGCCCACCCACTCTCTTCTCATCAGACTTCAAGTTAACGAAGCTGCTCGTCTCCTCGGCGACACAGTGAGAGATCGTCATCCCGAATGTGCCCCGCTCCAAGTGGATCAATCGGACCCCTTCATCGACCAAACGCTGAAACAGCCGAAGAGGTCGTCGCGTTCGGTTCACTTCAAGGATCTGATACGTCAACAGTTTGCACCCCCAAACCGGAGTCCGCGAACTCCTCGCCAAGCGACGAAGGTGCGACAAAGGATGCACGACCGGATAGTGCAACACCTCACCGTCACAGGTTACACCCGGCACCTCATCCAGCAGATTGACCAGCAAAGTCGTGCCCGAACGACCTCGACCAAACAATAGAAAGCGGGTATCTGCACCATCCCGGAAGAACTGCTTAATGAGGGTCTTCAACTCCAACCGCAACCCTCTAGTGCTGAGCATCGCCCGGCCGAACTTTTCGTAAGGATACGTCGAATAAGATGGCGGTGTAAGCGCTGGATCTACAGCGGGCACTTCACCGGATGACACGACACCTTTAACTAGCCGCATGCCCTCCCCCAACCCAAGATCTATGCACAGAAGTGTACGCGACGCAGCACACGGCATCCGTATGCAGGCCGCGAAGCAACCAGATCATCAAGCGGCAAATCTCGCTAACCATATAGTGAGTAAGGGGAGACCAGCGCTGCATCACGCCGACCAGCTACGCAAAGAGTCCATCCCAGCAAGTCGAGAGTCCAAGAGAATCTACGTGATCCCTCTGGATGATGCTGTGCTTCTTTATCCAGACACACCGAACTGGCCGCGACCACCTCGAAGCACAAGGCAGAGCGATCTCCTCATCAACGTGCAGCGCGCCACCTAACCAACTCGGAGACCCACTCAGGACTAGTACGACAACACCCCCCCAACACAACCGCTCCGGCCTGCCTCCATTGATCGAAGGCGTGCGCCGAATTGCTGAGCAAGCCACCTTCCCGCCACGCCTTAGTAGCAGGATCATAAACGCCTCCCGCATTCGGGTAGGCGATCACCGGCCGATTGCTGGCTGCAAACAGTGGAATCAAATCGCTCAATAGCTCTGGTCCAGTGCAGTTCACGCCGACTGCTAGCAGTTCATCACCAACATCCAGCTCAGACATACACTGCGAGATTGCTTGCCCTTCGCAAGTCTCACTGCGAGTAGCACAACTAAAACTCAACCAGGCCTCGGCCCCTGGGTGCAACGACAGGATCTTCAACAAAGCCAGAGCTTCTGGCAGAGATGGAATCGTCTCAAATGCGAGCAACGGCTGATCAGTATGTTGCAGAAGTTCATCCATCGCCAACGCGATGCGGTCTTCATGAAAGCTCACTATCACATCGTCAGCCACCTGATAGCGCCCCCGGTATTCTGAACCGTCGGCAAGGTAAGCGCCGTAAGGGCCAATCGACACGGCAACCAATGGCGCATCCAAGCTGTCCGAGGCGACCCCACGCCGTTGACAAAACGCATCACGTGCCGCGTAGGCCAACCGGATGGAATCCCGATAAAGCTCTTCGCTTTTGTGCTGCGTGAATCCAGCAGCATGAAACCCCGGGATGGATGCTTGATAGCTCGCGCTAGTGATGCAGTCAGCGCCAGCTTCTAGGTAGGCGCGATGCACATCGCGGATCAAGCCTGGATGCTGATCCAGAGCTACTGCTGACCAGAGGCTCTGGTTGAGATCGCAACCCCGCTTCTCAAGCTCTGTCGCGAGGGCACCATCAAGGACCAGGATGTCGCTTGCCGCAAGCTTGTCAGTGAAACGCATGGCGATCGAGGGCGATTGCGGGTGACACCGCATGACATCGGCCACCTAGATTACTGGCACGGCAACAATCCGGCGCAACAGCGATCCATTGACGCCACGCTGCCTTACCCCTCACAGACAATCAAAATAGAAATCTGACTGCCCCGAGAGGCTTTGACCAAGGGGGCCTAAGCCCCCGGCGGGATCAATAAATCGTGGCCCGCAGAGCGTTCGACGTAATCAGTGGCAACGATGTGCCAATACCGAGATCGAACGCCGCAATCTGGCAAGAGAGGAAGTACCCAATCAGGACAGGAGTCGACGGGATCGCAATCGGCACTTCCGCATGCCCATTCGGAGACGCAGAACGCACGTTGCCAACACCAGTCACAATGCCGAGCGTCACATCAATATTCGTGTTAATGAAACAGTTCGGCGCGCCTGGCAGTGGAATGCTGGGCCAAACAGAGTTCGTGCCAATAACGCCAAAGGCCACAGAACCGGGTATGAAGCCTGATCCCTCAAACTTGAACGATGAGTTTCCGACCGTTGGCGGCGAGTTCACAAACACCGTTCCAAGCCCACCCGCTGAACTCGGGCATGCCGCGCCAAAGGGAGCAACACTCTGGTCATCGAGCTTGTTGCAAAAGATGCGATACTTCAACGCCTCCGGTGCAAACGTCGGCTGCCAAGTATTCGTAGTCGCGTTGGCCAACCGCATCATGGGCATGCTGATGCCATTGCTTTGAACCGGGAGGTTGGTCCACCCTGGCTCAGTAAGCACAATCCAATAGGACTGGGTTGGCAGCAAGGTAACCGGGCTGTCGAAGTTGCACCCCTGCCATTGAGCGGCGGTCCTCAGTCGCCAAACACCACCGCAGAGGCGTTGGCCTGGCTGTGCGCTCACGTTGTCCCAGATCTCAAGTTCCGCAAACTCGCCCGTCTGAGACGTGTAGTTATGACTCGTCCAGATGCGGATACTTTCAGCCGTCGTCACGGCTCCAGGGGTGATCTGCCACGCCCAAAGTCCGGGGTTGGTAGTCATGCCAAAAAACGCACTCGTAGCAGAGTTGGTGGCATCGTTCTGGTGCAGGCATGGCGCAGTCTGAGCAGCCAACACAACACTAAAACAAGCCGAAACAACGGCAAATCGTAGCTGAGTCATATGAGGAATCCGAATGTCCAAGGGTGGTAGTAAGCCCCCATATCTTACAGGGCAAAGGCAACTGAATCGACCCGCGCCTCATCATCGCGACCGACATAAGCACACCGAGACCGAGCAACATTCATGGCGCGAAAGCCTCTCTACAACGCTCAATACAGCTGCCCGAGAATCATGAAAGCCCACGGCCACCTTGTGACCGCCAATGACACCGGCGTCACAAGGACGGCTAGAGGTTGAATCCCCCACCGACACACAGCAATCACCCCCATCCCCCCCCGCACAGAGGACCGTAAACCGCCTTCTAGCTTCGAATCCAGCCACCGACGAAACAGCGCCGAAGTTCTGTGTATTTACGGAGTTGCACGCTTACACAGCGAGGGGTTACGGCGCTACTGCAACAACGTCATGCCAAAGTTCGACACGCCGGTGACACTGCCGGCCGGCGTGCTCTCAAGCACCTGGAAGAACAGTTGCAACAAACCTAGACCGGGCGGAACCGGCACGGAAAAGCTCTCAATTCCAAGCGGACTGCTGAACGCACCAAAGCTCAAGACCAGCGGACTTGCCATCAAGGGGAACCCTTGCAACGGCACGGTTGCCGTCGAAATTCCAAGCACTAGAAACCACTGATTGTTGGGCGTGCCTGCGAAGTCATAGGTCGCAATGCCACCGGTCGACGGGATCAACGTTGTAGACCGGAGCTTGGGTGGCTGCGTGTAGACGTAGTTGAAACTCAATGCGTTGCTCGTGCCGAGCCCATTAGAGACGGAGACTGACATCGGCCCAAGAGCTGCGCCCTGCGGGACAGCGACCGATATCACAGTATCGCTAATGACAATGATGCCATCCGTATAGACCTGCCCGCCCAAGCTGTAACTATTTACAGTCAACAGCCCGGAACCCTGGAGCGTCACGCTGCCAGGTGCGAACACGGTCATCGACGTTGGACTTGCGGCTGTCAACAGCGGCGCAGTCGCCGGCGGCGGCATACACGCCAACGAGTGAGCATAGCCGTCGATCTGCGCAGCCTCAGTGGGACCAAACTGAGTCACGCTGCCACTGCAACCGCCCAAGCCCGAACACATAATGTAGCAGGGCGAGGCACCATTACAGTGCGGCGCGGAAAAGTTGTGTCCGAGCTCGTGGCACGTAAGGCCAACGCGACTACTCAAATTATTCGTGAAGTCTGATTGCGAAAGGCCGTAGCCGTTAGACTGGCTGCAGACCGTGCTCAAGTAAGCAATGCCGATCGTCGACCCGCTGAGATTGCGTCCCGTAAAGAGGTGCGCAATATCGCGCTGGATACCCGAATTATTGATATTCCAGAAGTTGGTGAACTGGCTGAGCAGCGTGCTCGAATCATTGGTCGTATAGACAGTGGTCGTGGTAACGATGAGGCTCACGACCT
>Ga0315331_10002259_pt1 | contig 14642 bp, 11 predicted proteins | sample M160m34915metaG_FD_203456 | JGI IMG/M metagenome (GOLD analysis project Ga0315331, IMG submission 203456) | Ammonia-oxidizing marine archaeal communities from Monterey Bay, California, United States - M1 60m 34915 | ecosystem: Environmental > Aquatic > Marine > Intertidal zone | place: USA...
TAACAGCGAATTGAACATTGGAGCCACCCGTATCTACACCAATTTCCCTCAGCACCTCAATTGAGGCGTTCCGCATCCTTTGGTATTCTTTATCAGTAAGTGTAAGCGCCGGGGCAACTGTTATAGAGTCGCCTGTGTGTATGCCCATAGGGTCTACATTTTCTATAGAACAAATGATAATGCAGTTGTCGGCACAGTCACGGACAACTTCCATTTCAAACTCTTTCCAGCCTAGGACAGATTCCTCGATTAAAACTGTACTAACCGGTGATAGCCGGAGCCCTGTTCTTAAAATCTCATCAAATTCATCCAAGTTATAGGCGATGCCGCCACCGGTACCTGCTAATGTAAAGGAGGGTCGTAGTATTGCTGGTAAGCCGACCTCCGCTAATGCTCTTCGGCCATCTTCTTCTTTTTCCACAAGACGTGAGCGCGGTGATTCGAGGCCAATCTTGTCCATCGCGTCTCTAAAGAGGAGCCTATCTTCTGCTTTTTCTATGGCTTCAAGATTAGCACCAATGAGCTCCACATCAAGTCGCTCCAACGTGCCATCTTTAGCAAGAGTTAAGGCTGTATTGAGAGCAGTCTGCCCACCCATAGTTGGAAGTAAAGCATCGGGCTTTTCTTTTTCGATGATTCGAGCAACCGTATCGCTTGTTATTGGTTCGATATAGGTTGCATCAGCAAGACCAGGGTCTGTCATAATTGTCGCTGGATTGGAATTCACCAGTATGATTCGGTAGCCTTCCTCTTTAAGTGCCTTGCAGGCTTGTGTTCCGGAATAGTCAAATTCGCATGCCTGACCTATAACGATTGGCCCGGCTCCTATAATCAAAATACTAGATATATCGGTGCGCTTAGGCATGGTGAGATGTTATGCCTCCTTGACTAAAGTTATAAAGTTTTTGAAAAGATAATCACTTTCAGTTGGTCCTGGTGATGCCTCTGGATGATATTGTACAGAGAAAATTGCCTTGTCTTTATGTCTTAGCCCCTCAATTGAATTATCGAATAATGATCTATGGGTAATTTCCACATTTTCAGGCAAACTTTCCTCTGAAAGTACGAATCCGTGGTTCTGACTTGTAATCTCAATTTTTCCTGTCAACAAGTCTTTTACTGGATGGTTAGCTCCACGGTGCCCAACCTTCATTTTTTCGGTTTTTGCCCCCAATGCTAAACCAAGGAGTTGGTGCCCAAGGCAAATACCGAATATTGGCGTCTTACTATCTATTAAGGCTTTGATTATTGGGACAGCATACCCGCCTGTCGCTGCAGGGTCCCCTGGGCCATTTGATAAAAAAACACCATCCGGCTTTAGAGCCAATATAGTTTTGGCAGGAGTTGTTGCCGGAACAACGGTTACCCTACAACCATTTTTCACTAAATTTCGTAGTATATTTTTTTTCACACCATAGTCTATTGCAACAACATGAAAGGTTTTAGGAGACATTGTTTGAAACGCTTCTGAGGTATTCTCATTTCCAAATTGCCATGTGCCTTCGTCCCAAGAATAAATATCATCGCAGGTGACAGCACTTGCTAGATCTTTTCCTTCTAAGCCGTCGTAATTTTTTGCCTGTTCAATTAATTTCTCTATATTGAAAACCTTATTTTTAGAGTGGCATATCACACCATTCAGAGCCCCAAAAGTACGTATCCTTTTTGTTATATCTCTTGTGTCTATTCCATAAATACCTATCAACCCAAGCGCATTTAGCCATTTTCTAAAATGATTAGATGCCCTGTAGTTTGATGGATCAGTTATATCTGCCCTAATAATTATACCCTTTGCAAATGATCGCGAATGCTCAAGGTCATTATCATTGACACCGATATTTCCTATATGAGGAAACGTAAAGGTAATGATCTGATCAGCGTACGATGGATCTGTAATAATCTCTTGATAACCAGTCATCGAGGTATTGAAACATATTTCGCCCGAGGTACAACCCTCCGCCCCAAGGCCGCCACCCCAATACACCGTTCCATCGGCAAGCACCAAGGCACTTGTCGCGGAATAAGGTTGCTCATTCACATTCAGCAAGTGAGCTTCGGTCGCAGTAGCGATCGCCATTAGCAATTTTTCCTTGGACAAAATTCGCGATTTTGGATACGCGATGTAATCATTTTGGTCAACCTTTATGTTGCCATTTCTGCTATATTTTTGACTTCCATTAACAAAAAGCTTGCGTTTTTTCTACGATTAATCGATTACTAGCGGCTACTTGTTAAAACGCTCGTTGAGAGAGGGGCAGTTGTGTTGCGCGACAATTTAAATGACGCTCTCAAAGTTGCTTTGAAAGCACAGGATAAGGCCTCTTTGGGAACGATTCGTTTGATCTTAGCCTCCATCAAGGATCAGGATATATCGGTTCGGGCAGATGGTAATTCGGACGGCGTCTCTGATGCTCAGATATTATCATTGCTTCAAACGATGGTGAAGCAAAGAAACGAATCAATAAGACTGTACGAAGATGGCGGTCGACATGATCTTGCTGATCAAGAAAAAAATGAAATAACAGTAATCCAAAGGTTCATGCCCCAACAATTGGGCGATGAGGAAGTCAAATCAGCCATAAAAGACGCTATTCAAAAAATTGATGCGAAAAGTCTCAAAGATATGGGGAAGGTAATGGGTTATTTGAAGGAGGGATACCCTGGCCAGATAGATTTTTCAAAAGCTAGTATTGTTGTACGGAATATTTTGGAAAGTTGATAAAAATATTAAGAAACACGCTTAGATAATTTCGAAATATCGGTTCATTTGCCAGTCTGTTACCTGTCTTTGATATTCTGCAACCTCCCATTCTCGTGTCGCCGAATAATGGTCTACAAAATCGCTTCCTAAATAGAGGCGTGCTGGCGTTGACTTCTTTAAAGTTGTGATGGAGTCCTGAAGTGTTTGAGGTAGATCCTCGAGGTCCATAGTTTCATTCTGATAACTATTACCATGCACAGGTGGGCCCGGTTCAACCTTATTCTCAATTCCCCATAGCCCAGAGGCTAATGCGGCTGCCATGCTAAGATACGGATTACTGTCTGCTGATCCCAGCCTGTATTCCACTCGTTGGCTGCTCGGTGACCCTGGAATGACCCTTAGAGAGCATGTCCTGTTATCAATGCCCCAGCTATTGTTTGTTGGGGCCCATAAACCAGGCACGAGTCGTGTGTATGAATTGATTGTAGGAGCGACTAAAGCCATAAAATCCGATAATAGCCGTTGTTGCCCGCCAATAAACCATCTCATGGTGTCACTGATGTTATTCTGCTGTTGGGAATCATGAAAAATAGGTTCCCCTTTGCTGTCAGTAAGCGAGATATGTATATGCCCTGATTGCCCTGGATGGTCCATTGACCATTTAGCCATGAATGTCGCCATTAGATTATTTTTTTGCGCTAAGACCTTTGTAAAGGTTTTGAATAAAACGGCTTTATCTGCGGCAGCTAGGATTTCATCTACTTTGAGCGCTGCTTCTATAACTCCAGGACCAGTTTCTGTGTGGTATCCTTCAATTGGAAACCCCATATTCTCGCTCATTTCCAACAAGTCATTATGAAAGTCAGAATTCACTGTGTTTCTTATTACAGAGTAACCAAAATTTCCGGGCGTATATGGGGTTAAATTGTGAAATTTCTTTTCCCGGACAGTTTCAGGGGTTTCGTTGAATAAAAAAAATTCATACTCTGCGGCTGCTAAAGCAAAGCAACCCATGGCTTCAGCTTTTAAAATTACTTTTTTAAGAATATTTCTGGGGCAAATAGTTTGCGCTGCACCAATAAATTCGGCAAGAAAAAAAAGCGTCCCATTTTCCCACGGTATTGACCGACATGTTTGGGGGATTGGTTTGACTAGTGCGTCTGGAAACCCTGTGTGCCAGCCAGTATGTCCACTGTTGTTATAAAGTTGATCGTTACAATCCCATCCCAAAATAACATCGCAAAAACCAAATCCATTCTCCATCGCATCGGTTAGTTTTTCTTTTGAGATATATTTTCCGCGAAGGATACCATCGATGTCTGTGACCGCGACTTTTGCATGAGACAGGTTGTGTTCACTGACTAGTTTTTTTGCTTCTGCTAATGTTTTGACATTTGGTTGTTGCATTACCGAGCTTCTTAATTACATTTCTTGAATAACCCTATAACAATATATGCTGTTTCTTTATCACTTTAAACTAATATAGTCGCTCTATAAGTCGACGGATTTGGAAAAATGCTACAGCCTCACCTAAGTGGACCATGGTCAATATCTCAAATTGAATCCTATCTTAATGAGAAAACTGTGCCTCTGAAACTCTCAGTCATATCTTTGGGCGGATGGCCAGTTATTGTGTCTTTGTGGTTTGTTTTTGATAAAAACCGAATAATCTGCGCCAGTCGTAAGAATTCAAAAATAATCACATTTTTAAAAAGTAATCCGAAATGTGCTTTTGAAGTATCTGGCGAGTCCCCACCTTATTCGGGTGTTCGCGGGCAGGGAATTGCCGAACTTATAGATAGGGATAGTGGTGGAATCCTTGAAAGATTGCATGACCGTTTTTTGGGAAGGCAAGATACGCCATTTAAACAATGGTTGTTAAGAAATTCTGAAAACGAAACTATTATATCTATAGAGCCCAAACGACTAATGACTTGGGATTATAGTGCACGGATGACGAAGAGCGATTAACGGAGCCTAAAGTATTGTGTTATGTGATCCGAGAAATCGATAAACGATCATTATTCGCAGATATTCTAATTGTATCTCCTTCCGAGATATGCCCCTCTAAAATATCTTTAGCGATGGGGTTTTGGAGGTGATTTTGGATTACCCTTTTTAATGGACGCGCCCCATACCTTGGATCATAACCAGCCCTCGCTAGCCAAGTTTTGACAGAGGTATCCAGAGAAATATCAATTTCCTTAGTTTTTAGTCGTGCTTGGAGCTGTTGAACTTGAAGGTCTGCGATTCCTTCCATATCGGATATTGATAACTTTGAAAAAAGAATAATGTCATCCAATCTATTCAGAAATTCTGGACGCATTAATTGTCGCACCTCTTCCATAACACGCTCTCGAATAGAGTCGAACTCTTCGCTTTTAGAAGAAGATAAGAAATGACTTGCCCCAATATTTGAAGTCATTATTATTATCGTGTTTCGGAAATTGACCGTCCTGCCTTGCCCGTCGGTAAGCCGTCCATCATCTAATACCTGCAACAGTATGTTTAAAACCTCAGAGTGCGCTTTTTCAATTTCATCAAAAAGCAGAACTTGATATGGTCTCCTGCGGACAGCTTCAGTTAGCATGCCGCCTTCTTCATATCCGACGTATCCCGGTGGAGCGCCGATCAGACGTGCAACAGAGTGGGATTCCATGAATTCAGACATATCAATTCGGGTCATGGATTCTCTATTGTCAAATAAAAACGTTGCTAGAACTTTACTCAATTCTGTTTTCCCAACACCAGTTGGTCCTAAAAATAAAAAAGAACCGATTGGTTGCGATGGATCCTGTAACCCAGCGCGAGCTCTTTGAACTGCATTCACTACTTCTTGGATGGCATATGCTTGTCCTATAACTTGATTGTTGATGAAGTTTTCCATTGTTAATAGTTTTTCTTGTTCTGTAGAAACCATTTTAGTTAATGGAATACCGGTCCAACGAGATACTATCGAAGCTATATCGTCGGAGGTTACTTCTTCTTTAACTAGTGTTTTGGATGATTTGCTCTTCATGGATTGTAGCTTATTTTCTAGATTGGGGATCTCACTATAAAGTAATCGTCCCGCAACTTCATATTCACTAGATCTCTGGGCTTCGAGCAATTCTTGTCTAGTTTTTTCGAGAGTTTCCTGAAGAGCCTGAATTTGGCTTAAAATAGCTTTTTCATCATTCCAATTCTTGGTCAGCATTTCAGAGCGTTCTTGTAATATTGATAATTCGTCCTCTAAATGATGTAAACGATCTTCGTTGCTGTTCTGCTGTTCTTTTTTCACCGCCTCTTGTTCTATTTTCAATGCTATGATTTTTCTATCCAGTGCGTCAATTTCCTCAGGCTTCGAGTCTATTTCTATTCTCCGGCTCGAAGCAGCTTCATCTATAAGGTCAATTGCTTTATCTGGAAGGAATCGCTCACTTATGTAGCGATCAGATAATTTTACGGCAGAAATAATAGCTTTATCCATGACCTGAACCCCATGATGCAGTTCATACTTTTCTTTCAGGCCACGGAGTATATTGATTGTTTCGGATATACTGGGTTCGTTAACAAATATAGGTTGGAACCGGCGAGCCAATGCTGCGTCTTTCTCGATATGCTTTCGGTATTCATCAAGTGTAGTAGCTCCGATACAATGTAGCGTCCCTCGCGCTAGAGCAGGTTTTAACATATTCGATGCATCTAACGATCCTTCTGTAGCGCCAGTGCCTACCAACGTATGCAATTCATCGATAAAAAGTATTATTTCTCCTGCTGCTCTAGTGATTTCGTCCAGTAATGAAGTGATTCGTTCCTCGAATTCTCCTCTAAATTTTGCCCCTGCAACTACGGAACCTAGATCTAAACTGAGCAGTTTTTTATCTTTAAGTGTTTCTGGGATATCGCCATTGATAATACGCAACGCTAATCCCTCTGCTATTGCTGTTTTACCCACTCCGGGATCACCAATCAGGACAGGGTTATTTTTTGTCCTTCTTGCGATTACCTGTATTGTACGCCGGATTTCGTCATCTCTACCTACTACAGGATCCAAGTTGCCATTTTTAGCCATTTCAGTTAGGTCGCGAGTATACTTTTCCAAGGCTTCATAAGCTTGACTAGATTGATTTTTATTGTTTTTTTTATCGTTTGACATACTAGTTTAACCTTGGTTCTAAAGCTTATTAAAGTAAAAAAGCCTCTCGTGTATCTTTGAAGGGCACCCATGTTTTAGATTAGATTTTCTAATAGCTGTGATTATTTTTCAGGTTCAGATACAGTTATTTAGGAGCTAAAAAAGAATGTGACATACTATTCCCTATAGCCTTTTTGGTTAGCCACTTACTTGTCGCAGTTCACTTTACACTTGTTATTTAATATGGGGATTATTGGATTTTCTACAAGTATAGATAAATCATCCTATGATCATTACCAAACTAACGACCTTTTCCCAGTTAGCTAAGTCAATCTTTATCATGGAAAAGGACTATTTTTGATAAATTCATACCTAAAATAGTGTTGGCTAGTTTCAATCGGAACTATGGGAGGCCTGATCTTCGGGGGCAGCTGATTCCTCTTTATCTCTAGCGACATTATTTTTTATTCGCCGACGAGACCTAGCATGTCTTTGATTCTTTGGGGCTTCATCATTGGTCTCTTCATCTAACCTGTTGTCGGATTCGATGCTTGTATCGACCCTTTGGTGGCTTCGTAATGCGATTGTTGACTTGTTACCAACGTCCGCGTCCTCTATATCCACTCCACGTCGCTCAATTGTTTCAACCCCGTCGGCCGATGCCTCTTTATTGTGTTCTTGTTGTTTTTCAGACTCTGTCGGTTCTGTCGTTATGGAGATAGTATTTGTTTCCGCGGCGTTTTGTCCATTGCTTGAATGGTTATTCCCATTATTTTGATTCCTATTTTTATTTGCCTCCGAGTTATTATCATCCGTAAAAGCGCTTAATATTCGGTAATAATGTTCAGCATGTTGAAAATAACTTTCAGCCAGCACAACTTCCCCATTTGTTGATGCCTCGCGTGCTAAATTCATATATTTTTCATGAACTTGATGCGCATTGCCCCGTATCCTTATATCGGGACCGTTGCTATCAAAAGTATGATTACGGCCAGGAGGGCCTGAGGAACGGCGGTTTCCACCTCTACCTCGGCCACGTTTAGAATGGGAACCTTGTCTCATTATTTACCATTTCTGTGGTGTTGATTGACGAAGTTTGTCTCTTCGTCTTTTCAAATACAAACACATAAAAAATGCACCTTTGCTTTGGGTGAACTATCTTTTATACCTGATTTCTAGCCAAAAAAAGATCGTTCCAGAAGACGCTTTCCCCATGGCTTTCCTTATACTAGTAGGGTTCTTCGCCCAATCCAAGTATAAATTGATAATTACTTTAATATTGATGGCGATGAGCCAAAACCAGGCAACGATCGCGGTGTCCAAGGTCTTGATTTATGTGAAGGCACTTGAGGCCACTATGCTCCATTATATTAGAGACGCTTTCACTTTGATTATAACCTATCTCCAAGAAAATAAGACCTCCTTTTTTTAGGATTCCTACAAATTGGGGGGCTAGTTTTTTGTAACAGGATAGTCCATCCTGACCACCATCTAATGCTATATGTGGGTCAAAATTTTTGACTTCTGGGTCAAGGGTTGAAATGGTATCGGACTGAATGTACGGCGGATTGGCTATAATTATATCGAATTTATCGGTCACTTCTCTACCCCAGTCACTTTCTATGAAGCGCGCTCTTTGGCTAAGCCCGTTTAATGCTGCATTCTCTTTGGCTAATTTTATACATTCCCTAGAAATATCGACACCCACACCACTTGAATTGGGAAATTCGTTTAAAGCCGACAATAGCAAGCATCCTGTCCCAGTTCCAAAATCAATAAATTTTAAGTTGACGGCTTTATCTGGGAGGCTCCTATGAATAGCCTCCATTAATACTTCACTGTCAGGTCTTGGATCAAGGGACGATGAATTAATTCTCAATGTGAGGTTCCAAAAACCACGGGTTCCTATAATTCTTGATACAGGTTCTCTTTTGCAACGACGCTCTATAAGTTTTGCATAATTATCTATTTGGCTTTTTGTTAAAAATTTATCTTCTGATCCGTAAAAACGCTCCTGAGGGGTACCAAGTGCAAAACCAAGAAGGAGCCTGGCATCTAGAATCGGGCTTTCTATTTGGACTCCCAAAAGTTTTTCTTTGGCCCACTCTAAAATTACTTTAACCGAAGTGGTTTCTTTGGCTGGTTTTGGATGCATTAAACTCATTTGTCTCAGGTCATTAGCGCTAAACGTGCTGCCTCATCTTCGGCTGTGAGTCCGTTAATTATTTCTTCAAGGCCTTCCCCAAGGATTATCTTATCAATTTTATAGAGTGTCATATTAATCCGGTGATCGGTAACTCTGCCCTGTGGAAAATTATATGTTCGTATCCTTTCTGAGCGGTCACCACTTCCAATCTGACCTCTGCGGTCGGCTGCCCGCTCTTCATGGATCCTATTGCGTTCAAGATCAAAAATTCTGGCCCGTAATATTTTCATCCCCTTTGCCTTATTTTTATGCTGTGATTTCTCATCTTGCTGAGATACTACTATGCCTGTTGGAATATGGGTTATTCTTACTGCGCTGTCGGTTGTGTTGACCGACTGGCCACCCGGGCCACTCGCTCGAAATATGTCTATTCTAAGGTCTTTATCATCAATATTTATGTCGACATCCTCTGCCTCGGGAAGGACGGCTACTGTAGCAGCAGATGTGTGTATACGGCCGCCGGACTCTGTTGTTGGGATTCTCTGAACTCTATGAACACCAGATTCAAATTTTAATTTAGCGAAAACAGACCGTCCAGTAATTGACGCGATTGCTTCCTTATAGCCACCTATAGCTGTTTCTGAAACCTCCAATATCTCAAATCGCCAGCCCCTAATGATAGAGTATTTCTGATACATTGAGAAAAGACTAGAGGCGAATAAAGCTGCTTCATCTCCTCCTGTCCCGGCCCGCACTTCTAAAATCGCATTTTTTTCATCGGCTTCGTCCTTTGGCAAAAGTAGACGCTGCAGCTCATTTTTCAATATGGGTAATCTAATTGATAAATCGTTGATCTCGCTCTTTATTAATACCTCTAACTCATCATCGGTATTGTCACTCAACATGCTTTTGGCCTCGTTGAGTTCGTTCTCCATTGATCTTAATTCCGAAACTTTTTCCGCAATGGGAGTTAGTTCAGATAATTCTTTGGAGATTTTGGTGATCTCTTCCGCGTTTAATGCTTCGGAGGATGAGAGCATGCCTTCAAGTTCGCGATGTCGGGACTCGACACGCCCCAAATTGGCCTCAAAACTCACCCGTATCTCCTTTCCACTTAGCTCTTGATATAAGAAGTTTTCGTATTAACAATTCAGTTTTCTCATCTAATTCTTCGTCAGTATATAATTCTTTTATAGTAGTTATGGGAATATGTAATAATCGGTTTACTAAAAGTTGGCTGACTGCTTCAGAGCTGAGATTTGGCTTTTCTTTAAGAACTTCAAGCCGATCCTGGTTCATAGAATTTATTATTTCTTTCAAAAGTGGTTCAATATTTTTACCTTTTATTCTTTTGGTGAACCGTTCTAATTCCTCATCTATGATTTGTTCGGCCTCTACTAATGCGGACCCACGCTGGTTTTTTCCTTTGAGGGCTATTCGCTCAAGATCGTCTAGATTATATAAAAAAACTTCATCAATATCCTCAATAGCGGGATCAATTATGCTTGGGACTCCAACATCTAAAATAAAAAGGGGCTTGTATTGGCGTTTTTTTATGACTGATGTCATCATTTCTTTGGTGATGGCATAGTTGAGACTATTGGTGCTAATTATCGCTATGTCGACTAACATCAAGATTTTAGCCGTTTCATCGTAATTGGCAATTTCTCCAACAAAATGTGTTGAGCTTTGGCCACTAATATCCGTATTTTCATTGACAAATATAAAATTGCTTAAATTCGCGGCTTTGAAGTGTTCTGAGAGAAAAATGGTTGCCTCGTCATTACCAAAAATAGCTGCTTTACAATGTGCTAAATCCCCGTTGATATCCCGAGCAACACGAATAGCCGCCGCTGCTATAGTCACAGGCCCTTGCCCGATATTCGTCTCCTTTCTTACACGCTTAGCGGCAAAATAAGCATGCTCGAGAAAATTATTTAGTCGAGAACGGATCGCCCCTGTTTCTTTACCTATTCTGTGGCTCGATCTAATTTGACCAAAGATCTGTGGTTCGCCTATAATGTGACTGTCTAAGGCAGCTGTAACTCTAAATAAGTGCTGTAAAGCAGAGTGTTTTGAATATTTATATGACGCAGCCAAAATTTTTCTAAAAACCTGTTCATTATCAAGGGCTAGTTTTCTAAAAATAATTTGAGTAACCGTTTTTATATTATCTTCGAGGAAGTAAAATTCTACTCTGTCACATGTCGAAACTACTAGAACCTCACATTGGATTGATTGGCATAAAGATTTCGAGAAATCTCGTATTTCATGCTCATTGATAAATAACTTTTCCCTCAACGAACTTGAGCACGCTCCATATTTTAGACCTATAACATGAAAAATATCTATATAATTTTGGCTGGAGACTGCTGTCATCTGGCTATAGATGAAATTTTTAGTTTTTTATCATTTTTAACAGCAAGCTCTGCTTCAATTTCGCGGGCTTTTTTTTCCACCAACCCTACGATATGCGAAATAATCCCCTCATCTTTCAATCGATGATTAGGAAGGCCTCCTAAGTAAATTTGGTGTGTTCCTTTTCCCCCTCCTGTCAATCCAATGTCTGTTTCACGCGCCTCTCCTGGACCGTTGACAACACAACCTATTATTGAGAGCGTGATAGGGGTTGTTATGTGCGAAAGTCGCTCCTCGAGTATTTTGACGGTATTGATAACATCGAATTGCTGTCTAGCACATGATGGGCAAGAAATAACATTGACGCCACGGTGTCTTAGCCCAAGCGATTTTAGAATATCGAAGCCCACTTTTACTTCGTTTACTGGATCATCAGATAAAGAAACTCTTATAGTATCGCCGATGCCGCCCCACAAAAGCATTCCCATTCCTATAGAGGATTTTACTGTTCCTGTTCTAAACCCTCCAGCTTCCGTGATACCAACGTGTAGTGGAGTGTCAGTCAAATCTGAAAGTTTTTGGTAGGCTGCTACGGCGAGAAAAATATCGGACGCCTTGACACTAATTTTGAAATCTAAGAAACCTTTGTCTTCTAATATTTTCGAATGCTCAAGAGCACTTTCTACCATTGCTTCTGGGCAAGGTTCACCGAATTTTTCAAGAATAGGCCTCTCAAGGCTCCCAGCATTCACACCAATACGCATTGAGCAACCATTATCTTTAGCAGCTTTAATAACGTCCATGACTTTTTGAGGGCTTCCAATATTTCCTGGGTTAATTCGCAAACATGCAGCGCCCGCTTCTGCGGCCTCAATGGCCCTTTTATAATGAAAATGAATATCTGCTATTATTGGAATCGGAGAGGCCTTTACTATCGATCTCAAGCTCTCTGTTGATTCAATGTCAGGGCATGAGACCCTTATTAAGTCTGCGCCGGCAGCTGCGCATTCTTGTATTTGTGCTATTGTAGATTTCTTATCAGTGGTGAGTGTATTAGTCATCGTTTGTACCGATATAGGTGCATCACCTCCTACTGGAACTGAGCCTACCATTATCTGGCGGGTTTTTTTTGCGATTATGTCTCTATATGGTCTGTTATTCATGACTTATCCAAATATATCAGTTGCTATCAGACGTTTTAAGTAAGTTTTCCTTCGTGAGAGCAATATCTTTTACAACCCGCATTGAACCTGCATATTTTGGGATTTTCTTGCCATTAATCCTAATAACAAGAGCCCCAATATTGCCGGTGCTAAGAAGCAGGTCGTTTCGGTTGGGAACGTTATACGTTTCGTGTGTCTTCAATATGCGACTTAAAAGAATATTTGAATCTAATGCTTTGATCTGAATCCAACTGTCGGCAGTTGCCTGGATGGTGAAACTAGGTAATGCTAAAATTGAAGAGTCATTCGAGACCTTCAAACGTTTCACGGCTACTACATCCGTTTTTGCCTTCGCCTGAAATTGGTCGGTAGTTTCGTGTAGGGAACTAGAGTTGATCGAGGCTGTTTCCGGACTGTTCTTTTTCGTTCTTTTCGTTGTTACGCTCTGGGAATCAGTCGGCTCAATGCCTTTGTTTTCTATTAGCTTTACCGATTTATATTTTTTAGTTTTGAGATTGTTGTCTGGTGTTGTTTTCGAAACAACGATCTTTTCACCATGTTGTAATGAATTTTTCGCTAGCCCCTTTTTCTTCGGCGAACTTCTTGATTCGCTGTTTTGTTTCTCTTGTTCGCCTACCGCTGTTATTGTATTGGTTTGGGATGTTATTACATCGTGTTGGTTGGACCAGTCGGGAGATGTTTTTTGAAGGTTATTCCAAATTAAAACAATGCCTACGGTTATTAAGATGGTGGTAAAAATAACCATCACACTAGGTATTTTTCCCTCTGGTGCAGGAGATGGAAAGACATTGGAATTTTTTAATTCAGGGTTCTGCACTTTAGTTTTAAGCGAGTTAATGTAGTTCGCAGGATCAATTCCAAGGTAGTTAGAATAACTTTTTATAAAACCGATCGCATAAGTTGTGCCAGGTATATCATCAGGTCTGCCGTTTTCGATGGCTTTTAAATAATCTTGGCGGATTCGCAGTAGGTCAGATATTTGGCTTAAACTCTGGTTGGATTTGTACCTGGCTTCTTTAAGCGCTTCACCAGAATGTATCTCTGATGTATTTGCTGCAATTTCATTTGAGTTGTTAATTTGGCTTTTTAGCTTTATCGGCAGCATCATTTTTCTGTCGAATAACTTCGAGAATTTTTGCTCGATTTTCATAGCTTACAGACAAATCTCATATGGTTTCGTTAGTCGAATACTGATGGATACTAAGGAAAAATATTAGAATTTAATTCTAAAGACAATATTTCAAGATACGTTTTCGTTTAAATTACATCAATTAACCGCCTTTTTTATCTTTATTTTTTAAAAATGAAATAAATCCTGCATAGAGATCTAGGGTGGCCATAGATTATTAAATATTCCATTAAATAAGGTTAATAGTAATTCTAGTAGATTAACTCTCTAACTGAGATGGGTTATCCAACTCAAAAATTGAATGGAGGGCCCGCACAGCAAGTTCAGTGTAATCAGATGCTATTAACACACTCACTTTTATTTCGGACGTCGATATCACCTGAATATTTATCCCCTTATCGGCCAGTGTAGTGAACATGGTTTTAGCTACCCCCGGCTGACTTCTCATGCCAACTCCTACAACAGAAATTTTTGATACGTTTGGATTAGCTGTGACATTGGCAAATTCAATTTCATCCTTTAACTCCTCTAAAACTTCTACGGCGGTATTTAGGTCGATTTTTCCTACGGTAAACGTCAAGTCAGTTGTTTCTCCATTCTCAGATACATTTTGGACAATCATGTCTACATTAATAGAGGCGTCAGCAAGTGAGCCAAAAATACGACCAGCTACGCCTGGTCTGTCTTTAACCCCTCTCAGTGTTATTTTAGCCTCCTCGAGACTATAGGCTATTCCCGTTATAGTTTCTTTTTCCACAATCTCATCCTCATTCAATACTAATGTGCCTGGCACGTCTTCAAAACTTGATCTAACTTGCAAGCGCACGTTGTAGCGCATTGCGAGGGCAACTGATCTCGTTTGCAGTACTTTGGCTCCTTGAGAAGCCATCTCTAACATCTCTTCGTACGTTATTTTCTCAATTTTTTGGGCGCCTGATACGATCCTTGGATCTGTTGTGTAAACACCATTAACATCGGTATAAATATCGCATCTTTGGGCCGCTAGA
>Ga0315331_10002262_pt1 | contig 14632 bp, 7 predicted proteins | sample M160m34915metaG_FD_203456 | JGI IMG/M metagenome (GOLD analysis project Ga0315331, IMG submission 203456) | Ammonia-oxidizing marine archaeal communities from Monterey Bay, California, United States - M1 60m 34915 | ecosystem: Environmental > Aquatic > Marine > Intertidal zone | place: USA...
CGAACAGTAGGCAGCTCATGAGATTCCGACGCGGGTACTCATGGTTGTTTCTTGGCGGTTGCCTGTTGGCTGCGTGGTTCACCCCGACGCCAGAAGCCCCCATTGCGATCGCGAGCGATGCAGAGAGTCCGCCTATCAAGGCACCCCTCGTCGAATCGCTGCTCGACCAGCGCGACCGCCGAAGAGGCGCCTCGAAAGGATCGGCTCCATCCATATCAGCGCCTCGACAGCTCACTCGAGCCAAGCAGGGCGCGCAGGAGGCCCTCGCTCCCCTACCTCGATGGGTGAGGCTCGCACTACCGCACCTCGAGACGAAGAACGGCCCTGTTTGGATCAACTCGACGACCGGCGGACACAGGGCCGAGTTCGATCCCATTTCCCTTCAAGTTCTCGGCGATTTCATCGAAGAGAATGGCTTGACCGAAGCCAGTTCTGCCTTCGACCGGGATGACGGAAACGGTCGCTTCGAGCCATGGGAGCTCGGATTCCAACTATGGCAGAACGGCGAGCTGATCGTGCTGAGCTTCGGCTCGAGTCCCTACCTGCCTTACGGATACGCATTGGAGTCCGTCCCGAGGAGCATCGAGGATCTGGTCGCTCTCCAATATCTCGACCTGGCTGGTAACGCGATTCGTGGGCTTCCCGAGGAGATTGCTCGGTTGGGGTCGCTCCGAACGCTTCGGCTGTCGCGCAACCAGATCGAGGAGCTCCCACGAGGACTAGGGAATTTGCACGCACTCGAGACGCTCGTGGTGGACGAAAACCCACTGCTGAGGCTGCCGGAGTCGCTGGGAGGCCTGAGGTCGCTCTCGGCGCTGCACCTCAACGACACTCGCCTGAGCCGGCTCTCCGACGTGATCCTCGAGCTGAATGCCCTGGAACACCTGGGCCTGCATCGGTCCGACAAGGCTCCAGACGAAGCCCGGCTTCTCGAACTTCCCGATGAACTCCTCGAGATGGACCTCACTTCGCTCGAGCTCGGAGGCAACGCCCTCTTCTGCAATGGAGGCGGACCTTCCTCCCCCAGTTCAGCCCGCGTGCCCCACGGATTGAGGGCGCAACATTGCGAATATGCCAATGGGGTCCGATGAGACGATCGCACGCCGAATGGATGCTTCGATGAGCGAATCGCCCTCGAAGACCCACCTGCTCATCGTCGGCGCTGGCCCCGCCGGCATCGCAGCCGCCGTTCAGGCGGGTCAGCGCGGCCTGCCGGCCACGCTCATCGAGAGAGGGCGGGTCGCCGAGACCATCGCTCGCTACCAGAAGGGCAAGCTCGTCATGGACGAGCCCAAACGGCTGCCTCTTCATGAAGAGCTCGACATGCCGTTCCGCGAGAGTCGTCGAGAAGAGATTCTCGACGACTGGCAAGCCGCGGTGGAGCGGTCGGGAGTGCGACTGCTGGCCGGGCCGGAATACGAGATGACCCAGCTCGAGGGGGAAGGCGGCGCCTACCGGTGCACGCTTCGCAGCGGTCGGGTCGTGGAGGCGACCCACATCCTCTTGAGCATCGGCGTGCAGGGCAATCTCCGCTCCTTCGGAGTGCCGGGCGACGACCAGCCCTGGGTTACCTACCAGTTGGACGACCCTGCTGAACATCGGGACGAACGCATCGTGATCGTCGGCGTAGGCGACTCAGGCATCGAAAACGCCCTCGCCCTCTCCGAAGCCGGAAACGCCGTGACCGTCGTCAACCGCCGTGCCGAGTTCGACCGCGCGAAGGTTGCCAACCGCACGAAAATCGAGGCGGCGATCGCAGGCGGCGAGATCGAACTCTGCATCAACAGCACAGTCGAACGTTTCGAGCCCGATGCCGTCATTCTCAAGGGTGCCGACGGCGAACGTCGCGTCCCCGCCGATCTGGTGATCGGCCGGCTCGGAGCGATCCCACCAAGACGGTTCTTGCAGGACCTCAAAGTCGAGTTCAGCTCCGATGATCCGACGGGCGTTCCCCTCGTCGGCCCCACCTACGAAAGCCGACGCCCGGGCCTGTTCCTGATTGGCGCGGTCGTGGGCTACCCCCTGATCAAGAATTGTATGAACCAGGGTTTCGAGGTCGTTGAGCACATCCTGGGCAACGAAGTCTTGCCTGCCGACGAGCCCGTCCTTGCCGAAAAATTTGCGTCTCTCGACGCAACCCCCGGCAAGATCGTGACCCACATGCGATCGACCACGCCCGTCATGGCGGAGCTCTCGGACATTCAGATTCGCGAACTGCTCTTCGATGCGAACGTGCGTCGCTTGTCACCGGGTGAGGTCATCTACGAACGCGGCGACTTCTCGAACACCGTATTCCTGCTCCTTGCAGGACAGGTGGAGCTCGAGAGGTCACCGGGGGAACTCGCCAGGCAGGCCGGCGCACGGGAAACCGAAATCGACCCCATCGTTCTTCCTCCGGCGCGCCTCAGTCGGGGCCAACTCTTCGGAATCGGATCGCTGATCTCAGGCCGACGCCGGGAGCATGCCACGCGCGCGACCGAGAACTCGATCGTCATCGAGATCGCGCGAGGCGTGATGACCCGTCTGCTGAACTCGAACGAGAAGATCCGAGAGGCGCTGACCGAGAGCTTCGTGAGGAAACTCTCGTTGCTGCAACTGCTCGAACCGAACGAGCGAGACCAACTCGTCACGGCAATCGAACGACGAACCTACAAGGCGGGGGAGATCATCTACGACCAAGCCGATGCCCCCGACGGACTCTACTTCTTGCTGAAGGGCTCGGTGTCGATTTCCCTCAACGAGAACGGGGGGGTCAGGATCCTCGACTACGCCCAAGCCGGCCGCTGGTTAGGTGGACGCGGAGCGCTCGCGCCGGAGAGCCCGCGTTTCTTCCGGACGACGTCGATGGGGCTCACCGAAGCCGTCTTCATCCCGCTCAGCGCGCTCGAGGGGCTGCCGGAGCGGTACCCGGAGATCAAAGCCGTGCTCGGCCAAGCGGCGGCGGCGGCGGTCTCGACCGCAGCCCGTCGCAGGATGCCCCGCGCTGAAGACCCGCTCACCCAGCTCGTGGGGACGACCGGCCTGCATGAAGCGACGGACCTTTTGGTCATCGACGAGTCGATCTGCATCCGGTGTGACAACTGCGAAAAGGCGTGCAGCGCGACTCATGAAGGCGTTTCCCGCCTGGACCGGGAGTCGGGCCCCACCTTCCTGACGCGAGAAGGGCCACAAATCCACCTCCCGACCGCCTGCCAACACTGCGAAAACCCCAAATGCATGACAGATTGCCCACCGGACGCCTTGCGCCGAGACCCGCACGGAGAGGTCTATATCCAGGACAATTGCATCGGTTGCGGTAATTGCGCGAGCAACTGCCCTTACGACGTCATCAAAATGGTCGAATTGGAGTCTTCCGGAACCTCCGGCCTGCTGACCCGCCTTCTCCAGCGAGTTCTTCGCGGCGCCCCGGACCAGAAAGCCGAACTCCACAAAGTGGCCGCCAAATGTGATCTCTGTATGAACCTGACCCGACCCTGGGGCGGCGAACCGAAGGCAGCGTGTGTCGCCTCCTGTCCAACAGGTGCCATCTCACGGGTAGACCCAAAGGTGTTCATCGATGGCACCGGCTGAAACCGTCAACGATCCGCTTCGTCAGCCGCTCGCGGAGCTCTTGAGTCCAGAGCCGCGCGCTCGGCGCATGTTGAGGCTCGCCCTCTGCCTCCTATCTGGTTGGATCGCGATCGTGGTGCTCGACCTCGACTCCATGTCCTGGTCCTCATGGGGCGGTCGAGAGGTGCTCGCTTCCGTCGTCATCTTACTCGGCACGGTCTCGATCTGGTTCGCGACGGTCTCGAAGCGTGGGCCCGCTCCCATCGTCTCCGAGAATTTCCTGGCATTTGCGCATTTCCGACCCGCGGCGATCACGATGACCCTGGTCAGCTTTGCTGGCGCGGCCATGCTCCTCGATGACACTCCGACGGGACCGAGCGGCGGCACGGCACTCGGCTATCTACTCGGCACCGTCTCCGCTCTCATCATGGTCTGGTTGACCCTCTTTCGAGCACGTAAATACGCCTATTTTTCCCGCGGCCTATCGCTGCGAGCATGGCTCGCACTCCACGTCTATCTGGGGCTCGCGCTCCTCCTGCTGGTTCCCATGCACGCCGGCTTTCGTTTCGGATGGAACGTGCACACGGCGAGTTTCGCTGCCACCGTGGGTACGGTCATCACCGGGCTCATCGGCGTCCTCATCTACGTGCGGATTCCGAGGCTGATGACCCTCAACCGGATGGGTGCAACGCTGGACGGCCTGATCGAGCAGGTCGCCACCCTCGACAGCAATGCCATCCGGCTCGCCGCTCTCCTACCCGACGTGACAGCCCGCGCCGTTCTCGACTCGATCGAAAAGACACGGATCGGAGGGCTTTGGTGGGAGCGATTGATCGGTGCACAGTCGGCGCGCGTGGCCTACAAAGCATTGCGGACCGTCTCGAGCCCTGAGGTCGTGCTCAACATCTCCGACGACGAACGTGAGAAGCTGGCCGGCATCACGGAAATACTCTCGGAAAAGATCAAGCTCCTCGAGCGAATCGATCTCGACCTCCGCTATCAGGGTTGGCTGATCATCTGGCTCTACCTGCATGTTCCGCTCGCCTTTGCGACCCTCGCATCCGTCGCGGTGCACGTCTTTCTTGTCTTCTACTACTAGTCGGTCTCAGGTCTAATTCGAATCGCATGCAAGTCCGTCTGATTCGCATATCGGGAAGCCGCGGCGCAGAGCGCGGAAGACAGGAAGAGATCCTCGAGGTATCGGAGCTCTCGATCGGCCGAGGGACGACGAACATCCTCGATCTCGACGGCCTCGACGTCTTCCTCGAGCACGCTCGAATCGTCCTTCGGGAAGATACGCCTCATATCGAGAGCGTCGGATTCAGCTCCATTACATCGGCGAACGGTCAGCCGGCGACGTCGCTCCCGCTCGCCTTGGGCGCGGTCGCCCACATAGGCAACTGGGAGATCGCACGAATCGCCGACACGGGAGACGAAGCCTTCTCCCTCGAAGTCTGCCGACGAGTCCCTCTATCCGATCCGATCGAAGCGTTGACGGCAAAGACGCAGCCGGGCAACCCCCACCACCGGACGATTCCGAATTTCTTCGTATGGAGCGCAATCCTCTTCGCGGCCCTCTTCCTCGTCGTGCGGCCATGGCTCCCGGAATTATCGTCGGCGGGCAAGCGGGCCTGGATGCCTGGGCCTCTCGCGCCCGACCACAGATACTTCGGCAGCGAATGCGCTTCGTGCCATACCGACTTCGCTTCGACTCCTTCGAGCAAATGCTCGACTTGCCATACCAACACGCCCTCTCATGTCAGCGAACACAAGACGACTCCTGCCCTCGAGGCCATGGAATGTCGCCACTGCCACATCGACCACAGGGGAGAAGCAGCCCTCTTGACCGTGTCCGATGCCGTTTGTGTCGATTGCCACGGCAACATCGCCGCCCACAGCAACGACAGCCAATTGGGAAACGCATCGGACTTCGCGACGGTGCACCCGGAATTCCGGCTCTTTCTCGCGGATCCAGGCTCCGACGGGCCTCCCGAAGGTTTTCGCGTGATCGATTGGAGCCCTTCTGCAAAGGAATCTCCAGGCATCAAGTTCAGTCACCTACATCACGCGGGGGACTTCTTGCCGCGCCGAGAGGGAACCGGTCTCGAGCTACTCCAATGCGGTGCCTGCCATGAACCCGACAAGGCGGCGGCCTACATGAAGCCGATCGTCTTCGAGGAACACTGTCAAAGCTGCCACGGCATCGCAGCACCGGACCCGCTCCTGGCCGATCTCGAACTTACACACGGGGCTTTCGCGGATGTCCGGCTCGAGATCCAAGCCGCGCTCGTACGTCGAGGCCTCCTCGGAGACGACCCGTCCATGCCTTCGGAGCCGAGCAAATTGCTCGATTTCGCGAAGGCCGGCGGACTGAAACCGCTCGACGGCCTTCTCTCCTTCGACACCCTGCCTAACCGGGTCGGAAGGGCAGCGGAAGACGTCCTGCGGCGTTCCTGCGAGAGTTGTCATCATCTGCTGCCAGATGCGAAGAGCAACGACGACGAGGTCGTCCTACCGGTTGCCATGACCAACGTCTGGCTGCACAATTCGCAGTTCCCCCACCATTCGCACTCGGCTCAGCGTTGCGCCGAGTGCCATCCGACCGCAGCGGTCTATTCGCCCTCTACACGGGGAGCGCCTCGCCCTCCAGGGTCGATGCGGGACAATGTGCCCTACGGATTATCGACCCCCGAAGAGCTATTCGCGGAGACCTCTTTGCGACCGAGCGAACACGCCAGCGACATCATGCTGCCTGGCCGCGAAAAATGCCGCTCATGTCACGACTCCTCGGTCTCGAAGAACGATCGAGTCTGGACGACCTGTGTCGACTGCCATGACTTCCATGAATGGAAGAACCGTTTCGGAAATCCCTACCGATGACGAGACTCCCTAGAAAAATGGACGGGAGACTCGCGGTGACCGTCTCGAGAGCACTTCTCGCCGCCATGGCATGTCTCCTGATCTCCTGCTCGAGCGGGTCGGGCGGGGATTCCGGGTGCGCCGGCGAGTGCGCCGAGGCGAGCTTGAGCAGCGATGAGGTCCGGCTGATCCTGGCACAAGGTTATGCCGAGGCTCTCGAGAACCCGATCAGCGACTCGGACCGGATCGATCTCCTGAATGCGAATCCGCCAAGGCTCTTCCCACTCCCCCCGACTTCCGAGGCAGACCCGAACGTCGTCGCCACGATCGTCGTGCTCGATCGGGTCGGCAACGTAATCGGGGCCGTGCAGACGCCCGCCGCGAACCAATCACGCGTGCTGATCGATGGGGGTAGAATGGTCACGACCGGCCTCGACGGCCTGAGTGTCCTGCCGGCGATTCCCGCGCTCCCGACCTCGGGCGGCGCAATGACGACGCCGACGCCGGAGCTTCCGATCCTGACTCTATTCGCCGCGATCAGTAAAGCGGGGACCGCTGCGTATCTATCCAGCCAGGGCAACGCTTTTTCGACCCGAACGGCGAGCCAGATCATCCAGGAGAACTTCAACCCGCAGGAGACCCAGAGGGCAGGAGGCCCCCTCTTCGGCGTTCAATTCTCCCAGCTCCCTTGCGGCGACTTCGTGCGCAGAGCAGACCTCGACGGATTCCGCGGCCCCAAGCAAATGCCGCTCGGACTCGCGGGAGACCCCGGCGGCCTCCCCTTATACAAGGACGGAGTCCTCGTCGGAGCCGTCGGAGTCGAAGTCAACGGCGTCTACACCGCTGATTTGGTGATCACGGACGTCGACCAGGACCCGGAAGAGCGCATCGCCACGGCGGCTTCGCGCGGATTCGAAGCGCCCGTCCAGCGACGCGCCGAACGAATCCCCCTCGACGGTCGAACCCTTCGTTTCGCGGATGACCAGGTGACGCGCCGCACGAGCGAGGTCTCCACCACCGAGCTCGCCGGAATCGAAGACCACGTGGTCGACATCCCCGGCTTCTACTGCAGCGGCACGGCGGGCAGCTGCACCCCCGACAACCCCGCGATCTTCAAGCCGGGCGCGACCATCGGGACATTGCTCTCCGGGATCCGGAGAGACGACAGCTCTTTCCGGAACGCCTCCGATGAGCCGATCGCGGCTGAGATCCTGGTGGGTCCCGGCGACGCTCCGCTCTATCCGCCCATCGACTCGATCGCCCCGTCCGCCGCTTCGGGGGGTCTCCTGGACTCCGAGGTGCAAACGATCCTCGAGGAGGGACTCGCGATCGCCAGCCGGATGCGAAGCCAGATCCGGAAACCCACGGAGTCGTCCGTTCGAATCAATCTGAGTGTCGTGGATCTCGAGGGGAATATATTGGGATTTGCCCGCCGGCCCGATGCACCGCTCTTCGGTGCGGACGTCTCCCTCCAGAAGGCGCGCACGGCGGCCTTCTTTTCACGCGGACCGTCGGAGAGCGCAGCCGATCTTCTGCTGCAGGGAGCGGCCGAGTCGCCCTCGATCGACGCCACTCGCTTCCAGGACCTGGACGTCTATCTGGCACAGCTCAGAACCTTCCTCGGAGACCCGACTGCGCTGGATAACGGAATCGCCTTCTCCGACCGGGCCGGTGGAAATCTCTCTCGCCCCTTCTTCCCGGACGGGATCAACGGTCGGGAGAACGGTCCGCTGAGCCGTCCGTTCATCGAGTGGAGCCCCTTCAGTACCGGCCTTCAACTCGATCTCAGCGCCGCCCGCTTCGTCGCGTCGCTCCAAACGCCGATCACCAGTTGCACGCCCCCCTCCCTGACGACGATTCGATCCGGCACTCAGATCTTCCCGGGGAGCGTTCCGGTCTTCCGCGGCGATACCCTGATCGGCGGTGTCGGTGTCTCGGGAGACGGAGTGGACCAGGATGACATGGTCGCTTTCCTATCCGTCTACAACGCAGGTCTCCGGCTGAACGGAGCCATTCAGCTGCCGCCGCGGGACACACCGCGAGCCGACACCATCAGCGTCGACGGAGTGCAGCTTCGATTCATCAGCTGCCCACCCAAGCCCTTCCTCGATTCCGATGAGCAGAGGCCATGCGAAGGAAAATGACTTTGCAGGCCGCGTCAAAAAAGATCTTCGGAAGCCTATTCGCCCTCTCGGCCGGCCTCACCACATTGCAGGCAATGGACGGGACTGCCCAGGCGGAAGAACCGCAGGTCGAGGACGACACACCCGCGATCGAGTGGCAGCGCCCGGGAGGTCGGCGTCAGGTGCCGCAAAGCCCTCCTCCGACCGGGCGCGAAGAGGGTCGGACGATTCCCCAGTCGGAGGTCGAAACCGCAGAGGAGATCGGGGAACGACTCTCGAGAGTCGAAAAAGCCGACTACCTCGACTACGAGGTCATCCCGATTCCAGACCGGTGGCGGCTGGCGAATACGCTCGGCATGGTCGAGCCCCGCTGGTGGGACCCCTACCACCAGAACACTCTCAAGGCGGACCGACCGATCTTCGGCACGCAGGACTGGTTCGTCGACCTCCAGCTGGTATCCGACACCACCGTCGAGCCGCGTCGGATTCCGACGCCCGTGGGTGCCCAGGTCAACGCGGAGCCGAACTCGCTCGACATCTTTGCGCGAGGCGACCAACTCAGCGTCGTCCAGAACTTCATCACATCGGCCACGCTGGTGAAGGGCGATACGGTCTTTCGCCCACCGAGCTTGCGGTTTCGATTTACCGGCGTCGGGAACGTCAACTACACGAAAGTCGACGCCGTCGGCGTCCTCGACATCAACCCTCTCCGCGGCAAGGCCCGAACCGATGGTTTTTTCGGAGTGCAGGAGTTGTTTGCCGAGGCACTCCTCGACGTGCATTCCTCGCGTTTCGATTTCGACAGCTTGAGGGTCGGTGTCCAGCCCTTTTCGAGCGATTTCCGTGGTTTTCTCTTCAAAGACGAAGCCCTCGGAGTTCGCCTCTTCGGGACCTTCGGGGGGAACCGCCTCGAGTACAACGTCGCGTATTTCCGGCGCCTCGATAAGGACACCAACTCGGGCCTCAACAAGATTTCCGACCTGCGCAAAGACGACGTATTCCTGGCCAACGTCTACTACCAGGACTTTCCGCTGCTCGGCTTCACGACGCAGGCCGTCGTCGCCTACAACCGGAACCGAGAAGGCGGAGATGCTCGTCAATTCGACAGCAACGGATTCCTGGTTCGCCCTTCCCCCATCGGTGACCAACGACCTCACGATTACGACGTCGCCTATTTTGGGCTCAATGGCGATGGCCACCTCGAACGGCTGAACCTCACCTACAGCCTCTACTACGCAGCCGGACGCGACGATCGCAACCCGATCGCGGGACGGGGACAAGACATCCAGGCCTTCTTCGCGGCGCTGGAAGCGTCGTTCGACATCGACTGGGTCCGATTGAAGGCCTTCGGTTTATACGCCTCGGGCGACGACGACCCTTATGATGGCAAGGCGACGGGCTTCGACGCGATCTTCGAAAATCCCAACTTCGCGGGCGCCGACACGGCCTTCTGGCAACGGCAGGCGATCCCGGTGATCTTCGCGAGCGGTGTCGTCCTCTCGGGTCGAAACGCTCTACTGCCCTCACTCCGATCGTCGAAGGCACAAGGCCAGTCGAACTTCGTCAATCCCGGCCTCACTCTGGCGGGGGTAGGAGCCGACATCGAAATCCTGCCCGGCCTCCGTTTCTCTCCCAACTTCACCTGGCTCCGATTCAATCACACCCAGCCCCTCGAAGCGCTGCGCAATCAGCAGGTGCGCAACGAGATCGGGTGGGACCTCTCCGCAGCGATCGTCTACCGCCCTCTCTTCATCGAGAACATCGTCTTTAGAGCAGCCGGCGCGGTCCTCATCCCCGGCCAGGGAACGCGCGATCTCTTCGACGCGGATTCAAATATGTCGCCCTTCTATTCCGTACTCGGGAACGTCATCCTCACCTACTGAGGACGAGAGGTCCATCGTGCTTCGCAAGCGTGTTCTCTGTTTCGTCGTACAGCTGGCCTTTGCGGTCGGGGGTGCGACCCCAGCCGCGAGCGCCGAAGACTTCGACGAGAACGCGCCCTTGTGGCCGCCCGCCCCGCGCAACCAGTCTCCTGCAGAGTCCCACGCCAAGACGGCCGGCTGCATGAGCTGTCACCTTTCGACCGATCAGAAGACGATGCACCGCGACGAATCGATCGTGCTCGGTTGTGCGGATTGTCACGGCGGAGATGCCTCGGTTTTTGCCGCGCCCGGCCTGGATCTATCGAATCCCGAGTACATCGCCCTCAAGGAGCGCGCGCATGTCCAGCCACGCTTTCCGGAAGCGTGGGGATTGGAAGATGGCGTCGCGGGAGTGCCCCCGATCCGAACCTATACCCTCTTCAATCGCGAGTCGCCTGATTACATCCGCTTCCGCAACCCCGGCGATTACCGAGTCGTGGACGAAGCCTGCGGTGCCTGTCATGCCGAATACATCGAGGCCGCGAAGAGAAGCTTGATGTCGACCGGGGCCATGTTCTGGAATGGAGCGGCGTACAACAACGGGATCATTCCGAACAAGCAGTCGGCCGTTGGTGAGTATTACACCCGCGAAGGGGAGGCAGCCGCCCTCCGACTGCCCGCCGGAGAGACCCTCACCCCCGAGCAGCTCCGTAAAGGCGTCATTCCCGGGCTGTCCCCCATCCCGCGCTACCAGACCACGCCGCCCGGCGACAACTATCGGATCTTCGAGCGTGGCGGAGAGCTCAACGGCAATCTCTTCCCGGAGATCGGGAACCCCAATCTCGGACTCGAACTGCAAGTCCCAGGGCGACCGGATGTTCGGCAATCAAAGCGGGGCCTCGGCACAGGCGGGCGAATCTCCGTCCCCGTTCTCAATCTGCACAAGACGCGCCTCAACGACCCCTTCATGTGGTTCGAGGGAACGAACGACAACCCGGGTGATTTTCGCGGATCGGGCTGTACGGGCTGTCATGTCATCTACGCAAACGACCGGGAGCCGATCCACTCAGGCCCGTATTCTGAATATGGGCATTGGGGACAGACCGCGACGGTCGACCCCACGATTGCGAGTCGCCTCGGCCCCGACGGACAACCCGAACACGGGCACGCCATCCGGCACGAGTTCACGACGGCGATCCCCACCAGCCAATGCATGGTGTGCCACATGCATCAGCCCAATGAGTTCGTGAACTCCTACCTGGGCTTCACGATGTGGGACTACGAGAGCGACGCACCCCTGATGTGGCCCCAAGAGCAGCGCTTCCCCACCGCGGAAGAGACCGTCGAAACGCTCAAGCGCAACCCCGAAGCCGCCGCTGCCCGCGGCAAGTGGTCCGACGTCGACTTCCTGTCCTCCGTCTGGACCGACGTGAACCCCCAAGCGGAATTCACGCAATTTGCCGACTATCACGGACACGGTTGGAATTTCCGGGGCGTCTACAAACGTGCCCGGGATGGAACCATGCTGGATGCCGAAGGCGAGGCTCTCTCGCCCGATCTCTCGAACGACGAGAAATGGGAACACGCGGTCTTGCTTCGGGACATCCACGCGGACTACGGAATGCAGTGTGCAGACTGCCATTTCTCCGTGGATTCTCACGGCAACGGCCTTCTCTACGGCGAGGTCTCAGCCGGCATCGAGATCCGCTGCCGAGACTGCCATGGAACCTACGACGAGGCCTCCACGCTACGCACGTCCGGACCCGCCGCCCCGCCCGGGGGCTCCGACATGTCCCTGTTTAGGAACTCGGATGGAAGACGGCGTTTCGAGTGGCGCGAAGGAACCCTCTATCAGCGGTTGATCCTGCCGCCCCACGATGAACTCGCCGTGACCCAGATCGTGGACACGCTCGACCCCGACAATCACGATTACAACCCGAAAGCCGCTCGTGCAAAAACGGTCTCCTCAGAGAACCCCGATCTCTGGGGGGAATCAGCGGACGATTGCGACCGCGCGCATGACGAGGACGAGGTCTCCTGTTTCTCGTGCCACTCCTCGTGGGTCACGAGTTGCGCGGGATGCCACTTGCCGATCGAGGCCAATTGGAACTCCGAGGATCATCATTTCGAGGGAGACGCTTCTCGGAACTTCGCCTCGTATAATCCGCAGGTCGCGCGGAGCGACATGTTTCAGCTGGGACGCCACAGCACCGTCAAGGGCCATATCATCGCGCCGGTCAGGAGTTCCTCTGCCCTCGTCGCCTCCTCGACAGACAGCAGTCGGCAACGCATCTACGTTCAACAGCCGCCGGTCTCCTCGGCGGGGTTCAGCTCACAGGCTTTCGCACCCCACTTTCCCCATACGGTTCGCAAGACCGAGACCAAGGAATGCGAAGACTGCCACGTCTCCGAAGAGAACGACAACAACGCGATCATGTCTCAGCTTCTCCTGCTGGGCACCAACTTCGTCAATTTCATGGGATACCACGCCTATGTCGGGCGAGAGTCGGGAGTAGAAGCCGTTCAGGTCGGCGAGTGGACCGAGCCGCAAGCGGTGATCGGCAGCTACCTCCACCGCTACGCCTACCCACAATGGTACGAGGAACACCTCGACCGTGACCGGGAGCTCCTGGAGAGCAAACCGATCGCGCTGGAGTTCGAGTCGCCCGTCATCGGTTCTCTTCGGCGAGGCCTGACTCGGCTCTTACGGAAGACGCCGGCTGGAGATGGCGGCCTCTCGCAAGGCAGCGGCCGTGTCGCCTGCCTCCAGCTACGGGGGGAATACCTCCTGGCTTCGGAAGGCGCGGACGGGACGCAGGCATACGACGTATCGGCGATCGGTAACAAGGGCTTCTCCGAGAAGCTCATCACCGCCCCCTTTTCTCCTCTAGGCCAGAACCTCCGAATCAAGAGCCGTAACGCGACCTGTGTCGCGATCCCGACCAATCAGCCGATTCGTCCCGAACGCAACCGTGCACACGGAGCTGCCAACCAGGAGCAGCCGATGCACCCGATCTACAGCTACGGGGCGATCACCGATTCCGAGGAAGGCCTGATCCTCTTCGACACCGAGACACTCGGAGACTTCGAGCCCCGCAACAACTTCTTCGAACGCGCACTCACGTGGAATCCAAAGGGCATACTCGACGGTGCGAACTACCTCACGTTCGCTGGCCATATCCTCTACGTATCGGCGGATCGAGGGGTCGCGGTGGTCGATCTCGACGATCCGCTCTCGCCGAAGCTACTCGCTCTCGTGCCGATCGAGGGCGCGAAGGGTCTAGCGGTCCAGTTCCGTTATCTCTTCGTGGCGGGGAGCCGAGGGCTCGAAGTCGTCGACGTGACCTCGCCCGATCGCCCCCGCCACTTGGCCGATTCGGTCCTACCGATCGAGGGCGCGAAGCGTGTTTTCGTTTCGCGTACCTACGCCTACCTCGCAGCCGGGACGCGAGGGCTCGTCATTGCCGACATCGAGCGACCCGAGGCCCCACGCCATCACATCACGTTCTCGGATGGCGGACGGCTCAACGACGTACAGGATGTCGCAGTCGCGACGAGCTACGCATCGCTATTCGCTTATGTCGCGGATGGAAAGAACGGGCTGAAGGTTTTGCAGCTGACCTCCCCGGAGATCCAGCCCAAATATTACGGGTTCAGCCCAGTACCCAAGCCCACCTTGATCGCTCATCGGAAGACTGGCAGCCCGGCGCTCGCGCTCTCGCGTGCCCTGGAGCGCGACCGAGCGGTCGACGAAACCGGGCATCAGGTCGCAGTCATGGGACGGGTCGGGTCCCGCCCCTTCACCCTCGAAGAAATGAAGCGGCTCTATCTCGACGCAGAGGGCAAGCTCATGAAAGTCAGTAACGATCCCGACGTTCGAACGGGCCGTGGAGCGAGTTGCGACCCCCCGCCCGAGTCGCGCTGATCAGAGCATTTCCCTCCGACCGGGGTCCCCCCGGCCAGGACCTCAGCGAAGCGTTTTCTCGACGTCCCGGAACAAGCGGCGGGTGCGCGAGGCCTCGAAGCGCCTGGGGTTGGCGAGCGAAGCGAGAAGAGCATCCATCCTCTCTCGCAGCATCGAACGATCGATCTTCTGCAGCGCTCCCAGAGCGTCGAGTTGATCGATCAGGACCTGCAGCGCCATCACGGCTTGCTCGGCGTACAAGAAATCGTGCACCCCCAGATTCGAGACACTCCCGAAGATGCCTCGAAGCACGTCTCTCGCCGCCTCGGGCGTGA
>Ga0315331_10002263_pt1 | contig 14631 bp, 10 predicted proteins | sample M160m34915metaG_FD_203456 | JGI IMG/M metagenome (GOLD analysis project Ga0315331, IMG submission 203456) | Ammonia-oxidizing marine archaeal communities from Monterey Bay, California, United States - M1 60m 34915 | ecosystem: Environmental > Aquatic > Marine > Intertidal zone | place: USA...
AACGGTGACGGACTTCATTGTAAGTCAGTTCAGCATCATCGACTGCGGAAGGATTGGTAGCGCCCCGACTTGCCAGCGACTGTAATTCCTTCAATCTTTGCTCTGCATGGGCAAACGCCGCTTCAGCCGCCAGATGCTGCGCCCGTGCTTCTTCAACATCTTCCTTACGCGGCTCCAAAATCTGTTCGTGCTGGGCGACCCTTTCGTCAAGGACTGCCTGTTGCTGACCCAGCGCAAGATCCGTGGAGACCATTCTCAGTTTCGACAGAACAGTGTCCTTCTTCACAAAGTTGCCCTGTTCCTCCGGAAATTCCTCAACGACGCCGTCGGCAGCCGATGCGATGATACTGAAATGTCGCGGCCGCACAGTTCCCACGGCCACCAATCGCGGAGCAATCTGTTCCTGCCGAACTTCACGAACCCGCACTAGTGCCGGCGGTTGTGCCGGCGGAGGTCCTGCAGCCGACAATTGTTCATCTCCCGATTTTCCGGTTACAGCAGACGAACAGCCAGTGATCACAGACAGCACCAGCAGTGCCGCAAGCACGCCACTACGTACTGCTGTCATGGTTGCGATTGAACACGAGACTCGCGAAGGGACATTGAGCTGGCATGGAGCTTGTATTCTAGCTGCGTCGACGGACACGGCAGGCCCTCTGTGAAGTCTGAAAGTCTGGTAAAAACTTCTTCGCAGCGTACCACTGAGCCTCCGGCTTCCGCCATAGTCAGCTGTGCCTGACAACATGGAATCTGATAATCCGGTCTCTACACAACTTTCTGTGATGATTACAATCACGGTCGACAGACGTAGTGTCGGACGGCAGAGGGTTCGAGCGGCTGTTCGCAAGTGACAAGGCGTGTGGCTCACCAGCAAGTCGATTAAATGCAAACGTCCTGGTGAAATCAACGACGCACGTGGCTTTCAGTCCTTTGCACGGCTGGCAGGTTTGACTGTCATTTCAACAATGTTTCCCAACCCCAACGTGCCCCTTCAAGTCAGGAAATCGTCAATGGCGTCTCGATCCGAAGAGGGATTACTTGCCGGAATGCTCTTCGTCGTTGTGTGCGGGCTCGTGCTTACAGCGACAGATGCTCAAGTCGCATTTGCGATCCCGCAGCAGTCCGCCAACACCACCGACGCAGCGGCGGACGACCGGGTGGGCAGCAAGGTCATTGTCACCGTGGCCGGTGCCCCCCTGCGAACTCCGGAAGCCATTGTCTGGAAAGCGTATCTCGGCGAAACGTTCACTGTGACTCTGACCAACGGAGAATGGCTGTGGATTGAGCAGAAGGGCGGATGGTTGTGGGAACAGGAAACTGTATCTTTCGACACCGCGATCGAAGAATTCACCAAACGAGCACAAACAGCCCCCAGCGCTGAAAACTTTCACCTGCGCGGCATCGCATTACTGGCCCATAAACAGTACGACGAAGCCATTGCCGATTTTTCGGAAAGCCTGAAAAAGAAACCCGGCCAGGCCGGCGTGCTGAACAACCGAGGACAGGCCAGGTACCTGAAAAGCGATTACGCCGCTGCTGTGGCAGACCTGAATGCCGCAGTCGAACGGGATCCCGGACACTTTGTGGCACTGAACAACCGCGCGCTGTGCTATATCGCTGTGGACCAGTTCGACGATGCATTGCCGGACCTGAATGCTGCCATTCAACTGAACACAGAATACCCTGAAGCCCTGAACAATCGCGGCGTCGTACATTCCCGCAAAGGGAACTATCAGGCCGCCGTCGTTGATTTTTCTGCGGCTTTGAAGATCGACGACATGTATATTGACGCCTACGGCAACCGAGCGTTCGCCCATGTTCAGCAGGGGAATGACCTGGCAGCGATCAAAGATCTGACAATTGCCACGACGAAAGCTCCCGACAACTACCAGCCTATCAACGATCTGGCATGGATTTATGCAACCAGTCAGACAGATTCCACCCGCAACCCCGACGAAGCCGTGAAACTGGCGTTGCGGGCCTGCCAGATGAGTCAGTTCGAAAACTGGAATGCCCTGGACACGCTGGCCGTTGCCCATGCCGCAAATGGCAACTTCGACGCTGCCAAACAATGGGTCACGACCGCACTGGAAAAGGCACCTGACGCACAGAAGAGTCGCATTGGTGAACACCAGCAGTTGATTCTGGCCGGAAAACCTGTCCTTCAGTAGTCGGACGTGCGGCTCGGCCTGAACTGCGTACCAGTGCGACGGTTCGACAGAACCTCAACGTCGCCGCAGGTTGCCACGCCAACCAGCAGCCACTTCCCACAACTGAGAAAGGAAGGGGCCTGAAACTCGTCACGTGGTGGAAGTCGAACTGCTGCTGTGAATCGCGCAAGGGGTTGGTTGCAGTCGACTTTTTCATTTGTCATAGTTCCCGCGGCATTTTGCAGCCACTCTCACCCAGTCTGCGGGCAGGGCAAATCGCCTGATGCCTGTTCAGTCCTGAGACATCTACCGCCACGACGTCGGTTGAGAATATGATCAACACATTGGCAGCCAACTCACTATCAGATGCATTCGACGGCCTGTCCGTTCCGCTGTACGGACAGCTATCCAGCGGCGACGCACTTGTTGTTGCTGCAATCATTCATGCAGTGCTGGTCTTCCATGTGTTTGCCCTGTGCCCGTTCTTTCTGATCTGGCTGGAACGCAAAGGCTCCGGACGAATTCAGGACAGACTCGGACCAACAAGAGTGGGTGGTCGCTTTGGCTGGCTGCAGTCACTGGCTGACGGCATCAAGCTGATTCAGAAAGAAGACCTGTGTCCGCCCGTGGCTGACGCAATGCTGTTTCGTTCAGCCCCTTATATCGTTTGTCTGGCGTCGTTTGCGGCGTTTGTCGTCCTGCCGTTCAGTCACAACTGGGTGGCTGTCTCTGCGGATTGCGGATTGTTCATTCTGTTGTCAATCCTGTCGCTGGAAGTCTTCGGCATCATCATGGCTGGCTATTCCAGCGGCTCAAAGTGGTCGCTCTTCGGTGGCATGCGTGAAGCCGCTCAGATGGTCAGCTACGAAATCCCGCTGGCCATTTGTGCTTTGATCCCGATCGTTTCCGCCGGTTCGCTGAATCTCGGCGAAATTGGTGACATGCAGGGCGGGCATCTGGGGAACTGGTTCCTGTTCCATGACCCGTTTACTTTTGTTGCCTTTTTCGTATTTTTCGTCGTACTGACGGCAGGTTGCAAGCGAGCTCCGTTTGACCTTGCGGAAGCGGAAAGTGAGCTGGTCGGTGGATTTCACACCGAATACAGCGGTATGCGGTGGTCCTTCTTCTTCATGGGCGAATACGCCAGCATGTTTGCTCTGTGCGGAGTCGCCGCCATTCTGTTTCTGGGCGGCTGGCACACGGGAATTCCAGGTGTCGACGGACTTCTTCAGGAGTGGCGTCTAAAGGGGGCCGAATCTCCTGAATTCAGTCCTCTGGGCTATCTGGCCAACGTGATTGGTGCGGGTGTCTTTGTCAGCAAAGCTGCATTTGGCGTATTTGTGCAGATCTGGCTTCGCTGGACGCTGCCTCGACTTCGCATCGACCAGGTGATGATCACCTGCTTGAAATACTTTGTCCCCATCAGCTGCTTTCTGTTCCTGGGAGCGACCGTCTGGCCACTCATGTGGATGTTTGCGACCGACGACGGGCTTACGTCCGCTCCGTTCCGTTCGCCACTGGGCAACCGCGCGACTCACGCGGTGTCGGAAGGAACGAAAGAATCATCATCAACACCCCAGTCGTCAGCTCCTGCTGAAGCCCCTGAAGACAACAGTGAGGCAGAGTCTGCGGCAACTGGTGAAAACACCGCCATGGCGGAACCCATCACCGTGGGCATGAATTTCAGTGAGGTACGACAGTGAGTTTGTTCTTCACGATTTTTGCCTTAGCAGCCTGTCTGGGCGCCGTTGCGGTCGTCATCAGTCAAAGCGTCGTGCGAATGGCGTTCTGGCTGATCGTGTCGCTGGGTAGCGTAGCAGGCCTGTTTTTTCTGGCCGACGCTGACTTTATCGGCGCGGCCCAACTGCTGATCTACGTGGGTGGCACGCTTGTGCTGCTGGTGTTCGGCATCATGCTGACGGCCAGCGGGCCCTATATGAAGATTCCCGCCTCACCTGGGGAAACTGTAGTGGCTGGTCTGATCGGGGTGATGTTTCTGTCTATGGTATTTGCAACACTGCCTACCAATGACGACTGGGAACAATCTCCAAACTACATTGCGGAAACGGTCACACCGGAATTCGCGGATTCTTCAGAAGGAAATACGTTGCGTCCACTGGGGTTTGCCCTGCTGGGCGTTCGCCCGGACGTGGGGCAGGACGGAGCCGGCTACCTGCTTCCGTTCGAAATCGCGTCTGTTCACTTGTTGGTCGTGTTGATCGGGGCCGCCTATCTTGCTCGGGCAAAACGGCGGCAGGATAATGCATAACAGAATTACGGAAACGTCTTCCGCGATATCACTATTATTTATTCGTTCCGAGCGTTACTTGAATTGAAATGCGGGCCTCCCGCTTCTGGGTCGATTGAATGCTGCATGATCCTGATCTTAACTCCTACCTGTTCATTGGTGCGGTCCTGTTCGTCTGCGGCGTCATCTGCATGGCGACCAAACGCAATGCGATCGGCGTTCTGATGGGCGTTGAGCTGGTGCTGAATGGAGCCAACGTGAACTTCGTGGCTTTTTCGCGGTACACGACACTGGGGCTGGATGGTCAGATTTTTTCTCTCTTCGTAATCGTGCTGGCCGCTGCAGAAGCGGCCGTGGCTTTGGCCATTGTTTTGAACTTCTACAACAACCATCTGACAGTAGACGTAGACCGCGGCAATAAGCTGAAAGGCTGATTGGCACCGGGCGTCTGTTCCGTTCTGGTTTTGTTCTGAGATACTCTGGAAATCCGATGGTCGGCGAAACGCTGCAAAAACTGCTGATGACAGCCTGGCTGCTGCCTCTTTTGGGGTTTGTGGTTGAGATTTTCTTCGGCTTCTGGAGCAAGAATCCACGGCACAGCAAAGCAGCGGCATGGACGGCCGTCGGTTGTATCGGAGCTGGCTTTCTGTGCAGCCTGACGGCACTTGTGATGTGGGGTACCGCCAGCAACGCTTTTGACGACAGCGATGCTGAAGGCTGGATGTCACAGCAGGCGGATATCAACCATGCTCGCCACTCCCACCACGAAGCGGACAGTAGCGAAGGAGCGCCTCCGCATGAACACGAAGGTGCCGATCACGACGCTGAACACCACGGGAGCAGCGAAGCCGGGGCTGACCACATTCTGACGGCTGTTGCGACCGAAGATGATGGCGGCCCGAAACATGAACGTGGCCAGACGGTTTACTCAGGAACGATCTACACATTAGGTGTCTTTGGCAGCCTGGAGCTCACGCTCGATTACTACATCGACAGCCTGACCCTGGTGATGTTTACGATGGTAACGCTGATTGCCACGTGCATTCACCTGTTTGCCATTGGCTACATGAGCGACGAGCTGACCGATGAATATGTTGACCATTTCGCTCACAAGGCAGACGGCAGCCATGTTCATCGGCCCGGACGATTCTATCGCTTCTTCGCGTTTCTGTCTTTGTTCTGCTTCGCGATGCTGGGACTGGTCCTGGCGGGCAACATCTTCCAGGTGTTCATCTTCTGGGAACTGGTCGGTATCTGCAGTTTCCTGCTGATTGGGTTCTATACAGAACGCAAGACGGCCAGTGATGCGGCCAACAAAGCCTTCATCATGAACCGCATAGGAGACTTCGGTTTCCTGATCGGGTTGATGGTGTTATGGACATACTTCGGCACGTTCCGCTTCGGCGACACGATGGTGGACAACGAAGTGGTTGACCAGGGCCTGTTCAGCATGGTCCATCGTGCAGAGGACGGCAACTTTGATCGCGACGAGTTGACCGGCGACGTATTGATCACAGGCACCGACGGTCACGTCCTTACAAACGAAGACGGAAGCAACCGACAGATTCCTTATTACCTGCTGGTTGTTGTCGGGCTGGGAATATTCGCCGGCTGTGTCGGCAAGAGTGCTCAGTTTCCGCTGCAAACGTGGTTGCCGGATGCGATGGAAGGTCCGACCCCGGTGTCAGCTCTGGTTCATTCTGCCACGATGGTTGCGGCGGGCGTGTATCTGGCCGGACGATTCTTCCCGATGTTTGTGCAGGAAGTCCTGCTGACGATTGCTTACACCGGCTGCATCACGCTGTTCCTGGCAGCTACGATCGCGATGGTAGCAACCGACATCAAGAAGGTACTGGCCTATTCCACCATCAGTCAGTTGGGCTACATGATGCTGGGCATTGGTGTCTTCGGCTGGGCGGCCGGATTGTTCCACCTGATCACGCACGCGTTCTTCAAATCATTAATGTTCCTGTGTTCCGGCAGTGTGATTCACGGCTGTCATCATGAACAGGAAATGCCGAAAATGGGCGGATTGCTGAAGAAGATGCCGATCACGGCCATCACAATGCTGATCGGCGTGATTGCCATCAGCGGACTCGCAATCCCCGGCGTCATTGCGTTCTCAGGATACCATTCCAAAGACGCGATCGTGGCGTCAGCTCTGGCATTCACAGAGGCCAATTCCGCTCATTTTCTCTTGTTCTTCATACCGCTGCTGACAGCCGGTATCACGGCGTTCTACATGTTCCGACTGTGGTTCTACACCTTCTGGGGTGCACCACGTGACCAACATGTCCATGACCATGCTCACGAATCACCATGGATCATGACGGCACCGTTACTGATCCTCTCCGTGTTTGCCGCTTTTTGTGCAGTTGGTGGAGATCACGGATCTCTGTACCTGCTGCTGACGGGCGATGAGCCCGCTCATCTGGAAGCCGGTGTGACTGCTGTCGGCGACGGCATCACATTGCCGGCAATTCAGGACATCGTTAAGGCGCACGATACCGCGGGAACATGGGCACTGGTTGCCGCCGTGTCCGGGACATTGATCGCGTACATCCTTTACGGCACGAACTTTGTAAACGTGGAAGAGATGAAACGTCAGCTGGCAGGTGTACACGGCTTCCTGACAAACAAATGGCACTTTGATGAATTGTATGACGCCCTGTTCATGAGACCGGCTCACAAAGTCGCCGCCTTCTGTGCATGGTTTGACGGAGCGGTCTTCGACAGAATTCTGCACGGCGCAGCGAAAGCCACGGTCGTCGTTTCAAAATGGGATCGCGTCTTTGACGAAAACGTTGTGGATGGATTCGTCAATCTGATCGCCAGTGCCACACAGTCTGTCGGCACTTCGCTGAAGGTTGTGCAGACGGGTCGACTGCGGCAGTATGTGATGTTTATCGTGCTTGGTGTTGTGGCTCTGTTTGCAGTCATGTTTACGACATTTCCAGGGTGAAACTCGGCGGTTCATCTGCCGTTCATTAAATAACAATTCAGTTGGTCCAGCATTCAGGCTGGGGTTAAACCATGAATCCAGACGTACTACTTTCCGCCATCATTTTCCTTCCCGCTCTTGGCGCGCTGCTTCTGGCCTTTCTGGACAGTCGTGCCGTTGTGCAGATTCGTGCAATCGCTCTGGGATTCACCGTGGCAACGTTTGTATTGACGTTGATGCTGTGGGGGCAGTTTAAGTACGCCGAAGCCGGCATGCAGATGCTGGTAGTTAAGGAATGGATACCGACGTGGAATGTGTATTACCGACTTGGCGTTGACGGGATCAGTCTGCCGCTGGTGATTCTGACCAGCTTTGTCACCATGCTGGCCGCAGTCGCTTCATGGAGCATCAACAAGCAACACAAAGGCTACTTCATTCTGTTTCTGTTGCTGGAAACCGGGATGCTGGGCGTCTTCCTGTCGCTCGACTTCTTCCTGTTCTTTGTGTTCTGGGAAGTCATGCTGCTGCCAATGTACTTCCTGATCGGCGTTTGGGGTGGTCCACGCAGAGAATACGCGGCCATCAAGTTCTTCCTGTATACGCTGATCGGCGGCGTGTTGATGCTGATCGCAATGTTGATGTTCTACTTCAACAGCGGCGGCACCACGGACAGCTTTAACCTGATCGAACTGGCAAAAGCCGCTTCCGGCACCAGCACAACACTCACCACTACGCTCAGCCCGAATCTACAAATCACGGCCTTTGTGCTGCTGTTCATTGGCTTTGCCATCAAACTGCCCGCGTTTCCGTTTCACACATGGTTGCCTGACGCTCACGTCGAAGCTCCCACGCCGATCAGTATGATTCTGGCTGGCGTCCTGCTGAAGCTCGGTGGATACGGCATCATTCGCGTCGCCTTCCCCCTGTGCCCGTATGGTGCTTACTACGCGGCCTACGCACTGGTGGGCATCGGTGTCTTCAGCATCATTTACGGAGCCTTCGCAGCTCTTGCCCAGACAGACTTCAAACGTCTGGTCGCCTACAGCTCTGTCAGCCATATGGGCTACGTACTGATTGGACTGGGTGTCTGGAAAATTGGCGAAGCGACCGGCAAGACTATAAACCCGGATATGTGGCTGATGGGAATCAACGGGGCCATGTTCCAGATGATTGCTCACGGAGTTTCATCGGCCGGCATGTTCTTTATGGTGGGCGTCATCTACGACCGCGTGCACCATCGTGACCTGAACAAGTTCGGTGGCCTGATGGGCCGTATGCCGCTGTACAGTGGTCTGGCAGCGGGATTGTTTTTCGCGGGTCTGGGACTTCCCGGCCTGTGCGGATTCATCGGCGAAATTTTCGTTGTGTTGAGTGCGTGGAACTACAGCCCGACGCTGGCGATCATAGCGGCCAGTGGAGTGATCCTGACGGCCGGCTACATCCTGTGGGCCATGCAGCGGGTCTACATGGGAACGGAGTACAAAGGCCCTCACTCTGAGGACATTACACCAATCAACGGACGTGAACTGACCGTCGCGGGCGTATTGCTGGCGTTCGCCATTATCCTTGGCGTCTTCCCGGGGATTCTGTTTGACATGATGCAGAGCTCCACCGGTGCTCTGGTCGATTCCATGCAGCTGGGATACGAAAAGGCCGCGGCCACACTCAATGAACTGCAGGCGATGCGATAGTAACCTGCCGGACCGCAGACTCTTGGATCCAAACACCGCCACAACCTCATTCGGTAATTCAAAGTGTTCTCTGAACTTCTCACCACTCTGATCAACAATACGCTCTCTAAGGGACTGTGGAACTTCAGTGCCGAACTTTGCCTGAGCGGTACTATTGTCGTCATGCTGCTGATGCGTCTGCTGAGCGCTGATCGTCTGCTACCAACATTTATCGTCGGCCTCATCGGTGCTGCGGCCGCCGGTGGGTGTTCGTTTGCACAGTTTGCCGACCTGATCGCTGCCAACGATACTGTGTCCTACTCGTTCTTCGGCGGGATGCTGCGACAGGATCTGTTCAGTGTGTTCTTTCGTATCTTCCTGACGTTGTTTCTGATTCTGACCATTGCCCTGACGGTTCTGACAGGAATCCCCGACAACGAAGATGCTCCCGATTTCTATTCACTGCTGTTCGGAGCGACCATCGGCATGATGCTGATGGCCAGTGCCAACAATCTGTTGATGCTGTTTCTGGGTGTGGAAATGGCGAGTGTTCCCAGTTACGTCATGGTCGGCTTTCTGAAAGGCCGCAAAGCCAGCAGCGAAGCCTCATTGAAATATGTGGTTTATGGAGCCGGTGCGGCCGGCGTTATGCTGTATGGTATCAGCCTGGTGGCTGGCGTACTGGGAACCGGTGACATGGCTGCGTTGGCCGAACAGCTTCGAGTTGTGGCTCACGGCACTGCCGGACTCGATAATCCCGAAGTTCTGACCGTCGCTTTAGGCGTCATGCTGGTTATGGTTGGCCTGGCATTCAAGCTGTCGCTCGTTCCATTCCATTTTTGGTGTCCGGATGCGTTCGAAGGTGCCTCAGCCGAAGTCGCCGGATTTCTGTCTGTGGCTTCCAAAGCCGGAGCATTCGGGCTGCTGGTCCGCTTCTGCGTAGGCCTTTCCGGTGTCCCTGAAACTGCAGACCTAATGACGGCATTTGGCGTCGGACTTGGTGTGATTGCAATCGTCACAACAACTTATGGAAACCTGGCAGCATATACTCAGAAGAACCTGAAGCGATTACTGGCGTATTCCACGATTGCTCATGCCGGTTACATGCTGATGGCCGTGGCTGCCATGCTGGTTATGCTGAACAGCGACCAGGCAGCAGGATTGGGCAAAGCCATCAATTACAGCATCGGTGGACTGCTGTACTATCTGGCAGTGTACATGTTTATGAATCTGGGCGCTTTCGCCGTCATCGCCCTGGTCCGCAATTACACATTTAATGAAGACATCGACAGCTTCAAAGGTTTGATTTCACAGAGCCCTGCGTTGTGTATCACGATGCTGGTGTGCATCTTCAGCCTGATTGGCATTCCGCCATTCGGAGGCTTCTTTGCGAAGCTCATGATTTTTGCATCAGTTTACCAGGCAGCACAGATTCACTGGGCGATGTATGTTGTGCTGGCCGCGGGGGCAATCAACACCATCTTCAGCCTGTTTTACTACGTTCGCATCCTGAAAGCGATGTTCCTTGAAGAACGACCGGCCGATGTCAAACCAGTGCCGCTGCCCGCGATGGAAGGTTATTACGTGGTTGTCCTTGCCGTCATGGTCGCTCTGCTGGGCTTCCTGCCACAGCTTGTTAACGGACTAAGTTCAATCGCTAACGAAGCCGGACATGCTGTGTTGCTGGTTATCGGTGGTTAATCGGTTTCTGTCTTCTCTCCGGTGGCCGCCCTTGCGGCTTTTCCGACGTGTCATGTTCCCTGGAAGTTCTTCATGAGTCAGCAATCGGAATCAGTGCTGAACAGCGTGCTGATCGACATGGCCCGCAGTTTTCTGCAGTATGTGGCGGAAGCATGGCCCTGGGTCAGTACTCAGGATCATTCTGTGGAAGAGCAGGTCAATGCCATTGCCGCTCGTCAGCGTCAGGATGTGGCGGACATCGTTTCGTTGTTAACAGTGCGGGAACACTTCATCGATTTCGGATCCTTCCCGACCGAATATACAGACCTGCAGTTTGTTGCGCTGGAAGCTCTGTTTGACAGCCTGCACGGCAGCCAACAGATTGTTTGTGACAGCATCACCTCAGCACTGTTGGAACTCAGCAAAGATGATGACGAGGAAGCAGTGCTGCTGCTGACGGCCATCAAGACTCGGCAAACGGAAGCGGCGGCGGCTTTGAAAGAATTGCAGGAACAACTGGCGGCTGCGGCAGCCGACTGAACAGCGATAACGGAAACGCAACAATACCCGGAACGGCAGCCAACTGCGACGCGACGCTCCGCACTGCGGGGCCGGTTCAACGCAGCACAGCGTGTCGAATCTGGCTGAGTAATTCCACTTCCAGTGCCGGATCTGTGCCCCGCGAAATCCACCGGGACGGGCCGGACTGACCGACCACCTGATCCAGATCACGCTGCAGTGGATCGGAGTCACGAAATGTAGCTCCGCCTTCGTAGTTCGCCGCCAGGCCCGGTACGTCTTCGATCTGTTTGTCAGCTCGAACACTGACAATCAACATATTGTCGGCGGTGTTCTGAAACGTGACGACAACGCGGCGCCTGATGGATTGCAGAGTGCTTTCCAGCTTGCTGGCATACCCCACGGAATCATGGTGCCAGGGCTCCAGCAGGTTTGAGCCCGCTCGGTACTGAGTTTCAATCACCCCCTCAAGCTTACTTTCACGTGCAATAACGAAGTGATAATTGTTCAGCACCGCAACAGCACGTTCCCAGATGAGGTCGTATCGCTCAACCGGCACCTGAATCGCATTTGCTCCCTGCAGTGTACGACCGGGCAAGGTTCCGGACAGACAGCCGCTGGCTGTAATCACGGCAAGCAGCACACATGCAGCGGCGGTACGTTGAATTGATGCGTACTTTGAACGCACAGGCTGCTCATCCTTGAGCGTTATGAAGACGATAGATAGAGGGCGTTTCGCCGAAGTACAGCGAGTTCCGCCGCCGTTCAGCTGCGAAATTGCTGACCAGTCCCGCGACACGCACAACTGCGAATTCTGGCGGTTCAGGCAAATCAGGGCAAGATCACTTCAAGTCCGTCATTCACTGAAAAATGTCGGTCTCACACCAATACCAGCTGAAGACAACACTCCCGGCCCATCATTGCCAGCGCAACTCCGTGCGCGTGCCGCCCCAAACACCATATGGAAGGAACGCCACAAGAACACCAACTTCAAACGGCAGTCATGGATTCGATACCGAGCTTGCCCTGCACCGTGCGACTAAGCGTATCCCGGACAATTTCGATGGGAATACGGTCATAAACCTGCTGAAAGAAGCCTTCAACAATCATGTGCATGGCTTCTTTTTCTGAGATGCCCCGGCTTTCTGCGTAGAAGATCTGCTCTTCATCAACTCGTCCGGTCGTCGCACCGTGAGTACAACGCACATCATCGGCTTCGATTTCCAGACCGGGAATACTGTCGCATCGCGCGTCACTGCTGAGCATGAGTGCGTCACTCCGCTGATAGCCGTCAGTCTGCTGAGCCGCCGCATCCACCTTGATCATCCCGCGCCAGATAACGCGGGAGTCGTCTCGCAGTACTTCTTTGTACAACAGGTCGCTGTGCGTGCCCTGTGCTTTGTGATGCTGCTGAGTGTAATACGAAATCTTCTGCCGGTCGCTGGCAAAAGTGACACCGTTGACCTCCGCCGTTGCGGCTCGACCGTTCAGATTAACGTCCTGATGAATGTGACTGAGCTTGCTGCCCAGTCCGACGACCGTCCACTGCAGCGAGCCTTCGCTGGCCACGTTACCGGCCTGGTGAGCAAAATGCCACGTCTTCTGATTCCAGTTCTGCAGCTGAACGTATCGCAGATTAGCGTACTTGCCAACGATCAATTCCACACAGCCGACGTGCAGCCCGCTCTGGTCTTCGTTAGCTGAGGTTGTTTCTTCCAGCAGTGTCGCTTTCGCTTCGTCTTCGACGATGATCAGAGTGTGGCCAAAGTCAGCAACGCCATCGGCAGTATGAGCAATCAGACTGTGCAGCGGCAGATCGACTTCCACGCCCTGCGGAACATACAGCAATGTACCACTGGTCCAGAAGGCCGCATGCCATGCAGAAAAACGATCCGCATCCGGACGTACGGCCTGCTTCAGAAAGTACGGCTCCAGCAATTCACGGTTTTCCGTCAGCAGCGTCTGCAGATCGCCGAACAGAACGCCTTTGGCGGTCATGTCTTCACACACATTTTCATGTGTTGTTGTACCATCAACGTGCCTGATGCTGCCTCCGTATTCGGTTTCGCCGGCCAGCAGAGTGCTGACGGACGACGCATCAGAGTCTGCAGTTAACGGCCGAAACTTTGCAGCGTTGAAGATTCTCAGGTCAATGCGTTTGAATTCTTCCGGGTCGAGTTCTGCGCCCAGCAGTTCTTCATACTTCGCGAACGCAGCTCGACGGGCGTCCGTGATCCAAGATGGTTCGGAACGCGTGGTAAGAAACTCTTCGAAGACCTCGGCACTAAACCCGATGCGGTCAATATCAATAGTAACAGTCATAGGGGGATCTTCGATCCTGGTTGGCGTGGTGGGTGGCAGGACATGGAACGTCGCACCGCCGAGTTGATCGATATTTTGTCTGAAAATTAATCTTCGAGTTGAACTTGAGACCGAGAGCTGGACTGGCGAAATTGAATCTGCTGCCGTTCGTCACAGACATTCCGCAATAACAAAACCTGCTGCCTATTCACCGCCCTCGGCGGCGCGACCCTAGTCGGAGTCAAACCCAGCGTTCTACGCCATGGGTCGACCGGGCCATCCGGTCAGCCGACACTGCCTTCCATTTGCAGTTCGATCAGACGATTCATTTCGACGGCGTATTCCATCGGCAGTTCCTTCACCAGTGGTTCGATGAAACCTGTGACAATCATCGCACTGGCTTCCGCTTCTGACAGGCCACGGCTCATCAGGTAGAACAACTGTTCTTCAGCAATCTTGCTGACACTGGCTTCATGTTCAATGGCCACGTCCTGTTCTTCAACTTCGATGTAGGGATACGTGTCGCTTTTGCTGTCCGAATCCAGAATCAAAGCGTCACAGACGACGTTGCTTTTGCAGTGGTGAGCACCATCTTCGACCTTTACCAGGCCACGGTAACTGCTGCGTCCTCCGTCTTTGCTGATGCTCTTACTGATGATGCGGCTGCTGGTGTCAGGAGCACAGTGCACCATCTTGGCGCCCGCGTCCTGATGCTGGTGATCGCCGGCAAAGGCGATGGACAGCGTTTCGCCACGCGCCCCGGGCTCCATCAGATAGATGGCCGGGTATTTCATCGTCAGTCGGCTGCCGAGGTTTCCGTCGACCCATTCCATCAGAGCATCACCATAGGCCATCGCTCGTTTGGTGACCAGGTTATAGACGTTGTTGGACCAGTTCTGAATGGTTGTGTAGCGGAACCGACCGCCTCGCTTGACCACAATCTCAACGACAGCACTATGCAGACTGTCGCTGCTGTACGTGGGAGCCGTACAGCCTTCGACATAGTGAGCCGAAGCCCCTTCATCAACGATGATCAGGGTGCGTTCGAACTGTCCCATATTCTGGCTGTTGATGCGGAAATACGCCTGCAGAGGGAAATCAATGTGGACACCGGGCGGGACA
>Ga0315331_10002267_pt1 | contig 14621 bp, 7 predicted proteins | sample M160m34915metaG_FD_203456 | JGI IMG/M metagenome (GOLD analysis project Ga0315331, IMG submission 203456) | Ammonia-oxidizing marine archaeal communities from Monterey Bay, California, United States - M1 60m 34915 | ecosystem: Environmental > Aquatic > Marine > Intertidal zone | place: USA...
GAGAGGGAATTATACTTCACTGATTTTGAAGATGCTCCTTCTGGCGATGATGAATTGGTAGGTTATGATGACTGGAATGGAACCTCTAATGGCCGTGGCTCTCATGGGATCGAGCCTGAAGCTGTTGAGGGCCTAGGACAAAGCGCCTTCATCGGATACAACTCACCAGGAGGAAATACTGATACCGTTACGGTCCTCAGACAAATCAGACATGATCCCGATAGGACTGGAGAACACATCGTTAGACTCGAAGCTGTTGTTGGTATTAATGACTCCGATGAGGGTAATGACGATCCACAGAGAGACAGTTTCTTTATTAGTTTTTTTAATTCTAATGGAACAAACCTCGCTTCACTGACCTACAATAACACAGAAACCTCTTTCGGTTTATGGCGAGAAGATGGTAGAGACAAATATGATACGGGAGAAGAATTCATCCGTAACGAAGTACAGATCCTCGCTGCAGAAGTGGACTTTAAAAATAATACTTGGTCAGTCGATCTGAGTGGATTTCAAATCTTCGAGGACGCCCCTTTCACTAAAAGAAATACAAGACTTGATCTAGGAGGAATCGCTATCGTGTGGCAACGCACATCCAATTCCGGATGGGGAAACAACTGGATGCTATTTGACGATTGGGCAGTTTACGCAGACACAAAAAAACTTACCATTACTGAAGACCCTTTTAAGATCAGATCAATTATCCGTCAACCAAACGGAAAGAATACAATTTCTTGGAAAATGCAACCAGGCTTTAATTATCAGGTCCAATACTCCGATGACCTCAGTGCCTGGAAATCAAATCTTCCTGGCTCTTTGCTCTCAACTGAAGAAGAACAGATCAGTAATTTCACTGATAATTCAAATACGGTGAAGAGGACGCGGCAATACAGAGTCTATCGATCAGAACAATAATTTTGATAAGGATTTGCCCTATCATGTATAGATTCCTCTTTAATCAAATTACCCATTCCCTAAAACTCATCTCATTCTTGAGTATCGTTAGCATCTGTTCTGGAGAAGTCAGAATAAATGAAATTTTATGCAAGGGAACGGAACGCCTCATACGCTGGGATTCAAATGACCAACCTTTCGCCGGTAACTGGCCGGCCTGGTGGACAAATCAGTTCGATCATTCAAACTGGAAAACGGGGAGAACACCTATCGGCTATGATCTTGGAACCATAAGAACGAACGTAAGATCACAACTCTATGGAATTTCCCCATCACTGTATGTAAGAAAAGAATTTTCAGTATCGGCTCAGGATGCAACTTCCCAGAGGCCCGTCATACTTAGCATAAACTACAATGACGGTTTCATCGCTTGGCTTAATGGCAAAGAAATCAGTAGAGCTAATAACGGAGAAGCAAAGTCTCACATTTACTGGGATCAAATCTCTTACCGAGCCGGATCATCATCTACTCGATTCACAAACTTGAAGGTCGGAACATCAAGGGAAATCCTCAAGGCAGGAGAAAACAATCTTGCAATACAAGTCACAAACAACGACCCCCTGACAAGCATTCGCCTAGATTTTTCTGTCCTCATCGATCAGGCAAATACTCAGGACAAGGTTCTGGTCCAGACCGGTTCAACTGTCAGCTACTTTCCCGGACTAATTGAACCGAGCTCTGATATCTATGAACCTGCCATATTCAATGATAAGAACATCGAAAATGAAAGTTCTGACTGGATAGAGCTTTTTAATTCTGCAAATGAAGCGGTTGATATCAGTAACTGGTCTCTGAGTGATGACGATAAAGAGCCCGGGAAATGGAAATTTCCGGAAACAACTTCAATCCCTGCAAAAGGTTACCTTGTGATTTTAGCCGACGGAATGAATGAAGAGATAAGAGACGCCAAATATCTTCATACCAACTTCAAGCTCAGCAGTAGCGGTGAATTTCTTGGGTTGTTTGATGATCAGGGAAATTCAAAAAGTAAATTTAGTAAAAAATTTCCAAAACAGTATAACTTTCATAGTTACGGTGCGTTGGATAATTCCGATGAACTCGTCTATTTGAGCGAACCGAGCCCAGGGTCAATGAATTCTGGACCAGCCTTCGCAGGCAAAGTCAAATCCCCTTCCTTCAGTACTCGTGGTGGGTTCTTAGATGGAAACATTGAACTTGAGATTACAAACGAGACTCCTGAAGAGACCATTTTCTACACGACTGATGGGTCCGAACCCAGCAGAACCAATGGTTCCACTTACACGGAACCAATAACACTCAAAAAAGTATCAGAAAAAAAAGGGCATGTTATTCGGGCAAGGGCATTCAATGAAAATTTAATACCCTCAGATACAAAAACAAACACCTATCTCATTGATCAGGATCCAAAGCTCTTAAATTCCCCTTCCCTAATTATCACGGGTGACATTGAGCGTTCTCTCTTTGATCCTTTTGGTGCATTTGCAATTAATGGGGGTCAGTACGTCGATAACCAATGGCAACCGACTAGCTCATCAGATTATAATAACGTCATTAATCGTGGCCGCTCATACGAAAGACCCATACACGCAGAGTTCTATTTTACTGACGGAAGTACAGGCTTCAGGACAGACTGCGGCATCAGAGCCGCTGCATCATCTTATTCCAGGCCAAGAATGTTACTGGATCAAATCAGTTCCAGCCCCTGGCCAGCAAGAGGCACCCAGAAACCATCATTTAATCTTTATTTCCGCGATGAGTACGGAAATTCTGAAGTCCAATTACCCTTAAATGGAATTGATGATCCTATTGACACGTACAAGAGATTTCGAGTCAGAGCCGGTAAAAATGACATCAGAAATCCTTTCATCGTAGATGAATTGGTTCGCCGAATGAGCCGTGACATGGGACAACCGGCAAGTACCGGAGTCATTAATTCACTTTACGTCAACGCTGAGCTTAAGGGATTTTACAATATGGTAGAACGGCTCCGCTCTCCATGGTTCGCAAGTGTACACGGTTCTGACTCAGAAACGGATTGGGACACTCTCGCCTTACAGGGCAAAGCCAGTAACGTCGCCGAAGGAGACATGGTCGCTTGGGACGAAATGATCAGGAGACTAAACAGCTCAAGAACAAATGCGAACTGGGCAAGGGTCCTCGAAATGGCAGACGTTACAAACATGATTGATTATTATCTGTTGAACATTTATATGGCGACCTGGGACTGGCCCCACAATAATTGGGTCGCGGCACGAGAACGCTCAGACCGTGGCCGGTACCGTCTCTATATTTGGGACGCTGAAGGTGCAATGTACAATCGGGGAAATCGCCCAATCCCCACGGAGATGATTCAACCTTTCATAGCAACAGGTAGTGGAGAACTCAGGGACCTTTGGAGAGGATTATCGCGTTGGGAAGAGTTCAAAATCCTATTTGCTGACAGAATAAATAAGCATCTATTCAATGGCGGTGTCCTCGATGACCGTGACTTTGAACATTCACATCTAAAGAAACTCGCCGATCAACTGTACGGTGAATTTGGCGACCTCCTTAGCTACATGAATCAGGAATCCATAAATGAAAACGTTATCAGATCCTGGGCAAATACTACAAATGGCCGCAGACAATATCTTTTAGGACCCAGAAGAGAAGAATTTAGAAATAACGGACTATGGCCAAAAACAGAACCGCCCCAGTTCAGTCAATTAGGTGGAAGCGTTCCAAAAGGATACAATCTTGCAATCACTAACGAGAAAGGAAAAATCTATTATACCACCGACGGATCAGACCCCAGAGAAGTTGGAGGATCAATTAATCCTAGAGCGACTAGCCAGTCAGGATCTAGCGTAGATGTGATTATCCTACCCCTCAATTCAGTCTGGAAGTACAGTGATACAGATGGAGATCTAGGAACTGAATGGAAAGAGCCTCAGTACAATGATTCGGAATGGAAAGAAGGACCTTCACCCCTCGGCTTCGGAAATATCTCCGATACGGGCACGTTACCCAGAACTAATATTCCTATCGAAACACAGATTAATCCAAGACCAAGGCAAGTAACTACCTACTTCAGGAAAATCTTTGAACTTGAGGATTCTCAAAGTCATTACGAGCTGAGATTAAAAATTATGTCGGATGGGGGTGGCGCCGTCTATTTAAACGGTAAGGAAATTTTCAGGGACTCAAACCTTGATCCCAATGCTACTTTCGACATGACAACCTCGAATGATACTAGCGATTTAAACGAAGGTGACTTGGATGATTACATCGTAGACGCGAACGCACTCGTGGAGGGACCCAATCTCATTGCCGTTGAAATGCATAATGGAAGCAGGTCAAGTAGCGACATGGTCATGGAAATGCAACTTGAAGCAACGAGGACAAATCCTCTGAATAAGCCCCTAACAATCACCGAACCAGTTACCGTCATGGCACGTGCTCGTGATGGTAACGAGTGGAGCGGATTAACGTCCGCTAAGTTCACGGTCGATACGGTCCCCGCATCAAATGGAAATCTTGCGATTATGGAAATCCTTTACAACCCGGAAGGCCCAACCCCAGAGGAAATAGAAGCCGGTCACAATGACGGAGACTTATTTGAATTTATCAGATTGAAAAACATCAGTGAACTTTCCATTGATTTGAATGGAGTCCGTTTCACTGACGGGATTTATTTTAACTTCTCTGAATCTGAAATTAGATCATTACCACCGCAGTCAAGTGTACTCATAGTCAGTGATCGGTCCGCCTTTGAAATGCGCAACAGTGATCAAGGATCCATTGCAGGCCAATACGAAGGGAAACTCAACAACGGTGGTGAGAGAACACGATTAATTAATTGGTCTGGAAAACCAATTCACGATTTTTATTATCGAAAAGAATCTCCCTGGCCTTCCCTAAATGATCTTGACGGCCATTCAATACAGATCATTAACCCGCTCGGTGATCATAATGATGGAACGAATTGGAAGACATCAACACAAGTGGGTGGGAATCCAGGAGGGTCTATCAGTTATGATCATTGGAAACTCATCGAATTCTCTGCCCAAAACATCTCAGACCCCAACGTCTCGGGTCCATCAGCAGACCCTGACAAGGATGGACTTAATAATTTTGTAGAATATGCGTTAGGAAACTCTCCAGTAAGCTCAATTAACCGAATACCTCTACCGAGCATTAGCTTGAGCGAACAGGGCAATAATACGTACTTGGTCATCGAATTTGCTAGGACCCAGGGAGACCGTGATGTCAGATTCATAGTCCAGACAAGTGGCAATTTGAAAGATTGGGAAAATACCGCAGTTAAGCTAGGCCCAGAAACTCTAAATCAAGAAGGCAATATAATTACTAGGTACAGATTTCCCCACCCAATTGGAAAAGAAAACGGGGACCGCGGATTTCTTCGATTATATATTACAGAGTAAAATAGTAATAAAACTGCTTTTTGGATCATTTTATGATCATAACCTTTGCTGTTTCAGCATCTAGAAAAGGTAAACAAAGAAGGTTTTATTTTTCTATGAATCCAGTAAAATGCTCTGAATAATTTCCCGCTAATGAAGTTAAAATCCATTCTTTTCTCAACACTCTGTGTACTGACATGGACTGAATTTTCTTGGGGTGAGATTAATTTCAATAAGGACGTCAAACCAATACTTTCTGAAAACTGCTATTTTTGCCACGGACCAGATCAAAACAAACGGAAGGCAAAGCTCAGACTTGATAACTTTAAAGATGCCACCACAGCGCACGACGGAGTATCAGCTATCGTTCCAAATGATCTCGAACAGAGCGAACTTATCTACCGAATCCTATCAGATGATCCTGATGAGATCATGCCTCCCCCGGACGCCAAGCTAAAGCTCTCAAAGGAACAAAAGGATATACTCAAAGAATGGGTCAAATCTGGAGCCAAATATGAAAAGCACTGGGCATTCATTAAACCTGAAAAAACAAAACCCTTAACTGAACGGCATCCAATTGATGAATTTGTTTCAAAAACTCTAAAGGAATCACAAATGGGAGCCTCACCCCAAGCTGATCTGGAGACATTGATTCGAAGAGTCAGTTTGGACCTGACCGGGCTCCCCCCTAGCCCACAGCAAATAAAAGAGTTTGTCACCGACAATTCACCTGAAGCTTACCAAAAGTTAGTTGACCGTCTGCTCAATTCACAAGCGTACGGCGAAAAAATGACCTGGGCATGGCTCGACGCTGCCCGTTACGCAGATAGTAACGGATACCAGGGGGACGGTGAAAGGACCATGTGGCCTTGGCGAGACTGGGTCATCAAGTCCTTCAATGAGAACCTCCCCTTTGATAAATTCACTGTCTGGCAAATTGCCGGAGACCTGCTCCCTGAATCCACCTTCGAGCAAAAACTCGCTACCGGATTCCTTCGCAATCATCCTATCAATGGTGAAGGCGGCAGGATCAAAGAGGAAAACCGGATCGATTACATCATGGACATGACTGAGACGACAGGAACTGTCTGGCTAGGATTAACGTTCAATTGTTGTCGTTGCCATGACCACAAATTCGATCCTATCACTCAGAAAGAATATTACCAGATGAGCGCTTACTTTAACCAGACCCCCATCGATGGAGGAGGAGGGAATGGACAGCAAGCGCCTAATCTCACAGTACCAACGCAGGAGCAGATCGCTGAAATTGATAAAACGACCAAAGAAATTGAAATCATAAATCAAAAGATCAAAGAACGTGAAATACAAGTACTTAAAGAAGGGCCTGAATTACAAGATGATCAGGTATGGAAAATCCTCACACCGACCGAAACAAATGCCAAGGTTCAGAAGCTGACCCTTCAAAAAGACAAATCGATACTCGTCAGTGGCGAGAACCCCAAGAATGATACCTACACAATCAGAGCAAAAACTGACATCGCCGAGATAGGATCGATAAGGCTTGAAGCTCTCATGGATCCATCAATGACAGGCGGAGGACTGGCAAGATCTGATAGTGGAAATTTCGTTCTTACGGGCTTTGAAGTGTCAATAACAAGACAAGGATCCAAAGAACCTGAACCTCTTAAATTCGCTTCATCAGAGGCAACTTTCGAACAAGGATCTCACAAAATCAGTGCCAGTTATGACGGGAACACTGCCACCGGTTGGGCCGTTCACGAAGGTCGTAACGTTGATCGTGAGCATGAGGGTGTTTTCCGACTGAAAGATAAAGCCATAGCAGGCAAGGGCACTATCATTCAATTTATCCTGCGACATGACTCCCCTCACGTCAGTCATAACCTCGGCAAGTTCAGGTTGTCAGTGAGTGAAAAATCCGACGCACCTATAAATAAAGAAAAGAAAATAATCGACACTCAACTCGCTGATCTTACCAAAAAACGTAAGGAACTAAACGATCGCCTCAATAAACTAAAAAGCTCCGGCCCAAAGGTCATGGTAATGGAAGACAGGGACAAGCCTAGGGCAACCTACATCCTAGACAAAGGATCGTATGAAAAACGAGGAGAAGAAGTCAGCATGGGAACACCGAAAGCCTTACCTGAAATGCCAGATAAATTTCCAAAGAACCGTCTGGGTCTAGCAAAATGGATTGTCAGTCCTGACAATCCTCTAACGGCTAGAGTAATAGTAAACCGTTTCTGGCAACAGATATTTGGTGTCGGTCTGGTGAAAACCTCAGAGGATTTTGGAACCCAAGGAGAAACTCCGATTAACCAAAAGCTACTAGACTACCTAGCAATTGCCTTTGTGGATTCTGGTTGGGACGTTAAGAATCTGATACGCTTAATCGTTACTAGTGACACTTACAAACAAACATCCAAGGCCACAAGAATTAGCGAGAATGACACGAACTATTCACTGGACCCGGAGAACCGGTTCCTCTCTAGGGGACCACGTTTCAGAATGCCGTCATGGATGCTCCGTGACAATGCACTGGCAGCGAGTGGTCTTCTTGTGCCCAAGATCGGCGGAAGCCCAGTAAACACTTATCAGCCAGAAGGAGTCTGGGAAGAGGCTTCATTTGGTAAAAAAAGGTATTCAAGAGACAATGGAGAAAAGCTATACCGAAGAGGTCTTTACACTTTCTGGAGACGCATCATCGCTCCCCCCGCTTTCTTCGATAACTCGAACCGACAGACCTGCACCGTAAAACCTTTCCGAACCAATACACCAATGCATGCTCTGTACATGCTCAATGATGTGAGCTTTGTAGAAGCTTCAAGGTCTCTCGCGGAAATGGCAATAACTACCACGGAAAACAATGATCTGGACAGACTAGAATTAATTTTTAGGAGACTCCTGGCCAGATCACCTATAGCAATTGAGCAAGAAATTATGTTCAAAGCTCTGAACCGTTCAAGAGAAGCCTTTAAGAAAGATCCCGGTTCAGCAGCAGCATTATTGTCAGTAGGCGAAAAACCAATAAATGACAAACTCGATCCAGTAGAACATGCCGCATGGACAGCCACGACACTCGCTGTCATGAACCTCGATGAAGCAGTGACCAAGCAATAATTAACTAGAGAATGATCATGAATCCACTTCAGCAAAACCATCTTGACCTGACAAGACGTGAATTCTTTGGTAAATCTGCCACTGGCATAGGTACCATAGCTCTCTCTAACCTTCTTAACAAAGATGGCTTGGCCGCCGACAATGACCGGAAAGCTATCGGGGGATTGCCTGGGCTTCCCCACTTCAAGCCAAAAGCAAAGAACATCATTTACCTTTTCCAGAACGGGGCACCGACCCACGTGGACCTCTTTGACTACAAGCCAAAGATTCAGGAAATGCACGGGAAGCCAATACCTGACTCCTACGTTGGCAATAAGCGTTTCAGCACCATGACCGGAAAGGCAAATGGTAAATTAATGCTGGCACCTGTAGAACCCTTCAAGCAACGAGGACAGTCAGGTGCATGGGTCAGTGATTTTCTTCCCCACACTGCTGAGATTGCTGACAAGATATGCTTTGTAAAATCAATGCACACTGATGCCGTGAACCATGCCCCGGCAATTAGCTTTCTATTGAGCGGAGGCCAGATACCAGGAAGACCCACGCTCGGAGCATGGATGGCATATGGTCTCGGCGCAGAGACTGAAGAATTACCACGCTTCGTTGTCATGACATCTGTCAGTAAAGGGACAACCTGCGGCCAAATATTTTATGATTTCTACTGGGGCAGTGGATTTCTTCCATCCAAGCATCAGGGAGTTTTGTTCCGTGGCAGCAAGGACCCTGTCCTCTACGCAAAGAATCCGAAGGGCATGAGTCGGGAAATGAGAAGGGACTGGCTCGACAGTATCGCCGAGATCAATAATCACAAATTAACTGAATTTGGAGATCCCGAAATAGCGACAAGAATATCGCAGTACGAGATGGCCTTTAAGATGCAGGCCAGCGTCCCGGAACTGACAGATTTTTCAAGTGAATCCAAGGAGACCTTGGACATGTATGGCCCACAGGTCAATGAGCCTGGGACCTTCGCTTATAACTGCCTGATGGCACGCCGGCTCGTTGAAAGAGGAACGAGAACTGTCCAAGTCATGCACGCTGGTTGGGACCAGCACGGTAGCGTGACCACTGAGTTGTATACTCAATGCAAAGACACTGATCAACCGAGCGCAGCACTGGTCAAGGATCTAGAGCAAAGAGGCCTTTTAAAGGATACCCTAGTTATCTGGGGAGGCGAATTCGGCAGAACTCCTTTCTTGCAGGGAAATCTCAAAGATAGAAAGAAATGGGGCCGGGACCATCATCCGTACGCCTATACAATATGGATGGCCGGAGGGGGTGTGAAGCCAGGCATATCATACGGTGCAAGTGATGACCTAGCCTTCAGTGCTACAGAAAATCCAGTTCACGTTCATGACATTCAGGCGACGTGGCTCCATCTCGCTGGAATCGATCATGAAAGGCTCACTTATAAGTTCCAGGGAAGAAGATTCAGACTGACTGACGTCCATGGTAAAGTGGTGACCGAAGTAATCGGCTAATATCTTATTTATACTTTCGGTTTCCAGCCCTCACGATACTCTCGTCCCCACAGCTTCTCGGCAGCAGGATTATCAGTGATTTTCTGGGTCTTTGAGTCAAACCTGATCTCAGTACGCATACGGTAAGCCATGTTTCCAAGATGACACATCATTGCACTTTTCTGAGCATCGCTGATCTCAGCATTCAGAGCTGATCCTTCCCGGATCCCATCGGCAAAGTTCTTAAAGTGCGGCAAGTCCGTAAAAAGAGGAACATTTTCTTCAGTGACCTTCCCATCCATATCGTAAATGCGATACCCTGAACTCTCAAAAGCCATGACACCCTTGTCTCCGTAAATACTGACAAAACTATTCTTCTCATGCTTGCGCTGAAGGCAGCTACTACCATGCCAACTGATACCTACCTCACCAAAATCATAAGTCGCGTCTGCGGTGTCAGGAGTTTCTTGGTCATCGTCATAATGATATCGTCCACCGTTGCAGGTGACCCGTATCGGAAAATCAACACCCAGTCCCCAACGGGCAATGTCGAGGGCATGGACCCCATTGTTGCCAAGTTCTCCACCACCATAATGCCAGTGCCAATGCCAGTTATAATGGACTAGGTTATTTTTGTAAGGACGGTCCGGTGCAGGTCCCTGCCAAAGGTTCCAGTCAAGCCAAGCAGGCACGGGCACCTTCTTGCCTATACCGATCGAAGGTCGACGATTAGTGTACCAGCAACGCGCATAGCGTAAATTGCCAAGGACCCCGTCCCTGATCTTGCCAATCCCCTCGCGAAAGGATGGTAAGCTACGGCGCTGAATACCCATCTGTACTAAACGGTTATTCTTTCGCGCAGCCTCCACAATCAACTTCGATTCATCAGCATTGTGGCTTCCCGGCTTCTCGACGTAAACGTGCTTCTGAGCATGACAGGCTAAAATCGCCGCCGGAGCATGCCAGAAATTAGGAGCGGCAATTGAAAGCACATCCACTTCTTTGTCTTCAAGAATCTCACGGAAATCAGTCACTCCTTTAGGTTCCTTCCCTCCCTGCCTAGATGCGGCATATTTGACACCACTTGCCAGACGATTCTTATCCACATCACAAACGTAGGCTATTTCAGCATTATCAATTCCGGTAAACCCGGCAATATGAGCCTTGCCCCGGCTCAGACCCATGACACCAACCCGCAACCGAGTATTTGGGTTTTTACCAGAAAGAATGGCGGGAAATGAGGACATCACCACCGCAGGCGCACATGTTTTCAGCAATTGTCGTCTACCTATCATATTATAAAGACTAACATAGTCTGTTATCATATTACAACTCAGCAGAACATTGACACTTTCTTCAAAGAGATAGAAAATAGGGTTCCTCCACATTAATTTAATCGAACGAACTGAGCGAGTGAATATGAACTACAAGGCAGGCCTGCTAATTATTGCAATAGCATCGTTTGGTTTCGGCATGATTACTGACCGGTTACTTTTCCCTTCTAAAGAATCCGCATCTAAGACAAATCCAAAATATGGGAGAAAAATATCATCTGAAGATCAAGGTAATGGCTTTTCGAATAGGAACCTAAAGAAAAGGGACCGACAAAAGGATGATGACTCTGACCATGAAGAAGACCCTTTGGAGATACTTGAAAAGGATCCGGTCAGGTACGTCATTGAGCAAATAGAAAGAGGTAAACGAATTGACGCTTCAACTATTTCCTCATTACTTAGCCAGTTACCACCCGGAAAGAAACGTCGAGAATTCATCGAGCGGGTCGCATCGCACTGGGGACGAAAGGATCCAAGATCCGCCCTCGCTTGGACTGATACATTGGTCCCTTCCGAACAATCAAGGGCAATGGAAAGAATCGTCCACGAATGGGCACACACAGATCCGGTCGGTGCTGCGGGTTATGTGACACAAATCCCAAAGTCTCAGCGCACCCTTGACTGGGTCCATGCCGCTGCACATATCTGGGCAGAACAGGACCAGTCAGCGGCCCTCGATTGGGCCATGGGGCTAAAGGACCCTGCTCACCGCGAGCGCGCTCTGAGAGGATCAACGGACGTCTGGGCCAGAACAGACCCCGCAGCCGCGAGCGCGTTTGCTCTCGAAATCACAGATCCCTACGAAAGGCACTCCGTAATTGAAAGCGTTGCGCGGCGCTGGGCAAGGCAGGGAACATCGGAAAGTTTAGAATGGGCATTAGGAATGGAGGGCGAAAACAGGGACAGAGCCACGATGTCCATCATTGAGGAAATTTCCGCCTACAATCCAAAAGAAGCCGCAGAGGTTTTTTCTGAAATATCATCATCCTTGTCGAGTCAAGGCACCCGAGAAAGTATTCACAGAGACATCGCAAGAGAACTCGCGGGGCGTTGGGCCACAGCGAATCCAGCCGAAGCCGCTGAGTGGGTCCTCGAACTTCCTGAATCACAACACATTCAGCGAGAAGCAGCTGAAAGAGTTGCTGAAAGGTGGGCCCATTCCAATCCTCAAGCAGCAGCAGAATGGGCTATGGAACTTCCTGAATCAGACAATATCCGCCGACAAGCAGTTGAAAGGGTCGCCGGAAGGTGGCTCAGGTCCGATAGTCTGACCGCCAGCGAATGGATTGCCGAAATGCCTGCAGGAGAGGCTCGGGACGCCGCGGCCGGAGAACTAGTAAGGAACATATCAGGAAGCGATCCCGCCTCAGCTCTCTCCTGGGCCAATAGCATCGGAAACGATGGGTATCAGACACATCTGATGGGTGAAGTAATTGAAAGATGGCATGAGACGGATCCCAATGCCGCACGATCTGCACTTCAGGCCACTGATCTGAGTGCCAGACAACGTGAAAAATTTCAGGACATACTCGGAACACCTCAAGCTCCCCCTAAGCCTTCGGAAAGCTCCAAGACTGACTGAAAATGTAGTAGTCTATGAAAATTTTATCAGTACTACTGTCTCTGTTATGGATTCTTGCTAGTTGTAAAAAAGAAAATACTACTACTGAAAACACAAGACCGAATCAAGGAAAAGGCATCACTGATATAGTTAATGAGGAGCAGTTAAACCCTAGCCGACCAAGGCCCTTGCCACCTAAGGGATCAGTTAACATGCAGGACTTAATTACAGACCCAGAAGGCCTGTTCTGCTCCAAAGATTCAGAAATACCTTTTAGTGGAAAAGTCTATGCTGAATATCCAAGTGGGCATCTAAGTGCTGAAGGCACTCTCAAGGGCGGACAATATGATGGTCTATGGTTCATTTGGCATGAGAACGGACAAAAACAATCTGAAGAAAATTTCAAGGAAGGAAAAAGCATTTCCGTGAAGCATTGGAACAAAAGTGGTGAACCCATTGAAAAGTTATAGGGCCCCATAAATGTCTAACACAATTGCAAGAACATTCCTGCGAGAACATTTAATAATGTACGTAATCGTGTTGATCCTTGCCTTAAAAATAACTCAAGAAGCAGAGGCTATAATCATTCGTGATGACCGCAATGATGCCGACTACGTCGTGGATGATGCCGACTATCCAGCACTAGTCGATCTCATTGAAAAGGGAGACTGCATAGGCACACTCGTTCACGAATCTTTTCTTCTGACCGTCGCCCACTGCGCAGCCGATATGAATGAAGGTGACCCTCTGATCATTAACAAAACCCCCAATTCCGTTTCCGAGATTATCCCGCACCCAAAATGGAAGAAAAGACGCGATGAATATGATATTGCTTTATTGCGTCTGAAGAAACCTGTAAAGAATGTTACCCCCTTCCCTATTTACCGCGGAAGCGATGAAAAAGGCACCTCAATCACATTGGTCGGCCGCGGAGTCACCGCGACCGGGTTAAGAGGAGAACGAGGTGCTAAAAATGACGGTAAACTGCGGAAATGCACAAACATTGTGACCAAGGTCGATGACCACTTCATTGAAATATTATTTGAACGCCCTGAAGAAAAGGGCATCACCAAGTTAGAGGGTGTAGGGGCCGCGGGCGATAGTGGTTGCCCTGCCTTTATGCATATCCACGGTGTCCGTTATATCGCAGGACTTAATTCATGGGGCGATGGTCCAAAAGGAATTAAGGTCGGACAGTACGGCGCTTATGATTACCAGACACGAGTTTCCCGTTATCTCGAGTGGCTAGATAGTGTAGTTAAATTTCCTGATCCTCCATCCAAAAAGACCGGATCACTAGTCCCTAGTATACGAGCTACTCATTTTCCCTCAGGCCCTATCGATCAACTTCTCCTTAGTTTCTCTACCGAAAACGGCAAGTCTTACGCAATCGAAAAATCTAGTAATTTATTGAATTGGGAAGTCCTCGAATCTGGCATTGCAGGCAAAGATTCTAAAATCGAAAAGAGTTACCCCGCCACAGGAACCAGAGGATTCCTTCGCATCCTGGAAGAATGATTCGACCTTTACGCTATATAATTTTTATGGATCTTATACTAAGAGTATCAGGTGTAGTAGAAACAAGATCTTTCTCTAAATTATTTTCCTTACAAGGATGGAAAGGATTTTGATCCTTGGAAATAAAATTACTCCTACAATTGACCGATTCTACTCGATCACATGAAATTGCTTTGTTAGGATTTAAGAATGAAAACGTCAATCAAGTCATTTGCTTTTCTGATTTTGATCGCCACTGCTCAGGCCGGTCCATTTGGTTTTGAATACGGCATGACCGTTGAGGGTATTAAAAAATCAGGGATAAAATTAG
>Ga0315331_10002268_pt1 | contig 14619 bp, 12 predicted proteins | sample M160m34915metaG_FD_203456 | JGI IMG/M metagenome (GOLD analysis project Ga0315331, IMG submission 203456) | Ammonia-oxidizing marine archaeal communities from Monterey Bay, California, United States - M1 60m 34915 | ecosystem: Environmental > Aquatic > Marine > Intertidal zone | place: USA...
TGTTGGGCAACTCTCTAGAAGTGAGAGGAGAATCCCCTGCGGAATGGAGCAATGGGACACTGAACCCGGAGTGGGTCGCGTGGCTAATGGGATACCCGACAAAGTGGCTAAACTTAGAGGACTAGGCAACGCCATAGTTCCACAAGTCGCTTATGAAATAATGCAAGCAATTTTAAAACACCATGAAAGCTAAACTAGAAGAACTCAACGCCCTAAACACCCTACGCAGCCAGCAGATAGCCTACCTACGCGAAAAGCTAGCCGCAGCCATCGCCGAAGTCACACGCCTAAAAGCAGAAATCCAACAGCTAAAAAAATGATTTTACCAGAAAACAGACGCCGCATAGCCGAAGAAATACTAGGCCACCCTATTTGTGACCGTGGTTATTCTACTTGCCCGGGCGAACACCTACACAGCCATAAAACAGGAAAGCGAGATTTCCGCGTCATCTTAGATCCCTCAATGGGACCGCCTACATTCCACTGCTTCCACGGCTCCTGCTCTGAAATCGTGGCCGAGTATAACAAAAAACTCAGACAGGCCATAGGCAGAGACGAATGGGACGGAAAACAAGCACCGATCACACCACGAGCAAAACAAAAACCCCAACGAAAAAAACCTACCTATAACCTCGCCATGCTCCGCGACCACGCACGAAACTGCCCTGTTCCCTTCAGCCATGAAGCTTTAATTCGTCACAGCCCGGTCGAAATTAGCCACATGACACCCGCCGAGACTACCGCAGCTTTTTTACAAGCCACCTACACCGCAGGCCAAAGAATCCTCATATTTACACGATTCTATAGCCAAGGCGATTACCTGCACCAGTCACCCGATAAAACGTGCCGCCTATCCGATACTCCGGGCGTAGTCGCCACCATGAGCGACCTACCGACCACCGCCGCCGAAGGCATCTGGTATTTAGTGCAGCCCGTCACAGGCTCATGGAAAAAAAACCACAACAACCCCGACGAAAACGGCAACCCAAAACCCGGACGCCGACACGCCGCATGCTGCGTCTCATTCCCCTATCTTGTCATTGAATCCGACGAAGCTCCCGAGGACTTATGGCTTCAAAGCCTAGTCATGCTCCCCTTCCCCATCGTTGCCATCTATACCAGCGGAGGCATCAGTATTCACGCGTTGATTAAAATTGGTGCCAAGACCAAGGAAGAGTTCGACACCGTGCGCAAACACATCATCACCCTCCTCACCCCACTCGGAGCCGACCCCGCAGCCATTACAGCCGTCAGACTTTCCCGCCTACCTGGCACCTATCGCCAAGGGAAAACAGACAAGCACGGCACTTACATCCCCTACTCAGAGCCCCACCTGCAGCGGCTCCTATGGCTCGACCCCACCGCAGACAGCACCCCAATTTTCCAAAAGATCAAAAACAAGCTAAAATCAATCAAGTAAATGTCAGAAAACAATCCATCCATCACACCAGAAGCCATCATTCGCAACGCTGGCACCCTAGCCCAGCAAACTAACCAAACCAGTGAATATCTAGCCGACCTCGACGAACAGCAGGAATTGCCCTTGGTCGACCTAAAGACCCCCATGCTAGAACTAGGCTCCATCCTAGCCGAAATCCTCGCCCCACGCGGCATTTATCGCCACGCAGGCAAGTTCATCCAGATCAACGAAGACGACCCAAAAAACATAGCAGAGGAAATCTGCCCGAAAGTCTTTGTCTCATGGATGCAACAATTCGCCAGAGTCCACAATGGCTACAAAAAAGAAAAAGACGGCCCTGGCCCGCCAAATTTCGGCGACGCCACCACCGAGAAAAGCAGCCTCATTCTCAAGTCTCCCACCTTTTTCCGAGAGATCCCAGAGATACGCAGCATCATTCCCGCACGCCTTCCCATTATGACTGAAGACGGCCCAAAGCTATTGCAAAAAGGCTACAACGCAGAACAAAAAATCTACGTGCTTAACACAGCGCCCGAGATAGAGGATTGGGACGTTAGTCAGGCCATGGAATACTACGCCGACACATTTGCCAGCTTCCCATGGGGCGACGACGGACGCAGCATGGCCGCACACGCCTCCGCCATGGTCGGCATGTTTGCCCAGCTACTCTTTCCCGCCGCTTGCACCATCCCACTCTACCAGTTCACAGCAAACATGGAGGGCAGCGGAAAATCACTCCTAGCACGCTCCGCCCTTGCCCCAATATACGGCATCCAGTGTTCATCATCCGACTACTCAGAAACCGACAAATTTACCGAGATTTTAAACTCAATCGCTTACAGCGGGCAGGGCTTTCTCTTCCTTGATGACCTACGCGGAACCATCATCAACCAAGCACTAAACAGATGGATCACTGACCCAACGTGGCAATTCCGTAAATACCACTCTCAGAGCATGGTTAGCGTTGATAAAAAGTGTATGACCATCATGACCGACAACGGCTCCACCCTGTGGGAAGACCTAGTAAGACGTGCCGTCATCATTCAGCTAGAGAGCGAGCAGCGAGCCACCGAGAAGCAAAAAGGACTGGCCAAAGTCATAACTAACGAATGGCTAGCAAAGGATCAGACCAGAAGCGAGATGCTTTCTATGCTTTGGGCATGGGTCAGACACTGGCACGAAAAAGGACAGCGAAAAACTGAAATTGTCATTCCATCGCTAGAAATGTGGACAGGAACCGTCGGCGGAATAATCACCGAAGCAGGATTTTCCGAACCCTTTAGCAAAGCCGGATTACTCAACAGCGGAGACAAACGGCGCACAGAATTTGACTTACTACTCAGCACAGCGATAGAAAAATACAACATCCCTGCAGGCCAGAGCCAAGAGCTAAAACTCCCCGACCTCTGCGAGATCGCTAGGGAAAAAGGAATCTTTGAAAGTCCGCTTGAAGACGTCGAAGTCATCCGAATCCTAATGGACAACAACCCTCGACTTTACAAAGAATTAGAATACACTGACGAAAAAGGAGCCTTCTGCCTCGGCCCACCAGAAAACGAAGACGCAAAAAACCAGCAGGCCATGCGCTACATGGACCCCAAAAAACACGCCAGCCCATTCTCGCGCCGCCTTAAAAAAATGGATAAATTCAGATTTACTATCAACGAAAAACAATACCAATGGCGTCACACCAAAGGCCGCACCGCAGCCTATACAATCCAACACTTAAATTAACATAACGCTAGAGCATATGCACCGCCGAGAGCGACAACAAAAACCGAACGATAATATTATGAAAGAAACAACAAGAAACTTAGTCTTAATCATAAGTGGATTAATTGTATATGCTTTACTATTAATTAAAGCATGGATGACTGAATATTTTTAGCATAACGCCTGAGCACATCCATCCTTGTGTAAAACTAAACAAAAAGTGGCATTTTCCATTTTGGAAACAACCACACAAATCAAGAGACGTGGTAAGGATTGGAATGCTGCGTCTTGTTATGCATAACGAATTAAAAATTATATTATGGGAGAACCAGAATGGGCCGAAGAGGCTAGGAAACTAATAAAAAAGAAGTGGGGCAAAAGGGCGATAGCCAAAAAACTAGGAATAAAACGGGCAGAATTATGCCGATTCATAAGAAAAAATACCGCATAACGCCGAGGAACTCACACGGGTTTCCCGTTGTGAGCCTCCGCTTGTTATGCAGCAAAAATCCAAAGAATAGAATAATGAATGAAAGTAAAATATTAAATAGAGATCTATGCAAGGAAATTAAATACTCGGAACGCGATATTGTTTTATACTTAGAAAAAAAGTTAAAGAAATCATTATGCGGTGACTGTTTTTCTGAATCCCCGTGGGGAAGGGATGAAAACAAACAGTTATATATATCTATTTTTGGTATAGATGATAGGCGGTTTGGAATTAAACATTTAGCATAACGCCGAGGAACTCACACGGGCTTCCCGTTGTGAGCCTCCGCTTGTTATGCACAACCGATGAAATTATGATATTAGGAAACAAACTAAAACACAAGACCCGCAGGACTATAACAAAATTCGCTATATTTCCAAAATTTTTATACTTAGAGAGTCAGGGGGTGAGTCGATGGGTATGGTTACAGAAATACACAGCGTATCAAATATGGTATGCATACGGAGAGTCTGCCACAGGATACGATTTTACGCCGAGAGGATGGCACACAGAAAAAACTGACATTTCAGCATAACAGCCTCTGATTGACCGACGGTTTCCCCACAGGGGGAAACCGTTCGCGTCCAATCGAATGTTATGCCGTTAGCCGTTTGATACACTCTCGATCTTACGCCGCAGTTCCCTTAGTTCCTCACGCTGCGCCCGGCGATCGTCTTCGCATTCCTCATGCCGTTTCTCCCCATTTTTTAAACGTTCATCAACGCTAGATTTGTAATGCTTAAACAGCACCGCACAGGCAGCAGACAGGCCACCACCAGCGGCCCCAACAAGTGATAAAATAGTAATCATAATTTGAGCATCCATAAAAAATTAGCAAACTGGCTGAGTGTGTTCATTGATCTCATCAACATCCGATTCAATTGAACTAGCCACGCCGAGCAAAATTGATTCTTCGTAAACATCGCCGCCAATCGTAGCTGTCACAATAGCCGAAAAGCTAACCCCATCGGCCACCCCCGCAGGCAGCGTCATAGATAGCACATAGGAACCAGTAATTAGAGGCGACACCAGAGGCGACAACGTGCCATCCACAGCCCCATCTCGGATAATTTGCACCGTTGGCAGAACGTCAGCATCAGCCGCCGCACCGCGCAGCGTGGTTGTAAATACCCGATGCAACACCGCACCCGCTGAGAGAAACACCCCAGCCCCATCCGAGTCGATCCCAGTAGCTGAAGCAGCAGAACCCTCCACCCCGAACGTCACCACAAATTCCTTTTCAGAACTCACAGGCGTAGCCTTTACCTGAACCGCTACCTGGTCATGCTCCTCAAGTGTATCAGTTGGAACCTGTAAAATGTAATAACCAGGCATTACAGCCCCGTTATTATCTGATTGCGTAACGATTAGCACCCCAGGAATAGAGCCCGTTTGGCCGTTAATTGATATTTCCGCCACCGCAGGGGCCACCGTTGGGGCCACAGGCGATCCATTGGGGCCATCAAGTGTCTGCAGAGGAATAAAAGCCGTGTCTCCTTGTTTGATTTGCATAATTTAAAAAGGTTAAAATAAATTGTTCCATGATGTCCCATTGTAGCACCTTAATTTTTTTAGCGTGCTATCATAATAGATATCTCCTTCAACTGGACCGCCAGGATCAGACGTGACAGGCTCCAACCTCAAAAAATTGTTATTTGTGACAATGGCTCTTGAAGAAGTTACTTTAAAAGTCGGATCTACAGCACCTGTTGTGACTCCTGCGGAAACATTATTCTTAACCAAAAATTCAAGATTCCCGCCAGCCGAAACTGGAACCACATATTCCAATGTAACGCCGTCCAGAACCTCGATCATCTCCCTTCCTATCTCGCCCTTGTTAATTGTCGTTGCCATAATCTTTAATATAAATCATTCCATTGTGTACCGTTGTGGCCTCTGTGTTTGTTCGAGGTAGAGTCAAAATATATGTCACCGGCCTGACCTGTAGGCTCCGCCATTGGTGTATACCTAGTTACAACGCTAAAGGTTGCTTCTGTGGAACTTAGCTCCATCACCTCAGTACCACCATTTACGCTGAATTTAAAAGAATCAGTAGTATGTTCGTAATAAATACGGCCAGCGTCTAAATCGTCCGTGTCCCCAAAATACAATAAACTTCTAGCTGTTGAACCTCCTACCCTTAGCTGCATAACTGCATCATCACTAGATCCCGTTCCTGTAGATCTAACTCTAATAATTGGATCTGAAGAACCAGTGGTGGAACCTTCCCCTATCACATCAAAAAGAGGCACGCTAAAGGTTGCCGCTGTGGTTGAAAGACTGAAGATGTCAGTGCTACCTAAATTTACCTTGAAATCACCCGTGCCTTTCTGGATCAATTCAACCTCCCCATTCTCGCCAGCTTCCCTAATTAAGCGGAATGAATAAGGTGAATTAGTATCGTCTGAAACTAAGTCCAAATAAGAGTCTCCATCATCCGTCCTATCTGCTCCAATCGTGGCCGCAACATCAGCAGTGGGATCGCCAACGGGAGCCATCAAATTAATGCCCTCGAAATCAGGTTCATCCGTCGATGCTAACCCTTGATCGATCGACTTTACCGCACCTTCATTCGTCAACTCGCTATCCATTAACGCCCCCGCCGCCTGCACATTTGCCGCATCAGTCACATCAGCCCCAGCCTCGACGCCTGCCAGCTTGGTTTTTTCGGCATCTGTAAAACCATTAGTATCAGGATTGCTTTCATACTTTGTCTTAATACTAGCCGCAGTCTCCCCATCCATTATAACTTTCACCCAGAAACCAGTGCCGCCAGTTTGATCATCTGGGGCCACATCGCCACTAGTCGCCGTTAAATTGTAAAAATAATCCGAAAGCTCATTTTCCACGAACACCCGAGCCTTGTCAGTAATGCTAGCCGCAGGTATCGCAGAGAGATCCGCTAACGATTGCACAGGAGCTAGGTAGTGGGCAGCATCCACACTAGCCAGCTTTGCCTTTTCAGCATCGGTAAAAACATTCGTATTAGCCTCATCCTCATAGGCCGTTTTTATCTCCGCCCCCGTCTGGTCTGCCGTCGCCCCCGTCTCAATATTAGAAAGTTTTAGCTTCTCCGCCGTTGAAAAATTTTCATCCGTCGCCACATAAGTGGCGTCAATCACCGTATTAACATCGAACCCCTGCACCGTGGCCCCAATATCAGAAGCCTGAAGTGCACTATCCGCCGTTGCCCCTTGGGCAGCCGTAGCAGCTCCGACATCAGAAGCACCCAGAACCACAGTCCCTACCTGGCCATTGATACTTGTAACAGCCGAGCCCGGAACCGTCACCGCCTCCCAGTTAGAAAGCTGAGACGGATCATTACCTATAATGACATACCCCACCGCCAAATCAGAACGCAAGCACCAATCCCCCTGCTGGCCCACCAGAGCCAACATCGCCGCATCATTCGCCACACTCCCCAGAAACTCAGTAATCGCAATGGCAGGAATCTGGCTAGTAGTAATCAGCCCGCCCACCAGATCAGCCTTAGCATCTAGCACCGATTGCGCAGCCGTAGAAATCGGCTTGTCAGCATCGGATGTGTTATCCACATTGCCCAGCCCCACATCCGCCTTGCCTAGCACCACATCGCCAATCTGCGAGTTTACAGCCGTCACCGCACTCCCCGGAATAGTAACCGCTTTCCAGTTAGACAGCTGAGAAGGATCCGACCCCGTTATCACATACCCCACGCTTTTATCAGAACGCAAACACCAATCCCCCTGCTGCCCCACCAGAGCCAACATAGCCGCATCAGTTCCCACCGTGCCGAGAAATTCAGTAATGGCAATGGCGGGAATTTGCGAACTAGGCACAAAGCCACCCGCTAGATCCGCCTTGCCGTCCAGAGCCGTTTGGGCCGCCGTCGAAATCGGTTTGTCGACATCCGCCGTGTTATCCACAGCACCCAGCCCCACATCACCAGCACCCAGCACCACCGTGCCAGCTTGGCCGTTCACCGTTTGAATCGGAGCCTGGCCCGCCGTAATAAACGCCGCGTCGTTGGTTAGCTCCGAAACATTATCACCAGCCACCAGAGCATCATCACTCAGCCCCGCCAGCTTAGTCTGCTCAGCATCTGTAAAAGCATTAGTGTTAGCGTTGCTCTCATACTTAGATTTAATACTGGCAGGAGTCTCAGAACTACCGCCACCACCAGAGCCACCACCCGCAAAAACCACGGACGGAACATGGCCAGAACTCACCAGAGCCCCATCCATCGCCGCCGTCACATCATCCTCAGCGAACCCAAGCGACTCATTAGTTCCCTCAGCCACTTGCACACCATCCACCAGCACCACCCGCTTGGCCGCAATAGCAGCCCCAGCCGTCACCGTGTTAGGTAGCGTGAAAATATAGGAATAAACCCCCGTCGAAACACTAGCCACCACCACAGTGATACTAGGCGTCTCCACCCCATCAATTAAGATTGTGACCACAGGCAAAACGTCAGCATCCACTAACGCCCCATTATTGCCAATCACCTCAAGCCTAAATTCCTGCTGCTGTCCAATTATCATCTTAACTTAATCTTGTTGGAGTTAAAACCACGTCGCTAGTCACATCAAATGGCACCTGACGCACTTGGAACACAAAGCTCATCGGCCCCACATTTGCACCGCCGACCGTGGCCGAATACGTCACATCGACAAAGTCTCCCACAGCCAGCGAGCTAGTAGGCACAGAAACCTCATACACCCCCACCTTCGCCGCTCCATTGCTATCCAGCACCTGCGTAATGGCAGCCCCCGCAATTGTAGGGTAAGAACTATTCACCCGAATCGAGTCAATCACAGGCGTCACATCAGCATTGATCGGCACACCCGGACTGTCAAAGATGGTGAACGGGTCCACCGCATTGTCTCCTTTTATAAATTCGCTCATAATATTTTTATGGTTTATCGTTGACCAAATCAGTATTGGCAAAATTGAACCCAGACAGCGGCGCACCCCCATTTATATCTGCGATTGTAGTCACAGAGCCCTCCACCTCGTAATAATGCACAGGAGCCACCTTGCCCCCGCCGGTAAACACTGCTGTAGATAAATCTTGAGGCTCGCCAGGGCCAAAAATATCAGAAATGTTTGCCGATTGGTCGCTATCCCAAATTGCAAATTGGTTGAGCAAACTCCCATCCATGCATTGTCCGACAGAATCAATATTTTTACCGATTCTAAAAATGCCATCAGTAATCGCCCCAGAGAAACCAGTGCCAGAACCAATCCTATTACTTGCTAAAACATTGTCTAAAAATATCTCAAACCTAGCAAAATCATCTTGGTTATTATTTCCCGTTTCTCCGCCATTGTAAGTGAATAATAAATGGTGCCAATTTCCATCATTCACATTGAAAGAATTATCTAAAATTAACAGGTTATCGCTATTCGTTCCGTATGTGATAGCCAAAGTATTAAAAAGATGGATAAACTCAATTTCTATTCTACCGCCAACAGTAGGATCAGCATCACCATAATAAAAAACAGTTTGATTCTGCGTTGTATCACCAATTTTTAACCAGATTCCAATGGACCACGCATCCCCAGCACCCGAGCCATCAGCCGCCCGTTGCAACGCCGTTACATTTGACGCATTACCAGAAAGGTATCGAGTAGTATTTCCCGCCGGGAAACTTAGAGATTTTGTGTTAGTATAGGAAATTTCCTGCACATTAATGGTGACAACAAATTCAGTTATACCCCCCACCGCATTGCCAGCTTTGCAATTGATTGTCACCGTGTCCGCCGCAGTTCCCGCGAATGCCGGAGCCGTGCCAGTGAAAACACCAGTATTTTGATTAAGAATTAACCAACTCGGAGCATCGACCTCCACCCATTGATTGACAATGTATTGAGTCGCTATAAGCTGAATATTTACAGTGTCACCCTCAGTCACATCAAACGATTGATCCGCGACCACTGGGGCAAAATCAACCACAGGCGGAACACCGTCGACTATATCAAGCAAGTGAATATCCGGAATGTTATTGTATGGCGTAGACTCAACCACACCAAAATAGAAATAAACATCCGAACCGTCAGACGGTATTTTTGCTGTTGCCACTCGCTCCGCGTTGTCCTCCGACCATAGCTCTATGCTATTATCATTTAAATGCCGCAGACTAAACATCCCCTGCGCTAAACCCGTCCCCGCTGTCCCAGAGCCCGAGCCCTTACGATAGCCTACCACCCCAACACCATTATCGAAATAATATTGCGCAGATGTATTCAGATTCCACTCACTAACACCATCAAACTCCAAGTCTAATGCCTCATTTGTAAGATAGGAAAAACGCCTATCTAACTGCACTTCAGCCAAGTTATTCCCAGTAACAGGTCCAGTGTAACCCGTGCCAAATTCTTGATTGCGTCCATCCATATCCAGAAAAAACATTAGCTTTTTACCATTAGGAATAGCAAGTTGGCTCCTTAAAACAGTATGGTCATTAATACCATCCAGTATCTCATCACCCTCAGAACCATCAAAATCATGTATAACTTCCCATTTTGCAGTAGCTAAACTAGCATTAGGGAAAACACCGTTTGCCCACGAGGCCCATTGCACATTAAACGAATTAACATTTAAAGGAATTAACGTTTTTCCTATAATCGTCTCACTCCCACCAGTCAAATCAACAAGCGTTAAATGCCCCGCAGCATCAAACCTCATTTCCAATGGCGCACCATTTGCAACGACATAGCTATTCCCTGTTTGATAACTTGAAACATCAGTATTAGTGGAATCAACAAACGAACTGCTTCCATTTAAAAACGCAAACACCGTTTGCCAATTTGTCGCCGCCACCGCGCCATTGCTAAAATTATATGACTGTTCAGGCCCACCCCAGACACCTAAACGCCATTGCTGGCTAGTCGACATGTTAAACCTAAACACCCCACCCCTGACCAACTCCTGACCCCAATAAAATGGCTGTTGGCTAGAAAGAAAAGCACCCCCACCAATAGACGTATTGCCATTAATAGAGCTAGTCACAGGTAAATCAGCATTGTTTCCATAGGAAACAAACCAGTTAGAAGTGATAGCATTCAGAGTGGACCCAGGGACAAGGTTAGCGATACTAACGCGCCTAGTCGTCTGGTCAGTCATCATCAAAATAATCTCCTTCGTTGCTGGATCAGTAGTATGCCCACCATCCGCAACAGAAAGATCAGTATCAACCGCAAATTCTCTCACATCACGCGTGAACTGCGCTCCACTATCCAAAACAATACTCAGGAAATTTCCAGACAAAGGGAAAGCAACAACAGGATCACCACCACCAGAAAACCCTTGAGTATTGGTAAGAATCCCATTGATCTCAGTAACAGCTGTATTCAATACAGAATTTACATAAAACCCATCAATCGTGCATCCACTAACAGGCACCTGAAACTGTATTTTGTCCGAGTCCTTCAACATCACGCGAATCTCAGAACCATACGCCACAGCCTGCAACTCATTGACACTATATGGATTCAACACATTACCATCAACACCCTCACGGATAACCACATTCCCCGTATTAGTAACCGAGAAATCAGCCTCTAAAATTCGCGTGGTATGGTTAGAAAATGGCAGCTCAAAGTAACTCCCCGCAGCAGGCGGTCGCACCGCCTTAACTCCCACAGATTGATAACTATTATCTCCCAGAGCTATCTTAAGATTGCTCACATCACACTCAGAAAAATCAATCGCGTAATCTTGGCCGATGAACCCCACATCATCAATCTTGATAATATTTTTATCCGCCTCTGGGATTGCTCCCATTCCACTAGTCAGCAGAAATCCAACTTTCTCAGTATTAGAACCCAGCCCCGTGTAATGCACCTGAGTGTCTAGAATCTCACAGATAAACCGTGCTGCAGGGTTGTAAGATAAAGTCTGCGCTATAAAGGAATAAATATCATTAATCTGAATACTTGCCTTAGCATCCCCAGTGTTACCAATCCCATTAAACTGGCTACGATTATTGTCATACAGACCGCAATCCCTCATGGTAAGGTTAGAAGAACCCCAGCCACACAGCCCCGCATTCCAGTTACCCAGCACCTCACACTGAGAAAACTTTAAATTTAAGCCACCAATGGCAAGCAAACCATTATTCGCATTATAGGCCGAATAATTAACCGCAACAGTAATATTTTGGCAGCCCAAATAAGCAGCGCCAGCCGCAAGGTAAATACCGCTTTCAATATTAAACTTAGCTTGGCACTCAATAACAAATCCACCACCATTCACACCGCAATCTTGCAGGCGGAATCCTCGCAGATTATACTCAGCGATACACTCACGGATAAGCGGGCGCTGGCATTCCTCTATTCTAATAGCCCCACCATTGGACGCATTCGGGCCAGCGTAAAACGCCTGCAGATCAGCCGATGCACTATCATACCCCAGCACACCACTGACGCCAGCGGAGACCACAGTATTCAGTCCCTGGCCGTTCCATCCATTATACCTAAACTCACAGCTCCGCAGCTCGACAACCTTGGTTTTCTTTAGGTGAAGCGCATACTTACCCGCGTTCCTAAACTCAATATCACGGATTACAAAGGTCTCCGTATCAGTCCCCGTGAATGAGAAAATATTATCATTCGCCGCATCATACGCCGCATATCTGATTTTAGTGCCAGGCAAACCAACAAAATTCAAACTATGCGGCAGCACTATCTCAGCCGCCACCACATTATCACCCTTAACAAAAATCGTATTCCCAGCCGCCGAAGCGTCCACCGCCGCCTGCACTGTCTTGAATGGATGTAGTGCCGTCCCGTCCTCTTCCTCACCAGTATAATCAGCATCAACAGTTAAATCATAAACATTGATAGCACTCTCGACAATATCACCAGAATAAGCCAACTCCTTATCCGTCCAGCTCCTACTCGGCACCTTTACCGAACGCTGCCCAGCCCCACTATCCCCGATGCAAACATTTAGAACCCCATTTTCCTCATCATTCTCATCTAGCTTGTAAATCGTCGCCGTATTAACAGAACCCCCAGGCACATCCAGCGGATGGTCAAAATACCAGGTCACATCCTCATCCACAGAAATACCATTAATATTTCCCTCGAATTGCTCGTAAACCGGATTGCCATTAGTCAGCAAAACATACTTTAACCGCGTCCCTGCTGGGACATTCTCCGCCGATCTGAAAATAATTCCCAGACCACTAATATTCTCAGTGAACAAATTAGCCGAGTCATAAGGCGTGGACGTGCCAGAAATAGGCTCCCCATTGACCACAACGACCTCATAAGGATTAAAAACCCTAGCGGTAGGCTTAATAACGCCATCTGGACCTTGATTCGCTGGATCACTATGATCCTTCAGACCACCACGCGCATAATAGTAATCAACATTCTGAGAAATATTCTCAAAATAAATGCTATCTGGACTCGATGACATCTTATGCTGATTCGCCAAAAACAAAGAATTGAGCGTAGTCTCAAGCGGAGCATCAGACACAAGCCGCCGCGTTGGGTCATCATAGCGCAAATGCTCTAAAACTGCCTTTTGCTCATCTGTCAGAGCAGCGGAACCCGTGACACTTCCGCCTTGGTTATTGTGTTGGTAAATATAAGCCATCTTAACTGTAAACTAAACTTTCTAACTGCCCTTGCGTGCTAGGCTTCGCCACATCCCACTTGGCCGAACCAGCAGCCACTCCATTTTTAACTCTACGGATCACACAGCCCGCACCGCCGCCAGCGTAATCACCGACTGAGTAAACATAAATAATTCCATCCCCAGCATTGAGAAATTCATACCTAACCACCTCACACAGAAAACGCTGCTTTTCTACCTCCACCGCAGGCCCGCCGCCATCCTTAATAACTACCTTGGGGCAGATATTCTTCACCACCACGCGCATCATGTTACGTCCTGCCATCTTCACCGAATCCCACGTTAAATTTTATTCTCTGCACTGGCTGGTCGCTTAGTGTCAAATCCACCTGGCACTCAGCCTGCTCAAACGTCCAGTAAGCCGTTGCCCCTGCACCCCATAAAATAATCAAATTGTCATCACCATCCGCTAGCGTAATGCCGCCGTGCGTAGTCGATACCATAGAACCAGGCACCACCACACCGCGCTCATCTATCAGAACCGCCCTAGCACCGTAGCCATCAGCCAGCAGATTCCTCGGCTGCCGCTCCATCGGGTCAGCGTAAAACGTAATCGGCACCGTTTTAGAAACGCCCTCATCTAAGTGAATCATCATAGATTTTTAGTAAGTTGAATTATTTTCGCACTTAAATCGGCAATCTCATCCGCCACACTCTTATCAGTCACTAACACCGCAGCCACAGGCTCCTTTTTCTCCATCGTGTTACTAGGCCCAATAAGATCAAAATACCGCAGAACACCCCTATGCAACGCATCTGAACACACCGCTTGAACATGCTCATTCCTCAAATGTTTCTCACCCGAAATAGTCTGAATAAATTCCAATTCAGCCAGCACCGCAGGTGCTTTGGTCGATCTCAAAACCTTAAAATTCCTCGCTTTAACCCCCCGGTCCTTATGGCCAGAAAAAGAATACATCATTTCTTCCTGCACTCGAGCCGCCGCACGCACGCCATTCTTACTACCTACCGCGTGGAATGTCTCAATGCCACTGGCATCATTATCCGCCGAATTACAATGCACCGATAAAAACAAATCAGAGCCCCAATCATTCGACATATGGCAGCGATCCGACAGACTTGGGTAAGTATCAGTTTCCCTACTCATTTTCACCTCAAAACCACCAGCCATCAACGCAGCCCTAAGCCTAAGACAAACCGCCAGAACCACATCAGCCTCACGCAATCCAGTTGGGCCAAATGCCCCACCGTCATGCCCACCATGCCCGGGATCAAGGAAAATCTTCGCACTCATTATTTTTCAATGATGATAGGGATTTCCATACCACCCACAGGCACCCGCATCTCAAGCCGAACACCAGGAATACAAGACGCCGAAAACAAGCAAGCAATGACAACCAAGGTTTT
>Ga0315331_10002269_pt1 | contig 14618 bp, 10 predicted proteins | sample M160m34915metaG_FD_203456 | JGI IMG/M metagenome (GOLD analysis project Ga0315331, IMG submission 203456) | Ammonia-oxidizing marine archaeal communities from Monterey Bay, California, United States - M1 60m 34915 | ecosystem: Environmental > Aquatic > Marine > Intertidal zone | place: USA...
GTTGTATAACTCAGTAACCCTTTCCCAATTAAATGGTTCTTCTATTGTCTGCTTATGTATGTCAATATTCAAATCCAATGATATTTGTTTTACCTCTGATAAAACTTTATCTTTGTCTGAAGATAAATATACAATAATAAAAATTTCATCAACAAAATCTCTGTAATGATTTAGCATATGCCTCAACATTGTTGTGTTATGACCACAAACTGTAACTAAATTAATCATTATTTAATTTTCGAAAATTTTTATTTAAACCAATATCATCTGTCCTTACCACAAGATTATAATTTATAATAGTATGTCCAACATAACTATGGTAAGTGGTGATGTAATTATTTTTAAATAAAAAATTTAAATGGAAATTTCTACAATATAAGTTGATTGATTCCTCGGTTCCAAGCATATAATTATCATTTTGATTCAAATACCCAATAAACTTAGAATTCAATTGTCTTTTAAAATCTGAATAAAAAAGTGTATAGTCTTTTGGGATTTCTCCTTTATGTATCCATCGTGCCTTTTTATTGATGATTTGGTGATTAAAAATCTGAAATCTTTTTTCATTTATCAACATATCAGGTCTTGATGATAAAACCCAATCATATTTGATGTTATTTTTTGATTGATATTTTTGTCTAAAATAGCTGGCGTAGAACATTGCATAACTTGCGTTATAAATACCTACAGATACTCCTTCTCTATTCTCCTTGAGACCTTTTTTTGATTTACCAGCTATCCTTCCACGACTTGGAGATTTTATAAGTTTGACATCTTTAAAAATTTCAAACTCTCCATTTGATAAAATTTCTTTCGTGTGTTCATTTTCCCAAGTACAAAGGTAAAAATCTATCGTAAAATCTAAATTTTTGGTGTATTTTTTATAATTCGATATATTGGTTTTAATTTTATCCCAATATCTCAACTCTCCATAGTATTGAAATGCTAGCTTACTCATTTTCAACTTCTACCTTTATACCCAATGATGATAGGAATACCCAAAATTTATCATCAACCTCATTCACATCGAATTTACTGAACACCTCTGGATTAGGCCAAGTAACTCTTTGAGTTTTACAATATAAATCGTATGTATATGTGGATATTATGTTGAAGGTCAGCGAATCACACATCCAGTTTGAAAAGGAAGGTATTATCAACTCAAAAGGTTGGTCTCCTGGATTATCTATATTGACAATTTTATAGTCTTTTGTGTAAATTGTATTTGTATTTAATTTTTTATCCGTAAAATTAAATATTGTTTTTTCTTTCAGAGTAAATAGTATTTTATCTATAGGGTGATTTTCTATTTCGTACTTACACTTTTCAAACCCAACCCAATTTAAATATTGAAGTATACTTTGTATATCTTTACCTACATCAAATGGTGGTTCAAAAAAACTATTTTTATGAAACAAAGGATAAGGACATAATGTCAAGTTCTTACTCATACGATAAGCCTTTTACAAGAATTATAAAAACTCTCATATGCTGGAAAAGTTTTAAGAAAATTTTTACCCCTTCTTTTATCAAATTCATCAATATATAAAGCAAAATCTCTTCTTGTGTTTAATAACCATCTGACATCCTCAAGTGGAGATTTGAAGTAATCCAAAACTCTTCTCAACTTTTCTCTTTCAAAATCATAAAAACCGCAATGTCCATGTCCGTATATGTAAGTGTATTTTTCTTCAGCGTATTTTTCCATAATATCAACATCATGTTGTATTTTTTCGGCCCATTCTGTTGGTAACATTCTTACGGATAAAAACTCAGGATGTCTCAAATATGCCGTATCCAATATAATCGCGTAGTGTCGATATCTTTTTCCATTGTAGTGTTTCTTTTTCATCTCGAACACCTTTTCTATAACTTTATCATAACTAAATACACTTGTTAAGTTGTAAGTTGACATGATTGTAGCCTCAGGTTTCTGACACTTCGTTAAAAATGTATCCAAGTTACTCCAAAATGTCTCTGCGTTTAATCCATCTCTCATATATTCGGCCTGTTTGCCCCAAGCTTCAATACTCGTAAATAATGTGAAATTCCAAACTAAATCATTTTCAGTAATATACTTAACCTTATCAACAAATTCTTCAAACTTATCTTGTGGTGCACATAAATTCGAATTGACAGACATTTCTAATCGTGGATTTTCCTTTGGATTTTCGATTATATAATCCAAAACCTTAAACATATCAGGTGACAAAAGAGGTTCTCCACCAGTAACTCGAAATGTATGTAAACCTGGCCACATATCTGGAAACCATTTCCAAAATGCATCTCTATATGGATTTGGTTTAGTGTGTGGTATTGGTTCTATACCATCTCTTTTCATCCACTCAATATTATTAAACATACCACTCGTTGGATAGTGTCCTTTAGAGTTGATTTCGGATTGCCATCTTGAACTACTTTTAGGGTCACAATAACCACACGCTAAATTACATTGATTAGAAAAACTTATTTCAACATAAGTTGGTTGAATATTAGATTTTGGATTAGCATTTTTTATTTTATCAAAATAAGGAAAGGCCCAGCCCTCACCACTTTTCATAGTCCTATCACTAAATGCGTCAGGATTAGCATCCTCAACATTCCAACAATAATCACATTCTGGTGGTCTTTCACCATTTAACATCATTTCTCGTTGTTTCTTTTTGTGTTCGGTATTGTGTAAAGCAGATGGGTTTTTCTTTAATTCATCTAATGGTACAACATGGGGTCTTGGGTGGTGACAACTATGTGTCTGACCTGTCTGTAACAATATACTGACTTGATTCCATTTTGCTAGACAAAATCCCTTACCGACCTTATTTAATTCTTTTCTCAATAATGCTTGATTTTCAAGTCCATCTACAGAAATTAAATCCCAAAATTCATCGGCGTTAGCAATTTTTTCTTCGTCTTTTACATTATCTTCATAATATCCTAAATTGATTCTTGTTTTATATTCTTCCGCAGGATTTCTAACTAATTTCTCACCAATTAGTCTTTTAGTTTCTCTATTAATATAATCTGAATCAAATTTAAAACAATTAGCTATTGTATATCTTGCTTCCAATTCTTCATCAATGGTATTTACCTCGAATCCCCTATCAATCCAAAAATCGTATCTTTCATTTATTTCGGGCGTATTATATTTACCTATTTCTTCTAATGTCATTCTGATAGACACTTCACCTTTAAGTCTATCTAAAAGTTTACCTTTATCGAAATTAAAATCCTTGATTCGTTTTTCAATAAAATCATTAGAGTGCATTTCATGTTCAAGTATGATTTTTCTAACTTCCATTTCTTCAGTAGCATTTTTACACTTTATTTTCTTCATCCTTGATTCTATAAAGTCACTCGTGAAGTTAGCATTTTCATCACCACCAGTTTCGATAACTTTGAAGATAATTCTTTGTTGAATCTCATCCATCGTTTTTTTGATTGGATAATCTCCAACTCTTGACTCTATATAGTCTGATGTATTTTTCTCACACTCTTTAAAATGTATTCTATATTCTAATTCTTCAGATAATGTGTTCCAAGAATAAATTTTATCATTCTCTATTCTATCTTCTACATAGTCACTTGTATGAATTTCAAATTCCTTTAATTTGATTATCAACCAAAGTCTTTCTGAGTTTTTCTTGGCAAAAGAATATTTGTTTAATTGCTTTAAAATATAAGGAGTATAATGTTGGGATAGTTCGGATTTGATTTGATTATCTGCCCAATCTCTATTTTTCTTTAAATCCCATTCTCCATAAGATTTTTTTATTTCTTTTTTTTCTTTTGTTGAAAATTTTTCTACTAAATTCACTCTGATTTCCTTAATATTGTTAATCCAGTTGAACTTAATTTTTTTGCCCTATCTTTATAGTCGAAGAAATTAAATTTTTCCCATCCCTTTGGTATTTCTTTGATGAACTCTGACGGCCCAAAACAAGTATCATGGGATTCTCCATCGTATGTTTCGAAGTTATCCCAATATTTCTTGTCGGTGTCGTGAATACTAATTATTCCATTTTCATTCATTAAGGTTGAATATAACTCAAAATCTTTTTTTACACCCTCGTAAGTGTGGTCAGCATCTATATGTAAATAATCAATTTTTATATCTCTTTTAACAAAGAATTTATAGAACGCATCTTCTGTGGTAGTATTTAAAAATTTTGGATTGAATTTTTCTCGTAAAAAACTATCATTGTCACTCCAATCGACTTCACCATTCACACCATTAGTTGCATCAACGACATAAACTGAACCATAATTATCCTCACCATACATCTTGGTTTCATTCAGTTCCCAAACACAATCTGTCATTAATCTTGGAACATAACCACCACCACTTCCTAAACATACACAAGTTTTTGCCTTAAGAAAGTAAGGAATAGAAAAATACATAATTCCAGCACCCATATAAAAGTCATCGGCACCATGTGTCCAACGATATGATACTGAACCACTATCTTGATTTCTTGTTATTGAGTCGTATAACCAACCACGATTTAAAACTGACATCTAAAACCTATTATTTTCCTTAAATAAATATCAAATTAGAACCATACAATGTATTTTTTTATGCGTCAGGATCTGAATTAGTACCTTTATTGTGTACCAATACTCCACCAGCAAAATAAACATCCAAAGGTTCAACATCAATATTGACAACTTCAACCTCACCGACAACTTTTTCTAATGTGCTAATAGTCGTTGTTGTACCATTGTTATTTAGCAATTCTATTGTATTACCTGACATAGATTTTTCTATTTCTACTGGTGTTTTCCAAGACCAAGTTTCACCATTTTTAACATATAAAGGATGTTCAGAAGTTACTTTTAAAAAACCATCATTGATGTTCCAATAACTCTCCATATAATTAAAAAACATATTTTCAACTTTTGCCGATGTAACTTCTAAGTTACCCATATCATCAGTTGTTTCCCAAGTTTTCCATATACCATAACCTAAATCTTCATCAGGTAAATTTGGAATAATAACCGTCATCACATCATCACCGATGTTAATATCTTCCATATTTTTTTCACTTCCATCGGCCATCTTTACTTTTGTATCGGGTAGAAAACAGGCTATAGCTACACCACCATATGTATCTTGAATTTCTACAGTTTTAGTAATTGCAGTATTATACCTTGTTGCATGGTCATTGAATCCATCACTTTGTCCTGCATCATGATACTTTCCACTAATCTCTACTTCAGTATCACTAAAATTCGAACCTTCCCATCTTCTAAAAAATACACTATCCAATAATGGTTTATCATCTTCGGGAGCAGATACGGCTATAAATTTTAATTTTACTTCGTGAGATGTATTTGTAGAACCACTTGAGTAAAAATCGTTAGTAAATTTATACCATTCACCTAATTCACCTTGAATTGCACTAAATGAAACTTGTGCATATGCACCACTTATTTCTAAATCAATTTGACCAGTCGATGATGCAGAAGTATGAGCCACAATCTCATAGGTAGAATTACCTTTTATGTTGAATGATTGAGTAATAAATCCATCTTGAGTATCAAACTTTACTGCAAAATCATTAGATGAACTTGGTGAAGTTGTAATTGAATTCTTAGATATTACTGAACCACCACTTTCATACCAATTATTCAATGTATTTCCATCAGCCCAAGCGTTAAAATCAAAATCAGTAACTAAATTATCTTCAAATGATTTGGATATTCTACCAACTCCATCTGTGGCCGCTTCTGCTATAGCACCTGCATTAAATTGTCCTGTAAAATCTTGATTAGACTGAAGTGCAAATAAATCAGAATCACCAGTTGTCCAAGTAAAGTTTTGGTGTCTTGATGCTATACGAGTTTGAAATAATGAATTTTCATCACCAAATGTCATAGTATAAATTTCATTTGTTTGTTCATCCACATATTGATTTCCTGTTAAGGAATTATCAACTGAACCGATGAAAAAATCACTTATTTTGGTTTTGGAAGTACTACTATCTCTACCAGCCTCATTTAAGCTAGTTTTTGAAGTATTATCTGAGTTACCTACAGCAGTTGCCCTACCGAGTTTTCCTAATGATAGTTTTGTTCCTCTTGGTGGTGTTGCCAAAAAAGTCTCCTAAAAAAACGACTATAAAAAAAGATACGCAGAAAAAAAGACACATATCTTAATACGCGTGTGTCCATAATAAATATCAGTTAGTAATAATTCCTCTTTTTAAACCACCGATACTTTCTCTTAGTGGTATCATATCATTTACATTGACATTTATTTCGAATTGTTCGTCTAATAACTTTTGGTCACTTAATGTCTTAACAGCCCAATCAAGAGGGTCACCTTCCACACCACATGAGGGCTTCATCAATTCACCATTTGATTCGTAATGAATATGTGCACCTTTTGGGTAGAACAAATCCCATTGTAATACACATACTTCATTATTTGTGTAAAAATAAAAACACCAACCATAACCTTTTACCTGATGGTCTCTCCAATTTCCAGTATATTCCAAATGATAACGGACTTTTTCAAATTCATTCCATATTGGTGGAGGACCTTTAGCTGATGCATCATAAAATGGTAGTGTTTTATCCAATGATTGACGATAAAGATACATGACAAACAGGTTATCCGAAAGTATGATTTTTTTGGGATTATAATCTTTCATATTTTTTAATGGATGTTTATGCATTATATATTTCCAAATATTTGTCTACCCATTGTTGTTTGTTATCGTATCGTCTTAGGTATTCCCTAAACCCATTCAAGTATTCATTTCTTTCCTTAACGGATAATTCCGATATATTATTAACTTGTTCTTTGAATTGTTCCTTTGTAAATGCCCTAAATGGATAATCGTAATCCTTCAACCAATCCATCTGTAGTATTGGTAGTTTACCATAATCAAAAGCTTGAAAGATTGAATAACCAAATGGTTCATCCAAGTGACATGAGTGTGAAATACCCCAATCTTGTCGGCGGTAAAATTTGTCCAACATATCATACCGAAACTGATACAATCGTGTAGAGGAGAAATCCACCCCTACATTTATCTTCCACCATCTCCAATCCTCTATGTCGGTAAATGAATAACTCTCAATACCCTCTAAAAAATGTGGTGCCTTTCTTGTCTCACATCGTGCTGCAAATCCAACCTTATTACTTTCGTTACAATCCAAGTTATGTTGAAATTCATAATAATTAGGAATGTCTATGACATCCACCTTGTCATGTAGTGGTATTTTATCCAAACCTATCCATATGACCTTATCGGCCAATTGTGAAACCTTTGTCTCCCACTTGGGGTCAGCACTAAAATGTTTCAACTTAGGTAATCCAAGTTTAAAACCAGCTTTAAGTGAAAGGTCTACCGATACATGAATAACCACACTTGAGAGTTTATCTTGATTTTGTGTAATCAACTTGTGTGGGGTGTAGTATCCGTGAAGTATGTGAAGTCTACGACAATTATTCATGTATTCATCAAATAATTGTGGGTCATCTCCTTGCCATATCACTTCGATAGGGGTGTAGAATTTTATTTCTAAATTTTTTGGTCGTCTACGATGGATTAATAATTTACTTGGATAGTCTAAGTGGGGTGCTACATTGTCTAACCATTTATTAACCCACACATCGCTACCCCCATAAATCATCGAGCCTCCGCCCGTAGAGTAGTATACATCATATTCCATATTTATTTATCGTGTACATTGTGAACCAATATTCCGTCTGCGAAATAAACATCATATGGTTCAACATTTAAATTAACTGTTTCTAATTCCTCATCTACAAATGTTACTGCTAAAACTTCTTCAAATTCCCATTGTGAGGTCAATAGTAAATCACCTTTCATAATTTGATTTGTTTTTCTAAAAAAATAACCACCACTTCTCATTACAAAAAATGGATGTTCCCAAGTAGCCGTAATAGTTCTGTTGATTGTTGTTATCTTGTAATAATTATCGTAATAATCAAAGTAAACATCAAATACATTTGCGTTTGTGGTGTCTTCTAAATTTAATTTTTGAACATCATAGATATTTTTATTGTTATAATTTACAAGCTTCGGTATACCAATCCAATTTTTCCATGTGTCCTCGTGGTCAAAATCTAACGGCATACCATCTATTTGTGCACAACGGATTTCATCCCCAACATCAATATCTTCTATATTCTTAGAGGTTCCGTCACTCATTAGTATTTTAGTTCCTAATGCCAAACAACCTCTACCACCATATGTATCGTATGTGGAACCATAAAACTCATCAAATCGAATTTGATTATCTTGATTTACAGCACCACTTACAGGTCCCCTATCATACCAATCAAAATTTGGTTTATTCCATTGTATAACTTCACCATCCACATCCACATTAGTCCCATCAACATTCAAACCACCAACAGCTGCAAAATCACTATATAAATCGTGTATATCGGAATTGGATGTATTGTATCCAACCCCTCGTTCTACATTGATATCGGATATCGACATACTTATGTCCATCCCAATTGTGGGTATTAAAACTGCACCACTACCTGGTGCGTTTTGTATTGCAAGTGAAGTAAACTCACCTTTTATTGCTGGTGCTGCACTTGCCCAACTACCACTTGAGTAATTCAACCCTTTGTTAGAAATTGATGCTGAATAGATAATACCAGTTGAATTAGTAAATGCTGTTCCACTAAAACCACTACCTTGACCACTGCTATCACGGGCAAATAGATTGTAAGATGTTGAGGAACCAAAACCCCCACCACCATCTTGGACATCAATGTCTATTATTTTAAATCCGTTCTGTAGAGCCATTTTCCAATACCTTGAGTCTATTGGACAAGTCTTCAATCATAGTTTGCTGTTCTTTAATCGCCTCTACTAAAAGTGGTACGACTTTTTCATATTGAATAGCCTTTATTCCATTCTCACGAGTGATAACTATTTCAGGTAAAACCTTTTCGACTTCTTGGGCTATTAACCCAATGTCGTGTCCTTGTTCTTGTTGAATCTGTGATGATTTTTCGTTCCAATCAAACCTAACACCACTAATCTGTTTAACTTTAAATATCGCACTTTCTATCGGTCTGATGTTATTTTTTAGCGTAATATCAGAAGAATAATATGCAGTTATATTATCGGTAGCATATACCTGACCAGTAACTTTTAACGATACTACTGGGTCACCTGTCCCACCTATGTGGACTCTCTCAGATGTATCTAAATATGCTCCTTGATCTGTGAATGCCATTTTATCTTCCTATTAGTTTAAAGTTTCCATATCAACATCAATCAAATCGTACAATACACTATAGTATCCATCACTATCCGAGATTACCGCGTGATTGAAGTTCATCTTTATTAAATCTTGTGCCATTACCCCTTTGTAAGTAGTGTTGAGGTCTGTTTTGTAGTTAAATGTGTAAATTGGTATTTGTAAATGTTTACTATGTCCAACCAAATCTATATTGGTTTTCAATCTTCTATCGGACTTGGTTGAGGTTACACCGATGGTTGCCTGTGCACTCGCCCCATTGTAAGCAACGGATAGTGTATGGTCAACCTGTGTATGAGCACTTGAAAAAGGTTGGTACTTAAGTCTATAGTAAATTATTTGAGAACCATCGTTATCATCATCTATAGCAGAACCAGCAATATCAACATTAAGACCTGATGATTCTTGAAGCCAACCACTTCCAAAATTTGAATCTCCATTAGAGGTTCCAGGATCACCAACAAGACTGTATGCAATATATAAAGTTCCCTTTTTTGAAACAAAACTTAAATTCATTTGAAAATTAGATGTATGACCTGAAGTTGGTATGTTTGTTATGTTGAACTGTCTAGCTGCAGAATAGACAGCTACCCCTCCAGCTGTTCCCGAAAGGTCTTCGGATGTAGGATTTGCTATACTGACATTTGCAGTCGTAATACTTTGCATTGATGAATAAGCACTAATACCATTACCATAACTTCCACTTGAAGCTACCCACCAATAGTAATTTGTATTTGAACTTAACCCATCTAAATCTCCACTATACACAGAAACAGTATCACCTGCAGCTGATGCACCATCTATTAGGTAATCATCATTAGAAGTCATACTTGTAGAATCACCTAAATACAATATGTATTTGCCCGCAGGATTTGTTGCGTGTGGGTCACTCCAACTGGCAGTAAATGCAGTATTAGTGATATTGTTGCTTGCTATACTTGTAGGTGTGGCTGGTATAAATCCCAATGTAAAATCAGGAGTAGCAGATGTAAAATAACTACCATCATTACTACCTTTTATATAAAATGTTATATAGTCGTTGGCGGCAGCCACATTAAGGGCTACTGATCCTAAAATAGTGAAGTCATCATCATCACCCGTCCCAAATATCAACTGGTAAGTGCTAGCACCACTAAATTCCAAATAGCCATTTGTTATACCTGTACCACCACCATTAGCAGGTACGGAAATTTGTGTGTTTTCATAGCTGGTTGCGGTGCCCAATATACCATCATTTCTAAGATAAACATACCCACGAGTGGTAACGGCATTTACATCAAATTGAACATATGATATAGTTTCGGTTGTTAAATGGCCATTTAAATTAACTGGTGTTGCTATGGCGATAATGTCGTGGTCATAACTATAAAATTCAGACATGGCGTGTGGTGCATTTCCATCAGGCCTATTAGCTGCATCATTTGATGTATTTACTGCTTCATTTGGTGGGTTGCCACCAGTAGATAAATTTGTCAAAGATACATCTGCATTAGTCGTACCACCATTGTAGTTGTTATCATCTAACTCGTTGTAAATACTATTTAGAGATAATTGAGTGCCACTACCTGGAACTGCCATTTTTCAACTCCTCTACTTCTCGTCTTAACTCATCAATTTGTTCTTGCTGTTCTTTCATACCCTCAATCAAAACTGCTGTAATTCTTTCGTAATCTACGGTTTTATATGTTTTATCAGAGGAATCCATCAATGGTAATCTTTTATCCCTTACGATTTCAGGTAAGACTTTTTCAACCTCTTGTGCAACAACACCTAAATCCTTCTGTCCTTTTCTACCACCTTTGTTCCAAACATACTCAACACCTCTTAGATTCATCACCTTGCTCAATGAACCCGATATCGTCTGTATGTTGTCTTTTAAACTTATATCGGATGTGGTGGTTGAAAATGCTAATATGTCCGCGTCCGCGTGAAACTCACCACCATCCTTGAATAAAAAGTCGTAATCCCCATCAACGGTAACTTCTATTCCATCCGAACCAACATGAAATGTATTATAATAACTCGTACCACCATCTTGTTGAGAGCTTGAAAGATGTAAATATCCAAATGAACCAGTAGGTGCCATTACACCAAATCTTTTGTGTGTGAAATTGTTAGCTGAACTAAAACTATTTGTCATACCACCTATTCTGATATGTTCAGCAGCACTACCCAAACCATTACCATCCGTGTCTCCAAACGAATGCTGATTACTGACTAATCTTAAGGTTACTCCACGATATGGGTCATATTGGGTTCCACCCAATGTATTTATAACACTACCCGATGAAACAAGGAATTCGAAGTATTCAGAAACATCATCATCAAATGCATCCCTATACCTAAATCTTTTCTTGTAGATTTCCTCCCCACTAACACTGGTATGACCATCAATAGCAGAAATTTGGTTTTCTGGATCCAAACCTAACGAAATTTCGTCACCCATGTAACGATTAGTATTAGCATTTACTCCACTAGCATCAGGCATATACTTGGTTGATATTTCACATTTGACACCTTGGTCTATCTTCTGTAGTATTTGCTGTCTTGGATTTGGTTTTCTGACTCCAAAAGGATTATCTACTGCGTTAGTTGCCTGTAACATAAATGTAGCACTAGCACCTGCCTCAAATGAAGCAGAGTGAATAGCATTACCTGTCGTACCAGCAGATAACAACTGACCATTAGATAGGACATCCCATTCACCTATTTGTCCAGTTGGTGCAGTTATGTTTCCAGTTAGAACGAGATTACCATTTGTATCTACGGAAAAGTTACTACCAATGTTAATTCCACCAGCAGTTGTCATCTCCATTTTGGTAGTGGTGTTGTTTCTAAAGTTTACAGCTCCACTTGTAATTTGAATATTATTTTTACTTGCTCCAACCTCACCGATAACAACTGCACCACCTGAAAGTGCTATCGTATCAACATCGTTTTCTCTAATCGTGATTCCACTTGTACCATTGATTTCTACTTGGTCGGTAGAACTTCCAATCGTTACAACACCAGTTGCCATTGTTATGGTATCGACATCGTTTTCTCTAATCGTGATTCCACTATCGCTTATCGTGACCTTATCTGTGGATGAACCAATGACACTTGTTGCGGCAAATACAGCTCTTTGTGTCGTACCATCCTTAACGGTCATACCAGATGAACTCATTGAAATGTGTTCGTTTGATGCATCTCCAATTCTTGTAATAGCTCCAAATGATGCAACATCGGTATTATTATCGAAAACTTTAAAACTATCTTGTGTCAACACTACCTTATCATTGTTATTATCACTACTTCTGATTGTAATAGTTCCACCAGTTATTGTGGTATCTGAACCAAATTCAGCAACAGTATCAGTAGCATGTCCTGAAAATACTTTTAATCCATTTGAATCTACCGTACTCTTATGGGTATTATCTTGAAATATACTTACGGTTCCGTCAGCGATTCTTATACAATCATCAGTTGAGGTTGTTGTGACTGCGGCACCACCACTACCAAGAACTGTAGTCTGACCAAATATAGACCTAAGTTGTCCACCCTCGAAAATTTCCACACCATCTGCATCTATATCCAACCTATCATCAGTACTTCCATTTCCTCTCAGACTGACGGTAGTTCCATAAGATGCTAAAGTAGTTCCACCTGCATTTTTCAAACTCATACCATCGGATGCAAGTACAACTTGAGTTGCCATAGATTGAGAACCAGCGGTTAATCCACCTACATCTGTAGCAACCGAACCACTTAATGTGTCTACACTACCACTAACTCCTGCAGGTGTAGCGAAACTACCACTAACAGCATCAGGTGAAGCAAAACCACTACCACCTGTAATTGTTATGGAACCTTCAATTGATAAATTACTACCATCCCACGACAACTTGTCTTTTAAACTAAATTTTCCATCATCCTCTACATAAAAAGCTGTATCGTCATTATTATGATTACCAGTACCAACAAATAACTTATCAGAACCTATATTTAGACCACCGATTGTTCCACCACTTGCCTTAACCGTACCTGCCATTTCCAACCCGGCGGATGATGCTGATAATACGGTAGTATTTGCATCTGTTTTGATTGATACGGCGGAAGAGTCTATTTTTACATGCTCACCACTTGTACCACCAATGGTGGTGGCTAAACCAAATGAAGCTACGGTAGTATTAGTCCCACTCACATCTTCTATTATATCTACGGAATCACTATCTATTTGAACAAAGGTTGAATCATTTTCATCAACACCAATTTTTATCGTTCCATCCACTAAAGATATATTATCTTTATTATTCTCTTTAATCGTTATACCACTCGTTCCGTTGATTGTAACCTTATCTGTTGAACTACCTACTGTAATGACATTATCGGCCATTGTAATTTGGTCTGAATTATTTTCTCTGATGGTTATTCCGCTATCACTTATGGTGACTTTATCAGTAGAACTTCCAATTGTAGATGTCGCTGCAAATTGTGCAACTTGGTTACCACCTTCGGTTACAGTTAATCCACTTGCGTTTACTACGGCTTTATGGTTAGCATCTTGTATTATACTTACATCGAGTGTTGAAGCAGATATATGGGCATTACTCGTATTACCTATTGTAGCACCTACTGCAGTAAATTGTCCTCTGACCGTACCACCATCCTTAATTGTCAATCCGTCTGTATCAACTATAATGTGTTCATTTGAAGTACCACCTAAAGTAAATGCAGAATCTGTCAAGTTTACAACACTTACATTATTTCTAAATATATCAACACTCGTACCATCTATCTCAAGATAGTCATTGTTGGCTGCCCTTATTTCAACCGCTCCGTTATTAAGTGTAATACTATCTGCGTTATTTTCTCTTATTACTATACCACCACTATCGCTAATAGTTACCTTGTCGGTTGAACTACCAATTACGGTTGTTGCAGCAAATTGTGCAACTTGGCTACCACCCTCAGTTACGGTCATACCACTTGCATCTATGACTGCTTTGTGGTTTGCATCTTGGATAATACTTACATCGAGTGTAGACGCGGATATGTGAGCGTCACTTGTATTTCCAATCGTTGCTCCAGTAGATTTGAATTGACCTCTAACTGTTCCACCATCTTTTATAGTTAGTCCATCAGTATCAACTATAATATGCTCGTTTGATGTTCCACCCAATGTGAATGCAGAATCCGTAAGGTTGACAACACTTACATTATTTCTAAAAATGTCAATACTTGTTCCGTCTATCTCAAGGTAATCATTATTTGCGGCTCTTATCTCAACGGCTCCGTTGCTTAATGTGATACTATCTGCGTTGTTTTCCCTAATCGTAATACCACTATCACTTATCGTGACCTTATCTGTGGATGAACCAATG
>Ga0315331_10002272_pt1 | contig 14615 bp, 12 predicted proteins | sample M160m34915metaG_FD_203456 | JGI IMG/M metagenome (GOLD analysis project Ga0315331, IMG submission 203456) | Ammonia-oxidizing marine archaeal communities from Monterey Bay, California, United States - M1 60m 34915 | ecosystem: Environmental > Aquatic > Marine > Intertidal zone | place: USA...
AACTGACTGGCGCGCTGCTTGGTCGCGCATCCTCTATCTTTTGGAATCTGGCCAGCGCTCACACAAATGATGCGCTCCAAGCGCTGGAACGGAAGCTTGCACCAGAAATGGCACGGCATCACTCTGCCGTCACGATGAACGCAGCGCTCTTCAAGCGGATTGATGCGCTTTACCAGGGGCGCGCAGGCTTGGGGCTTGATGATGAAGCGTTGCGCGTTCTCGAAAAGAAATGGAAAGGCTTTGTTCGGTCCGGTGCCAATCTCAACGATAAAGATCAATCCCGGCTCGCCGCTATCAACGAACAGCTGGCGACTTTGGGAACGACGTTTTCACAAAACATACTGGCGGACGAAAGCACATACCTGCTTCTGCTCGAGGATGAGGCCGACCTTGCTGGCCTTCCCGCCTCTCTCAAAGCCAGCATGCGGGCAGCAGCTGAAGAACGCGGCCATCAGGGCAAGCATGCCGTAACGCTTGGTCGCTCAATCATTGAGCCATTCCTGACGTTTTCCTCTAAGCGCGCACTCAGAGAACAAGCGTTCAAGGCCTGGGCCGCGCGTGGTGAAACTGGTGGCGAGCGGGACAATCGCCCCATCGTGGCTGAAATTGTCAAACTACGCGCCCAGAAAGCAGCCCTCCTCGGCTACGAGACCTTCGCCCACTTCAAGCTCGATGACACCATGGCAAAAACGCCGGAGAACGTGCGCAATCTGCTGGAAACCATGTGGGAAAAAGCGAGCGCCCGCGCCGCCGAAGAGGCTGGCAACCTCGCAGAACTCATCCAAGCGGAGGGCCAGAACCATTCTGTCGCCCCATGGGACTGGCGGTATTATTCAGAGAAAGTGCGCGCGACGCGCTTCGACTTGGATGATGCCGAACTGAAGCCTTATCTCCAGTTGGACCAATTAATCTTGGCGGCTTTTGACACGGCCAATCGCCTGTTCGGCGTCAGCTTCGTTGAGCAGAACGAGGCGAAAGCGTATCATCCAGATGCTCGTGTGTTTGAAGTTCTGGATGCAAACGGTGCCCGCAAGGCCGCATTTATCGCGGACTATTTTGCCAGACCATCAAAACGCTCCGGCGCTTGGATGAGCGGCTTTCAGGAGCAACATCGCCTTGCCAATGACCAGGGCGGTGAAGGCCAGACCCCCATCATTCTGAATGTTATGAACTTCGCGAAAGCGCCACCTGGCGAACCTGTGCTGATCACAATGGATGACGCCCGCACGCTCTTCCATGAATTTGGTCACGCGCTCCACGGTATGCTCTCTGACGTCACATATCCGTCAATCTCTGGTACCTCCGTCAGCCGCGATTTTGTGGAACTACCGTCGCAACTTTATGAGCATTGGCTGACTGTTCCCGAAGTCCTGCAACGCTTCGCCCTGCACCATGAGACAGGCGAGGCGATCCCGGAAGCATTGCTGCAAAAGATGAAAGCTGCCCGCACGTTCAACAAGGGCTTTTCGAACGTCGAGTTTACAGCATCGGCCTTGGTCGACATGGCCTTTCATGCGCTCACACCAGAAGAAGCGGCGGATGTTGACCCAATGGCGTTTCAAGCATCCGTGCTAACGGATATCGGCATGCCTGAAGAAATCGTCATGCGCCATGCAACACCGCATTTCGCCCATGTGTTCTCTGGCGACGGCTATTCCGCTGGGTACTATTCCTACATGTGGTCCGGCGTTCTGGATGCGGACGCGTTCCAGGCTTTCGAGGAAGCAGGCAACGCCTTTGATGAAGTCACGGCGGAGAAGCTACACCGTTATGTGTATTCATCCGGCGGGTCTATGGATGCAGAAGCCGCCTACCTCGCCTTTCGAGGCAAGCTTCCGTCACCGGATGCATTGCTGCGTAAAGAGAATCTCGCTTAAGGCATGACGTTTCAAGCACGACTGGGAGACATTAGGCATGCGGCAGGCTGATTGGTTTTTTGACGTCATTTCGCCCTACGCCTATCTGCAATTCCACCAGCTTCATCGGCTGCCAGATGATGTGCAGGTGCGGTTCCGTCCGGTCCTGTTTGCCGGCCTCCTCAATCACTGGGGCCAGCTTGGCCCGGCGGAGATTGAGGCCAAGAAGCGTCATACCTTCCTGCTGACACGCTGGCGCGCCCAGAAGCTTGAGCTGCCGTTTAAGGCACCGCCGCGCCATCCGTTCAATCCGCTGACGTTACTCCGCTTGGCGATTGCGCTTGGCTCGGATAGCGCCGCCATTGGCGTGATCTTTGATCATATATGGGCCGATGGGCAGGACGGCCAAGACCCTGACAGTCTTGCCCACCTCGCCGAAAAGCTTGGGATTGATGATCTTGCCGCCGTGACCAACGATGCAGCGGTCAAAGATCAATTGCGGCTAAATACAGAAGCCGCAGTATTAAACGGCGTCTATGGCGTGCCGACATTCCTGATCGAAGACCAGATATTCTGGGGCGACGACATGTTCGAACTGATGCTGGAATGGCTTAACGGCTCCCCCTTCATGGGCGAACCCGAAAGCCGGCGCATCATGGCGCTCCCGCCCGCATCGGAGCGGAAGCGCTAACGCCTCACATATGATCTTCTGAGGCTGCCAGGATCATCGCAGCGCACTTCTCGCCGATCATGATGCTTGGGGCATTCGTATTACCGCTGGTAAGCGTCGGCATAATTGAGGCATCAGCGATGCGGAGGCCCTCGATGCCGTGTACCCGCAATTGAGCGTCGACAACGGCCATCGGATCAGATCCCATCTTGCAGGTCCCGACTGGATGATAGGTTGTCTCGGCGTTGTGGCGCACCCATTCCAGCAATTCTTCGTCGGTTTGCTTGTCGATTCCGGGGGCGATCTCCTCCCCTGTCATCTCCGCGACCGGCGCAGTCGTCATAAGTTCCCGCCCTTTCCGCATGGCAGCCAGCAGGCCGTCTCGATCATGTTGGGAGGACAAAAAATTGAATTTGATGGCGGGCGCTTCCGACGGATCAGCTGACTTCACGTGGATAGAACCCAGACTTTCTGAGCGCAGCACGTTAACGTTCATGGTGATGCCCTGGCGTTTAGCAATACGCCGCTGGCGACCTACCATTTCGTAGAGAAATGGCAAAATCGAGATCGTCGCATCGGGCGTTTCCAGTCCTTCGCGAGTGCGGAAATACATCCTGAGCGGAACCGATGTACGGGCCAGGAATCCATCCCGGAAAAGGGCATACTTGATGGCTTCGCGCGCGAGCCGCCACCCGCGGGCATTGTCATTGAATGTTGCATTCTTCTTTGTGATGGCGAACTTCATGCGGGGTGAATAGTGGTCACGAAGGTTCTCTCCAACGCCCTTCAATTCATGCACGAGTTCAATACCAAGGCTGCGCAGCAGATCCGCCTGACCGATACCGGATAGTTCCAGAAGTTTGGGGGAGTTGATCGACCCGCCGGATACAATCACCTCCCGAGACGCCCGCGCCTCTCTGGCCTCCCCCGCCACCGTATAGCGGACGCCAACACAACGCTTGCCTTCCAATATCAACGTTTCCGCCATTGCGTCCTGCTCAATCGTGAGATTTGGACGGTCGCGGGCGGGGTCGAGGTAGCAATAGGCTGTTGATTGGCGCCTGCCTTTAGCGATCGTCACCTGGGACATGCCGATGCCTTCTTGCGTGGCGCCGTTCAGATCTTTGTTAAACGGAACGCCGATTTTCTCCGCCGCCGCGATCATCTTTTCCAGCAATGGCACTTGGTGGCGTGGGGTATCGCCTACGCGCAGCGGGCCATCGCGGCCACGGAATTCATCTTCTCCGCCCGCGTAGGATTCCATCTTCTTGAAGGTCGGGAGCACATCGTCATAGCTCCAACCGCGATTACCAAGCTGCGCCCAGCCATCATAATCCCGCGCTTGGCCACGGATAAAAACCATGCCGTTAATGGAGCTAGACCCACCCAGCATTTTCCCACGCGGCACTTCAATCCGCCTGCCGCCAGACCCTTCATCGGGTTCAGATGAGTAACACCAGTTGACGGCTGGGTTATCGATCAGCTTGGCGATGCCAACAGGGACGCGAGACCAAAAATAGTCCGACCCTTCCTTCCCCGCTTCCAAGCAAAGCACTTGATATCGCCCACTTTCAGATAGCCGCGCCGCTACAGCAGCCCCGGCAGACCCAGCCCCAACGACGATATAATCGTATTCAGATGATCGAACTTCTGGCATCGCATTTTCCCCACATATTCCTTCTAATGCGGGGAGTATGGACTGTTCTGAAATCCAGGGTCCAGCGTGATGCAGCTTAGCGATGCGGGATTGAATGCAGGAATGTTCGCGTCTAGCCTCAACTTGTCGCTGTTTTCACCGCTCAAATCAGGAATGCCCTAAAATGTTGAATATCTATCACTCCACCGGAACCCGCGGATTCCGTGTCATTTGGGTATGCGAGGAGCTTGGTGTTCCCTATGAAATCAATCCGGTTGATTTCTCTGCCGATTACCGCGCAAGCCCAGAATGGCGGGCGTTGAACCCCGTGGGCAAAGTCCCTGTGATGATCGATGGCGACATGACGATGTATGAATCCTGCGCCATGATGCAGTACGTGCTGGACCAATATGGCGAAGGCCGCCTGCAGCCCGCCAAGTCAGACGCAAACTATGCCCATTATCTGCAATGGTGCTGGTTCGCAGAATCCACATTCGCCCGGCCACTTGGCGAAATCACAAATCACCGACGCGCCTTCCAACCGCAATTAGATGACGTTGTGGCTGAAATGCAGGGGCGTGGCACGGCCTGCGTTGAAGCGCTCGATGCCGTGTTCAGCCGTCAGCCCTATCTGCTCGGCAATGAAATGAGCGCCGCAGACCTCAGCATGGCTTACGTGATGCGTGGCTATAAGAAAAACGTGACGGAAACCCTACCAGCCAACGTTCAATCCTTCTTTGAGCGCATGACGGCCCTGCCATCATTTGCTCGCACTCTTAAAGCCGATACGGCGACGGCAGAGCGGCTGAAAGCCTGAAATGCAACACATCCACACCAGCCCTAGAGGCCTTGGTTACCGCGTATTCGACATGCGCGAACCATGGACGAAACAGGGTGGCGCGCGCGGTGCAACACCTATCGTGTTCCAGCATGGCCTTGGCCTTAACGGGCTGGCTTGGCTGCCTTGGATCAGCAGGCTCTCTCCTGACCGCCAGATGATCGCGATCGATATGCGCGGTCACGGTGCCTCCAAAGCGATGTGGTCTCGGCCAAGTCTTGATGTCGGCGATTATGCTGACGATGTACTTGATGTGCTGAATGTGCTGGAGATCGACCGCTGCCACTTTGTTGGTGAAAGCTTCGGCGGTACAGCGGGCTTATATCTCGGCATTCATGCACCGGACAGGATAGCGTCTATTACGGTGGCGTCCACGGGCTGGCGCGGCGATCTGGTCAACAATATTGGCGGGTGGCCGGAAGTACTCGCGAAGCCTGGTGGCATCGAAGCCTGGGGCGATATGCTAACCGAAGGCAGCTTCGATCCAGCGCTGATTGACCCGGGCCTTATTGCATGGGCAAGCGCATTGCATGTTGAGGCCATGCCTGAAGCCGTCGCCGCAGTCGTGCTAAGCTTGCGATCCGCCGATCTTGGGCCGGATTTACATCGCCTGACCATGCCGATTTTGAACATCGTCGCGGGCAGATCGCCATTCGTAGACGCCGCCCAGCACCCAATATTGGCCGAGCGCGCGGCAAGCTGCACTCAGCTTGATTTCCCGCAAGCAAAGCACCGTGTTTTCCTGACGGAGGCGGAGGCCTGTGCCCAGGCACTACAATTGCGCCTCACCGACTAGATCCAGCGTTGGCGGCAAGCCGATTGAGCGCTATCGTCTACCCTTGAATGACGCCGCGCACAGACGCGGCCCCGTGGAGAGCATTGCAGGACCATGAACCAGACCGCATTGGCTGATAACAGCATACCCAATGCTGACGCACTCGACTTTGACGCTATCGTTATCGGCAGCGGCATTTCGGGCATGTATCAGCTGTACCGATTACGCGAACTTGGCCTCAAGGTGCGGGTTCTGGAGACTGGAGCAGGCGTTGGTGGCACCTGGTATTGGAACCGATATCCCGGTGCGCGCTTTGATTCCGAGAGTTATTCCTACGGCTATTCATTCTCAAAAGAACTGCTGGATGAATGGGATTGGAGCGAGTCTTTCTCTGGCCAACCAGAGATCGAACGCTACTGCAATCTGGTCGCCGATAAATTTGACCTCCGCAAGGACGTCCAATTTTCCGCTCGCGTTACCGCAGCGCACTATGACGAAGATGCCTGCTGCTGGGCGGTTACATTGGCCGATGGCACGATCTACCGCGCTCGTTTCATCGTGAGCGCTATCGGCCTGCTCTCCACACCGACAATGCCAAAATTCGATGGCATTGAAGACTTTAAGGGCCCGTGGACGCACACAGGGCTTTGGCCGAAAGAAGGCATCGACTACGCCGGCAAGCGTGTTGCTGTGGTTGGCACTGGCGCCAGCGGCGTTCAGGCGATCCAGGAGATTTCCAAGACAGCTAAGCATCTGACCGTATTCCAGCGCCGCCCTAACTGGTGCACACCGCTCCATAACCGTCCCATCCCGAAAGACGAGATGGAGGACATTCGCAGCCGTTATCCTGAGATTTTCCAGCGCTGCCTGGAGACTGCTGCATGCTTCATCCATACCGTAGATTTGCGCGGCACGTTTGAGGTGACGGAAGAGGAACGCAATGCGTTCTGGGAGAGCCTGTACGCCGGTCAGGGCTTCGGCATATGGCAAGGCAATTTCCGCGACATGCTGATAGATCGCGAGGCCAACCGCCTTATGTCCGATTTCGTCGCTGACAAAATCCGTGAGCGCGTGAATGACCCAAAAACAGCAGACATGCTGATCCCGAAAGACCACGGTTTCGGCACCCGTCGCGTGCCCCAAGAAACCAAATACTACGAGGTCTATAATCGGGATAACGTAAAACTTGTCAGCATGTTGGAAGATCCTGTTGAACGCATTACTGAAACAGGAATCCGCACATCCGCCCAGGATTATGAGTTCGACGTCATTATCTATGCGACGGGTTTTGATGCCGTCACCGGCGCGTTCGACAAGATCGATATTCAGGGCAAGGGCGGCGCACGGCTGAAAGAGAAATGGTCTGGCGGGCCGCGCACGTTCGTTGGCGTGATGGTCGATGATTTCCCAAATATGTTCATGGTCATGGGGCCGCACGCAGCGCTCGGCAATAATCCGCGCAGCATTGAATACAATGTGGATTGGATCAGCCGCTTGATCGGCCACGCCTCCGACAACGGCGTTCGGCAGGCGGAGGCGCCGGCGAAAGCCGTTGCAGAATGGCACAGCTTTGTATCGGAGAAGGCGGAAGGTCTGCTTTCAAACGAGATCGATTCCTGGATGACAGGCATCAATCTAAACGTTGAAGGCAAGCAGACCCGCACCATCGTCCGCTACACCGGAACGGCGCCGGAATATCGTGAGAAATGCGAGGCCGTGGCCGCCAGCGGATACAAAGATCTAAACATGGATTAGCCGTTTGCCGCCCCTTGATGCGGGTGGTAGCGTTGATTGATATTTACAGAAGGAGATGCAGATGCGGATCGTTAATCCGTCCTTCGGGTTGGCTCAGGAGGCCGAAAAGCACGGGGACAATCTAACCCCGACTGATTGGTCTAAAGACCCAATCGCCATTATCTCAAACTCGAAGCCCAACGCGCAGGAACTCCTGCAAGGCGTGCGCTCGATGATGGGTGACTTCCGGTCTACGGATAATATCCACTATCTGTTTAAGGATAGTGCGGCGCAGCCAGCCCCGGCGGCGCTGATTGACCAAGTCGCAGCGAATTATAAAGGGGCCATCGTCGCCTTGGCGGATTGAGGGTCGTGCTCGTCGTGGAGTTTCCATGACAGTATCGACTTAGAAGATCGCGGCGTAGAGACCTATATCGTCATTACCGAAACCTTCCTGCCACTTGTACGCGCGCAGGCTAAGGCCCGGAATGCCGACCCCAAATTGCTGATCGTCAAACACCCTGTAGGCGGCCTGAATGAGGCCGAACTTGCCGAACGGATTAAGACGGCATTCAGCGAACTAAAGCGCTCCGTGGACGCCTAAAATGCTGCCACAACGGCGATAATATCGCGCCCGGCGCTCTTGCAGCCGCCGGGCGCACTTATGTGAGAAAAGAGCGATGGCGGATATCACGACTGACCAAGTCCTGGAATTGGAAAACCTCGATCCAGATGCATGGAACGATTACGCCATGGCCCAGGGTTGGGGTGACGGATTTCCGTTGGTGATGCCAACCGAAGCTAAAGTCGCAGCCTTCGTAGAAACTGCGCATGGCGACAATGAACCGTTCTTACCCATGTCGCCCCGCCGGGTCGTGCCAACGTTTGAATCCATCGCCGCCAATGCTATTATGGCCGGATGTAAATCAGAGTTTTTTCCAACTATTGTAGCTGCAGTACGCGCCGTTCTTAATCCTGACTATAACCTTCACGGCACTCTAGCAACGACGCATCCATGCGCGCCGATGCTGATTCTAAGCGGGCCGATCCGCAAGGAGCTTGGCGTCAACTGTGGCAGTAATTGCTTCGGCCAAGGCTGGCCTGCCAATGCGACCATCGGGCGGGCGCTGCAACTTACACTGCTGAATATTGGCGGTGCGAAGCCCGGTGAGATGGATCGGTCGACCCAAGGCTCACCCGCAAAATACGCGTTCTGCTTCGGCGAAAACGAAGAGGAAAGCCCGTGGGAGCCCTACCATGTGCGCAAGGGCTTTGCAGCGAGGGACAGCGTTGTCACCGCCCTTCCCTCAGAGCCGCCGCATAATATTAACGATCATGGCAGCACCACCGGTGAAGGCATCCTGACGACCATCGCTGGATCAATCTCCCAGACGGGCGCTAACACCATCTATGGCACCGCCCCTTACACAGTGGTTTTCGGCCCGGAGCATGCAGCTACCGTGCATCGTGATGGCTGGTCGGTCGAGGCCGTGCAAGAGAAGCTTTTTGAGGACTCAGCGGTGCTTGTGGAGCGCGTCTCCATCGAGAACCAAAAGAACTACGAAGAGCGCGAGCAAGAAATTCGGAACGGGCGCTACTACCTCTCCCGGTCGCCCGAGGACATTCAAGTTCTCGTTGCAGGCGGTGCAGGCAAACATTCGGCCTATATCCCGACTTTCGGCTTTACAGAGGCCTCATCGGTGCGGCTGCCGAACCGGTGAGCGTGTTCGGCACGGACGCAGCTCTGCCGCTCGTCTCAGAAACGGCGGATTTCGACGAAACCCAGGCCATACTGGCTGCTGCGGAATTGTCTGACGGCCTGCCGCTGACACCACCCACGGAGCGCCGTCTCCAGGCAATGCTTGAAGGCGTAGCAGAACCGGATCGATCTCACGGCCTGCTGCCCCCACTCTATGGCGACCTCTCACCGTACGCGATAGCCTATCAGTGCGTACTCGCCGGCTGTGTACCAGCAGGATTGCCAGTAGTACTAACGGCGGCAACAGCCTGCCTAGACCCAGCTTTCAATGTCCTGGGATTGCTGACCACTACCGGAACGCCTGCAATTGCCACAATCGTTCACGGCCCCGCCGCTGCGAAGATGGGCATGAACGCCGGCACCAATTGTCTCGGCCCGGGCACACGCGCGAACGCTGCGATTGGCCGGGCGGTGTCGCTTGTCATGCGGAATATTGGCGGCGCACGCGAAGGCTCCGGCGATATGGCGACGATGGGGCAGCCCGGGAAGTACAGCTTCTGCAGTGCTGAAGCCCCGCCAACCATCTATCCTGGCTTGGCCGAACGGCAGGGCCTCGGCGAGGATGCAAATGCTGTCACCGTGCTCGGTGTCTCCGGCACGGTGGAAGTATTGCCGCTGGATAATCGTGACACGCCCGAAGCCATTCTCACCGCCATGGCCGCAGCCATGATCGCAACGGGCGCGGCTGCCAGTGCGGGGCGCACACGTCCACCCGGGCAACAGGTTTTTCTGCTACCGCCAGAACTTGCGGCAGGCGTGGACAAGCATGGCTGGAGCATCAGCGACATGCAGACATTCCTGTTTGAAACCACATCCGTTGAAATGCCAGGCGTTATGTCAATTCAAACGGCCAAGCCAATTGCTGCGTCTCCACAAGACATTCTGCCAATCATCACCGGCGGGCCAGGTGTGAAAATGACCTATATGCCGCTATGGGCTGGTGGCTCTGCCGTCCAAACGCGCGCACTGAAGGATCAAGACCTATGACAGCGAACGGCGGAACCTACGGCGCCATAGTCATTGGCGCTGGCGTTGCAGGCCTAACCGCCGCCGCTGAACTGGCCGAGCGCGGTATCACGACTGCTCTGGTCGATGATGGCCTCCTTGGCGGGCTTATCACCAATGTCGGGAAGCTGGAGGGACTCGAGGGCGAGGCTGAAAGCGGCCCGGACCTTGTGAACACACTGCTAGAGCGCGCCCTGGTCGCTGGTGCTGATTATCGGATGGGTGCCGTCAGTGCGCTTCAGCACGATGACGCGCTTTGGCAGTTGCCAGAGCAAGAAGCCACTGCCCCCGCCATTATCTTGGCAACCGGCGCTGCATTGAAACAGCTGGGCGTTCCCGGAGAAACAGAACTAACTGGGCGCGGCGTATCCCAATGCGCCTTCTGTGATGGCGGGCTGTACCGCGGTAAGGATGTTCTTGTAGTCGGCGGCGGCGATGCAGCGTTTCAAGAAGCGCTGCATCTGGCTGAACTCTGCGCCTCAGTAACCGTCGCGATCAGAGGTGCAGCACCGCGTGCGCGTATGGACTTCGTTCAACGTCTTCAGACGCACAGCAATGTCCACGTTCGCACAAGCATAGATGTTCGCGCAATCATTGGAACTGATGGCGTGGACGCTATACGGCTCCACGATCAAGCCAGCGGCTCAGAGAAAGATCATCCAATCGCCGCCGTGTTCCCGTTCATTGGCCTGGCACCGCAAACAGCGCTTGCCCCGTCGGAAGCCACGCGAAATGCGGATAATGCGTTGACTGTTGGCTCCACAATGCAGACCACCCTGTCCGGCCTCTACGCCATCGGCGCAACGCGGGCGAACCACGGCGGCACTGTTGCAGATGCCGTTGCAGACGCTGTCGCAGCAGCCCAGGCAATCGCTGGCTAAGCCTAGATTGCCAAGACCGCCTGCTATTCGCCATCATTACGACCAGCAATACACCCTGAGGAGCCGCTACAATGGCAATGAAAATCTCAATTTATGTCGGCGGGGCTGCGGGCAAGGATATCAAAACCGCATCTGAAGTCGTTCAGGCTGCGGATAGCATGGGCGTTGATTGTGTTTGGTCTGCAGAGGCTTGGGCGCAAGATGCGATCACCACCCTGGCCTATCTAGCCGCGAAGACGGAACGCATCCATCTTGGCACCGGCATCATGCAGATCAGCGCCCGCGCCCCGGCGATGACGGCAATGACCGCACTTTCGCTCAACGAAATTTCTGGTGGCCGGTTCAGGCTTGGCCTTGGCGTCAGCGGGCCGCAAGTCGTTGAAGGATTGCACGGCGCTGCCTATGCCAAACCGCTAACGCGGCTGCGCGAAACGGTCGAAATCTGCCGCATGGCATTCGCCGGCGAGAAGCTGCAATACGACGGCGATGTCCACGTATTGCCACGCCCAGGCGGCGAGGGCAAAGCGCTTCGGTTGGACGTAAATCCCGCTGATATCCCCATATATCTAGCAACGCTTGGCCCACGCGCGCTCGAATATACAGGTGCTGCCGCAGACGGCTGGCTTGGCACCTCCTTCTCGCCGGACCACGCTGACGCGCATTTTGATTACATGCGCGAAGGGGCAGAGAAAGCAGGCAGAAACCTTGCCGGTATGGAGATATCCACCCAAGTCGCCATGTCTATCGGCGAGGACGTTGAGGGGATGGTCGCGACTGCAAAGGCAGGCGTGGCATTCCAGATGGGCGCGATGGGTTCCGCCAAAACAAACTTCTACAACGAGGCATTCCAGCGCGCCGGATACAAGGAAGAAGCCCTAGAAATCCAGCGTCTATGGAAAGCGGGCGAACGCGATGCCGCCGTCGCCAATGTGCCAGATGCGATGGTCACAGAGTTCCAAGTACTCGGCACGCCAGACATGGCCCGCGCGCGGTTCCGCAAATACCGCGAAGTCGGCGTCAATTGCCTGAACGTCCGCTTGGACGACAAAGCCAGCGCCGCCGACCGGATCCTAACGCTGGAGCAAATCATGGAAGTGGCTAGCTCTGTGGACTAGACGCGCCGCCTATCCGCAGGTCCGTGTCGGAAGCCCCGGCCCGCCAGCGCGAACACTCCGCCGTTCATACAGCATTACGTCATGCCAGATGCCATTCCGGTGGCCATAGCGCTCACGGTAGCCAACTTCGCGGAAGCCAGATTTCAAGTGTAATGCGTGGCTTGGGGCATTAGGTCGGAGGATTTGGGCCTGCAAGGTCCAATAGCCTTCCGATTCAGCTGCAGCAATCAGCGCCTCTAGCAGCGTGTGACCAATCCCACGCCCATGCACTTCAGTTTTGATGTAGACGCTGACCTCAGCGACACCGGCGGCACCTCACGTATCTGGCACAGGTGCCAATGCGGCCCAACCAAGGACAGCATCGGTCTTATCCCGCGCGACAAAGCGGCCGAGGGTCAAATGCCCAGCATCCCAGTCTCGCCAAAGCGGCGGCTTCCATAGAAACGAGGCAATGCCCGTCGCCAATCCTTCAGCATAAACCGCCCGGACATGCTTCCAATCCTGGCGGCGCATTGCATCGATCTTGACGGCGGCGGCGCTAGTCATACTCGGTCCCCACTGGCTGATTGGTGAAGCTTAAACCAAAACTGCCCTCTACATCATGCAGAACTAGGTAATTTCCTTGGCAGCAGAGAAATCAACAGCAGCGCTAGTCCGCCCATAATCGCGAGGATTGTGAATGCGACAGCGTAACTGCCTGTCCAGTCAAAGATAAATCCAGTCATGATTGGACCAGCAGCACCACCGAGCGAGCCAAAGAACAAGATTGTGCCGAACAGCGCGCCGAGAGATTGAACGCCGAAATACTCAGCAATTGTCGGTGATACCACCGTGAACATGCCGCCATGGCCAATTCCATAAAGCGCCATGACGCCATACAGCATCCATGGCACATCAATCGCCAGCAGTGTCAGAAGGCTCAGCACCAGCGGTGTCAGGCCGAGCATGTAGGCGCGGCGTCCGCCGATACGGTCAATCAGGTTACCGACAATCAAGCGCCCAGCGATGCTGGCCGCGCCGATGGTTGAAACCAGCCCTGCTGCTTGCGTGACGGACAATCCAAGGTCTGATCCATGTGCCACCATATGCAGCGGAATGGCGCTGAGGATCGGGAAAAATAGGAATTGCGCGGCGCACAGCATCCAGAAAACCCGTGTTCGCACCGCGGCCTTGTAATCAATCGGGGCTGGCGCTTGGGTTGCCGTCTCTTCACTTGCGCCCGTCGCCTCGCCCTCCTCGGGTCGACGCACCAGTTGGGCGGTACCAAATAGCAGAATTGCCGCAGCGAAACCTGTGACCATGATGGCATCGCGCCAGCCAAAGGCAGCGATCAAGGCAGCAACGACAGCGGGCAAGCTGATCTGGCCAATTGCTGTCGCCACTTTCACAACGCCGGTCATCATTCCCCGGCGTCGCACAAACCAGCGCGCGACGGTCGATAAAGTCACCACATCATGGGTCGCCATGCCGACGCCGATGAACATCGTGAAAATTAAGAAGAGATGCCATGGCTCGCTGATCTGCGAGATCGACGCGACGCCAAGACCGAATACAATTCCGGAAACGCTCAATACGATGCGCGGACCGTATAAATCGCTCAACCGCCCACTAAAAGCCGCCAGGAAACCCATCGATAGCACCACAAGCGACATCGCACCGGACAGCACGGCGCGCGGCCAACCAAACTCATTTTCGAATATCTCGAAGAACAGACCATATGCGAAAAGCAGACCGATAACGGCGAATTGCGTCACGCAGGCACCGAACACGATCCGGTACCGGGGATCAAAGGATGAGGTCAAAAGGGAGGTATCTCCGGCTGCGTCAGGCCGCATGCCTATACTGGACCGGTCTCCCTGAAAAGGTGGGCGCTATTACTGCCAATCAGGTAGCAGGCGGTTGGCCTGCATTTTGCTGAACCAATGGCGCAGGCTGTCCTCCGTATCAAAGCAATCGCCGAACCCTGCTTGCCGAAGCTTGATCGTCGAAACCAGGGATGGCGGAGTAGCTGCGCCACCTGCCCGTGCGGCTCGGTCCAGGAACTGCCAAGACCCGCCCACCAATTCAACCAGGGAATGCGGTGCTAGATTATGGGCGCGGACGATGTCTGCCCATTCGGCCTCTAGCAACGGCATTGTTTCAGCCAATGTCTGCGGCTCTGGCTCCCCAGGCTTGATGCCAAAATGGTCACAAACTGTTGGCCACAGATTAGGCCAAAGCAGGACATCGCCATTGGCAATATTGAAAGTCTCATTCGCAGCGCTGTCCGCCTCCGCTGCCCATTCAATTGCGCGTGCGAGCAAGCGGGCATCAGTGGCTTCAGTCGTGACAGGTATGCCACCTGGA
>Ga0315331_10002273_pt1 | contig 14613 bp, 12 predicted proteins | sample M160m34915metaG_FD_203456 | JGI IMG/M metagenome (GOLD analysis project Ga0315331, IMG submission 203456) | Ammonia-oxidizing marine archaeal communities from Monterey Bay, California, United States - M1 60m 34915 | ecosystem: Environmental > Aquatic > Marine > Intertidal zone | place: USA...
TCCACCGCCTCATCGGTGAGTGCGTCGGTCAGGAAGTCGCCAGCACGTCCATCCTCGAGATTAGGCATTCCAAACGGCGAAAAGTATTTCCCTGGGCCTTTGGGTTGCCCCCACTCACGACCCGCAACGTTCTGATCAAAACCATGCGATATCGGGTAATGGTCGTCGAAATCGTCGGCGCCTATCGGCATTAGATGCCACTTGCCCACAAATTGGCTGTTGTAGCCCTCGGCCTTTAACGCCTCTGGTAACGTTGTTTCAGCCAAACTCATTCGCATGTTCCAATCGGGAATTTTGAGGGGCGCGTTCCCTCGTCTGTGCCCGGCGATCCAGTCGGTCAGGTTTGTTCTGCCAGGGTATTTTCCCAATAGAATGGCCGCTCGACTTGGGGAGCACACCGTGCACGCAGAATAGGCCTGCGTAAATTTGACGCCATCAGCACAGAGGCGATCAATATTTGGAGTTTCATGGAAGGTCGATCCAAAGCACCCCACATCACCCAGCCCCAGATCATCAACAAGAAAAAATACGATATTGGGCTTTTCGCTGCCACGCGCGGACGTCGCGAGCAAGAGACAAAGAAGTGGTATGAACGCTAGACGCATGGCAATCATCTACGCAAGTTGGGTGAAACAAAGGCGGCGCCGGTCGCCGGATCAACCCGAAATTGTACCACGGGCTTGCCAGAATGTATTGCCACGCATGTCAATCCTAAAGCAGGATTGCTGATTGAGAAACCTTTTGCCGCTGGAGTTACTATCAAAACAGAAGGCCCCGATGCGCACAGGGCAATGGAGTTCCAAGTCAATTGCCAACGCCTGTGAAAATGTGTTTTGCCAGTTTACGCGTGACTACGTTAATTTCCGACTCGAGCCGATTCACGATGTTTTCTACCTCATGGTTCGCCGCACTCCCCATCGATGAATTCAAAACGCTTAACGTGCGAACAGTCAAATCTTTTGCCACGGGTTCGGAAAGCCACCGTTTTTGTACGATCACGGGTTTGAAGTTTTTGGTGTCCCCAAAGAACACTCGCCTATTACTCGCATTCACCTGACCGGCGGAAGACGCCGAGTACTCTGCATTGAGATCTTTCAGAGTCCCTTTTCCTTTGATTTGAATCTGACATTTGAGCGGAACCTTTCGAGTATCAAATGAATGCTCGATCGCAGTGGTCAAGGTTTGGCACTGTTGTTTAGATGATTGCCGTGATTGCGATTCCATCGTAAGCGGTTTCAAGGCATCAAGACGTGTGTACAACTGTCTCAGTCGCCGCACATCAAGGTAGAATTCTTCATCAACTTTCAGACCACAAGTTTTTTTTCGGGTAAATGATCTGAATGACATGCTGCTGGCGGTCACAGTAATGATCCTAGTGATGGCATCTTCCTCCGCTTGCAATTTTGCAGATAATTCTGCCAATTGGTTCGCAAGAGCTTGGATTGCATATCGATCACTCTCAAGGCTGTTTGACAGATCGTGATGTTCGGTTTTGGCAGCTTCCCATTGTTTTTTGGCGTTGATGAGTGAGTCATGGGCCGTTTCCCATTCAACTTGAAAAGATTTCGAAGCGTTTGCGCGTGCTTCGATACTGGGTTGTTGCTTCAGGAATCGTAAAAACACCAGTCCGATACAGTGGATCAAGTTCGTGATGTCATCACACTTTTTACAGTAGTTTTTCCAGCAGTCAGCTTCCTCAATCACGGCATCTTTATAAACCGTTTCCGCTGCTTTCAGACGTGCTCGGGTGACACGTAATCTGGATTCGTGCTTACGCTCGTAATTCAGGATTCGCTCCGCGATGCTGCTGCATTTCTTTTCAAGCTTGCCCTTGATTCCGAACAACCCTCGACGAGAACGAAGACGAGTTTGAACTTCGTGTGTGTGCTCACCAAAGTAATTCGTTAATTGATTCATCGCGTCGCTCCAAAATCTTGTTCCAGCTCGTCTCGAATGAAAGAGACGCAATCGTTCAAAGAGCTGCTGGAGGCGGCGATTTCCGCAGCACGGATGGCGTGCAGTGCCTGTAAACTGCCAATTCGGGTGACGGAGTTATTCAGACTTTCAATCGACTTGCGTAGTTGTTGCTCCCCTTGCCATTCGATCTGCTCAATTTGGTAGTTCACGCTCAGATTCGCTTGGCCCTGGGCTTGCCCAGTCAACCGGTGCGTCGTACCCGTCGATGTGGATGCGGAACTGAACGCAACAGAACAGTTAACCTGTGTTTTTAGCTTCCGGTCCCGTGAAAGATGAACAAAACCATTGGTAACGGCGCTGGCAACCTCATCGGTCGCCTGCGCAAAGTTGACAGCATCGTTATTTAAGGGCGATTCCAGCTCAAGCATCTCACCCACGAGTACTTTCTGTTCAGCTTGATGTTGTTGAATCTCCTGAAAACATTGCCGCAACACAACGCTGCAGTTGGATTGGGTCACCAAAGCATCGATTCGAGGATTAGATCCATTTTGTGGTTTCAGATTGATCACAGACATGATCGCATGATTGATCTGGATGCGAACCACATTCAGTTCATGGTTCGCTTTCGTAGACACCTCACTTGCAGCTAAAAGTTCCTGATCAACATCTTTCATGGGTGTACTGATGCTGGTGGCTTGTTCGTGTGTCGCGGCCGTTTTCTGGCTCGATTTCTTGACGCTTGTTTCAACCTCGCGCATCTTCAAATTCAGGTTTTTCTCGAGTGTTGTAAGGGCCTTCAGGCGTGTTGGCCACAGCTTATTTGCGAGCGAGGAAAGAAAGCCCGAATTGCTGCGTCTTGTTGAGGCCAGCGTTGAAGCGAGTGAACTCACCTCTGTCTGAAGCTCTTGGTATGCATTGTAGTTCTCCTTTCGGCGCGCTTCATTTGTTTCAAGGTCATCGGCAAGGTCAGCATAAACCAGGTCGTGTTGCAGGATCGCTTTCTCTAAGGCTATGTCAGCTGCCATGACCTTTGCTTGCCGCTTGCTTAGTTCGTCATACAACTTCGCTACGTCATCCAGATCTTCGTCAAAAAAGGCGACGAAGCGTTTTGCGTTGGCCCATTGGAAATGTGCAGGGGGCGCTGGCAAGGCCATCGTTTCCCAAGCTACCGGATCCAACTCTTGTTCGTAATTGGCAAGCTCCGGTAATTGTTGGAACGTTTTTTTGTCGGGGTCAGCTCGAACAAGTTCGGCAAGTAGTACTTCCTCTTGACTCGTAGGTTCTCTTAGGATGCCCGCTGCGAACTCATTTGATTTCAAATTGGGTTCGTCCGAGTTGTTAGACTGATCAGAAACGGTTTCATGATTTGAATTCTCAACGTTTGTTGATGCCAACGAGGGATTATCCTTAGTCACACGTTCCTCGGGTGTGACTGAAGATGAGTTGTCAGAAGACCTTTTGTTTCCAGTAAGGGGGTTCGGCGAACTTCCTGACGCTTCTTTTTCGGCGACGGGTTCTGCGTTTGTCTCGCCAGCCATGACAGTGTTGGGCTCAGGCCGACTTCTGGCTTTCCTCGTGTGTGCCGACTCATGTTCACCGGGAAGGGTCGGGTCTGGCTGTTGGTTTTTTGGAGGGTGCGTTTGCTCGGTGCGCGGTTTGCTTTGCGATTGATCAATGCCTGAGGTTTTGGCCTCACCGGTGTTGTGGTCAGCGCCTTGTGTTTCCGGGGTGGATTGAGCAGTTGGCAAGTTGTTACGGTCGCTCGGAGTTTCGGTGGTTGCCTGGTTGGCAGCAGCAGAAAAATCCTCCAACACGGCGGGGTCAACTTCAATGGGCTCAACACCTTCTCTTTTCAGCAGTTCTATCGCTGACTCCGCAGCATGTCGTACTGCATAACCTTTGTCATCAAGCAGCTTCTTCAAGGCGGGAATGGCGCGCCCATCGTTACGGTCCGCCAGCACACTCGCGGCATCTCGACGGATATTGTCGGTATCGTCGCTCAGGCAATTAATCAGAGCGAATACCGCCGAATCCGAACCGTGGGTTCCGATGGCCTTTACGACATCTCGTCGAAGGTATCGATCTTCGAGGTTCAATAATTGAATCAGCGTCTTCAGCGTCAACGGATCGTCTAACTCGCCGAGTGCAGCTATCGCGTTCCGCCGTTCGTATGAAGTTGATGCATCGCCCAAAGCGACAGCAATCAGATTTTGATGATCAGCCAAAGTGAGTGTCCTTGATTGGGTACCCGCAGGGATGTTCTCCAGTTTAATACTGGGCTAGAGCACGTCTATTGTTTCCTTTGCAAAAGGGCATCTGCGTTGATCGTAAGTGCGGCTAACAGTCGGATTCTGGCCATTTTTCCGGTACCCGGGTCAGATTCGATCCCTGAACACACTTTTGTTGAGCTCCATGCATACGGCCCGTAATGCCTTGGCTCATGGCGCAAGGAATATGGATTTCTCGGTTTTTGAACAGGATTGCCGCTCGCTTGACCGTTGGGTGCACCGCAGATCTGATTCCTGGAATCAGGATTTGGCGGATTGGTGTTGAACCCGATTGGTTCACCCGTGCCCCTGTGCCAGCAAGCTGGAACGGGATGAAGTGAGGTTGATACGCAGGTGCTAATGGTAGGCCTGCGTTACCATCCGACTGCACGTGTGGGACACGATCGAACGGGGGTCTGTCAAACGGTCAACGTGTTGAAAACAAAGCCCTACGGACGCTACAAGACCGTCTTCCGGTGGATTTGGTTTCGGTTGAGTAACAGAAAGGCTGTTCGTAGGTTTCCAGCGAAACGACATGCCTGATTCTTTTTGATTGGGTTTAGCTGGCCCCGAGGCTGATCATCTCATTGAATTTGTTAACGAAAAGGTCACGCGATGCATGTTGTCCGGCCCGCAGGTGATGGTGAGCTTCATTGCCTGGGATGTTCATCTGTCGTAGTACGCTCTTCAGTTGATTCGTGATATTCAGTGTCTTGTGGGCGCGCGAGTTTATGAACCTGGTATTGAATACGGTGTTGTCGCAATTTTGGGGACCAGAATGAGCATGGATCCCATCTGGATTGAAATTGAAAGGGTGCTGGTTGATGAGGTAGATGCATTCTTAGAACCAGTCAGTAACGATGCAGCATTTCAGGGTGGTAGGTATATCCTGCGAGAAATACTTGAGACGTTGGACATGGAGCGTTACATTCGAAATGTAATCCTCGAAGAGGACGATGTTTATCGCGAGGCTTGCCTCGCGAAGGACGCTTTTGATCTTTCTTTGCTTTTCCGTGGCCCTGGGATCAGGTGTTCTTTTAGAAGTCATTGAGAGTGGACTGCGTCCCCGGTGTTGCTGCTTGCCTATAGAGACCACGAGGGAATGTAGTTGCAGCGCAAGTTTTGATCGCCGGTTCTCAGGCAAGTGTTAACGAACGTGTCATGCTGATGTGCAGTTGCCGATTCCTGGTCAATATCTCACTACTCATTGCCTCGTTTATAAACTAAGGGTGTTGGTTGAGTGTGGTGAGGCCACGGCGGCTTAAGGTTGTTGCTTGCAGGGAGAATGATGATCGAGTTAACGCGTGCACAGAAGGATCGTATCATCCAGATGGCATGGGAGGATCGCACCAGTTTCGATGCGATTCGGCTGCAGTTCCATCTCTCACCCGGTGACGTGATCAAGCTGATGCGAAGGGAAATGACGCCCAATTCTTTTCGGATGTGGCGAAAACGCACTCGTGGTCGTACGACAAAACACGAGCGTAAATTCGACTTGGTACAACCGGGAAACCCGATGCGCCGATTTCGGTGCAGATCACAGCGAGGCTGATCGTGAAGGTCAAACGCGTTCGTGTTAAATCGTGTGAAGAGTGCCAGGAGGTAAAGCCAACGCTGTACCGGATAAGAAATACGCCGGTTTCGCCGTGGCGTTTTGTCTGCAAAAGGTGTCTCCTGCCAATTCGCGATGCAAACGTCGATTATCAGTACGGTGGAACTTGGAAGAGCAAGAAAAGACACTGATGCCCAAACGCATGGCATTCGAGACACAAGGCGTAGCTATGCGGACGAAAACCGATGCCTCGGCGCTGGTATTACTCTCTTGACGCTCTTTCAACAGCCTTTTCTACCTAAGGTTGTCCAGATACCGGGATGCCAAGGTCTGGTGCTTCTCAATGCGCTCGGGATCCATCTTTCGAGCCATGGCGCACATCATCGCCCAACGAGGGTTTTTTCCCAGTTCGTCAACATGGTTGTAAATCCAGCGCCAATACAGAGCATCCCAGATGTCACACCAATCCCCTTTTCCATAGTTGCTCATCTTCTTTACGTAAGAAGAACCGGAAAAATACGGTTTGGTTGTAATATTCCCGCCGTCAGCGTTTTGGCTCATCGCGTAGACATTGGGCACCATGACCCAGTCGTAACTGTCAACAAAAAATTCCATGAACCAACGATAAATCTCATCCGGGTCGATCTCACAAAGAAACATGAAACCACCCAATACCATTAATCTTTCGATGTGGTGGCAATACCCCGTGGTTAGTAGACGCTTGATTACATCGTCCACGGGAGCAATACCTGTGGTACCGTCATAAAAGGAGTTCGGCATTTTTCGATGATGGTTCCAATGGTTGGTGGTACGCATTGATACCCCCAGATCGTTGTAAGTGGCACGCATAAATTCCCGCCAACCAATGATCTGGCGGATGAATCCTTCCAACGAGTTGAGCGGAACGTCATTTTGATCTGCATATTTCAAAATAGCTTTGATGATTTGTTCGGGCGTTAGCAGACCAATGTTCAGCATGGGAGTGAGGATGCTGTGCCAGAGCCAGGATTCTCCTTGCACGATTGCATCTTCGTAATCGCCAAAAGAGTCCAGACGTCGTCGCGTGAAGTGATCAAGCCATTTCTTGGCGTCCTTACGCGAAGTGGGATAGTAAAGTGTGTTTAGGTTGCCGAGATGGTTTGGAAACTTTTTGAGGACGTAGTGCCTAGCATCTGTGTCGTAGGCATCTCGCTTCAATTCTAAAAGAGGAGGGATCGAACCCAGCAGTTTCTTGGGTACTTTTTTGCGATTATCTTCGTCGAAACTCCATTTTCCCCCTAACGGCTTGTCGTCCTCCATCAACAAATCGAGGCGGCGGCGTTGCCACTTGTAGTAATCCCCCATGAACCAACGTTTCTTTCCAACTCGATATTGCTGATTTTCGCCGTCGTCGCAAAGAAACATCGGGTTTTTTAGAAAAGTGAGTTCCGCACCTAGTTCCGCACAGACCCTGGTAAGCCTTTTCTTCAGCAGGAAATCTGCCGGCTCGACGGTCGCGAATTCCATCTCGCCACTGTTGCCCGCGCGTTTAAGTTGCCGCTTCAGAAAATCGGTTTGGTGTTCATGATCGACATAAGTGACAGAGAAACCGGATGCCTCCAGTTCACTTTGATAACGCTTCATCGTTGCGCGGTGCAGCCAAAGCTTTTGAATATGGAAATTGATGGGGTGGTGTGAATCGCCGAAGAACAGTGAGTCTTCTAACAAGGCTATCTTTTCCGGTTTCAGCCTGAGGCCCGGGTGTTTGTGGAACAGTTGGTTGGGGAAAATCAGAAGGATCAAATTAACGGGCCTACGTCGGTGGATTGCTATGCCGGTCGTGTGCTTCTGTCACAGTTGAGTCGCAAGTATTTTGAAGACATCATCAGGAACTGGTTCGCGGCGTTATTTGCATCTTGTGTTCGGTTAAATGCCGTCATTCGGATGGGGGGGGGATTGCCAGCGTTAGATAGTTAATCGTAGGAGCAAGGAAAGATGAGTGACCCTGAGTATTACGAAATTTTGCGAGTCAGGTCCCAGTGGACGCAGAATGAGCAACAGGCAGCCCACAGCGTGCTGCTGCCATGCAGCATCGATTGCTTTTATCGTTTGTTTTGAGGGCAGTTGAGGGCCTGACCGGAGGGGGGGCCTCGCGACACTCGATGCAGGATCGAACCTGATGTTGACCGGAGCGAGCGTTCCAACACGACAATTGACGAATCGAGCGTCGCACCGCTTCTGCAGTCGCCTGAGGCGTAGGGCTCCAATTTCCTACCCTTAAGTTGGATGGAAAAGCACGATACTTACCGCCGACTCGTGTCGTGAACGGATGACCCTTGCCGAGATTGTCTCGATGCATTCAGAGCATTGCCTCGCTGGACAACACTTTTCGGCGAGTCTTTCACGGACGAACCGATATCTTCGATGCACGGATCAGGTTAGACTTTGAGTTGCTCCTCGAAGCCCTTGCTCATGTTTCCCGCCCTCCCCCAATGCAACACACTCCGATGAAAACCAATCCCAAGATTACCGTGTGCACAATGATCGCCCTTCTTCCGATGGCGATGTGTTTTGCGACAGCCGGCACCGTGGACCCCGCTCAGTCCGCCTGGCACAAGAAGTACAAGACGCAAGATAATGCTCCTGATCCTTCAGAAATGCTGCTGAATACGGGAAAAGAACCGGAACTCACGGAAGGGTTTGTGCCGCTGTTCAACGGAAAAGATCTCAAAGGGTGGACGCCCAAGGGTGGTGAGTGCAAATTTGAGGTCAAGAAAGGCATGTTGGTGGGAACCTGCGTTCCGGGTACGGCTAGTACCTATCTGTGTACCGACAAGTCGGACTACAAAAATTTCATTTTCACCTGTGAAATGCGATGGGAAGTGGATGGGAATTCGGGGGTCATGTTCCGTGCCAGAACCAAAGCCGGCAAGAAGGGCGTCACGGTGTTCGGACCTCAGGCGGAGATGGAAGGAATCACTGGAGACCGATTCTGGTCCGGCGGTATTTATGGTCAAAGTTGCGGTGGATATTTTTATCCCGTTTGGTTGACGGAGCACGACGCTGCAAGGAAGGCGTTGGATCGTAAAGGTTGGAATCGGCTGACCATCTCAGCGAAGGGGAATGTCGTGAAGACATGGATCAACGGTGTCCCTGTAGCGCATTGGGTCGACCAAGATGAGTACCCCAAAGGTTTCTTTGGGTTGCAAATCCACAAAGGAAGCAAGGGTCAAGTGGTGTGGAAGAATATCCGCGTGAAAGAATTGCCTTAAACCAACGGGCGCAGGTTTGCGAGATCACTGCATGAACGATTGCGAGTGTAGGCGAACGCTGGTCCCGCCGAATCATTCCGGCAGGGGAAGCTGCGGTTAAACCTCGGGAACTTCTAGGGTTTGTGTTCTCGTCAGGGATCGGGTTTCCGAAATGGGGTAGCATTCGGGCCTGCAGGATTCTGTTTGCGATACGCCTCGAGCTCTTCTTTGGTGACGGCCTTATCGTGATTGCTATCGGCTGGCAGAATGAATTTGCGGACGAAGGTAGCGATTTCAGCCTCGACGAGCTTGCCATCCCGGTTTTTGTCAAATTTTACAAAGACTTCTTCAACCGGTGGTGGACCGTTTGGTCTGCGTCGGGGCGGTCTCTCGATTGTGCCGCCCGCCTGGTCGCGATTCTTGTCGCCTCGATGTGAATGCGGCTCTCGGTGATTCTGCTTCGCTGATGGCTGGCGTGCGAGGCGTCGTCGCTGTTTTGTGATGCGCGCGTCGGCATCGCCGCGACCCTCACGCGCGAGTTGTCCCCAAACGCGGAGATATTCCGGAATAGGGATCACAGCATCGGCATTGCGATCGAGAAGCTGAAAGAATGCATTAGCGATTTTTACGCCACCGAGAAGCTTCGAACTGTGTTCAGCAAACTCTGCAGAATCGACAGTCCCATTCTGGTTGCTGTCCATGGCCTGAATGATTTCCTTGCCTTCATCCGTGATAATACGGTTGAGCACATATTCGGATCGCGAGACGACTCGATCCTGATTTTCGTCCGCGGCATTAAAAATTCCTGCTCTTGCCTGCGGGGTCATATAACGCCCTCCGACAACATACTCAGCCTTGGTGTGTTTTCCGTCACGATTAGGGTCCGTGCGGTCAAAGTGATCTGCATAGCTGTCAAGTAATTGCAGGCTCACACCGGTTTCCAGCTTAACCCCGAGTCGTTTCATCAGGTCACTCACAAGGACCCCGTTGACCTTGGTTTCGGGTGGTTCACCAGGGTAATTGCCCGGACGCGGTGTGACTCCGGCGTCCCCGCGTAGCGACCCTTGTTCAGACGTCTGCTGGGCGATTGCATCAGAACAACCAGATAGCAGAAACACAATGCAGAACACGCAGACCAACCTTGGGTGGCAGGTTACAGTGGCCTCGGAAAGATGAATCATAGGGTCACCTGTCAATGCTGGCTTTGGGTAAGTCGTGTGAAGTGATTCGCTGCGGTGTTATTCCGCTGGGTTGGTGACAAACACGTCTGAGTGCAGAGCCTGCGATCTGTGAAGCACCGGCGTTACCCTTGGTGGTGGTTCGCGCTGACTCGAGGAATGGACGCCGCGTCACTTAACGACGGATGCTTTGCGCGGTACGGAAACGTGTCTGAGTGCCCGTCCCGGAAGCGCACCTGTTGGTTTTCCGTCCACAATTGTTGCTTCACCATTCACAAACAAGTAGCGGATGCCGACAGCGTATTGGTGTGGGTGATCGAACGTTGCTTTGGCTTGTATTGTCTTGGGGTCAAACACAGCGATATCCGCGATCATATCTGTTTTCAAAAGGCCGCGGTCACACATTGAGAGGATTTTCGCTGGCAATCCCGTCATACTGTGAATGGCCTGCTCGATGGGGATCACGTTTTGATTGAGGGCGTAGTACCCCAGCTTACGTGGGAAGGTTCCATAATTCCTTGGGTGTGGTTTGTTTGCTCCAGGTATTTTCACACCACCGTCTGATGCAGTGGCAACCCAAGGGTGGCTCATTACATGCCGAACATCCTGCTCGTTCATGCTAAACTTGACCACACTGGCGCCACCGTTCATGAGAATTTCAAAGGCAACCTCGACAACGGTGGCGCCGGTCAGCTGCGCGATGGCTGCCAGGTCTTTGCCGACCCATTTTGGTTTTGGTTTGTATCTTGCCAGTCTGATAGAAGCCCCATGGTCCGCTTTGTTGAGCGCTTTTTGAATCAACGGCTCCAAGGTTGCCCGGTCAGCCACAAGCCGCTGGCGTAACTCTTTGCCACCTCCCTCACGCGCCCAACTTGGTAAAACGGTGGCCCCAAGAGAGGTGCTTGAAGCGATATACGGATATTGATCTGCCGTGATCTGGTATCCCTCTGCCCTTTGCTTTTCAATCTGCTGGGTTGCTTCGCGAACCAAGCCCCATGCGGAACGACCGGCAGCCTTGAAATGGGAGATATGTACCGGAAGATCTGCGTCTCTTCCGATCTGAATGGCTTCGCTGACCGACTCCAGAAGGTTCGTGCCCTCACCTCGGATATGGCTGACGTAGATGCCCCCATGGTGGGCGACCGCTTTTGCAAGGGTGGTAAGTTCCTGAGTGGTCGCGTAGGAGCTCGGTACATAGATCAAACCGGTTGACATTCCCCAGGCCCCATCGCTCATGGCTTGCTCCGCGAGTTTCAGCATTTCCTGTATTTGCGGCTCGGTGGGTGCGACTCGACTCGAATCAAGCACCGCTTTTCGAAGTCCACCCTGAGGTAGTAGATGCGCTATATTTGTACCTGCTCCATATTCGTCGATATGGTCGTAATACGCTGCCACTTTGATGGGTCCAAAGCCGCAGTTTCCTGTTACCAAGGTCGAGCAACCTTGCATCACATAATTCATTGCAGCACGCGTCTCGGCATCTTCGATTTCACCATCCGAATGGTTGTGAAGGTCAATGAACCCCGGGCACACAATCAAACCCGTGCAATCAATCTCCCAAATAGCGTCCACCTGCGTTCCGGCTGTTGGCAGAATCAATTGCCCCTTCCGGATCGCGACGTCGCAGGTCTGGGAAGCGGATCCTGTTCCGTCAATCACGGTCCCACCACGCAGCAGAATATCCGCCGAGATGGGTTGGCGATTCGGAGGGTCCTGAGCACTTAAAGTGAAAGGGTGATCGGGTGTGCCAAACAGCAAAATCGTTGCCGAGATCAGAAAGCCTCGCGTGACACGCAAACCCGCGTGCAGGCCCGGCAAGATCAATGGACGCCCAGATAGATTGCTACGCTGAGAATACATGTCAAATCTGTCCCGTGCATGACTTGGGGTAAATCGCTCTCGCATCAGTCGCTCTGCCAGAGATTCATGAGCCGTGAAACCAGACTCATATCATACCATTTGCAGGACGCATTCGCGGCGTTGACGGAATCTCTGATCCGGTGAGTGCGTGGACAGGCACCGTAACGCTACTGGGACAGGATTATCCATGCATTTGATGTTCGGGGCCGTCTTGTCGGGTGACACGTGGTTAGCCCCTGTTGGCTCGTCTTCCGTCTATACTGACCCGAACACGGTGGGTTCCACTAACTTTACATATCTGGCTTTTCTCGGTTCTTGGTGATCGTCGAGCTTCAGTCCAAAACATAGGCGGGGATTCATGTTGAAATCTCAACGACGACAATTCTTATTGTCCACGGCCGGGAGCCTTGGACTGAGTCAATTGCTAGGCAGTCTCGGTCCGCTTTCAGCGGACGAGGTGAAATTCGACAAAGGAATAGCACGGTTTTCCAGCGAAATTGAGCCGTTGGTTGAGTTCCTTGAAACGACTCCGCGCAATGAGGTCATTGAGCAAACAGCGCGGCGTGTGCAGGGAGGCCTGAGTTACCGGCATTTGTTAACAGCACTGTTGCTCGCGGGCGTCAGGAACGTTCAGCCAAGACCCTCGGTGGGTTTCAAGTTCCATGCGGTTCTGGTCGTCAACTCAGCGCATCTTGCCAGCATCAGCTGTGCCGATGAGGACCGCTGGCTACCGATTTTCTGGGCCATCGACAATTTCAAAAGCTCGCAACAACGAGATGTTTCTGAAGGCAACTGGACGTTGGCAGCGGTTGATGAAGCAGCGGTACCGCCAGCACACCTCGCAGCCAAACACCTGCGCCGCAGCCTTGAAGAGTGGGACGTGGAGGCCGCGGATGTCGCGATCACTTCGCTGGTGAGGAACTCGGGTTCGCAGCGTGTTTTTGATGAGTTGGCCAAATACGCAGCTCGAGATTTTCGTAGTATTGGGCACAAGGTGATTTATCTCTCCAACGCTTTCCGGACGTTGCAGACGATTGGTTGGGAGTATTCTGAGCCGGTTATGCGCAGCCTCGTTTATGCAATGCTCAACCACCATGGCAGTCCTAACCCTGCGGGCAGCGATCAGGAAGCGGATCGGCCAGGAAGAGACAACCGTCAGTTAATCAAGGAATTGCCAGACCACTGGCATGGTAAAAGCTTGGATGACGGTGCGACGGCAGATCTGGTATCCACCCTGCACGACTGTACCCCGCAGGAAGCGAGCCAAAATGTTGTCGCTCTGATTAGCAACGGAATTTCACTACAATCCATCTGGAATGCGATTTATGCGAGTTCTGGTGAATTGATGATGAGGCAGCGAGGAATCATTGCCTTGCACTCAGTTACAACGACGAATGCAATCCGTCATGCCTTCCAAAATGCCACGGATGCGAAAACACGACAGTATTTGTTGTTGCAGAATGCTTCGTTTCTACCAATGTTCCGCGAGGCGGCAAGAGCGCGTGGGCCGTTGGCCGATCGGCAAATCACGTCGCTTGGCCCTAGCGAAACGCAAGTTTTGCCCACGGCAGTGGAGGACACTTTCGTCTTGATGGGTAAGGATCGGTTGGCGGCTGCCGAGCAGCTCTATGCTTACCTTAAAAATGATGGTGATCCACAAACCGTTGTAGACCATGCCCGCCGATTAGTATTTTTGAAAGGGAACGATTCTCACGACTATAAATTCAGCTCGGCGGCTCTCGAAGACTACCGAACGCTTACGCCAGTATGGCGGAATCGTTTCTTGGCTGCTTCAGTGTTCCAATTGCGAAGTTCTACCGAGTCGACTCGGCCGATTGTCGAGAGGATCAACAAAGCCCTGAGTTGAGATGTAGCCACAGAACTGTGGGACTGCACAGGGATTTTTCCCCAAACTGTTTCACTTGTTGAACGCATGCGGCGTTGACTCGGTGAGTTGTTTTGCCTGCCACTCAGGTTCATTGGTGACGTAAGGCGGCGCGGTGGTGTTCCGTTGCTTGAATCACTGCTGCTCGGCTGACAAACGGCAGGTACGCAGCCCGCATGGTAAAGCCGTAGGCTTTGCCGACTTTGACATTGTCAATGAACCATTGGAAATCCCAGGCGGGGTTTCCATTGCCACCACCCGAAGGTGATTGCGCAAACCAGATGTTGTCCTTCGGGTGAAACATGAACGCCAACGCCATGCCATGAGTCACACCGTAATACCACGAATCAACATGTTCGTGGTTTGAGAGGTTGCCGACCAGTGTCAGAGGGAAGTCGTGATCCACCTCGATGACAGGAGTTGATCCGGCGGGTGGGTGCGTGCATTCAACGCCGTGTTTGGGTGTGATCCCTTTGATCCAACCCGGGGTTTGATTTGAATTTCTTTCTCGTCCGTTGAAGTGGATCGCCTTATCCTCAGGTTGATTGATGTAGCTTGCCCAGAACAGCCCGATGTATCCGTGTGAGTAAGCATTTTGATGTGGGATGCACTCAAAGGTGTACTCAATCGTCCCATCTTCCAAAAGGGAATAGCGTCCACAACTCTCCAGTTTCCAATTCCCAGTCGGTGGTTGATAAACTTCGACGGTGTGGGCGTTGATTAT
>Ga0315331_10002276_pt1 | contig 14598 bp, 15 predicted proteins | sample M160m34915metaG_FD_203456 | JGI IMG/M metagenome (GOLD analysis project Ga0315331, IMG submission 203456) | Ammonia-oxidizing marine archaeal communities from Monterey Bay, California, United States - M1 60m 34915 | ecosystem: Environmental > Aquatic > Marine > Intertidal zone | place: USA...
GATCCGGGGCCGTATTACAGCGGTAAACGATCGTGCGTTGGCAGAGCGAGCACCCCGCGCCGAAAGTGATCGCGGTGCACCGCGACTTAGCTCGAGCCGAAACTTAACCGCAGCGGTTGACCTTCCTCAAGATAATGACATCTTAGAGGGGCGCTGGTGGGAAGACGCTGGCACCGATACCGCAGAGGTTTCCGTGGAAGAGGTTTTTGCACGGAGCAATGGGTTGGCCCTCGGAGATGTTCTACAGTTTGAAATTGAGGGACGCCGGTTTGCCACCAAGGTAACGAGCGTACGATCGGTGGATTGGGACAACATGCAACCCAATTTTTATCTCATTTTTTCACCCCAAGTGCTCGATGAATTCCCGTCTACTTTCATGACCAGTTTTTTCTTAGACCCGAATCAAAAGGTTGTGCTCAGCGATTTGCTGCGACAGTTCCCCACGATGACGGTGCTTGAGGTTGATGCGTTGATCGAGCAGATTCGTAAAATTGTTGCCCAAGTAACACTAGCGGTAGAGTTCGTGCTCGTACTGATCCTGATCTCTGGCGCGATGGTGTTACTGGCGAGTATTCAGGCGAGTCTCGATGAGCGGATGAAGCAATTTGTAATTCTGAGGACGCTGGGAGCATCGAATCGATTGGTACGGCTGAGTCTTGCCCTCGAATTTGCAGCGCTTGGCGCCTTCGCGGGACTGCTCGCTGCCCTAGGATCCGAAATGACGGTCTTTGGCTTAGAGCGAGAAATTTTTGAGCTGAGCTACTCGCCGACGCCTTGGCTATGGGTACTTGGACCTTCCCTCGGGGCGGTGCTGATTGCGCTGGTGGGTATGCTGGCGACGCGTCGAGTGCTCGATCAATCCCCGGTGACCGTACTGCGAGGGCTCGCCTAAGGCTCTGGATACCAAGTGTTGTCGGGTCGCTGCTTCATCCAAAAAAAAGAATGCCATTGATATCGGCCGGTGCGGTCATCGCGCTGAGTGCAGTTGTACCGGTGTCGCCCCGCCTTCAGAGGTTCATCGCTTTGGATCAGGATGCCCTTGCCGACCTGCAGCGGCACAATGGCACCGGCGGGTCCAAAACAGTTAAGGCCCACGACTGAGGTAACGCCAAGTGCTGCCGCATTCGCAATGGGACGAGTCTCTAGCGCGCTCAATACGGGATTGTGGATTCGCACCGTTCGATCAAAAGCAAGGCTGTTGACCTTGGTTTTAAAGCTATCCATCGCAGCGTAAGGTCCGCCCATAGGAAAACGTGGAATGACCAAGGGATGATTAGGCATTGGCACGGCGCCGCTTTGCTGGCCAAAAATGAGATATCCCAGATGATCAAGGTCTTCGAGTAAGTCGGGATAATACTCACCATAGGGCAGGGCATAATGTTTGGGCGCTTGGCTAATATGCGCATTAATAGCCGCTTGGGCCGACAAGGTGTCCTCGGTAAATTGGGCTCGCCAAGAAGATTCTGACACGCTCTGCGGCCGGCGGGCCCAATGCTGGTGTGCCGTAGAATGATTCGCAATTTCCGCACCCTGGGCTTGCATTTCATTGAGCTCAGCCCAGGTCAGGTATTGTCCGCCGTGCTCTGAGACGAGGTTGGAAGCCACAAAGATTGTAAACGGCCAGCCCAGGGCTTTGAGGCGAGGGAATGCTTCGGTATAAATACTTCGGTAGGCATCATCGAAGGTGATTGCAACTTCTCTTGAGCTTATTGTCCCTGCTCTTGGCGCATTCGGGTCTAGACGTTCCGAGAGCGAAACGATGTTGAAGCCCTCATCTTGCAAGTAGGCCATATGCGCGGCAAATTCCTCGGGACGAGTACTGGTGATCCTTGGTGTGTCGGTTGCAATATGATGGTATTGCAGGATCACCAGGGCACAAGCGGGCGGGGAGGAGATTGTGGCCAGCAAGAGTATCAGCCCCAGTAGAAGTCGGTTATTCATTTCGAATCAAATCTCCTGAGTGTTAAACTTAAGGCCAGCCTCAAGAGTAACCTGATATGCCGGATACGTCTCCAGAAGCGAAAGCAAAGCGAGAACAGCAAAAGCTCGAGAAACGCCTGCGTCGAGACGTAGGGCGCGCTATTTTTGATTTCGATATGATTTCCGCGTCTGACAAAGTCATGGTCTGTTTATCGGGTGGCAAAGATTCTTATGCCATGCTTGAGATTCTTTTGCACCTCAAAGCGCGAGCCCCGATTGATTTTGAGTTGGTCGCGGTCAACCTTGACCAAAAACAACCGGGCTTCCCCGAGACGGTGTTACCTGATTATTTAGCGCAAAAAAACATCCCCTTTCATATTCTTGAAGAAGATACTTACTCGCTGGTGACCGAAATGGTCCCCGAGGGGAAGACTTACTGTGGTTGGTGCTCTAGATTTCGGCGTGGCATTTTGTACCGGTATGCAAAGGAGCATGGCTTCACCAAGATTGCGTTGGGTCATCATCGGGACGATATGATCGAGACGTTGTTCTTGAACTTGTTTCATGGCGGCAAGCTGAAGTCTATGCCGCCTAAATTGTTGTCGGACGACGGCGCTAACGTTGTGATTAGGCCGCTCGCGTATTGCAAAGAAAAGGACATCGCACGTTATGCCGAGCAGCAATCCTTTCCCATTATTCCCTGCAATCTCTGTGGTTCTCAGGATAATTTACAACGTCAAGCCATTAAAGAAATGCTCAATGCTTGGGACAAACAGTTCCCAGGCCGCATCGAAACAATTTTTAAAGCGATGTGCAACGTTGCGCCATCACATTTGCTGGATCAGACGCTGTTTGATTTCTCGGCACTCGAGGCAAAGCCAGAGCGTCTGCTCGATCTGGTGCGACTCTAAGTATCAGCAATTAGGGGAGGTGCTGTTTTGAGGGTTCCTTTCCAAGCGCTGAGCCTGGACGCACTCCAAGGTTTGATCGAAGCTTTTGTACTTCGTGAGGGCACCGACTATGGCCCTCAAGAACACCGTTTTGAGGACAAGTGCGCGAGTGTTCGTGCGCAGCTTGAAGCAGGCACCGCAGTGATTGAATTTGATCCTGACAGCGAAATTGCGCTGATTGTGCCTGCACCCTAAGGCATCAGATCCGTAGGTGGCGACACCGGCGCCTGTTGGTGACTCGGCAATTAAGATCAATTGATCGGCTTGGCAAGAGTGTAACGCTTGCTACTATTTTGCGCCTGCCCGGCTAATGGTTGGCACCGCTGGTTGATGCTGTTTCCTGATGGGTCGTTGAGGGCGTCTTTAAGGACAGTGTTGCCGTCAAGAGAGGTTGGTAGGCAAACAGTCTTGAGGTTTAGCATCCAGCAGAGTGAACGATGATTGACCCAAGAGGCGCGCTGAACCCGGTGGGCGCTTGTGGGCCAGACTAATGCATCTCCTCAAGCACGGTGATTCGCTCTGATCCTACTAGCAACGGCCGTATTTCAGCGAGGACACGTCGACGCTCATCGGATGCAACCCATTTTTCCCAATCACTGAGGCTATTCCACTGAGACCAGACGATTCTCCGATGGGTGTTTTGAGTTTCTTTGAGTGACTCGCCCCCGAGACAGCCCGGCGCCGCATTAACGGTTTGAATGACGCGCCGTACCGTCTGATCGTAATACTGTGACATGCCTTCGGCGATTTCTCGCTCGATTAAGACTTTGATCATCGCGGTCCCCATTGTGTAGCGCGCGATTATACGGATGTGGCGGCTTGGCTCAAGCTTTGTGTCATAATGCCAGGAAGGATTTTGAGACTGTTTATGGATGCTGACCACCAATTAGATGCCATCGGGCTTCGGTGTCCCGAGCCGCTGATGTTGTTGCGCAACCAAGTCCGAAGCATGGAGTCCGGGGAGGTCATCCATGTGCGAGCAACGGATCCTTCAACCGCTTGGGATTTTGAAAATTTTTGTCGCTTTATGAATCACGAGATGCTCGCTAAAGAATCGAGCGATTCGGTGATGTCTTATTGGATACGCAAAGGGTGACTGGTACGGCAAACTTTTATTTTGCTTACGGTAGCAATATGGATGCTAAACAGATCAAGCATCGAGGGCTTGCGGTGACCGATCGATTTAGGGGCGTGTTAAGAGGCCATCGATTGGTTTTTAATAAACGGGCAAAAAACCAGCCAGGAGTGGCGCATGCGAATGTTGAGCCCTGTGCGGATGCTTGGGTGGAGGGAGCGCTTTATACGTTGGCTCATGCCGGAGCCATTGAAGCAATGGATTCCTTCGAAGGTTATCCTCAGCGCTATCAGCGAAAGATCCTTGCCATTGAAACAGACCGAGGTGTCCATGAGGCTTGGGTGTATGTGGCGAATCCCGTCGTGATTGAAGCGGGCCTTGCTCCGACCGCTGAATATCTGAGCCGGTTACTGGCCGGTAAAGATTTGCTCAGCCGGGCCTATTTTGACTGTCTCAAAGAAGTTGAAGTCGCCCCAATAAGCGGGGCGCTGCCTCATGAAGGTTGATGATCTGATGCATCATTTTAATGCTGACCTAGGGGTTAGCTACGGCGTTCGATTGATCGGTGGAGGAAAGGAGCCTTTTTATCAAGCGCCAAAAAATGGCAACCCAGGTCGAATTATTTTTCGAGAGGACTTTATCGCGAGTGCGCTTCATGAAGTGGCCCATTGGTGTCTGGCTGGTTCGCGTCGTCGGTGCCTCGACGATTATGGATATTGGTATGTCGAGCATCGAACTCAGAAGGAGCAGTTGGCCTTTGAGCAGGCTGAAGCTCGGCCCCAGGGTCTTGCCTGCCTCTTCTCAGAAGCGATTGGGCTGTCATTTGTCGTCAGTTCCGATGACCCAACCCGGTTACCGAGCCAGCGCTTTGTCTCCTCGGTGTTTGATGCACGGGATGAATTGGAGACACAATTGCCCCCTCGCGCGGAACGCTTTATTCGTCGCTTAACAGCGACACCCTGTCTTAATACAGGTCGAGAGTCTCAGAGATCCGCGGGTTTCGAAAGTTGATCAACAAAGTGCTCATGATTGAGCCGCTTCAAGGAGTTTTTTATGGTGTTTCCAGGAACGATGATTGAGCAATCGGGATTTGATCCAGCTGAGGATCACATTGGCCCTTTCTTCTACGAACCCAAAACGTCTCTTGATTACGGTCGCTACGGCTTTGAACTCAAAGCGCACCATTGTAATGCCATGGGGAGTGTTCATGGGGGAGTGTTGATGACCTTCGCCGATTTTGCGCTCTGTATGGCTGCGACTGAGCATTACGAAGAAGAGACCTGCGTCACGGTGAGTTTCTCTTGCGAGTTTCTAAGAGGTGCCGAGGTGGGTGAGATCGTATTGTCTACGCCGGTCATTAACCGCCGGACAGGATCATTGGTTTTTCTATCAGGAACCTGTGATGTGGCTGGGGAGCCCTGTTTTGCCTTCAGCTCCGTTGTGAAACGCCTGAGACTCGATCGATTGCAATGAACCCAATCAGTGAACCACCGCTTCGGGTAGGGCTTGTGATTAATCCTGAGGCTGGGCTCGGAGGTCGGATTGGGTTAAAGGGCAGCGATGGCGCTGAAGTTAAAGCGAAGGCCAAAGCAGCGGGAGCAACGGGCCAGGCGCAGAATCGGGTGGAACAAGCCCTTGAACCGTTGAGGTCACTGCAAGGTCACATTGATTGGTATGCGGCGGGTGGACAGATGGGTGAGGACGTTCTGCGGGGACTCGGCATGATGCCCAAGGTGGTTACGACTCACGAAGATGCTACAGCGGCATCTGATACTAAGCTAGCTGTGGCCAAGCTTCAGGCGCAGAGCATCGATTTACTGGTCTTTGCTGGCGGAGATGGGACAGCCCGGGATGTGCTGGATGCAATCGCGCCCAACCAGGTTGCCTTGGGAATTCCCTGTGGGGTCAAAATGCATTCAGGTGTTTTTGCTCAGCATCCGTTGGCAACGGCGCAGATTATTCAGGATTTGATTGCCAAACGCTTAGTTTCTGGTGTCATAGGAGAGGTCCGGGACATTGACGAAGCGGCGTTTCGAGATGATCGTGTCGAAGCCAAGTTCTATGGGGAAATGCTGATTCCCGATGCACTCCGTTATATTCAAGCCACAAAGGTTGGCGGCCGGGAGTCTGATGCATTAGTGGTTGAGGAAATTGCCGCCGGATATATCGAGGCGATGGATTCTGAGGTGATCTATTTTATGGGCGGCGGACGCACGGTTGGTTCGGTGATGCGTGCTCTCGGCTTACCGAATACGCTGTTAGGAATCGATGTGGTTCGAGGCGGCGAACTTTTGCAGAGCGATGCCAACGAACAGGATTTATTGGTTTGGGCTGGACAGTCGGTTTGCCGAATTTTAGTGTCTGTGATCGGTGGTCAGGGCCATATCTTCGGACGGGGCAATCAACAATTGAGCGCGGCAGTGTTACAGGCCGTGGGTACGAATCAAGTGGATGTCGTTGCGACAAAGAGTAAGTTAGCCAGCTTACGTAACGGCATCTTGATTGTGGATACGGGCGATGCGGAGGTCGACTCGGCAATGATGGGGCTTCGGTCTGTTGTCACGGGCTATCAAGACAACGTTTTGATCCGGGTCGGCTCTGTCTAGCATCTCCAGGCTAGGCGATGTTAGTCCCTGAGCACGCGAGTTGCATTACTATGCCACAGCCATTCGCACGGTTGGGGTCCCAGATTGCAGTGGTCTTTTTCGTCGTCTAGTCGTTTAATATCGAAGCCGCACTTTAATATTGAAACACCCCTTAAATGATGAAGTGCCGCCTTATTGATCAAGAGGAAGATAAATGAAAGTGGTGAGTCAAAAATCAATCCTTCGTTTTGGAATGTGTTGGCTGCTGGGAATCTGTGCCTCGCTCGCGGGTAGCACCGCTTTGGCCGACGCGCCCTGGCAATTGGATGTAACCCAGTCTGAACTAGGATTAACTTCAACAAAAAACAGTCAGATCTCTGAGCGGCATACGTTGCGGTTTTCATCAGGCAGTGTATCGACAGAGGGCAAGGCAAGAGTCGAAGTCGATCTTGGGTCGATCGAGACACGGATCCCGATTCGAAATGAGCGAATGCAAAAATTCCTGTTCGGCGCAGAGACTTCTGCGTTGGTTGCAGTAGATCTCGACCCAGGCTTGATCGGCTCGCTTGCCGTTGGGGAGGTGCGGTCCTTGAGCACCTCGGTAGTGGTTAGTGCCAACAAACAAGAAATTCTTTTGCCGATAAAGCTATCGGCAGTTGCTGTCGATGGCTCCGAGGTTCGGGTCACAGGATCGGGTGAATTTGATGTAGCGACCTTGGGTTACGGGCCGGGCATCGAGATGCTCAGGGAGATCGCGGGATTGAAGTCGATCAATCTCAATGTGCCCATCGATTTCGTTTTGACTTTCTATGATTGACCACGTCGCGATTAATCGGTCCTATTGGGACGACTATGCCCCCCACTGGGTTACTCGAGGAGAAGCGGCTTGGCTCACTTCAGAGCCATATTGGGGTATTTAGGAGACTCCAGAGGCCGATTTAAATTTACTACCGACTAATTTAGAAGGTCTTCAGGCGGTTGAGCTAGGTTGTGGAACCGGCTATGTGGCGCGCTGGCTCGAACGGCGTGGTGCATCAGTCGCTGCGATTGATAATTCATCAAAGCAGTTGGCAACCGCGCAGCGGCTCGCTCGTCAGCACAAGTCAGAGATTAGTTTTCTTATGGGCAACGCTGAACAATGTCCTCTGCCCGACTTGAGCGCAGATTTGTTAATCAGTAAGTATGGCGCTGCGATCTGGTGTGACCCGTTTCACTGGATTCCCGAGGCGGCTAGATTGCTGCGACCTGGGGGAAGGCTGGTCTTCCTTGGCAATGCGCCACTTGCGATGGTGTGCACGCCTGACAGTGGTGATGCGGTCACTGAGACCTTGCAGCGCAGTTACTTTCACTTACATACGCTCAATTGGTCTAACGCGGCTGTCGATCCAGGCGGTGTTGAGTTTAATCTCCCGTTTTCCAAATGGATTGGCTTGTTCAATGAGGTTGGGCTGGTCCTCGACGATTATCTCGAGATTCAGGCGCCGGAGCGAGGTGCTGCGGACGCCTTTGGAACGTCAATGGAGTGGGCGCGGCAATTCCCAGCAGAGCACGTTTTTAAACTATCAAAACCAGCATTACCCTAAAGCTTTCTAACCGATGGCCAGCTCTCTACCTGAATCCTACAGAAACTGCAGATGTGGGGAACAAGGAAAGCATCAGATGTCCACCGGAGGAGATCTTTGTGAGGGCTTGCCCTAGGGCCTTCTATAGTCTCAAAGCTCTCCTCGTGGCATCTCTGATCTGAAGTTAGGATCGAAATTTTTAGCGACCCATTCGCTTTGCGCCGTATTCCAGTGCGAGAAAAACAGTCGCATCTGAGGGTCCGGGTGAAGGGCCAGCCGCTCGGGAATAAGATTCCAATCGGTAAGCGCGGGGGTTGGAGGTCTGACATAACGATCGGTTGTCGGCAGGCTGCTGCGCAAGAAACCGCCTCGGGCGAAGTATTGATGCCAGGTCCGTCGTCCCTCGATTCCGTTGCCATCCAGTCGAGTATGAAACAATGCTGTGTCGTAGAGAACACAAGTGCCACCCTCGCCGTAAATGGGTTGCTCAAGATATTGATCGCCCAAACCCTCGAAGGCCTCTCTTAGTTCGCTGAATCTGTGGCTCCCAGGTACGACGCAAAAAGCAGGGTGCTCTGGAGTCACATCGGTAAGATAGTGAATAGCGCAAAGCCAGTCGCATGGAAGGTAGGGTTGTCTTAGAAATCGATCTTTGGTGACTGCATCATGGTGGAAGTTCATTTGACCCAGGCCAGCCTGTTTGGGTGTCTCACGAAAATTAAATTCGCTCCAACGAACCTGTGATGCGCCGCCAAATAGATCGCAGATCAGTGGGTAACTGCCTGGGTGCTGAAGGAATTCATCGAGTTCTGAGTAGTCCAGCAGTGGTTGACTGAGGATTAATCCTTGTTCGCGATGATGGGGCTTTCGCTTGGCTCCAAGACCCCAAAGATCTGGCCTTTCCGCCTGCGTTCGATCGAAAAAAGCATTGAGCAGCGCCACTTCAGATGGACTTAGGGCTTTATCCAAAACAGCGTAGCCCCAGGATTCGAAATGCTCAAAGGCCGCTGCACGCTCGGTGCTCAGATTAAAACGAGTAGCGGGTGCATCCGTGACCCGGCCAAAGCCTTGGGCTGCAAGATTGGCATCTCCACTTTCGTTGGTTTGCGGTGTTAATGAAATTGACATGTCTTAATGCCCCTTAAACCTGGTGATGCGTCAATTCTTAAGTTTGGACTGAGTCAACCCGTCTCTAGGCTTGCCTTTTGAAGATCATAGAAGGGCTTGCCGGACCCATGGCCATCTCTTTTCAACGGATAAGTTTTAAACAACACCAAAGCGGGTCGATTCCTGGCTACGCTCGTCAGCGCTGGTCTGGGCTGCTCAGCATTGTTTTTGATCAGTGACTGAATATAATCAGAATTCTAATTAAATGGCCACTTTGGTATGACCCTCACCCGACGAATCGCGATGATCATCGCAATGTTTGCTCTGTCAGTGGTGTTCGCTGCATTCGCACAGGCGGATATTTCAGCGGTCAGCGCGGGTGATAACTATACCTGTATCGTCAGTGACGGACGGGTGGAATGCGGCGGTGAAAATACAGTCGGACAACTGGATGTGCCACTACTCGAGGGTGTAACTGATTTGAGTGCGGGGGCGCGGGGTACTGTGTGTGCAATCTCGAATACCGGGCTGGACTGTTGGGGTCGTCAATCCGACGGTCTGCTGGATTTGCCGGAGATTGAGGCCCCCCACAAAGTCTCTGTGGGACATCGTCATGCTTGTGCGTTAGGGGCCTCTGGAGTGACTTGTTGGGGTATGAATCCCTCAGGAGAACTGAATGTGCCGAGTTTGCGCGACGTCACCGCCGTCGCCGCGGGTAACGGTGTTTCATGTGCTGTCGCCTCTGGAAGAATCCAGTGCTGGGGGAAAGGTGCGAGCGATGAGATGTTGCCCCCGGATGTGACTGGTGTGAGTGTCTTGCGGATCGGTACCCATGGCTGCGCGGCGGGTAGAGATCAGTTGGTGTGTTGGGGGCCAGATGACTTTGGAGAGAGCACTGCGCCTAATTTCTTTGAGATATCAGACGTCGATGTCGGTGGCTTGCACACCTGCGCGATCACAGAGGGACAAATCAATTGCTGGGGCTTTGGAAGCCAAAACCAACTGTCTGTTCCTGAGGTGACCAACCCTAGATTGCTTGGCTTAGGCAGTGGACATAGTTGCGCCGTGACTGATGAGGGTTTGGTTTGCTGGGGGCGAGCAAGAAGCTACCTGAATGCCGAGGGTGAGATGGCGTTTGTCGGGGGAATGGCCCCTCAGCCCAAGCCTGAGACGGTCAGTCTTTATGAGTATTTTAAGCGGCCGCGTCCGGAGCTTTTGAATGAAAAAACATCAGAGGATTTTGCCGATCAGTTGCCTGTCCTTCGAGCGATGACGCAAGGCTCAATGATTGTTGGCACTGGCAGTACACATACCTGCACGCTCAAAAATCGCAAGGTAGCTTGTTTTGGCGATGATGACGCGGGTCAGATCGATGTTCCAGCGCTCTCAAACCCTAGACAGGTGAGTACAGGCTTTGACTTTAGTTGTGCCATCGTCGATGAAGGGGTTTCGTGCTGGGGTGATAATTCTCGAAATCAGACAAACAGTCCCTTCACGATCAATCCAATTCAGATCGCCACCGGTGGCCGTCATGCCTGCTTACTTGATGGTGCGACGGTTGATTGCTGGGGTTGGAATTTCAACGGGCAAACCGATGTGCCGCCATCGCTTCGAAATCCTCGCCAAGTCACAGCCGGTTTGTATCACAGTTGCGCGCTCGATGATGATGGCGTGCACTGCTGGGGTTCCAATAGCTACGGTCAGACCGAGGTTCCAGAGTTACTTGATCCGAAGTACATCAGTAGCGGCTTGGGAAATCACAACTGCGCGGTAGATGATACCGGCGTTGTTTGTTGGGGAGACAACGAACATGGCCAGGCTGAGAGTATGCCGTTGGTTAGGCCCATCGACGTTAGCGTCGGCTATGAACACACCTGCGCCCTTGATGAGTCGGGCGTGCATTGTTGGGGTAGAAATGCCCAGGGCCAATTGAATGTCCCTGAACTCGATGCCCCCAAACAGGTGAGTGTAGGCGGGAACTATAGCTGCGCAGAAGATGCCAGTGGGCTCGTGTGTTGGGGTTATATGGGGCTTGAGCTTGTATCCGTCCCCGCGGAGTTTGGACCTTCAGCCAGTCTGCAGTGATCCGCGGTAGGTTATCTTCGTGCGTTCTAGTTTTGGCCCAACCCTGTGCCGAGTGGCCCAAGGTGCGACCGGGTCAGTTGCGCTGGTTTCGCGCTTTAGCATGCGCTATGCTCCGGCCTGTTTTTAGCAATGCAATCTCCAATGCCTGTATTTCAAACCATCACTGTTGATATTGATGCGCCTTTAGGCTTGATTACTTTGAATCGGCCCGAAAAGCACAATGCGATTTCTTTAAAGACGCTTGAAGAGTTACACCAGGCCGTGGACCAACTGGCAGAAGATGAAGACGTGCGCGTCATTAGTTTCTGGGGCGCTGGAGGAAAGGCGTTTGCGTCTGGTTCGGACCTCACGGAAGTGGCCGATCGCGATCTTAAAAAGGGCATGGAACCGATCGTCCAGGGGCTCGCTGCAAAGCTTGAAGGACTGCCCAAAGTCACCATTGCCGCGATCGACGGCATTTGTATGGGTGGCGGTCTTGAAATTGCCTTGGGTTGCGACCTGAGAATTTGCACGCCGAAAAGCCGGTTTGCGACGCCAGAAGGAAAACTTGGCATTATTCCCGGTGGCGGCGCTACCGCCAGGTTGCCACGCCTGATCGGTAAAAGCTGGGCCTTGGAGATGTTGCTGATGGGTGAAGCAATGGATGCAGCACAAGCCCTGCAGATGGGTTTGGTGACTCGGGTCACGGAGCCGGATCAGCTGAAGCAGGCAGTCCGGAAGATGGCCTTACATTTGGCAGGTTATGCGCCTTTTGTTCCTCACTTTATGAAAATCATGGTGCAGCAAGGGCTCGAGGGTAGTTCTGCCGCTGCCTTGGCGATGGAAAAGTTCGCGCAGAGTGCACTTTTACAAACAGAGGATAAGCAAGAGGGCATCGATGCTTTTATCAACAAGCGATCGCCCAAGTTTAAAGGACGCTAGTCAAGGATTATGGCGAGGCGTGCGAAGCGCAAGCCTCATCGAGTGATAGGGATAGGCTCAACGAGTTCGAGTGGCTGTCTAGGATCGCTGGGTCAGCCTTGCGCCAAGGTTAAGTCTCTAGGCCACGGTTTGGTTTATAAAGGTTCTGGCTGATGCTCGGTAGGATGGCGTCTTATCCGCCATCCCACTCCATAGATTGCGCCGTTGCGGTGTAATCTCGATCTAGGCATTGACCGTCAGCAAAAGTCTCCCAAGCGTCGTCAGTGAGTTCGTCCCCGCCGCGGTAAGTCAGTGAATACAGAGCTTTGCATCGCCCCATTAAGTCAAAGCGGGCGTCGGACTCTAGGGCAGCAAGCAGCGACTCAGTCGTCAGAGCCGCATTGCTCATGGTGAGGCCCTGGTCGCTTTGGCCGTCTAGAATCATGAAGGTCTCAGCGGATGGGCCTTCACTCCAGGGTGCCCAAGCGGGTTGGGTGTTAGAGAGCCCTCGCCCGGGCTGTCCGGTGTGAGCAAACCCACCCCAGTAATCGCGCATCTGTGCTGAAAGCTTTAAGGCTTCCTCGGCGTAGTCTCCGATGATGAATCGCTCGATAATGGGGTTTTCTAGGGCCTCGGGAAACAAAAAAAGCAGTTCGATTGCATGGGCTGCACCGATGAGCGCTTGATAATCTAAGTCGGCAATGACGGGTAAATCATCCCAGTCAAAACGATAGACGAAGACCTCACTGTGCCCGCTGTCTGTTAATTCTCGGGCAACGTGATCGACGGCGCGGAGCTTCCAAAGATTAGAGCCATACTCACTCATGGCCTGATAATAATCAGGTTTTTTGATGGCCAGTGGCATCCGATCGATGACAGCCCAAAGTCCATCAGGGTTTCCCCATTCAACCAGCTGAGGGTTCATGGCGTTAAACAATTTGGATTCATCACGATTACTGCCGACCAGAATCGGTATGGCGGTTCGTTCGGGGTCTTGCAGTACGCCGGCGATACCATCGGCTCGAACGACGTATCCATCGGGATAGACTCGGGTCATTCCTTGTTGTTTTGCTCGAGCGGCGCGCTCTGCGGTGAGGATTGCGGCAGGGGTTTGAGCGCGCAAGAAGTCAGCGATCTCTTGAGCGCTCATTGTTGCGGCCAGCGTCGATGCCTCCAAGCGATCTCTCGCAAGACTGTTTGCCTCGAGCAGTCTGTAGAGTATTTCTTGGCTGCTAAGCGTCCCAGATACGCCGTTCTCTGGATAATCAGATTCTGCAGCCTCGAGATCACTGACCGTGACAATACCGCTTTGCATAATTGCTTTTTGGAACAGTCCATCGGCGATGGGTGATGCGATTAAAGCTGCGACATTATGGGCGCCGGCGGACTCCCCGAAGATTGTTATGTTGCCTGGATCTCCCCCAAAGGATCCGATGTTGTCCCGTACGAACCGCAGCGCAGCAATGGTGTCTAGGGTGCCAAAATTGCCAGAGTCATCGGACAGGGTCGTGGGCCCGTCACGAAGGGCAGGGTGACGGAACCATCCGAAGGAGGACAACCGATACTGCAGGGTGACGACGATGACATTTTGATCCCGAACCAAGTGATAAGGCTCGTAGGTCGATGCGCTGCCGATCGTATTGGCGCCGCCGTGTATCCAGATCATTACGGGCACCTTTTGCTCGGCGAGCATGGCATCATCTAAAGGGGGAGCGAAAATGTTCAAATATAGACAGTCCTCCGCGCCCGTAAATTCGCCGCTGCCGTCAGAGGTCCCAAGCCACTGACCTTGAAAGCAACTGCTAGCAAATTCGAGTGCTTCAAGCGGCGTCTCCCATGGTAATGGCGCTTGGGGCGATCGCCAGCGCAGTTGCTCGACGGGCGCTGCCGCGAAAGGAATACCCCGCCAGATTTGAACGTCTGAGTCTGTGGTGCCGATCACAGGTCCATAGTGGGTTGTCCGCAGGGTCTCCTGATCCGGTTGAATGCCGCATCCTATGAGCCAAGTCGTTGTGACGAAAATCAAAAGTCGATGGAAACGCATTAAAGTCTCTGTGTTTTGAAGACTACCCGTTATAGTCTTTGCCCAGCAAAAAAGCAACGCAACCAGCCTGTGAGCTGGATGCATTGGTGGATAGGGGAGAGCTTGGGGAGACTTTTTGGATGGAGGGTGATTGTGACCGGGGGCGGCAGCGACATTGGTCGCAGGACGGCCATTGCGCTTGATGGTGCCAATGCTGGTGTGGCTGATACTTGACGACATCTTGCTGAGATCGTTGGTGACGATATCCACCTCGAGGGAGGCCGAGCGCTGGCAATTGCTGGCGATGTTGCTTATGGGCCGAACGTCAATGGTGCGTCATTAAAATGCTTGCGAGTTTGGAGTGGATCGCCGGGCACCGGCTGAACTTGCC